>QZGF01000034.1_pt1 | contig 23573 bp, 25 predicted proteins | sample 1990021 | NCBI WGS metagenome assembly QZGF01 (sample SAMN10076523, study PRJNA491371) | Subsurface metagenome, whole genome shotgun sequencing project. | isolation source: subsurface fracture fluid from borehole BE326-BH2 | place: South Africa: Beatrix Gold Mine | collected 2015-06-18 | reverse complement strand
TATCGGGGTATCATTGCAGTTTTTCGCGGGACACCCCCAGATTACTTTCTACTCTATCCTAATTTATGGGTTTTTAGTTGCATATTATCTTTTGTCAAGCAGTAATCAGAAGAGGAATGTGAGACAAATCTTTTTTTTATTTTTCCTGCTTTTTGTTTTTCCCCTGTTTCTTGCTTCGGTTCAGATACTTCCAACACTTGAGCTTTCAATGCACTCTGATAGGATTAATTTCTCGCTTGAGAATGTAAACACCTACCCTTTTAAAATAAAGAATCTTGTTGGTTTGATTTATCCCTATTTTTATGGTAATCCCGCTGAAGCTACATATGTTGTGGACATAGGAAAAGATGGAGTTTTCTGGGAAAACGCAATATATGTTGGTATTATTCCGCTGATTGCGATGTTTTATGGTTTTTCAAGAGTGATAAGAGAGCGAAGATATGATCTTTATTTTTTCCCAATCTTATTGATTGTCAGTTTATTTTTGATGTTTGGGCCAAGCAATTCACTGGGAAGAGCCTTATGGAATGCCATACCTGGCATGAATTATTTTAGGTTTCCTGCCCGCTTTGGTATATTTTTTGTATTTTCTGTTTCGATGTTGGCTGGTTTGGGGATAGAAAGGTTTCTGGTTAAACTTTCATCATTTAGACTAAGGAATGGAGATGGACCTGAAAGATTTTCATTAAGCTGGCCGTTTCCTAAGAAAATGACTAGAACATTACTTATTTTTTTGGTAATTGCTGATTTGTTCTTCTATAAAAACTTGTATGTGGGACATATAAAGAGACAGGAACTTGATAAATATATTAGAGGCAACTATTCGGAATGTATTCCAAAGTTTGGTAGGGTGTATAATCGATTTTTGTATACTAGCCATGTGTATCCGTCACTTGGTTGGAGAAAAAATGCGAATGTAGCTTTAAGCTATCTTAACCTTGTTCCACCCAATTGGAACATCTTGAAGGGAATTTCGTATTTTAGTGACAGAGGTTGGTTTGAAGGCGGCCTGAATATCTCTAGAAGAAACTTTATAGAAAAGCAGATTCTTGGTAGAGATTTGAGCGAAGATCAAAAAATTAGACTCCTCGGATTATATGGGGTTAACTATATAATGTCTGACCAGGAGATAGAATCCAAGGAGGCGGAGAGGGTGTGTACTATAGAGTTGAAACCTCCTTTTCTATACAATATGCCGGTCTATAAAATAACTAATTCTCTACCCCGGTTTTACTTGGCGCACTCGTCAAGAAAAGTCGGGAAGGACGATTTCCTCAAAGAGTTTATAGAGGGTCGGATTGACTTCGGTAATGAGGTTGTAATTGAAAACGAAGATGTAAGTATTGGTCCTGGTATTGATTTTTCAAGAGGCGAAAATCATGGACTTGTTGAGGTAATCAAGTTAGATGACGAAGAAGTTGTTGTGAGAACGACCGACCCGAATCCATCTTTTCTAGTGGTAAATGATATTTACTATCCTGGCTGGGAAGCTGAGATTGACGGCAAAAGGGAGGATATATTTTTAGCTAACTATATGGTGAGGGCTGTGCCTCTCACACCAGGTGAACACTTAGTAAAGATATATTATAAACCGAAATCATTTAAGATAGGTTTTTTTGTCTCTAGTATTTCCTGGATTGTTGTCGTGATATTGTTGGTGGTTTGTAGGTACAAATAATATCATTCGGTTGGTCAGATCAATTAGATTTGAATGTTTCAGGTTGAATATTTTTTGATTTCGGTTGAAAATAGATGGAATGATGTATTGGCAATTAGTGACCCCTCTTGTTCTTGTTTTAGGGCTAATTGTGGGCTCGTTTTTGGGGGCGTTGACCTATCGTATCCCGCGAGGAATAAGTATATCTGACGGTCGCTCGTTTTGTCCCAGATGTAAAAAAACAATTGCATGGTATGACAACATCCCTCTTGTCTCCTACATCATCTTGGGAGGAAGATGTAGAAACTGCAGGAGTAAAATTTCAATTCGCTATCCCCTGATTGAGTTGACAACTTCCGTCCTTATCTTTCTTACCTACGTACAAGCTATAGCTTGCATTGGCGCTGATAAAAACATCGTATGTGAATACTTTTCGCGGTTTGGTTGGTGGTCACTCCCCTACCTCTGGATTATGATAATTCTTTTAGTGGCCATTTTTATTGTTGATCTTGAGAAAAAGATTATTCCTGATGAATTTTCCCTCTCACTTTTTGTATTGGCAGTTGTGGGAATTGTTATTGGAGGATTTGATGATTTTTATTTGAGGGTTTTATTTGGCTTTTTGGTGGCTAGTTTTTTACTGTTTCTTCATCTTCTTACAGGTGGGCGTGGTATGGGGTTGGGAGACGTCAAACTTGCCCTTTTTGCCCCCGTGGTTTTGGGTGATTGGCGTAATGTTTTTGTATGGATTTCTGGTAGTTTCCTAGTTGGAGCAGTTGTAGGTACTGTACTTATTGCCCTTCGGAGAGGATCATTTGGGAAACCGATTGCCTTTAGTCCCTTTATGGTGATTTCGTTTTTGCTTGTTATGTTTCTGTCAGATAAGATAAGAATGATTTTACCTGTCTTCTTATGAGAAAGCTTACAAAAACCGAGATAAAAGCAACCATCCTGATTTTTGTGGTAGTACTTGTGGTCACTTTGTACAACATGGGACTTGCCCTTAGGCGCTCAAGAGATGCACAGCGGAGAGCCGATATTGGCGCGATTTCGGATGCATTGGGACGTTTTTATACTGACCATGGTTTTTTCCCCCCATCAGATAATGGCAAGATAAAAATTTGCGAGGGTAGTAATTTTGAAGAAGTTTATAGTGATATGTCTGATGATCCAGTCTTTGATAGAAATAAGTTTTTTTCCGGCCTTAGGGGGTGTAATTGGGGGGAAGATGTGTTTGAGGATCTTTTGGGTGGTGGACAAGATTATCTTTCAACTATTCCTGCCGACCCAAGGCAAGATATGGGATTTGAGTATTTATATTTGTCAGACACTGCCTACTTCCAGCTTTTTTCTGCTCTTGAGGGAGGGAAAAATGAGGATACTTATAACTTGGGAGTGGTAGGTAGAAATTTGTTGTGCGGAAAGCATGTTTGTAGTTTCGGAAAATCCTTTTCTGATATCCCTTTGGACATTTCTATTGAGGAGTTCAGGAAAAAGCTTGAAGAGCTGAGGCGCGGTAGCCAAAATTAAACTTGTAAGACTTGTGGATTTTATGTAACAATGGATATATGAGCATCTATTATAGAAGAATTGGTTGCCTAAGACTTAGGAAAGGGTTTACAATAGTTGAGCTTTTGATTGTAATTGCTATCCTTACCGTGCTTTCATCTCTTGTTATGATTACTTTTCCGGGAGCTGGCAAAGGCGCAAGAGATTCAAGAAGAAGGCAGGAACTTGGGCAATATAGAGTGGCACTGGAAAATTATGCAAACAAAAGTGGCGGAATATATCCAGATAGACCAAGTAATGTAAAGCCAAATACTTTATGTGGTGTGGGCCAACCTCTTGGTAATGTGCCTTGCCCTCTAGATCCAAAGGATGGGGCTAGCGGGGTCTGTGTTGGAGGAACTTGCCAGTATCAATACCGTACCACTAGCGGTGGTGTTGACTACACGCTTTGGGCAAGACTTGAAAAGCCAGTTTCCACCACAGCACCCTGTTTTGTAATACATTCAAATGGAGTAAGCGGTGAGGAAGCTTGTCCTTAATACTTAGATTATGATAAAAATGGGTTTTAAGAATTCTTATGCTAGGGGTGGATTTACCCTAATGGAGCTTCTTGTTACAATTGCAATTATTGGTATTTTGTCGGCAATTTCTTTATTTGCTCTTGTTGGCGCAAGGGTATCAGCAAGAGATGCAAGGAGAAAGTCTGATATGGAGAGTATAAGATCTGCTCTTGAGCTTTATCGGTCTGATTGCAACCAGTACCCTTCGACTTTTCCATCAGTTGGCCAGCCGTTAGTATCAACAAATCCCCCCTGCCCCACTGCTAATATTAGATATTTAGAGAAAATTCCAGGGGATCCATTGGTCTCAACTTCGTACAGGTACACCCGCCTATCAAATACCCGTTATGTGCTTTGTGCAAGGCTTGAGGAGGCGCCAGTGCCGGCGTTTAGCGCAGCCGATCTAGCACTCTGTGGTGGAAGTTGTCCTAACGTTGCAGGAGGCTCTACATGTAATTATGTTGTTTTTAGCCCTTGATGAGGTAAATATGATATGTCTATTATGCTGCCCCGCATTGCAAAGAATTGTCTAAAAGATGGATATACATTAATTGAGCTTCTGATAGTTATCTCCATAATTGCTTTAGTTTTTGGTGTTGGTACTGCCAGCTACCGCAACTATCAAGGTAGACAGTTGTTTGAAGCTAGTGTCAGGGAGATTTTATCTGATTTGAGGTTGGCACAGGAGTATGCTTTGGCTGGAAGAAGTGAGGGTTGTTCTCAATTTGAGGGGTATGTGTTTGAGTCGGCTCAAAACGGTTTGAATTATTCAATATATAGGCGATGCGGTGGAAATAATGTCTTGTATAAAAATAAGTCTTTGCCCTCAGGTACAACGATCCAGGTGCGTGGTAACAATAATGGTGATCGTAATTTTCGTTTTAATGCGCTGGGAAAGGGTCTTGATGTGACAACTGCGGAAGCATGTGTGACAATAACGCGCGGTTTGTATACTAAGTATGTAAAAATCGATAAGGTAAGTGGAAATATAGAGGTAACCACTAATCCTTGCTAGGGACGGTAGAATTTTATGAAAATTATTCTGGAAAACTATATTAGCAAAATTAGCAAAACGTGCGAGGGTAAGATTTGTGTTTTCTGGAGCCAGAGAAAAAAAGGTAGCAAGGAGCTTCTCCTGTTAGGACAATCGCTTTTTGAGGTTCTTTTTGCGGTTGGTATTTCCGCTTTGATACTTATCTCAGTTATCAGCCTTAGCACCCAGTCCGTGAGGACAGGTGACTTCTCAAAAAATAATGCTAGCGCTACTAAGTATGCACAGGAGGCTATTGAATGGGTAAGACAACAAAGGGATATTCTTGGGTGGGACGCTATTCGTTCTAGAGTTGGTCCAGAGAGGGCATTTGGAGTTTTAGACTTAAGCGGAAGTGAAAACCCGATTCCCGGAACTATTTTTAATAGGTATCTTACTATGTCTTATTATGGAAGTGGTACCGACACAGTGCTAGTTGAAGTCAAGGTGACATGGGCTGATGGGGCTGGGACACATGAGGTTAAGAATTCTACGAAACTTACAAATTGGCGAAGATAATGTTATTTTTTAGTTACTAAGAATGAATAGAAGGAACAATTTTGTGCTTTATAGGGGTTTTTCCTTAATAGAGATGTTGGTGGTAGTTGGGATTTTTTCTATTCTAGCGGTTGTTGCTACCCAAGTTCTATCTTCGAGCCTTCGTGGCTCAAGGAAAAGTGAAAATATAGGTAGGGTTCGTGAAAATGTGGAATATGCCTTAAATTATATTGAGCGCAATCTAAGGGCTGCAAAAGGTCTTGATTTTGAAATCTCGGTAAACGACTCTAGTATCTGTCCTTCGTCTGGGGATTATATGTATTTCTATAACGGAAGTGGTATGATCGATAATTTTAGAAAGGACGGAACTAGACTTATGCATGGGAGTTATGCGATCACAAACTCTGATATTGAGATTACCAATGTTGAGTTTAAGTGTGTGCAAGGATTTGGAGGCAGTCCGGATTCGGTGAGCATAACTATCGAGGCGAAGGACGCATCAACAACAGGGGTGGCTGAATCTGCGGTTTATAGAACATCAACAACTATTTCTCTTAGGAACTACTCGCGTAACTGATAATTGACCTGACTTTTTAGACTTGTTACACTGGGAATAGGTCTAAGGTAATGAGAATGAGAGAGGTTAAATCTAATTCTGGTCAAGCTTTGCTTTTGGTGCTTTTGACTATGGCTGTGGCAATAGTGGTGGTGCTTTCGGTCGTATCCAAATCTGTGACAGATGTTACCATCACGTCAACAGAAGAGGAGTCTTTGAAAGCTTTTTCTGCAGCCGAGGCTGGAATTGAGGAGTCATTATTAAATGTGGTTCCACAAGCTGTATCTGGAAGTGTTGATAGTAGCGTAAATTATAATGTTGTCCTCACCCAGGAGACTGCCGGAAGCAGCTTCAATTACCCAGAGCAATTAGGCTCGGGTGATACAGGGACGATTTGGTTTGTAAGCCATGATTCAAATGGGGTCTTGACTTGTGCCTCTGGCATGATTTGTACCAGAACTAACAACATGTATTTGTATTGGGGAACATCTTCTGGACAACAAAAGCCTGCTGTGGAGATCACCTTTTTTTATGACCCTAATAGAAGATCTTTTTTGCATAGTGGAAATTCATCTATCAACTATTCCGGTCTTCAGGCTAGAACTTTTGCCTTTGATCCAGACAGTACTCGTCTAGGACAAAATGGTTTTGCCTTAGCTGAGACTGGTAGTTACCCTGTTTCTTACGGACAAACAACTGTCAACTATAAATACAGAATAGGGATTGTCAATTTGAACTCCAATATTAATGGTTGCGTTAATAGTAACAATAACTGCTTGGTCCTTGCAAAGGTAAGGCTTCTTTATAACGATCTTCCCGAGGGTTTTGGTGTTTCTATTCAAGGAGGTGGGGCGGGCGAGCAATTACCAGCTCAAGGTTATAAGGTATCTTCGACTGGTTCAGCCGCGGGAGGGAGTGTTACTCGTAAAGTTGAAGTGTTTCAAGGATATCCAGAACCACCCTCAATATTTGACTCCGTACTGTTTAGCTTAAGAGGACTTGAAAGATAATTATAATTTATGGCTGTTGGTATTGATATTGGATCAAAATCAATCAAGATTGTTGAGCTAGCAAGAGATGGCAAAGGCTGGAGACTGAAGTCTTCAGGGGTTGTTGGATATAGGGGGATTGCCCCAGAATATGCTAAGGATGAGAAAGATCTTGCTGTTATCTCTGAGGCTCTCAAAAAACTTTATAAAGAAGCAAAAATTAATTCAAAGGATGTTAATATTTCCCTGCCAGAGCATTCTGTCTATACCCGAAGAATTAAGTTTCCCCCGCTTACAGATTCCGAGATTGCGTCTGCTGTCAAATGGGAAGCTGAACAATATATACCTATTCCGCTATCGGAGTCTATTTTGCAACATCAGGTAATAGAAAGACATGATAATACTTCCCCCCCTTACGTATCGGTCTTGTTAGTTGCGGTGCTTAGGGAGATAGCTGAAAGATACGCTAAAGTGATTGAGATGGCAAAGCTTAATCTTTTAGCGGTAGAGACTGAACTAATGTCTGCTTCGAGGTCTTTAGCCACTGAGGAATTCCCGGTCATGATTGTTGACTTGGGTGCAAAATCAACCGATATTGCTATTTCCAAAAACGGTCAGCTTTATTTTACAAGATCACTTCAAACCGCAGGAGAGGCCCTCACAAGGGCTATTGTTCAAACACTTGGAATTGATGAAGTTCAGGCAGAAGAATATAAAAAAACTTACGGCATGGTTGGGTCGCAGCTTGAGGGCAAAATTAAGTCTGCACTAGAGCCGGTGGTGAGGATGGTAGCAGAAGAGATGCGAAAAGCAATGAGTTATTACCAGACCAGTGAGCAGGGAGAATCTCCTAAATCTATAATTTTAACGGGTGGCACGGCCGCTATGCCTGAGATTGCAGCTGTATTAACGAAAATTTTAGCTGTAGAAGTAATAGTCGGAAATCCTTTTTCAAAAGTTTTTGTTGCACCTGAGGCTGTCAATGCCCTTTCTGGATATGCACCGCTTTATTCGATTGCGGTAGGCCTAGCTATGAGAGGTTAGATTTTTTATATATGCAACAAGATATTAACCTTATTCCAACCAGTTCAAGAACTACCCAGGAGATGTCTCGGAAAACAAGCGGTATTGAGGCCGTTTTGAAAATACTTTTTGTCTTTCTTACCATCTCACTTTTGACAATTGCTGTTATCTACGGGATATTATATTCCGGACTAAGCGAAGCAAAAAAGGAACGTGAGAAGTTAACTCAGGAACTTGTTGCTCTTAAAAAGTCGGAAGCAAGGTTGGTTGTCTTAAGGGATAGGTTGACCAAGGTCGCCTTTTTAAGAAATAAGTATGATATAAGTGGTGAGTATGCTATTTTGAATGATCTCTTGCAGAATACTACTTCCCCAACCCAGCTGGTAAAATTTTCAATGAACCCCGAGTCCGTGGAAGCAGTTATCACAACCGAGAGTTCTTTGGGGATGACTAAGCTTCTTTCTCATCTTGTAGGGTCTGGGCTTTATTCTAGAGTAGTTATGAAATCATTTGAATATAGTCCTAGCACGGCGTATAGGATGGAATTGTTACTGGGTAAATGAAGACGAGCGTATTTGATACTAGAAAGTTGATAATGATTTTAGGCGGTTTTGTTTTGGTGGTGATTTCATTTGTTATCCTTTTAAGAAACGGTGTTGGGACAGTAATGAGGCTATATGGCGAGTTAAAGAATCAGAGACAAGAAATAACAATCCTAAAGGAAAATATTCAGCTTATAAGAAGAATTGACCTAACTGTCATGAGCAAGAGTGATCAGGTATTTGTCGCTCTGCCTGATCGGTCGCTTTTGCCTGTAGTTGTTGCCAATATGAAGAACATTAGCGCAGGTAAGCTAAATGTATCTACATTTAAAAGCGAGATTGGTCAGGCTCAAAATGATATTAATATGGCAAGTTTGGTTTATGAAGGTGATGCATCAAGCATCGAAGACATGCTAGGAGTACTTGACTCTTTGCAGGGTTATCTTCCTCTTACTGCAGTTGAGAGCCTTGAGATGAGTAGTGGTAAAGGAAGTGGATTTCAGGTTAGTCTTAAGATTGCCACTTTCTGGTCGAAGATCCCCTCTGAACTTCCTGAGATTAACGAGCCAGTTAAAGATTTGACAGACGATGAAAACAAGCTTATGACTGATTTAGCAAGACTGAAAAGGCCAATTTCTGATGTTCTTAATCCCCTGCCTCCAACTGATCGGCAAAACCCTTTTATCTAATTGTTCAGTCTTCAATTTGAAGGTGTTGATTCTACTTTGACGTTTACGAATTTATTTTCTAGGGTAGCTTTTATTTTAAGGATATCTTGGATTGCCTTTATTGTGCTTCCCCCTTTACCAATAATCTTACCGGCTTTGTCTTGCGATACTTTGATTATGTATTCTACCCTGTCGCCGTCTACAGTTTCTGATATCTCGTATCCGTCACCGATAATATTTTTGACTAGAAAATCAAGCAATTTGTTCATGCTTTTTGTATCAAGGTTTTGACTTTTTTGGATAACAATGCCCCGTTTTTAATCCATGCTTCCAGCTTATCTTTATCAATTTCGATACTGTCCTTTCTTGGATACCAATATCCGATTATATCCAACGGTTTGCCTGTCACCTTTCGCTTATCTTCAATTGCTACTACTCTAAAAAAGTGATCATTTTTCTTTCCCTGCTTGGTTAGCCTGATTTTGATCATAAGATATTTATATGCTTTAATATATCAAAAATATTCAGTTTTGTATATATTTATTGTGAAAGTTTAGAAAGAGCTTTTTTGGCGGCGTCTTGTGCAGCTTCGCTTTTGTTTTTTCCTGTTCCAATTGCCTGTGCCTTGCCGTTTATGATTACTTGGATACTGAAGGTTTTATCGTGATCTGGTCCTGTTTCGCTTACCACCTCATATTTTGGTGCGGGATATCCTCTTGCCTGGACTAGTTCTTGAAGGAGGCTCTTGGCGTCCTTGAGAGGTTGAGCAAGTTTGTCATCAAGACTTGAAAGTATGAACTCTTTAATAAATTCTTCAGATTTTTCGATACCTCCATCAAGATAGATTCCTCCTATTATAGCTTCAATCGTGTCTGCAAGTATTGATTGATTTGTTCTTCCTCCAGTTTCTTCTTCTCCTTTGGATAAAAAAAGCAGGTTTCCGATACCAAGCTTTTCAGCTACACTTGCCAGGTTTGAGGTATTAACAAGATTTGCTCTTAAAGCAGTCAAGTATCCTTCTTCCTTGTCGGGAAAACGGTTGTAAAGCTCTTTTGAAATTATAAACTCCAAGACTGCGTCACCCAAAAACTCAAGTCGCTCATTGTTTCCTCTTTGGTTGGGATGTTCATTTACCCACGAACGATGTGTAAGGGCAGTCTCTAAAATGGAGGGATTGGTAAAAAATTTATTAATTTTGGGATTGCCCATAAAAAGTTAAATATTATCTTCAAGTTCAAGCGATTCGGTGAGATCTGCTACGCTCTCTATTTTTGAAAGATCAACTCGTTTGGTGTCGAACCCATTTTCCTCAAGTATGTGGACAAAATCAGACAAGTCGGATGGCTGCATATGCAGATCTTCAGAGAAGCTGTCATCATTGTCGATGTCCTCCACACTAACCCCAATGAACTCCGCAAGTATTTGCTTAAACTGTAATAACTTTGTCTTTTCCATAACAATAAAAAACAATCAAAAAAAAGATTAATCTATAAATTTAAGGAATGCAAGAAGCATTATCATCCAAATACAATACCCTATTTAGATGTTCTCCTCATGCACTTTACCTTCTAATATTGCTCCGAGTACACCATTGACAAAACTTGGTGTACTTTCACTGCCAAAAAGCTTTCCCAATTCCACAGCCTCGTCTATAACAACTTTTGTGGGGGTACTGGTAAATTTAAGTTCATATACCCCAAGTCTAAGTATTGCCAGGTCAATTCGGTTTAGTTTGTCAATAGGGCGCTGAGGAGCAGCTTTTGAAATCATCTCGTCTATAGTTTTGACATTCTTCAAAATAAGTTTGGTAAGCTCAGATGCATTTTCTTGATTTGTAAATCCTTGTGCAAACAATTCCTTTACAGTCTTAATGCGTTTAATATGCCTGGGGTCTTTTGCTGTTTTCATTGGGCAAATTCTAGCTCTTTTCAATCCTAGTCACGATAGTACCCGCAGTTGGGGCACGCCGTATGGTTTTTGCGAAGCTTGCCACATTTTTTGCATTTGACAACCCCACTAATTACCCTTCTTTTTGATGGAGAGTTTCTTCTCTTTCCGCTCCTTGAGTGTGTGTGTTTCTTTTTTGGAACTGGTGCCATAACTTAGCAATTTTAGTCTTAATAGGAAGAATGTGCAATACCAAGATTAGTTTAGCAAAGTTATATCTCCATAGAAATATCTAAAGATTTGAGTAAACAGTTTTTTGTCTTTTGAAATTTCTTCTGAGGTGTTTTTGGCTTTTTTTATTAAGTCAAAATCACTCCAGCTAGCAGCTTTTAATTTTGAAAAGCCGCTTTGTGCGGTGCCAAAAATTTCTCCCGGGCCACGTAGTTCAAGGTCCATTTGAGCAAGTTTTGCCCCCGAATGATGTTTGCTAAGGAGGCTTAATCTTTTATGAATTTTTTCTGAGTGGCTTTGGGTGAACAAGAGGCAGTAGGATTTTTGGTTACCTCTCCCCACTCTGCCTCTTAATTGGTGTAGTTGGGCAAGCCCGAAACGCTCTGCTACCTCAATCACTATTATTGCGGCTCTTGGAATATCCACTCCAACTTCTACCACAGCAGTAGAAACCAAGATGTCGATTTTTCCGTTTCTGAGATTGTCAATCACTCTTTCTTTTTCAGGAGTTTTTAGCCTTCCATGCAAAAGCCCAACACCAAATTCTGGAAATACTTTTCTAACATTTTCAAATTCTTTTTTTGCTGACTTTATATCTTTTAGGGATTCCTTGTCCGATTCCTCTATCAGCGGGCAAACTATGAAAACCGCAATTTTCTCATTGATTATCTTTTGTCTGATCCATTCATATGCCCCTACTCTTTTTTCCGGAGGAACGATCCAAGTTGTGGTGGGAATTCTGCCCTTTGGCATCTCGTCTAGCACTGAGAGGTCTAGGTCTCCATATAAACTCATTGCTACAGTTCTTGGGATTGGCGTTGCTGTCATAGTTAAAACATGCGGAATTTTTCCCTTTTTTCCACCCTCAACTATTAGGTGTGTCCGTTGTTCAACACCGAAGCGATGTTGCTCATCAATGACGACAAGTGCGACTTTGTCAAAGTCTAGGTTTCTATGGAGAAGTGCATGGGTGCCAACAAAAATATCTGTTTTACCCTCGGTGGTTTTTGATATAGATCCAGAGAGAAGAGAAATTTTTATATCTTGATTTTTAAATATGCTCTGTAGCGTGTTGTAGTGTTGGATAGCAAGTATTTGGGTTGGTGCCATAATTGCACTCTGGTATCCTAAAGTGTAAGCTGCGTAGCAGGCCGCAGCGGCAACTGCTGTTTTTCCCGATCCCACATCGCCCTCTAAAAGCCTATTCATTGGTGTTGTTTTTTGGAGGTCGCTGAAGATTTCTTTAATTGCAGTAATCTGGCTGTTTGTTAGTTGAAAAGGAAGCATCTTTTCATATCTTGATAGGATGTCTTTTTTGATGTTTAGCTGAGCTGTGGATTTATGGGATTTCCAATTTTCTTTTCTTTTTTGGTTTGTGATGAAGAGTTTTAGCAACTCATTAAACCCCAGCCTTCTTCTTGCCAATTCTACTTTTTCAAGATCGCTGGGTTTATGGGCCGTTTGGACCGCATCCTTAAATGACATCATGCCAACTGCAAATTTTTCAGGAATAAATTCTTTTAGAAGCTCCGGATAATTGTCGATCAGGAAGCCAATTTTTGTCCTAAACCACTTCGAGGTTATTCCCTTTGTCTCAGGATATATTGGGAAAATGAGCTTGTCACTTGAAGGTATAGAGCCTTCCCAGTGTTGAAAAAGTGGAGTAACTAGCGCCTTCTGTCTGCCAATCCATTCCACTCTTCCTGAAAAGATGTAATTGCTCCCCCTTCTTATAATCGATGAAAGGTATGGTTGGGAGAACCACACGGCCTTGATCTTGCCAAATTGGTCTGACAGCTCTGCTACAAACATTTTCTTCCCACTTTTTGAGTAGATGTGGGAAGTGTTATCTACCTGGGCTTTTATTGATACAGCTTCCCCCACTCTTGCTTGGGTTGTTGTTACTATCTTGCGGAAATCTTCATACCTAAATGGGATGTGGTATAGTAAATCCTCAATGGTAGTAATCCCCAGCTTTTCCATCTTCTTTTTTACGATACTTCCGACTCCAGAGATATCAGTTACCCGGCTGTGGAGATCCATATTATACCTAAAAGGATATCACAAAGAAGCTTAGAAGGCGTAAAGGAAAAGCGGCAAAAAAGTTGACAGTAAAAGACCAAACGAAGCAATTATTAAAAGAAAGATGAAAAGGGCTCTTTTTTTGTCCTTAATCAATTTAATTTTCATAAGGTATTAATTAACCTGCACGAATATTTTTGTGCCTATCTTTATTTTATCACCTGTTTTTGTTTGATAGGAAGGATCTATGACCGTAATGTTATTTACATCAACTGCATGCTCAAGTATCAATCTTTTTGCTTTTGTCTTGCTTCCCGCGATTTTGGCAATTGTTGCCACAAGAGTTCCCATATTCTCAACTTTCTGCTCAAACTTTGGATTTTGCCGTTGGAATGTTTCCTCAAAATATTGCTGTGCTTTTTTGGCATCTTCTTGAGAGTGTAGCTCCATGACAATTTGGTATGCGAGATATTTCTTGGCTTCCATTGGCGAGTGCATTATTTTGCTAGACATGTCTTTTATTGTCTTCTCGTCGAAGTTGGTTGCCAAAGTTAGGTATTGATTTATGAGGGAATCATCAATAGACATTACTTTTGAATACATTTGGATTGGGTCATCATCTACCCATATGGCATTACCTTGGGACTTACTCATCTTTTTGCCGTCTGTGCCCATAAGATAGTCGGTGACGAGTATGAATGATTCCTTGTTGCGTAGGTCTTTCTGTAATATTCTTCCCGCTTGCATATTAAATGTTTGATCGGCAGCTCCGATTTGGATATCCGTGTCCATCCAGTAGCTGTCATACCCCTGCATCACCGGGTATAGAGCTTCGTCTAAACGGACTCGTTTACCGGACTTTAGTCTCTCTTTAATTAGCTCGCGGCTAATAAAATCGCCAAGGCTGAAGTGTTGGGTTAATTTGATAATCTCTTCAAATGTAAGTTTTTTTAGCCAGCTACTGTTATAGCGGACGTTGATTTTGGTGACATCTATGATTTTTGATGCCTGACGGACATAATCTTTGAGATTTTTTCTAACTTCGTCCTTGGTAAGTATTGGTCTTTCGGAATTTTTGTCGGATGTGTCCCCTATCAGTGTGGTGAAATCTCCTATAAGAAAGGTCACATTGTGCCCAAGATCCACAAACTTTTGAAGCTTACGCAATGGGACAGTATGGCCAATATGGATTCTTGGTGCGGTTGGATCAATGCCCAGATAGGCATTAAGTTTCCTGCCGGATTTTAGCTGTTTTTTTAATTCCTCTTTAGATGGGATTATATTTACTACTCCTCTTGTTAATAATTCTTCGATAACGTCCATTAGGTTATTTTAGCTTAGACCCCAGCCCTTTTGCAAAAGACGATTTAATGGGGAGTTGGTTTGATTAGTTTGGATATTTTGCTAATATAAGACAATATGATTAATTGGAAAGAAAGGCGAAGGAGGATGTGGTTCTTAAAGCGAAAGCATTCAGTATCAAGCAAGACAAAGACATTTATCCTTATCTCAAGGGCTTTTTTTTGGGGAGTAATCGCGCTTTTGATTTTCATTTTTGTTGGTATTCCTGTGTTTGCATTAACTCTGCCTTCCCCCGAGAAGGTTGTCCGCAAGGAGGGTTTCTCGACCAAGATTTTGGACAGGAATGGTGAAGTTCTATATGATGTCTATAAAGACCAAAAGAGAACCCCCGTTGAATTGGAGGAAATATCAGATTGGGCTAAGATTGCCACAATCTCGATTGAAGACAAGAATTTTTACGAACACCAAGGATTTGACCCAATCGGCATTCTTAGGGGCATCTTAAGGCTTTTCACAAGAGGCAGAGCTCAGGGAGGCTCTACGCTCACTCAGCAATTAGTTAAGAATGTCCTTCTTTCTTCAGAACGCTCACTGACAAGAAAGATTAGAGAGTTTATCCTTGCAATTCAGATTGAGAGAAAATACTCAAAAGACGAGATTCTCAAAATGTATCTTAACGAAGCACCGTATGGTGGAGCAATATATGGTATTGAGGCCGCATCCGAAAGTTATTTTGGGAAAAGTGCAAAAGACTTAAATCTTATTGAGTCAGCGATTCTTGCAGGTATTCCTCAAAGGCCTACTTATTACTCTCCCTACTCCGAGGAAAAGGCTTACAAAGATCGAACCAAACAAGTGCTCCGTAGGATGAAAGAGGATGGGAAGATAACTCCTGAACAGGAAAAACAGGCTCTAGAAGATCTAGAGAGTGTTGAGATAAGAGAAAGAGGCGCTTCTTTTCGCGCTCCACATTTTGTTTTATATGTCCAAAAGATATTGGAAGAGAGATATGGTGAGGAGTCGGTTGAGCAAGGTGGGTTAAAGGTTACTACCACCCTTGATTTAAGTATTCAAGAGGAAGCCCAAAAAATTGTTGCTGAGGAGATATCAAAAGTGGAAAAGGTTCACATAACAAATGGGGCGGCGGTTGTCATCAACCCACAAACTGGTGAGATTCTTGCTATGGTTGGTTCAAAGGATTTTAATGCTAGTGATTATGATGGACAGGTCAACGTGACTCTCTCCCTTCGCCAGCCTGGATCGGCCATTAAGCCATTTACATATGTTACAGCCATCAAGAAAGGATATACTGCCTCCAGCCTCTTGATGGATGTTCCAACAAAGTTTTATGGAGGCGAAGGCCAACCCGATTATGAGCCGGTAAATTACGATGGTAAGTATAGAGGGCCGGTGCAAGTTAGATATGCTTTAGGAAATTCTATAAACATTCCAGCTGTTAAGATGCTAGCTCTAGTGGGAATCAAGGACGTATTGCAAACTGCTTATGAGATGGGTATTAGGTCCCTCGAGCCAACTCCAGAAAACCTATCGAGGCTTGGATTATCCCTAACATTAGGAGGAGGAGAGGTAAGGCTTTTGGATATTACCGATGCCTATAGTGCTTTTCTTAATGGTGGATTTCGTGTAGACCCCGTTGCTATATTGAAGGTAGAAGACCAGAAAGGAAAGGTTCTTGAGCAGGCCAAACTGGATAAGGGAAAGAGAGTATTAACCCCAGAGCAGGCCTACATGATGGTAGATATTCTTTCTGATAATGATGCTAGGAAAGATGTGTTTGGAACAAATTCACTTCTTAGTATACCGGGAAGACAGGTAGCAGTAAAAACAGGGACGACGAATGATAAACGTGATAATTGGACCATTGGTGGTAATATGGATGTGGTAGTTGGGGTTTGGGTTGGAAATAATGATAATTCTCCCATGCTTCAAGTAGCATCCGGCGTGTCTGGAGCAAGTCCAATTTGGAGAAGGATACTTCTTAAGGCCCTGGAAGGAAAGCCTCCTAAGTCCTTCGAGGTTCCAGGGGGCATAGTTACCGCGGCAGTGGATTTAGTCTCGGGTTATGCAGCCCACGATGGTTTTCCATCTAGAATTGAAAAGTTTATTGACGGAACACAACCTGGCGATGACCCAGTACATGTTAAGCTTAAGGTCTGTAAAACCGATGGGAAAAAAGCAACTCCTGGGGATATAGTTAGTGGGAATTATGAAGAAAAAGAGTATTTTATTTTTAAGGAAAAGGATCCATTTGCTAAAGAAGGTGAAAATCGCTGGCAAGATGGGATAAATCTTTGGCTGGCAACTCAAGCAGATCCCCGCTACCATCCACCAGAAGACTTTTGCGGGTCGACTAACCCCGTTAGTGTTGAATTTGTAAATCCCAAGGATCAAGACTCGAATCTTGGCAATAATATAACCATTGAGGTTAGAGCCGACTCGGTTAACAAAATTTCAAATGTTGAGATAGAGATTGACGGGACACATGTAGCAACTCTTGTCTCAAGGCCATTTAGGCATTTGACAACATTGCCTGATGGCGTGCATACCATTAAAGCTATTGCAAAGGATGAGAAAGGAAATTCTGCCGATAGAACCATTAAGATTGGGATAAACAGGCCCTGGGATTATGTTACCCCCACCCCATCCCCTACTATCACTCCCACCCCCACAGTCTTAATAAGTATAACTCCCTAAAAAAGAGGATATAGTAATTAGTATTTTTTTGTGTTAGAGTATCTAATATAGTTTTGAGATGCCAGAGAGAGAAAGGGAAAAAGGGTACCCGCTTGAGATAGATGGTGTTTCTTACCAAATTGACCCGTCTTCGAATGATATAATTTCTTTATTAGTATACACGGCTAGAAAGGATAGCGAAGGAAGGGTTGCGGAGTTGGTAAGAAGGATTTACAGAGGCAGGCACGGAAGAAGGCTGGGAAAAGAGAATCGGAGAGCTCTTTTTGAAGAGCTCAATAAAGAACAGCGTATAGCTGATGCTCTTGCCGGTAAAATCCCAGCAGATATAAGATTCATATTTTCTGAGGTGGACGGGGAGAAAAAAATCGTTGGGATTGAGATCAAAGGTGGAGAGCATAGTTTCAAAGGAAAAAGGATAACTCGTGGTTAACTTTTAACTGCTGCTTGGAATTTTTCTTCGATCTCTTTCAGGACTTGTTTGCGGATCTTTTCAACCTCTTGATCACTTAAGGTTTTTTGCGGGTGCGAATAATATAGCCTTAGAGTTACGAAATTCCCAAAGGTGTCAACCAGATACACATTATTGACCATCTCTACTTCTTTGATAGTCTTTATAATTTTGCCCAATTGTGTGTTTTCTCTGATGGTTAAAGTTATATCTTCTATTTGGGGCGGGTATTTGGGTAGAGGCTTAAATATACTGGGACTGACCAGTTTCTTGAGAGATCTGATGTCTAGTTCGAAGGCTAATAGATCCTTCTTTATTGAAAAATTTCTAAGCACTTCTGGGTGCAATTCACCAAAGATGCCAATTTCAAGATCTCCTTTCTCTATTATTCCAGCTCTGGTTGGGTGCCAAATACCACGCTTTGTTATTACTGGCTTTATTTCAATATCATTTATGTTTAGCCGATCAAGCAAAAAGTCGATAACTCCCTTAAGCTCTCGGAAATCCAAATCGCACGAGACCGCAGATAATTTATAGATTTCTTTTGCCTCATCGACGGGACCCAAGTAGATCTTGGCAAATTCAAAAAGTCTCAATTCTTGGGCATTCGTATTTGCTCTGACTGCACTAATTAATGAGGGCAAAAGACTGGTACGCATGTACTCATATTCGAGGCTGGCAGGATTTGCGATCCGGATATGGATTTCCAAATTGAGGTTAGCTTTTATTATTGTGTCCTTCGATGTAAGCGCGGAACTGTTAATCTCAAAAAACCCCGCTGAGGAAAGCATATTTTTAAGGAGAATTTCAAATTCTCTATCATATGAATAAGGGATTTGATATTGGGTGGCATTTCCTCCTGGTAGAGTTTTACTAAAACTGTTGTATCTGTAAAGTCTTGCTATCTCTTCGTATAAATCTTCTTTAATATTGATATCGCAGCGATGGTCTGGAATTTGACATTTTATTTTTTTTCCAGAAATAGTTGTGGCAAATCCAATTCTCTTAAGCATTTTTATTAGTTCATTTGCCAAAATTTCAGTTCCTAAGAAATTGTTTAAGTCGTCTAAATCAATATTCACTTCTCTTTTTTGCTTAAGAGTTTTTGGGGGATAATTGACGAGGCAGGAGGGTTTTCCTCCTGCATATTGGCTGACCAGATCGGTTACTCTTGTTAATACTTTGTCTACTAGGAACACGCTTGGACTTCGCTCATATATGTAGCTAGCATCAGAGGAGAGTTTTAGCGTTTGTGATGTTTTACGAATAAGGACGGGATGATACACTGGGACATGGATAAATATGTTTTTAGTAGTTTGGGAGATACCAGTATTGGCGCCCCCTTTTATTCCGCACAAATCAATTACCCGGTTTTTGTCTTTGATGATAATTGCATCCTTCGGCAGCTTATAGGAGATATTGTCTACGCTTTCGAAATCTTCACCCCCTGTCGAGAGAGTCATCTTTAGTCTTTTTGTAAGGAACTTATCATAATCAAATGCATGTGTCGGAATTCCCAATTCGAACATTACAAAGTTAGTGATATCAACAATGTTATTGATTGGTCGCAAACCAACGAGTTTGAGTCTTTCTTGCAGCCAGAGGGGGGAAGGTTCTATAGTAATATCTGATATAGTTACACCAGCGTAAGCGCTAGCTAGTTTTGGATCGAGGGATACTTCAATAGGCAATGAGCCGTCAAGATTGGTGAGTTTTTTGCTTGATGGTAGAGCCATCTCCGAGTCTTCTAAAAAGGCTATTTCTCTTGCTATGCCAGTTATTGAAAGCCAGTCAGGGCGATTGGGTGTGACTTCGATATCTAAAACCGGCTTATTGTCCACCGTTTCGTAACTTTCACAGGTTAAGCCTATCTCAGTTAAGTTCCACATCAACTGTTTTATTGGGGTATTAATTTTGACGTAGTCTTCCAGCCAAAGTATCGGCGCTTTCATGTCAGTATTGTTTTAAGATTCTTATGTCGGGATTGTACAGTATCCTTATGTCGTCAATTTGATACTTGAGGCAAACAGCGCGTGAGAGTCCTATGGCGAAAGCGAATCCCCGCCATTTTTCAGAATCAATCTTGCAGGCGTTGAGTACGTTGGGATGAATCATTCCGGCGGGCATAACTTCGCTCCAACCGCTCCGCTTACAAAATCCGCAGCCTTTACCATTGCAGGCAGTACAGCTTATATAAGTATCAACCCCAGGTTCTACAAATGGAAAAAATGTTGTAGCAAATCTGATTTTTACACCTTGGCCGAATAACTCTCTTAGAACAAAATCAATAGTCCCTAATAAATCTGTAAATCTTATATCCTCATCAACTGCAAATCCCTCAACTTGCCAGAAGTCTACACCATGGCTAGCGTCAACCTGTTCGTACCTGAAACATCTTCCCGGCACTACCACTCGAAATGGAGGTTTTGTCTTTTCCATTATTCTTCCCTGCATAGCGGATGTATGGGTCCTTGGTATTAATTCACCCGGCTTATTTTTGGTTCCTGTGGTATCAAAAAACATCGTCTGCTGGGCATCCCTTGCTGGATGGTCTTTTGGAAAATTTAAAATTTCAAAGTTGTAATAGTCTTTTTCTATTTCTGGCCCGTCAGCAATTCTATATCCCAAGAAGCTAAATATATCAAGAATCTTAGTCAGCACCTTTGTCTGGGCGTGCAAGTTCCCAATTCGCGGGAGAATTCCTGGGATGCTTAAGTCAAACCACTCACTCCCCGAGATGGATTTGCTGGTAAACTCATTAATTCTTTGCTTGATGGCATCTTCGATTGTCTTTTTGGATTCATTTATCAAAGATCCCAGGTTTTTTCTTTCGCTGGGGTCAAGCTCTTTGATTCGGCTTAGGAGATTATTGATTTTGCCATTTCTGCCAAGGTATTCAATGCGCAATCTTTCAAGCTCCTCTTCTGCAACTGCATCCATGATTTGCGCAAGAGCCGTGTTTTTAGTATTTATAATTTCTTCCCGCATTTATTTTATTATATTAGATAGTTGGCCCAGATGCATTATCTTGGAATATGCGACATTGTTTTGATATTTCCCGACAATGATCATCATCCCTGGGCCGCGATGTTGGGCATTAAAAAACCCCGCTTTTGCGGGGGTTAAAACTTTTTCTTGGTCCAGCAAAGCTTTAACTCCCGCTTAGGCGAGAGTAAAGCCAAAACTGTTTACTTCATTTGTTTGCATGACAATTTTGTTGATTTTATATTATTTAGTAGTTTTGTCAACGATTTTTTTGAAGTCTTCAGGGTATTTAACCGCTATCTCTGAGAGTATTTTTCTGTCAAGTAGAATATTTTTTTCTCTTAGATTTTTAATGAATTTTGAATACGTTTGGCCAAGCTCCCGAAGGGCTGCATTAAGGCGAATTATCCAAAGCCTCCTTAGATTTCTCTTCCTTTGTTTTCTGCCAATATATGCATATTGCCCAGCGTGAAGGATAGCTTCTTTCCCGGCTTTTATTCTGCGTCGTCTAGCCTGCCTATAACCTTTAGTTGCTTTTCTTATTTTCTTGTGCTTTTTGGTTGTGATTGATTTTACTCTTGCCATCTTTTTCTCTTTATATAATTTATTTAACCCCTAGTGCCTTTTTTATCTTTTTGGCATATATTTTTTTGGTCGTGATTGCTTTTGTTAGACGTCTTTTCCTTTTGGCGCTTTTTTTCTCGTTTAAGTGCCTTCTAAACCCCTGAAGGCGCATAACTTTCCCCTTTTTGGTTATACGAAATCTTTTTAATATGGATTTTCTTGTTTTTGATTTAGGCATGATGGAAGCTATTATACATAAGAAAGTTAATTGTATCTAGTGGAATTCCCTATTTAGGGCCCTCGTCTGGGGTTTTAATTTGGCTAGATAACTTTTTTTTGGTGGGTGATATTACCATGACCAGGTTCCTTCCAAAGAACTTTGGTTGCATATCAATGACTATCCTATCACTAAATTCTGAAGCTATCTTTTGCAGTAGTTCATAGCCAAATTGTTTACTGACCAGTTGCTTAAAAGTAAAATTTACTACTAGCCTTACCTTGTTGTTGTCTTCCAGAAACTCCTTTATCCGTCCAAGCCTAACTTGATAGTCATGTTCTGCAATAAAAGGCGTAAATCTAATCTCCTTGATATCGGATGACTTGATTTTCTTCTTTTCTTTTTGCATTTTTTTCTCCTCCTCGTACTTGAACTTTCCAAGTTCCATGAGTTTGGCTACCGGTGGCTTAGCTAGGGGTGCAATTTCAATTAGATCCAGTCCTTCCTCGTGGGCTTTATTTAAAGCTTCTGATAGGCTCATTATACCAATTTGCCTGCCGTCTGGACCAATTACACGAAGCTCACGGGATTGAATTTGATTGTTTATTCTGTATGAGAAGGTTGTCTTTTTCAAATTCTTTTTAGCTTAAGCTGGTTATATTCTACAAGTAATTGCAATATGATATCAAGATAGAATTGTAATATCAAAGAGATTTTTCTTTGATCTCTTTTGTGATTTTTGCTATGAAGTTGTCAACATCCATGCTTAGCTGTTCTTGCTTTGAGCGCTGGCGGATGGTCAACATTTTATCTTTAACCTCTCTTTCTCCAATTATTATCATATATGGCACCTTTTCTGTCTGGGCATCTCTTATCTTAGCGGATAGGGTTTCGGGTCTGTTGTCAATTTCTACTCTAATATTTTCTTTTTTTAATTCCTCTGTGATTTGGATTGAGTAGTCGAGATATTTTTCTGACAAAGGTAGGATTTTTGCATGTACTGGAGATAACCACAAAGGAAAACTTCCTCTGTATTTCTCTATTAGGAAGGCAATTGTCCTTTCCAAGCAACCTATGGCTGCTCGATGTATTACAATTGGTTGTTTTTCCTTTCCGTCTGAATCGGTATATCTTAGATCAAATCTTTTTGGCATTACGAAGTCATACTGGACAGTAAAGGCTGTTTCTTCTTTGCCGTTAACCTTTTTAATCTGTACATCTATCTTGGGTCCGTAAAAAGCGGCTTCGTTTTCTGCTTCAAAAAAAGGAGCATTTCTTGATTTGAGTACGCTTCTTAGTATGTTTTCAGCTTCGTCCCAGGCAGCATCATCTTTGTAGTATTTTTTGTTGTCAGTTCTATCCCCCAGTGACAAGCGGTAGCGAAAATCTATTCCTTTTTTAAGACCAAGCTTTTCATTTGCATATTCAATGAGATCAAGTACTTTATTTATCTCGTCTGAAGCCCTTTCCTTTTGGATAAAAATGTGGGCGTCATTTAAGGTAAACATCCTAACTCTTACTAATCCTGAAAGTTCACCGCTTTTTTCGTAGCGATGTTGTGAAGCTATTTCTGCATATCTAATTGGTAAGTCTTTATAGCTTCTTATTTGTGACTTATAGAGCATGAAGTGGTGTGGACAGGTCATAGGCCGAAGGATTAATTCTTCTTCATCAACTTTCATCACGGGGTACATTGTATCCTTGTAGTAAGGATAGTGGCCTGAAGTTTTGTAAAGATCTGTTCTTGCAAGAGGTGGTGTGAAAACATGTTTATAGCCTCTTTTAATTTCCTCGTCTACAATAAATCTTTCTAGCTCTCTTCGAATTGTTGCACCTTTTTCAGTTAGGAGCGGCAGCCCTCTGCCAACCAGATCTGAAAAAACAAAAAGCCCCAGATCTTTTCCTATTGTTCTATGGTCTGATTGCCTTATCACCTCTTGTCTGGCTAGAAAATCATCCAATTCATTTTTGCTAAAAAATGCGGTTCCATAGATGCGCGTAAGCATTTGATTTTTTTCACTTCCCCTCCAGTATGCTCCTGCTAATGACAAAAGTTTGAAGTGCTTTATTTCATTAGAGGGATTTTTGATATGCCCTCCCCTGCAAAGGTCAATGAAATTACCGGATTTATAAAATGTAATTTTCTCTCCCGATTTTTTGATTTCTTCTA
>QZGF01000033.1_pt1 | contig 24467 bp, 31 predicted proteins | sample 1990021 | NCBI WGS metagenome assembly QZGF01 (sample SAMN10076523, study PRJNA491371) | Subsurface metagenome, whole genome shotgun sequencing project. | isolation source: subsurface fracture fluid from borehole BE326-BH2 | place: South Africa: Beatrix Gold Mine | collected 2015-06-18 | reverse complement strand
AAATGGCCGACGGCTCGAATGGTAAGCAAAACGGACGGCCGAAGTGGGGGCGGTGGGATTGGCCTTCCATCGAGGCTCGGTACGTCACCGGCAATATGTCGCTTGCCGCACTCGCAAAAGACATTGGATGCGCCGAAACACACATTCGTCGAATATTCAATCGTGACGACTGGAAAGAAAAACGTGCGGCTTATGTGCGCAGAATGACCGAAGCCGCTCAGGAAAACCGTCAACGACAGGCTATTCTCAATAAAATCGAGTTCGATGCCGTCACCGAAAACGTGAGTGATAACGCAATGGGGCTTGTCGGGCTTGCTCTTGATAAGCTGCTTTCAAACTTCGGTACGTTCGATGCAATGGAGATCCGCGAACTTCTGACGGTTGCGCAAAAGGCGCAAGAACTCAAATACCGTGCGCTGAACGTGCCGCCGCCGAAGCAAAGCGTGGCAATTGAGCGGATTGAATCGCCCGCCGATGCGCTGCTGGCTGAATTGCGCTCGCTTGCGCCGGAGATTGCTGCGTTCGTTCCGGCGCTTCAAAGCAAGCGCGAGAACGGCGGCAATGGGAAACGGAGGATAGCGGATGCCTAGTTTGCGCGTCGCTGTTATAATCGACCTTGACGGCCAGCGGCTTGAGGGTGCGGACTTCACGGAGATTATCGCCGGGAAGGAGCGCATAACCGCCGAGGCCGGCGAAATGGTTGCAAAGCTGACCCGCGGGCTGCTTGCGGCATTGCCGGAGGATAGGCCAGCGGAACCGAAAAAGGGGCGCAAGGAACGTGAAACATAGAAGCTGCTCAGGATAGAGCCGGTGTTGAGAACAACGCCCGGATTGTCCGGATGCTTCTGCGCCGCCGATTGTCGGCACGCGTCGGATACCAGCCGCACCCGAAACAGCAAGCCGTTCACGCCGCGATAGACCGCGGAGCAAAGCGGCTCGCGTGCTGCTGGGGCAGGCGCGGCGGCAAGTCCGAAATGGCCGCAATCGAATACCTGACCGAGCTTTGCTTCCCGCCCGCCGGTCATTTGCCCCGTCGCATTCTCCCGCTGGTGGCACCCGAAGCCGATATCACCGATAAGATATTCCGCTACCTGTGGCGCTGGTGCGTTCAGGAGCGCGTTCTGGGATGCGAGCCGGTTGCCAAGTCGGAACGCGAGCGCTATATCGAAATGCCATGGGGGGCGCGTATCGAGGGCAAGAACACAAGCGAGCCGGATTCGCTTTGCGGCGACGCCACCACGTTTTACGTTTCCGACGAGCATGCCAAGAGCAAAAACGGCAAGCTGCTGATCGCCAAATATCTGCTCCCGCCGCTGCTCGATCTTGACGGCATTCTGCTTTTACTGACCACGCCGGAGGGCACGGCTAATCACTTTCACGACACGTTCCAGGACTGGGCCGAGCTTGCCGAAAGCGATCCGCGTTACTTCGTCAGCCACGCCACCAGCTATGACAACCCGTATCTGCCGGAGGGCGAGATAGCCCGGATGGAGGACGAGTACCGTCGCGCCGGATTGCACGACGTTTTCCGGCAGGAATACCTTGCCGAATTCACGTCGCTCACGGGTGCGGTGTACCCCAATTTCCAGCCGACCCGAAACGGCCTGCCCTGGCACGTTCAGGAAATCGAGCCGTTCCCGGAAATCAAACTTTCGCTCGGTATCGACTGGGGGTTCCGCAATCCGTTCGTCTGCCTGTTTGCGCAGGTTACGCCGGACGACCGGCTATTCATTTTCGACGAGTTGTACCTGACGGGCAGAACCGATGCCGAATGCGCGGGTGAAGTACTGGATCGCGGCGAACTTTTGGGCGTGCCGTTCACGATGGGCTACGCCGATCCGTCAAGCCCGGAGGCGATCAAGACCTTTATCGGCCGCAATATCCCGATGTTCATTCCGCCGAAAGGCGCGAAGCTCAACGACGTAATGGATGGGATTCTGCGCGTGCGCGGGCTGCTTGGCCGCCCGGACTGCCCCGGCGTTGTCGTTCACCCGCGCTGCAAGCAGCTTATTTCCGATCTGCAAAACTACGTATTCAACGAACGCGCCGAGGGCGAAAAGCCGGTCAAGGTGAACGATCACGGGCCGGACGCGCTGCGCTATCTGGCAAGCGGCGCAATCGCCCAGGGGCTGAGGGAGATCGTATGGGTCTGACATTGCTTCAGCGAATAGGGGCGGCGTTCCGCGGCGAGAAGGCCGAGGACGGAGGGCGTTCGTATTCGATGCTGCTCTGGCCGGGCTTCACGGGTAAAATGGGCAACAAGGCCAACGTCAGCGCAGAAGCGATCTCGCATATTCATTCGTGGGTGTTCGCCTGCTTCGACGTGCTGGCCAGTTCCACCGCCAACGCCGTGCCGAATCTTTATAGCGGCGACAAGCCGGTCGAATCGCATCCGCTTTTGACCGCGCTCCTGGAACCGGAGGGCGAGTTCACGTACAACGAGTTGATGTATTTGTCCAGTATGTACTTGGACTCGGTCGGCGAAACGATGTGGTACGTCGTGCGCAGCGGCAACGAAATAACCGGCTTCATTCCGCTCCGGGGCGACTGGTTCACGATCAAGCCCGGCCCGGACGGCGCGCCGATTTATTTCTACGACGATCAGAGTGGCAAGAAAATGGTGTTCGAGCGCCGCGAGATAATCCATATCCGCCGCCCGAATCCCGCTAATCCGACGCGCGGCCTTTCGCTTATAAGCGCCGGGGCCTATGCGGTGGACGAGCTGACCAAGATGCACAAGACGCGCAACGCCCTGCTGGACAACGATTCGACGCCGCCGTTCGGCCTGACGTTCCAGGACGCGATGACGCCGGATCAATTCGAGAAGCTGAAGCACGACTTCGAGCGCCGCCATAAGGGGCCGGGAAAAGCGGGGCGCACCGCGTTTCTGCCCGGCAACGCCAAGGTGGTGGAATTCCCGGTCAAGTTCGAGGAGCTGCTTTACCTGAACGCGATGAACGCGACCCGCGAAGAAGTTTGCGGGATTTGCCGGGTGCCGCTCGCTAAGCTCGGATTGGTACAGGACGTGAACCGCGCCAACAGCGAAGCCATGGATGCAACGTTCATGAGCGAAACGATTCAGCCCCGCGTCGGCTTTTTCGAGGACGCGCTGAACTCGCGGCTGATGACGCTGCCCGGAATGGATCGCAATCTGCGGTGGGTGTTCGAGCTTGATATTCCCGCCGACCGGACATACGAACTGGACAAAGCCACGCGGCTGGTTCAAGCGGGCGTGCTGACGATCAACGAAGTGCGCGCCAAATATGGGTACGATGCGGTTCAGGGCGGCGATGTTTCGCTCGTCCCGTTTTCACTGACGCCGCTTTCCTATGCCGTCGAACCTGCCCCGGAAACGCCCGTCACGCCGCCAGAAACGCCCCAGGCTGCGGATAAGCGCCCCGGCGTGAATAAGCAGCTTCAAGGTGAAGCGCGGCGCAAGGCGGCTTGGAAATCGTTCGACGCGCGAATCCGCCCGTGGGAAAAGGTCATGCGCCGGATGGCCGACGACTATTTCGACGAGATGAGCGCAAAGGTGCGGGCGAATCTGCGCAAGAGCTTCAAGGAGATGAAAGCCCCGCCGCCGGATGTTGAGGCGCTTGTGCCGGACGAGATACTTGAAGGGATCGCGCTTGCGGCCAGGATGTCGCCGGAAATCGAGTTGATGCTCCGCGAGTTCGCCGAGGAAACGGCGGCGGCCTATGGCGCCGAATATGTATTCAATCCCAATATGCCGCGTATGGCTGCGTGGCTTGGTGAAAAGCTGAAAGAGCGGATGATCGGAATCGCGGGCGAAACCGCGAATGAGATTCGCAGCGCATTAACCGAAGGAGTGCGTGCCGGTGAGGGCATTGACAAGATCGCGCAGCGCGTGGCCGATGCAATGGGGCAGGCGAAGTCATACCGGAGCGTCCGCATTGCCCAGACCGAGGTTATCGGCGCAAGCAACCGCGGCACGATGGAGGGCCTGCGGGTTGCGGGCTTCGAGCGCAAGGAATGGCTGAGCTCGAGGGATGGCCGGGTGCGCGACACGCACGCCGAGGCCGATTCGCAGATACGCGGACTTGACGAGCCGTTCGACGTGGGGGGCTATATGCTGGATCATCCCGGCGATATGCTTGCGGGAGCGCCGGGCGAAACAATCAACTGTCGTTGCACGGTGGTTCCCGTGATCGGAGGCGAAAATGAATAATCCTGGAATACAAACATGCAAGGCGCTGGTCAAGGATATGGGCGGCGGCGACGGCGAGCGCGGTTGGATTGTCGGCACGGCTTCAACCAGCACGGTCGACCGCGACGGCGACATAATCGAGGCGGGCGGCTGGATACTGGACGAGTATCGCCGGAACCCGCAATTCCTGTTTGCGCACGATGCATCCGATCTACCGATCGGTAAGACGCTTTGGGTCAAGCCGGAGGGCGGCTCGCTATTATTCAAGGCCGAATTTGCGGCGCATCAGAAGGCGCAGGACGTGCGGCGGCTGTACCAGGACGAGATGCTCAACAGCTTCTCGGTGCGGTTCACGCCCGTCGAATTCACGCAGAACGAGGATTACAGCTATCACTTCCTGCGGCAAAAGCTGGTGGAAATTTCGGCGGTTCCAATCCCGGCGAATCCAGAGGCGCTTGCGCTTGAAGTGAAATCTGGTATAATCGAGAACGTCAGCGGAGATACGCTGCGGCGGCTGGAGATAATGCGGCGCGTTAAGACCGGCTTATCAGGCAGGCTGTTGGCGGCTCTGGAAAAAGGGGCGCAACACTAACCTTTGAAGGAGCCTGAAAATGAAATACACAGACGATCAGGTAAAGGCGCTTGAAGCGCTTGGCCTGACCAAAGAGGAAATCGCCGAACTCGAAAGCGGCAATGTCGAATTCGAGCAGGCGAAGGCGCTGGGCGAAAAGGCCGAAATCGAGGCCAAGTCACAGGCCGAGGAAGCGAAGCGCCGGAAGGCACTCGACGACACGGCGCGGAAAATCGTCGACCGCAAGCGGAAGCAGATCGCGGCCGACGACCAGAAGGCGGCGGATGTCAATACCGCGGTTCGCGGCGCGGTTGATAAGAGCGCAAAACCCGCAACGTTCGAGATCGTCAAGGCCGACCAGGTGGCCGACGATATCGAGAAGGCCGTATCGCTTGGCATCGACCGCGAGAAGGCGGTCAATTCCGTCACGCTCCCGCTGCGCTGCAATCTCGGCGGCGAGCTTACCCAGAAGGTCGGTCAGTACACCGACGAGGAAAAGGCCGGTTTCGTCCTGATGGGTGCGCTCTGCAAGGCCGTTCGCAACAAGCGGTTCGCCGAGGCCGAGCGCATCGACGAGGTGATCAGCGGGGAGCGCAAAAAGGCGCTCTCGGCCACCGTCAGCGGCACGCCATACCTGACGCCGGTTGGATACGAGGCGGCGGTCATTCGCATCCGCGATGAAGCCACTCCGTTCTTTCAGCTTTTCCGCCGCATCCCAGTCACCACGCCGACCGGCAAAATCCCCGTGGAAAGCGCGCTCGGAACCGCGTACTGGGCGGCTGAGGCCAACGCCATCACCGCGGGCGATCCGACGCTTGCGCAGCTTTCCTGGGCGATCAGCACGCTCGGTGCGCTCACGATTTGGAGCGACTACCTCGATAGCGCCGGACTCGTGAATATCGGGCAGTACATTGCCGAGAATCACGGGCGCAGGTTTGCGCTTGCGCTCTGGGACAAGCTCATCACCGGCACCGGCACGAACCAGCCGAAAGGCCTGAGCGCCGAGACAATCACGCAGACCGCGGCGCAGGGTGCAACAAATCTCGTCGCCAACGACGTGATTAACGGGTTCTACGCCTTGCCGCCGCAGTACCGCGCCAACGCCGTCTGGCTTATTCCGGACGCGGCCGCGAAGCTCATCCGCAAGCTGCGCAGCAGCACGACGGCCGAATTTCTGTGGGGCGTCGGACTTCAGAGCGGCGCGCCCCCGACCATTGAGGGCAGGCCGATCTACGCCAACAGCTACATCGCGGCCAACACCGCCGGGGCCTACAAGCTCTACCTGCTCGATCCCTCCTACTATCTCTACTTCGAGATGGAGGGCATGGGCGTTGAGCTTGCCACTGAGTACACGGCCTCGACCGACCTGTTCGCAACAGGGCAGGTGGCGCTCAAAACTACGCAGCTTTGCGACGCCAGGCTTTCGACCGTCAAGGCGGTGGCAACTCTCACGGGAGTTAAGTAACCGATGAATCAACCGGCAACCATCTGGGTGCGCTTTGTGACGCGGTGCGGCGTGGGGGATCGCGACTTCGAGATCGGCCAGCTTTACGAACTGCCGATCCTGCTCGCGACGCGGCTTGTCGCGGACGGGCATTGCACGATTTACGAAGCTGACCTGAATGCCGTGCCGGGCCAAACAAAAGAGTTCAAGGGCGGGGTCACGCCGGAGCAATTCGCTGGCCCCGCCCCGGATGTTTTCAAGCCAGGCCCGCGCGACGACTTCCTGAATCTCACGCAGGCGGCGAAACGGCTCGCAATGCCGACCGGCAAGGTGCGCGATTTGATAATCGCCGAAGTGCTGATCGGCAAAAAAATTGACGGCGTTCCCCCGGCGTGGCTCATTCGCAAAGATTCAATCGAGGCTTATGCGGGCGAACATGGCATTGACGGCGAATCCGAAGCGGGCGAAATTGTGTCCGGGGAGAAGCCGGAAAAAAAAGTCCGTGGTGGACGCCGCTCGTCCGCGAGCAAGAGGAAGGCGGTTAAATGACCAGTTACGCGCTTGTCCGGCTATCGCGGGTGAAGAAGCTCCTGGGCGTTACGGGCAGCACGCACGACGTTCACCTTAAGCAGATTTGCATCGAAGCTTCGCAAGCGTTCGAGAGCGAAACCGGCCGCGTGTTCAACAAGGACACCTACACCAGCGAGCGTTATTCGCTGGAGGACGAAAGCCGAAGACTGTATTTGCGGCACTGGCCGATTGTCAGTATTACGTCGGTTTATTTCAGCGGGACGCTGATTGCCGCAACCGACTACGAAGTGATTGACTCGCGGTATATCCTGTACCCGAAAGCAGGGGCGACCGGCACGTCCACGCTGCGCGGCACATTTCCGACCGGCGATTCCGAGATAACCGTTACCTATATCGCGGGATACGTCACAACCGGATGGGATACCGCAGGCGTGCCACTTGCCAGCGGGCAAACGTTCGCGGTGCCGGAAGACATCGAATACGCGATTGCCGAATACGCCGCGGTGCTGTTCAAGCGTTCGATTGACGGTGATGCGCGAATCGGCCTTACCAGCCGGAGCCGCGGGGACGAGAGCGCCGGATACGAGAAGTACGTTAACGACTACCCCGATGTTTTTCGCCGCGCCGTTGCCAAATACAGCGGGGGGTGGGGCGCGTGAGTGAAGTTATCGAAATCCAGGGAGCCGAAAAACTCTGGAAGATGATGTTGGCCTTTAGCAAGCAGAATCCAGAGCGGTTGCGCAAGATGTTGTTTCAACTCCCCGACCGGCTTGTAATGCGCGTGCGGCGCGACTGGCATCTGAATTGGGGCGGCGCTCAGCGCGTGAGAAAACAGAAAGGCAAAGCGCCGGGGATCGTGACCGGGCGACTCAGGAATTCAATCGAACCGATCCCGCCGCGTGTGTCGGGCGACGACTACGAAACCGGCGTTAAAACGAACGTTGAATATGCCGGGGTTCACGAGTTCGGGTTCAACGGAACGGTGAATGTGCGCGCTCACCGGCGCACGATGACGCAGGCATGGGGCAGGCCAACCGCGCCGTTCACGCAAAACGTGCGCGCGCATGACCGGCAAATGAACGTCAAGGAAAAGCGCTATCTGCGCAATCCTGTTCGCGACGAAGCGCACGAATGGGCGCGTGACCTGGCGAAAGAACTTGCGAGGTTGCCGTGACCGCTCACTCGCGTACTACGATTCTGGCGGCGCTCAAATCCCTGCTGGAGGGTATTGCGGCAATCGGGGAGGTCTACGATTACCCGCTGACCAGCGACACAATTCCCGCCGACGCTTATCCGGCCGTCGATTTGCAATGGGTCGGCGGCGGGATTGGCTATACCGTTTCGTCGGTAGCCGAATTCGACGAGCGCCTGAATGTGCGGATTTACGCGCGGACGCGCGCTGACCTGGATACCATCACTTACGCAATTCATGACGCGCTGGTAGACGCCTTCACGCTTTCCGGCACCTGCCTGGAGGCGTTGCCGATCTCGGCCGATCCCCCACGCGTAATGGGCGATGCCCCTTATATCGCCGACCTGACTTTAAGAATCCGCTATCGGAGGTCTTACTAATGGCACGTTTTGAACGGCTGTCCATTTTGGATATGGACGGCACAACGAAAATCGGGATCAAGAACGTGGAGTTCAATCCCCTGAAGGTGGATGTCGCGGACGACGAGCGGGTTCTCGGTGTAATCGACGCCTATCCCGGCCGGGCGATCCGTAAGTGGTACGAGGCAACATTCACAACCGAACTGCGCGGCCTGCCGTCAACCGGTACGCTCGGCACGGCAATCCCGGAGGCCCCGCTGTGGAAATCGGCGGGATTCAAGCAGACGCTTTCAACCGCCACGAGTTCGACTTACGAGCTGACCGCAACGCCCGATACCGACAAGGTGGTGATCGCAACGCAGAAGCTTCACGTCGACGGGCTGCAGCACATCGGCACGTCAATCGTTTCTGATGTGACAATCCGGGGCGCGGCGGGCGAGATCGTGGATTGCGAATGGCGCGAGTTCGGGCTGTTCAGCGCCAATCCAACCGAAACCAGCAACCCGACCGTGAACGAAGATCCGGGCGATCCGATCCGGGCGATGGCGGCGACGGTTTGCACGGTCGGCGGCGCAACGCTGATATTGCGCGAGTTCGAGATCATGGTGGGCAACGCCGTGGAATTGACACCGAGCGTTGCCGGGGCATACGGATACGCCGCGGCCAAGATCGCAAACCGCAAAACCATCATCCGTCTGCTGGTTGAGGAACCGGCGGTCGCTACATACGACTTCTGGGAAAAGCTCCAGGCGCAGGCGGCGGGTGTCGTCGGGCCGCAGTCGCAGATCGCGGTCGCGCTCTCGCTCGGCGTTGCGGCCAAGAACAAGTTTGCATTTACGGCGAAGGGCTACCTGACGGGCGCTCCGCAGCGCGAAATGGTGAACGGCGTGGCCTGCTACCGGATCGAGCTTGCGGTTGCGCCGCTCGGCACGGCGTTCTTCCCGAAGTTTATCTGGACGTAATCAAAACCAAAGGGGTGCAAGATTGAAAGCATTACAGGCAAGGCTTGACGGCGAGCGCGTAACGCTGGATTGCGATACCGACGAGGTGAAGTCGGTCTGGACAATCGCGCCGCTTTCCAATCGCGTATTTGCGGGCCTGCAGGATTCGCTCGCCATTCTTCAAGGCGAGGCCGATATCCGGCCGCAAATCGGAACGTACCAGCTTGACATGGTTGCGCTTGGATTGCGCGATGTTGAAAACTTCACCGACGACAAGGGCGAGCCGGTCAAGCTCGTATTCGACACGATCAAGATCGGCGGGGCCTTCAACGTCCGCAAGGTAAGGGGCGACGTACTCGATAAAATCCCGCGGCCTGCGCTGCTGGAATTGGCGCGGCGCATCGGGGAGCTAACCGAGCTTTCGCCGGAGGAAAAGCGCAGCCTGGGTTTTACCTCAGGATCGCCGACGACCCAATAGCGCGGCGATGCAAAGGGAACGAGGCCGAATGTGATTGCAGCAGAGTGTTGTTTTTGATCGAGGATGAGCAGGGCAAGCCGCAGCCGTTCAGCGGCTGTCCGTGGCGGCGCGTGCCGCAAACACAGTTTATGCAGTTCTGCGTCAACTCGTTTGTGCATTACCGCAACGGATTCCTGCTGGGCGCGGGCGGGCTTTGCGACCAGCCGCACTGGTGGGTTCAGGCAATCGGGATTTTGTCAAGCGAGTACAGCGAAATCGAAACGGAGCGCCAGGATCGGCAGCGCAAGGAAATCGAACGGAGCGCGCGATGAATAAAGGGCAGGTTGAGATTCTCGTCAAACTCCGGGATGAAATGAGCAAGACGCTCGGCAAGATCGGGGCGAATACGAAATCCTGGGCGGCGGGAATTAAGGCTTCGGTGGCGAGCGTCGGGGCTGCGTTTGCCGCGGGCGCGCTCGTTATCCAAAAGTATTGGGCGGCGATCCTGGTTGTCGTGCTGGCAATAAACCCGCTGTACAACGCGGTGCGCGGCCTCATCGTCGCGGCACAGGAGCAGGAGCGCGCAACCGCAACCCTGAATGCGGCGCTTGTGGCTCAGGGGCAATACACAAAAGAAACAAGTCAGGCCATTCAGGATTTGGCAACCGAATACCAGAATCTATTCGGCATAGGCGACGAGGTTACGCTCGGAATAGCGACCCAAATCGAAGCGCTGACCGGACTTTCCGGCGACGCTCTCCAGAAGGCGATCAAGGCCACGATCCAGTTCTCGAACGTGACGGGAGCCGATCTGAATAATGCCGCCCTACTGGTGGCCAAGACGCTGCAATCGCCGACCAATGCGCTTCAGCGATACGGCGTGGTTATCGACGCGACCGCCGACAAGGAAACGAAGCTGAACGCGATCCTGGCCGCGACCGTAGCCGGTTGGGAAATCGCGCTCGCAAAGGCCGAAACCTACAGCGGCAAGGTTTCAATATTGAGCGCCGCTTACGGCGATCTCCAGGAGGCGCTCGGCTTCCTGATAATCAATAATCCGCAAGTGTTGGCCGCGATCAACGCGGTCGCGAAGGGGATAATAGACCAGACTAAAAGCGTCTACAACAGTACCGAGCAATGGGCGCAGTATGTCAGCAACTTCGTCAGCGGCGTTGTGACAATCGTGGCCTCGGTCATGAAGGTTTCGGAAGGCGTGAAGCTGGCGGCTAAATTCATCGGGATCGGGGTAGCGATGGCGTTGAGCGAAATCGAGCGCCTTGCGGCTACGGTCGGGCTGGCAATCACGACCGCAATGGACGATGCGGCGATAAAATTAATGGATTTGGTTAACGGTATAATTGACCTGTTAAACTTTGCAACCCAAAAAGTCGCCGGATTTATATCGTTCTTTACTCGCAAGTCTGTTACCGGGCCGTTTATCGAGCACGTGACGTTCGACCAGTTTTTCGGGTGGAATGCCGGGCAGATGCGGGAATTACAGAATGAAATCGAAGTCATAGACGCCAGCATGAGCGACATGATGGGACGGCTGGATAACGCAACGGCGGACTGGCAAAGGAACACGCAGGCAATCGAGGCGAATGCCGCCGCCATCAAGGGCGCGACGAAGAACATCAAGGACTACACCGATATCGCCAGCTTGCCGGGCAATCCCGGCGTTCCGGCCGCGGGCGCGGGAGGCGAAGGCGGTGCTCCGGCGATAGGCGAAACAGCGGGTGCGGCGGTTGCGGCTGCGGCCATGAAGGGAATCCGGGAGGGCTTGACCGGCGGGGCGAAAACGATCAAACCCACGATAATGAATTACGCCGCCGCTTTTGCGGCCGCAATTCATAGTGCGATGGTGGCGGGCGCAAACCGGCTTGGTGTCGCGCAGCAGAATCGGCCGGGTGCTCCAGGCGGCAAGCCGTCGTTCGGGCAAAACATTCTCGGCTCGCTGATGCAGCAGATTCGCGATCCGCAATTCGGGGCGAACCTGGGTCAGGCGCTCATGCAGGGCGGCGGCGGGCTTGCCGATCTGGTCGGCGGGCTTGGCGGCGGTGCAATTTCGAGCGCCGTTTCGGGGATTGCCTCGCTTGGCTCGTTTGCGGGGCCGCTCGGAATGCTGGCCGGGACGCTCTTTACCGGGCTATTCGGCGGAATCCGCAAGCTATTCGGCGGCGGACGCAAGCAACAGGAACAGCCGAAGCCCGTCGATGTGCGCGTGGTTAATTCCGGCGATATCGCAATGGCGCTCCTGAACGCCGTCAAGACCCGGCTAATCGGTGCGGCGGCTCCCGGCAACGCAAGCCTCGCCCAGCAGCTTCACGCGGGCGCAATGAGGGTGAACGCCTTATGACGCTCGCGCGCAATCAAATTTCAATCCTGGACACCGAGAGCGGCTCGGCCAACACAACCGTCGTGCTAAACCCGGCACGCCGCCTGGAGGTGCATCGCGATACCGAAGTGCTGGTGCGCGATGTCAATGGAACTCTCAGGCTAAAAGATGTGCCGTATGCGGGGCCGCGCAGAATTTCGATTGAGTTCTACCTGACCAGCCTGACACTTGAAGATGCGAATAATCTCTGGGATATGTGGCGCAGGCGCGCCCGCGTGACCGTGACCGACGGGGCTACGACTTCCCCGGAGGACAATACGGTCGATTCATACTTCAAAACATTCAGCGGCATTATCGTCAATATGCCGCCCGATGCGCTTTCGCCGCAAAAGTCCGGGGAGGGGCCGTTCACGCTCGAAGTGGAGGTGGATAGCTACAGCTATCTAACTATGCCATGAGTTTTACGGTCACAATCAACAATCCGGACTACAATTACAGCGGCGGTTCCACCGGGCTTTCCGCCACGGTTCCGGCCGTCGGGATTGCGATCTCACAGGACACGCAGAGCATCAGCCGTTGCACGTTCTATATCCGCTCCGACGTTGCCAGCAAATACAGCCTGGAAACCGACGATTCAAATAACCCGATTCAACTCAACAGCACCGTTATTATCAAGCGCGACGCAGCTTTCTGGTTTCGCGGATACATAACCGACAAGCCTGTATTCGTGGACTTCGAGGACGGGCGGTATCTTGAGGTTAGCTGTCCCGGATACGACGGGATTCTGGCACAATCGGCCTGCCCGGATTCGACCGGCGGCTATAAATGGAGCCTGATAAGCGATTCCGCCAAGATTACAGACGTGCCGCTGGAAAAGAGCAGTGCATTCGGGACGTTCCAGGGCGACACGCTTTGGCCCGATCCCGCCGATGCGACCGGCGCGGACTGCTATACCGCCGGGGCAACAGCCGAGCTTTACACCTCGATTCTGGCCGGAACCTCGCCACCGTTCGATATTGAATTGAACACCACAGCCGATCCAGGGTTTCTGCCCGCGGGCTGGATTATGATCGGCTCCGAGTGGTTTTATTACAGCGGTTCCGATGATACCGGAACGGGCGGGCGCTGGCGGCTGGCAATCGTGGCGCGCGCCGAGCTTGGTACAACCGCGGCTGCTCACGACGGCAAGGATTCGGTTCCGACCGGCGATACCGTAACGAATAAAATCGGCAAGCAGATCGCGCCGAATCCGCCGGAAATCAAAAACGGTACAACCGTTCTGACTTACGGCAAGCAATACACAGTTCATTCCCGCTATGGCTGTTTCGTGCTGGCCGGAACCGCAAGCGGAACCTATACCGGCACGTATTACGTTTACGACGAGGACGGCTCGCTGGGCGGCGGTACGATCTACTCACTGGAGGACGTTATCGAGGCGATTGTAACGGCCCCGCGCGCTTATGGCGGAGCGGGCTTCGTTGCAGGCGATCTGGATTTCGACGCCCTCAACCTGTTCATTACGCGCTTCGACTACGACCTGGACAGCAGCCCCGAAAACGCCTGGGATTTAATTCATGATGTGATTCAAGCCGTGGGACTGGAAGATCAGGTGCGTTTCTGGTTCGACCATTCAACGGGTAAATTCCGGCTGGCAATTCTGGCGAACGGAGCGGTGGATATCGCACTGACGCACGTGGAGCGGATTGAAAAAGAGTTGTCGTTGCAGGACTGCTATTCGGGTGCAATCGTGAAGTTCACCGACGATCAGACCACGAACCGCGTGCAAACGGGCTTTGCGTGGCACCAGGAGGCCACGGGAGCGGGGAGTGCGCCGGACGACTGGATCAGGACTACCGCGGGCGGCGAGAGCTACAGTTACGGCACCAACACCACCGACACGAGCGCCGGTAGTTTCGGCGTCGACATGCTGATTGACGGCAAGCCCGGCACGAAACTCACGGCTTGGTTCGAGCATGATCCGGGCGGCGAATTTGACTTCGGCCATTTCTGGTTCGGCACAGGCGCGCCAATTGTCACGCTTGATAAAATCAAAATCGCAATCGGAACCTATCGCGTGATTAAGAGTTGGGGCAGGACAACCGACAACGACGCCGGGACAATCCTGGTGCGGATCGACGGCTGCGACGACTACAACACCGGCACGCACACCGGCACATGGCAACCGCTCGGATTCATAATCGAGAAGTCGCCGGAGATAAACGGCACATCGGTTGCGGCCGAGGCCAGCAGCTTCATCTTGCGCGCCGTCAACGCCGTGCGGATCGTGTTCGAGTATATGGCGGGGCCGAAGCAGAGCGGCGATTACTACTGGGCGCCGGTTCATCTGTTTGAAATCGAGGCCAACAGCACCAGTTTCGTTTTCGTTCAAACCTCGGATTCAGTTCAAAACGACCCGCTGTACTACTACGCGCCGGATGCTCACCGCAAGATGCGGGGCGGCGTGAAATCGAGCGGCGCGGCCGGAAGTCCGCGGGTTGCGGTTTACCCGATAGGAGCCGCCTCCGAGGGCGCGGCTATTTCGATTGCGCGCCAATTCCTGCAGAATAAACTGGCGCTGGCGCAACGCCGCCATTACGACTACAGCGGCGTATTACCGGCCAAGCCCGAAATCGGCTACACCGTTTCGGTTGACGAGAACGGGGACGCGGCGGTGGACTATACGGGCGTAGTTATGAGCTACAACATCGGGATTGTCGACGCGGTGGAATGCTCGCTAAGTTTGCTGGACACAACGGCGGTGGCGATATCGTGAAAGAGCGCGGCGAAATCGGACGGTTCTCGGCGGCGGTGATCAAGCGGATGATCGAGAAGCTCGCGAAGCTCAGGCCAGCGCCGATCACAAGCGTAATTTCAATGCCGCCTGTGTTGCAGGGCGGAACCCCGACCGCGCCGACCGGGAATTACGTCGATCTGGATGAAGCCGATCAGTTCGACGCCTTGGCCGAAAAAGCATCGCCAGTCGACGCGGATCTGCTGTTGCTTGAAGACAGCGCCGCAAGCGGGGCGAAAAAGAAAGTTCAAATGGCCAACGTGGGGATAACCGACCACGGCGCGCTGACCGGCCTTGCGGACGACGATCACGCGCAATATCCGCTTTCGGCTGGACGCGCAGGCGGCCAGACCATCATTGGCGGCACCGCGGGCGGCGACTACCTCGACCTGAAGGGCGTGGCGGCCGATACACTCAAAACGCGAATCGGCGCGAACGCCTTCGGGTTGGTGGATGCGAGCGGCAATACAATCGTGGCCGTTACGGGCGTCACCTCGACCGAAACTGTTTTCAACGAAAAGGGCGACGATATAAATTATCGCTTCGAGGGCGCTGCCGACGCGAATCTGATCAAGGTGGACGCAGGAACCGACCGCGTCGGGATCGGCGTGGCTTCACCGGCCGAAAAGCTGGACATTAACGGCAATCTCGCGCTGGCTGAGCAGGGCACGATTGCGAGCGGTGCCGCGGGCAAGGCGAAATTGATCGCAACCGATCAGGATTACCTTGCCTATCGCGACAGCGACGGGCGGGCGCGCAATCTGTCGTTTGCGGCGCAGAAGCGGCTGATGCAATGCCTGGCCAACATCGGGCGCACCGATTTTGCCGATGTCGGATTCTTTACCGCGAGCACGCTCAACTTCGCATTCATGAATATCGACGACGCCGACGGCCCGCTCGTGCAATTCCAGGCGAACAATACCGGCTCGTCACCGGCCGGATTGGTTTCCGGCGAGGCGCTGACGTACCGCGCGTGGGAACCGGAATTTGTCGCGCGGATAAAGACGGGCGCGAGCGTGGCAGACGTGCGGATTTGGATCGGACTTTTCAGCGGCGATCCGATGGGCGGCTCGTCTCCCGCTGTTCATCTTGCGGCCTTCCGGTTCGACACTGGCGCGGGCGATTCAAACTGGACAGCCTGCACAAAAGACGGATCGACGTTGCAGACGAATGACACGGGCGTTGCGGTTGCGGCGGATACCGCTTACGATTTGCGGATTGAGTACGACGGCACAAATTTCTACTTTTGGGTAAACGACGCGGCGCTCATATTGGAGGCGAGCAACCTGCCGGGCGCGACAACGGGGCTGTACGTTTACGCCGAAGTCGCGAACCTGGCGAGCTTCCCGCCGCCTGCGGATAAATATCTTTCAATCTCGCGCTGGGCGCTGCTTCACAAGTGATGGTGATAACTAATGGCCGACAAAACAGTTAGAGCGGGCGATACGAGCGATTGGGTATTCGCCCTGACGGTTGATAATGCCGCGTATAACCTTGCGGGCAAAACCGTTGTGCTGCATCGAAAGGCAAAAGGCACCGGTGCGGCGGATTCATTTTCGACCGCGGACACGCCAAGCCCGAAGCTCGTGATCACCGGCGAGGCAACCGGGCAGGTCACGTTTTCGCCCGCTAGCACGACATGGGTTTTCGCCGCGGGCGAGTATTCGATGTACTTCGAAGTGCAGGCGGGAACCGAGCGATTGAAGTTCCCGAACGCGAGCGATCTGACCATTGCGGTCAAGGAGGCGTATTGATATGGCTGAGATCAATGCCCCGATAGTTTTTAAGCCGCGCTTCACATGGGAATTGCGCGAGGCCGCGACGGGACGCGTAAAAATTCCGTGCGAGCGCTGCAAGATCGTTCACTACCGGGACGAGCCGCACCGATTCTGTGATTTGTTATTGGTGTTTGCACGGCTGCATCGGGCAGCAAAAGAGAGGTTGGCGATATGGATTCTGCGACATTTGGGCTGAGATTGCCGGGGCGGACGCTCCTTCAGCGGATTCGCGAGGCGCTGTATTCGTGGGCGGCTTCGCTCGTGGTCACGGTCGGGCTAGAGGCCATTGTGGACCTGATTCACGCGCAAACCGCGATGTACATCGGGATCGGCACCGGCGGAGCGAGCGACCCGGTTTTGGGGCGGACGGATTTGTTCACGCCCGCAACCGAAGCGCGCGCCAGTACGACGGAAAGCCAGCCGACCAGCACGTCATTGCGGTGGGTCGGGGCCTCGATAACAATCGACGGAACCAAGACGATCAACGAGGCCGGGCTTTTCGACGGGGCGGGCGCTGGTTCGCCGCCTTCGGGTGCAAACCTGTGGGCGATGTCGAACGATTTCGTAGCCTGCTCCGGCGTGCTGAATGACACACTGGTTGTCACGGCGAATTGCACGGTTGCGAATGCCTAATGCCATACATAGACTACAAATGGCAGGCGGTCTGGCGTAATGACGACGGCGGAATTGAGCGCGCCGCCGTTGTCTATCGCCGCTTCGATTCAATCGAAGTCCGGCAGGACACGGACGAGTTGACCGGCGAGAAGGGCGAGCCGTACAGCGTGGCGGTCGGATTGAGCGCTATTGACCCGAATGAAATCGGCCCCGAAGAAGCGCGCTGCGTCTACACAACGGCGCGCGGGACGCGGTGTATTCTGTACGAAGCCGCGGGACTGATAAGCACGGACGATGAACTACGGGCGCTGTGCGACGGCGAGTGCGCCATTATCGGCGGGAAATTGGCGCTTACGCCCGCGCCGTGGGCTGGTGGTGCGTAATGGCGGAACTGACGGTCTACCCGGATGCGGGGAGTGGCAGTACCACGGTTGATGGAACCGTAGAGCGCGGAACCGACGGAACATGGAGTGAGGTACGCGACGGGGCCGGAACCGCTGTCACGACTACCAATTCGTTTTATGGAACGTGGCTGGGGTGCAAAGGTACTACCAATGTATGGGACGGGATACGCCGTTGCATTTTCACGTTCGATACATCCGGATTGGGTGCGGGGGCGAGTATCAGCGCGGCTATTTTGTCTCTGTACGGATTCAACAAGGATGACAACTGGGGAAATCAGTCGGCCAGGCTCACAGCAAGCACTCCCGCCGCCGACAATAATTTAGCCAACGACGACTACGGGCAGGTAGGCGCAACAGCAATGGCAAGTGATATTGCGATATCGGCCTGGAGCACGAGCGGGTATAACGATTTCACGCTAAACGCGTCCGGAATATCGAACATCTCCAAAACAGGGATAAGTAAATTCGGCTTACGCCTGGCCTCGGACGCAGACAATAGCGCCCCCACATGGAGTTCGTATAACGCGGCACAGGCCTATCACTACTTTGCCGACTACACCGGCACAACCCGCGACCCCAAGCTGGTGATAACCTATACGACCGGGGGGACTAACTTCGAGCGCACCGTATCGTTCGCGCTGCTACTCGATGCTTCGGTCAGCCGACAGGCCGGATATGGCCGCGCCTTCACGGCCGCGCTCGCGCTCGACGCCGCGTTTTCGCGGCTTGTCGGATACGCCCGTGACTTCACAACTGCAATTTCGCTCTCGCCGTCATTCAGCCGCGTTCAAGGATTCGTGCGTAGCTTTACAGCGGCGCTCGTGCTTTCCCCGTCCTTCTCTCGCGCCGCCGCCTATACCCGGAACTTCACGGCGGCAATCGCGGCAACCGCAACCTTCACGCGCCAGGTTGCCTATAAGCGCACCGTCGCATTCGGGTTAAAACTCACGTCATCAATCTCGGCGCTGATAAGTTCGATAATTTACTTCCACCAGGATCGGGAAGTCGCAATCACCTTTCCGGCGAATGCGGCCTCGATAACGTTCCCGGTAAACGAGGCGGCAATCACCTTTCCGGCGAACGATGTTACAATCCAGGAGTTGTAAAAGGAGCGTGAAATGGCGGTATCCGAAAATAAGTGTGAGCTACTTGGCTTTCCGACCGTTTGCTACGTGTGCGGGTCGAGAGAGATGGAGGCTGGCGCGCCCGAAGATGCGCGGGTGAATCTGGCGCAGATAAACGCCTTCGACGGATATATGATTTACGCCCCCGTGTGTTCGCCCTGTGCCGACGGCCTCAACGGGCGAAAGACGGAAGCTGTCGAGGCTTTAACCGGAAGGCTGTGCGCCGATAGCCGTTGTCACTTACAAACTGTTTCGTTTGAAGGAGCGTGATTCAGATGAAGTTTTGGGCGGCAATTCGCAAGTTACGCGACGCGGCGTTCCGCGAGTTCATCGACGCGGTGCTGTGGCTGTACGATTTCTGGTTCAAGCCGGAGATAAAGCAGCTGCGCGAATACGCGTGGAACATCGTTCAGCAGGCCGAATCGCGTCCCGGCAAAGGGATCGACAAGTACAACTGGGCGCGCGAGCAGATGGAAGTCTACGCCAAAGCGCGGCTGAAAGATTTCGGCGACGCAAGCTACTGGATCAACTACTTCATCGAATACTCGGTTGGCAAGCTCAAGCGCGGAGGAAAGGCATAATGGGCGAAACGGCGGCGATAATCACGGCGGCGGGCGGGGCGGTTGGCGTTCTACTCGCCGGAATATTTGCGGGCTTCGTCAAAATTCTGCATGAAGTCAAAAAGATGCAGAACGGCGCGGCCGACAAGCGAACCGCGAGCGCGGTTAAAGAGGTCTGCGATGTAGTGCGCGACGAGTTCAAAGAACATCGCCGCGAGAACGCCGACTTCATGAAGCCGGTTGCGGAAAAACTCGAAAACGTGACGCGGCTGCAAACCGAAATGCTGGCCGCGGTGCGCGGAAAAGCGAGGTCGGAATCATGACCTTCTCCGAAAAGCTCGTTGAAGTCGCGCAACGCTATATCGGCGTGGCCGAGAAGCCGCCTAACACCAACTCCGGCCCCGATATTGACCGCTGGCTGGCGCTGGTCGGATTCCCCAAGTCCCACCAGCCGTGGTGTGCCGCATTCGTCTACGCGATGCTGGACTTGGCGGCGGCTGAATGCCGGGTCAAGAATCCGTTCGAGAAAATGCCGCTAAAGGCCCGCGCCTTTTCGTATTCCGAATTTGGCGAACGTCAGGGCTGGATAATCAAAGGCCGCGGGGAACCGGGGAACCACGAATACCCCGCGGGATCGCTGATTGTATTCGCGTTCAGTCATATCGGGATTGTCATGCGCACGCTCGAACCCGGCAAGGTGCGGACAATCGAGGGCAACACCGACGCGGCGGGCGGCAATAACGGCGGCATGGTCATGACGAAGGATCGCGTCGTCGGGCTAAGGGACGTGATACTGTCGCCCGGTAAGCCGCAACCGCTGGCGCAGGTGCGCGAAGAACACTACATCGCATTCCTGAAACGCGGGTGGAGCGGCACGCCGAGCGAGGCGGGCAATCCCTACACCGCGGCCGCGAACGAGATAACCGCGCTCGTCAAGCAGCATTTCGACCTGGACTGAAATGCACTTCCATGAACTGATCGGCAAGCACGACGGCCAAAGCGCCCTGATTGTCGGGGGCGGGCCGAGCGGCCGCGCGTGGGAACTTATTGCCCGCAAGGTCAAGCCCGATATCGTGATCGGCGTAAACGGTACGATTGCGGTGATTGGAGATCGCCTGGACTATTGGCTTTGCATCGAGGCGCATGCCGACCGAATGCCCTGGTTCACGGCCCCGACGCGCGGGATTCGCTGCGTAATGAAGCGGCTGTTCGACAAAGTGCCGCGCCCCGAAAACGCCGTCATGGTAAACCGCGACGTTTCCTGCTTCAGCTTCAAACATCCTTTTAGGATAGCCGAGATTCCGTATAGCGACGGGCTGAAATACTATTGGGCCAACGAGGATTGGGCGCGTGAATCATTCGATATCCGCAAGCCGATAATGGACAAGGACGGCGGCATTTCGCTGTTCCAGGGCAGTTGCTTCACGCATCGCGGGCAGATCGGCCAGAAAACGCGAGTGCGCGACGTCGGCACAACCATGACAAATGCAATCCATTTCGCCGGGATTCTCGGTTGCAGCGATGTTTACACCGTTGGCCTCGATTTGTACTTCCCGGACGGCGAACCGAACCACTGGTATCCCGAACGCGACTACGACGAGTTCGCCGACATTACCGACATTCTCGGATATGCCACATGGGACAAGTCGATGTACGTGCGCCAATACGGGCTGCGCACGACATGGTGGTGGATTGAGGCCGCAAACCTGCTGACGGAAATCAAGCCGTGGATGGCCGAGCAGGGACTTTATTGGCACGATTGCAGCGACGGGCTTTTACAGCGGATAGGCGGGGTGAAAATGGGGCGAAAACTCGGCGACTACCATGATTTACTTTCGGGGTACAAATCGAAAGAGTGCGCGCTGGTGATCGGCTGCGGGCCGTCGGCGCGGCACGTCAACCGGATACCGTTCGACCGGTACACCAGCTTCGCCGTCAACTCGGCAAGCCTGTTGGCGCGCACGGATTTTTACGTTGCGTTCGATCAGTACTGCCCGCGGTTCCCGTGGTGGCTCCCTGAATGTGCGCGGTATTACATCGTCGGCGGGCCGCTCACCGCCAACTGCCCGCGCGATTTTTACGAGTTCTATTGGGACGGCTGGGACGCGCCGGCGCCGGATATCCCGCAACTGAGAGCCGCAACCGCAACCGGAGAGGCGCTACAGATGGCGGCGATGCTGCCCGGCGTGAAGCGCATTGACCTAACCGGCTGCGACATGGGCAACATGCCGTTTCACTGGTATGACGTGGATAGCGTCCCTACCGAGCGCCCGGAGCCGAACCAGGATCGCGCCGTAATCAACCGGATGCAGGAATTGCTCGACGAAATAAAACGGCGCGGCATAACCGTCAACCACTACGGGCCGACCTGCCTGAGCGTGAGGGAGATATGAAAGCGAGGTTCGAGATCACGATCCGGGCATCCGTGGACGGCGAAAGCCTGAAACCGGAAATCCACCGCGCCGAATTCGACGAGCCGGACAAGTGGTACGTGATTGCCGAATTATGCCGCCGACTTGACCGTGTACTGGAACGCCAACTCGCCGGACTGGACAATCACTTCGGCAAAACACAGGAGCCGAAATGACCGAAGCACCATTAAATCCGCCGACAATCTCGCGGTTCCTGCGCTGCCCGGAGGATGCGCGGCTGCTGCGCTGGTGGCTGGAGCGCAACGCGGGACGGCGGATTCTGTATATCGGCCCCGCGTTCGGGCAGGATTTTTATTCGATGCTGTGTTGCGGGTTCGGGATTTCGCCGCCGCCACAATGGAGCACCGCCGAACTTGACGAAATCGCTTACGACGCGCTGGACGACCCAGTACTGGAATTCCTGAAAGTGCGTCGCACGCTGGGCGACTTCGAGCCGGTTTTGCTGGCGCGCCGACACGATGTAATAATCGCGAACTATTGCTGGCGGCCTGTTTGGGACGGGCAGAAAAAACGACGGCTCGCGGCTCTGCTGTCCTGCGGGGCCGAACTGATTTGCTGCCGCGACGCCGTGACGATGAAGTATGAACCCGCGGCGCGCCTGGAGTTCAAGGCGATATGCGCCGAAGCCGGGTATCGCGCGCTTCGATATCAAGATCCGATTGATTTCAACACCGATGCCTGCAAACGCCGGGACACCTGCAACGTGCTATTAAAACAGGGGGCGGAATTACCCGCCGATATCTATCTCGCACTTTCGGATTGTTAGATCGAAACCCGGCCGGTTTGCGCCCCCCTTCCGGCCGGGCCTGTATGTTCCTCCTACTCCCAACCCCGCCGCAACAGAACGGCGGGGGCGGCGTGGTACAATCCCGCCAAGGATAGACCAGATTCTTTCCTTGCTCCGGCCCCGCTTCGGCGGGGCTTTTTGCCTTAGAACATCTGTATAGTAAAATCCGTCCGTTTTTTGGCCCCGGAATAAAACGCCCGAAACTCAGGCCGGACGGCAAAAAAACTTCCCGCCGCCAAACAGCCAAAACAGCCGGATTGTCAGTATTGATGCGGGTTGCGGCGATTCTGGCCGCGGCAAAGAATTTTCGGAATCTTTGTCCAACCGCTTGCACAAACGCATTTGAGGGAGTAAAATCAAGGTGGCCGCGGAGATTTCCGCAGCCAAAGGAGCAAGGAAATGACTAAGTCTGAACTCGAAAAGTTGTACAGGGCGACAATCGTCGAGCTTAGAAGTTCCGACGATATCGGGGTGGCGATCAGCGATACCCGCGACCTGGAACGCTGTTTCTACGCGGCGCTGGATTGCCGCTACGGCGACGACGATCCGGAGTGGGAACCGGAGCAGATCGCCGAGGAAATGCTCGCAATCCAGCAGGGTTGCGACGAGAAATTCGGCTAGCAGACCACGCGAGCCGGGAGCGTGGCCCCGGCAAAGGAACGAGCATGGACGGCAACGATTTTCATTCGTGGTGGAACGCAGAGCGCAGGGAGGCGGCGGCGGCGATTCGCGACCACTTTTTCACCGGCGCACTTTTCGGCTCGCTTGCGACGAGCCTCGTTTGGTTTGTTCTGATGTTGGCCGGATCGCGGCCGGGAGCGTAAATGACCAAGCGACTACTCAAAACATCCAATCCATTCGCGGCCTGGTGCGAGCGGCTCGGCCTTCCCGCCGACGCGGTCTACCGGCTGTGGATCGAGAAGTACGGCTGGGACGACGCGCCGACCGTCAACACGATCCGCAACTGGTTCGCCGGAATGATACCGAGCCAGCAATACTTCAACCGGCTCGCAAAACTAATGAATGTTGATCCGCTTGAACTGGACGACGAGTGGCGGTTTTGGCGCGCAGGGCAGGAGGCGAAATGAAAGGATACAAGGCGGTGTGGCAGCCCCGCGGACAGAGGGAGATTTACAGTTGGGGGAGTGGTATGTCCGGCTATCGCTACGAAGTCGGCGTGCCGCGTGTCCCGGATGAAGGATACGGGCCGATGGCGGTGTTCGATACGCTTGAACACGCGCTGGAATACTTGGATTCGGTAAGCCAAATCTACGAATGCGAGTACACGCCGTACCGCGGCAAACGCAAGGCGCTGTGGAATCCTTGGATCGAATACCCGCTTGATAAGGTGCGTGAGCACTGCCCCGGCACTCGGCTCGCTTCGTCGGTCACGCTCTTGCGGCGCGTACCTAAAAGAGAAATCCGGCAAACGATGAAGGCGCAGGTGGCGAAATGACAACGATACTGTATAAACTGACCGACGAGAACCACCAGACCGGGCACGGCCATTGCCTCACGACATGGACAACCGGGTTCATTGCCCCGCGGCTGTCCGGCAAGGGCAAGATGTGCGGGCCGGGGTTCTATCACGCATATCGCCATCCGCTTTTGGCGGCGTTCCTCAACCCCATTCACGCCGATATAAAAAACCCGCTCTTGTGGGAGGTTGAGGGCGAGGTGGCGGCCGACGACGGACTAAAGGTTGGGTGCACAAGTCTGACTTGCGGGCAGCGGATTGCGTTGCCGGCAATCCCGTTGAGCGCCCGTATTCGGGCGGCAATCCTTGTCGTGTGCGAGCTGACGGGCAAATGGAGCGGGGAAGTCGCGTTCCGCAAATGGGCGGAAAGCTGGCTCGACGGCTCCGACCGGAGCCGGAAATCGGCGCGGGCGGCGGGAGCATCGCGCACGTCTCGCGTCTTGGAACGCTTCAAGTCGGTCCCGAAAGCGCCGGGGCAGAGCCTGGTCCGATTTGTTATGG
>QZGF01000032.1_pt1 | contig 24817 bp, 23 predicted proteins | sample 1990021 | NCBI WGS metagenome assembly QZGF01 (sample SAMN10076523, study PRJNA491371) | Subsurface metagenome, whole genome shotgun sequencing project. | isolation source: subsurface fracture fluid from borehole BE326-BH2 | place: South Africa: Beatrix Gold Mine | collected 2015-06-18 | reverse complement strand
AATGTTTTTTCCGACATCAGATTAAAAACTAACATAACGCCGTTAACAGATATTCTTCCTAAATTAAACAACATCAATGCCGTAGGATTTAATTGGAAAGACGGCGCTGACAAAAAGCGTCAAATCGGTTTTATTGCTCAAGAAATTGAAAAAGTCTTCCCCGAATTAGTTTCCGAAGACGATAAAGGCTATAAATCTGTTGATTATTCAAAATTCAGCGCGATTTTATTGGGGGCTGTTAAAGAACAGCAGCAAGAGATTAAAGAAGTTAAAGCGGAAAATCAAGAATTAAGATCCCGTCTTGAAATTTTAGAAAAGCGTTAAATTTATAAATCTATTAAAGTGAACTTCTATAGATTAAACCGAATAGTGCGGTTTATTTTCTTTAATAAAACTTTCAATATTTTCAATATCCGTATCTAAAATTCTTTGAAGTGCTTCTTGAGTATTGAAAGCATTATGCGGAGTGATAATGACGTTGGGCATATCGATTAAGACGTGATTTGCTAATACGGTTTTAAGATTGTGTTCTTCCGGATGGCCGTATAAAAGCAAAGATTTTTCATCTTGGATCGCACCTTCTTCTTCTAAAACGTCCAAGCCGGCGCCGCCTAAAATTTTTTCATTCAGTGCTTTAATCAAAGCTTCGGTTTCCACCACCGGTCCGCGGGAAGTGTTGATAAGCAGGGCGCCCTTTTTAATTTTAGCGATGTTTTGAGAATTTATCAGGTGATGCGTTTCTTTCATATACGGTACGTGCAAACTTATGATATCCGATATCATAAGAAGTTCGTCCAAAGAGGAGACATATTTAAAACCCAGTTTCTCGCAGAGTTCTTGTTTGGGGAAAGCGTCGTAGGCAACGACATTCATTTCAAAACCGTTGGCGATTTTTATCATATGACAGCCGATTCTGCCGGTGCCGACAATGCCGATGGTTTTCCCTTTTAAATCAAAACCCCGCAAGCCTTCAAGTGAAAAACTGCCGGTTTCTTTTATTTGGTCGTAGGATTCAAAAATTTTTCGGGAAAGATTTAAAATTAATCCGAAAGCGAATTCCGCCACCGTGTTGTCGCCGTAACCGGGCACATAAGCGACGCTGATGTTTTTTTCTTTGGCGGCGTTTAAGTCAATATGGTCAAAACCGGTTGAGCGAGTGGTGATTAGTTTGAGATTGGGGAAAGCGTTAATGACTTCTTTATCGACGTTTGAACCGACAAAAACCGAGATAATGTCAAAATCTTTTTGTTCGGGCAGATTATCTTTATCAAGTTTTTGTTTAAAAAATTCCAACCGAAATTCGTTAGTCGTTGGTCGTAAGTTGTTGGTTAAGTAAGGTATTTCCCAATCCTCAATTTCAAAGAAAGCGATTTTCATAGAGTGTTCGCTAATAATGCGAATTTTTGACAAATAACGCGAATTCGCATTATTCACAATTACTTTTATTTCTTTATTTTTATAATTTCGTCAACAACGCCGTATTCTTTGGCTTCTTGAGCTGAGAGATAAAAATCGCGGTCGGTATCTTTTTCTATTCGATTAAGAGGTTGGCCGGTGTGTTTCGCTAAAATCTGGTTTATTTTGTCTTTGATTTTAAGGATTTGGCGCGCCGTGATTTCGATTTCCACCGCCTGGCCGCCGGCTTCTCCCATTACCTGGTGAAGCATCACTTCGGAATTGGGTAGAATAAATCTTTTGCCTTTTTCGCCGGCCGCCAAAAGCACCGCGCCCATCGAAGCGGCGATGCCGACGCAAATCGTCGAAACGTCGGGTTTGATGTATTGCATCGTATCGTAAATAGCCAATCCCGCGGAAACCACGCCGCCGGGAGTATTGAGATAAAGTTTGATGTCTTTTTTCGGGTCTTCGTGCTCCAATAAAAGCATTTGGGCAATTACGGAGTTGGCAACAGCATCGTTAATGGGCCCGCCGATAAAAATTATCCGCTCTTTCAAAAGACGGGAATAAATATCGTACGCTCTTTCACCGTATTGAGTTTTTTCTATGACCGTGGGAATTAAATTCATAAATTTGTATATTATTTTGAATTCAGATATTCGCGATTACTCTTTTTAATTTCTTCTTTTGCAAATTGCGAATCTTCCCAGCCGAGAATTTCTACTTTTTTACCCTGCAATTCTTTGTAAACCTGGAAAAAGTGAGAGATTTCTTTTAAGGAATGTTCGTGCAAAGCGATAATGTCTTTTATATCTTTGATATTGTCGAATCTTGGATTTTTTGCCTGGACCCCTAAAATTTTATAATCTTCTTCATTGGAATCAATCATTTTTAAAAGCGCCACCGGTCTGGCTTCCACTACGCAGCCGGGGAATAACGGGTCGCCGCCTAAAATTAAAATATCCAAAGGGTCGCCGTCGCCGCAAAGAGTTTCCGGAATAAATCCGTAGTCGGCCGGATAATGCATCGGCGAATATAAAACCCGGTCGAGTTTTAGAAAACCGGTTTCTTTATCAAGTTCGTATTTGTTCTGGCTGTTCTTGGGAATCTCAATAATCGCATTGACGATTTCCGGCGCTTTTTCTCCGATTTTTATTTTAGAAATCATTTTTTAATTTTATATTTTTTCTTTGGAATTTTCAATATCTCTTTCCTCGGGCGCGCTTTCCGCAATTCCTTCTTTTATGATTTCTTCCGGTCGTGAAGCCGAGCGGACATCGATTTTCCAGCCGGTCAATTTTGCCGCCAGTCTGACGTTTTGGCCGCCTTTGCCGATTGCCAGACTTAGCTGGTCTTCCGGCACAAAAACTTTGGCTTCGCGGCGCGGCAGTATTTCAACCGAGGCAACTTTTGCCGGTGAAAGCGAAGCGGCGATAAATTTTTCCGGATCATCAGACCATTCGATGATATCGATTTTTTCATTGGCCAACTCGTTGGTAACGGCCATTACCCGCGTACCGCGCTGGCCTACCAAAGAGCCGACTGGGTCGACATTTTCGGCTTTGGAAGCGGCGGCGATTTTGGTTCGACTGCCGGCTTCTCGGGCAACGGCTTTGATTTCCACTAATCCTTCATGGATTTCCGGCACTTCCATTTCAAAAAGTTTAGAAACGAACTTCGGATGGCTTCTTGAGAGAATTAGGCCCGGCATTCTGGTTTCTTCCTGAACGGCCAAAAGATAAAATCTTAATCTTTCGCCAATCCGGAAATGTTCGCCGGGAATCGTTTCGTTATAAAACATAATTCCCATGGCCTTACCCAAATCAACGTAAACATTGCCGCGTTCGATTCTTTGCACCGTACCGCTGACGATTTCTCCTTCCTTGCTTTGATATTCTTTTTTAACGGTTTCTCTTTCGGCCTCTCTTAATTTTTGCAAGACGACTTGTTTGGCTGCTTGCGAGGCGATTCGGCCGAATTCGTCGCGAGTTTCCAGCGGAAATTCTAATTCGTCTCCCAATTGGACATCCGGTTTTATTTTTTTTGCTTCTTCAATCAAGATATGGCGGTCGGGATTAAAAAGAGGTAAGACCTCTTCGTCTTCGATTCTCTCTTTTTGTTCTTCATCTTCTTCTTTCATTCTTACCGTGCTCTCATCAACCGCGGTTTTTATCTGCCAAAATTTAAGTTCGCCGGTTTTTAAATCCAGCTTAGTTTTGATAATCTCGCCTCTTTTGCCGTATTCCTTTCGATAGGCGGCGGCGATCGCCGATTCAATGGCGGAAATCACCGCTTCGGGCTCAATATTTTTTTCGTCGGCAATCTGGTCGATTGCTCTTTTTAAATTTTTTAAATCCATCATGTTAGTAATAAAGTCCGCAACCGCGGACTTTTATTGTTTTAATTTTATTCAATATCAATAAAATGTCAAGGGCTATTTTCTTTTTATGACTTTTTTAACCGCTTCTTTTATGTTTTCCGGCACCAAGCCGTATTTCTTAATTAGATCTTCGGATTTCCCGCTTTCGCCGAAAGTATCTTTTGTTCCGACAAATTCTATCGGCAGGGGACAGTTTTTTGCCAAAGTTTCGGCGACCGCGCCGCCCAATCCTCCTAGGATATTATGTTCTTCAATAGTTACTACCGCTCCGCATTTTTTCGCCAGCTCGATAATTTTTTTCTCATCGAACGGCTTGATTGTATGATTATTCAAAACAATTGTTCCAATTTTTTCTTTTTCCAATTCTTTTGCCGCCAATAAAGCGTTATATAAAACCGGACCGCAGCCGATAATTAAAACTTGCGGTTTTTTACTCTCCCAAAATATTTCCGCTTTACCCGGGATAAAAGGCGTTTCTTCGCTTGTGAAAACAGGCGTTTTTTCGCGGCTGAATCTTAAATAAATAGGGCCTTGAATTTGAGCGCTGGCGATTGTCGCTTTTTTTGCTTCAATGGCGTCGGCCGGCACAATCACTTTCATATTCGGTAAAACCCGCATCAAAGCGATATCTTCTAGCGCTTGATGAGTGGCGCCGTCGTATCCGGTGAGCAGGCCGGCATGATGACCGGCAATTTTAACATTGGCGTCGTTATAGCAAATAGTTGTCCTGATTTGTTCCCAATTTCTTCCCGGAGAAAAAACCGCGTAAGTGGAAATAAAAGGGATTTTTCCGGAAACGTCGAGGCCGGCGGCGATGGCTGCCAGATTTTGTTCGGCGATTCCGACCTGAAAAAATCTTTCCGGAAATTTTTCCGCGAATTTATCGCAGCGGGTGGATTTGGCGACATCGGCGGACAAAACGACAACATCGGGATTTTGCTCGCCAAGAATAATAAGCGCTTCGCCGAAGCCGTCGCGCGTCGGTTTTTGTTCGATATCATCGGAAAAAATTTTATCCGATAATTTAAGTTCCGGGATCAACATAAAACTTAATTGTTTCTAACTCTGCTTTTCGGTTTATAAATATCCGGGTCAATAATTCGTTCAAAACAAGCTCGGCCGTTGTTGTGGGTCCAATTATCTTCGAAATTGTAAGGAGAAACCGGATTTGAAATATCAATTTTACTTTCTTTTGAATCAAAATTAAAATTCGCGCAAAGTTCAAAAGTTAAATTATTTTTAATTTTGTATTCATATGGTTGGCCGGTTTCCGGATCAACTGGCGCTACAAATCCCGAAATGCTATCCCTTAAATTATCAAGCGAATCCGGTAATTTTTCTTTACTGAGCCAAAAATTTACTATTTGGCCTTGAATCAACTGTAAATCATTGACTCTTTCGCGGTCAAATCTGACTAATCGCTGTTTGAACGGCGAACCGGCGATGAAAAATCCCGCAATGACGATAATTGAAACAACGACAATGACTGACCAGATAAAAATTTTGATTTTTGGAGAGAGTTCTCCAATTTTTCTCCTTAAATCGTAAAGATAATATCCGAAAATGCTTGCGCTAACGGCCAAAACCGAAAAAATTTTCAACGAAAATCTGATAGTTAATTCTCCCCGGAGAAAATTATAAATAAGCGCCACCAAGTCACCGATGATAATTACCGCGGCCGCGAAAAGCGTAAAATAAAGCAACCACTTTCTGATTTTAAGTTCGTTTTTTTGCGGATTTCGCTCAATGTCTTTTTTGAGAAATCTGGATGTCCAAAGAAAAACCGGAAAAATAATGATTAACGAAGAAATTGCCCAGCGAATCGGCTCGCCGGCGTTAAAATAATTATTCAACGGGTCCGGAAAATAAATATTGACATATTGAAAAAGCAGAACCAAAACGCTCGTGGCGCTGGCGTAAAGCGCGATGATGTTTAAAAGATGCGTAAAAACGTCTTTCGGCGAACTTTTTATGATTTGGTTTTCATTATTCATATTTTTTATTCATATTCGCTTTTGATTTTACCGTTTAATGTTTTTAATTCTTCAAACGCCTTTCTGGCTTGCTCTTTATTCAACGGCTTGGCGTGCCATTCGTAATCCTGTTCCATAAAGTCAACTCCCTTGCCCGGAATGGTATGGGCGATAATCACGGTCGGTTTTTCGTAAATCGCTTTGGCTTCGTTGACGGCGTCGACGAATTGCTCAATGTTGTGTCCGTCAACTTCCAAAACGTGCCAGTTAAAGGATTCGTATTTGTCGCGCAGCGATTCCAAGGGCATTATTTCTTCGGTAAAACCGTCGCTTTGGATGTTGTTTCTGTCGATAACCGCGGTTAAATTGCTTAATTTATATTTTCCGGCAAACATTGCCGCTTCCCAAATAATGCCGCAATCTTGTTCGCCGTCGGACATTATGCAATAAGTCCGGTATTTTGCTTGCGATGAGCCTGCCGAATCATTTAATCGAGCCGCTAAAGCAATGCCGATTGCTTGTGATAATCCTTCACCCAAAGGACCGGAAGAAGTTTCTATACCAGGCAACATTTTTCTATAAGGATGGCCCTGCAAGCGGCTGCCAATTTTTCTTAAGGTTTTTAATTCTTCAATAGGGAAGTAGCCGGCTCTGGCCAAAGCCGCGTATTGAATCGGACAGATATGGCCGTTGGATAAAACCAATCTGTCTCTATCAGACCAATTCGGATTTTTCGGATTATGATTCAAAATATGAAAATAAAAAGCGGAAAAAATATCAGCCATTCCCAGAGAACCCGCCGGATGGCCGGAACCGGCTTCGGTTAACATTTCAATAACGTCTTGGCGTAATTGATTAGCTGTTTCTTCAAGAAGTTTTATTTTATTTTCATTAAGATTCTCCATTTAACAATATTTAATTAAACAATGTTTAGTTAACTAAACATTTTCCAAGTCGTTGATTTTTTCCAGTCGCCGGCGATGGTGTTCTTCGTTGGAAAATGGCGTTGCCAGCCAGGTTTTTAAAATTTGCTTGGCGGTTTCTTCATCCGTAAATTCCGCCGCCAGAGACAAAACATTGGCGTCGTCGTCGTGGCGCGACAGATAAGCCTGGTCCGGATTGTTTACCAAAGCCGAACGAACGCCTTTGAATTTATTGGCGACGACATCGACTCCGACGCCCGAGCCGCAAATTAAAATCCCCCTGCGATTCCAAAAATCTTGAGAAACCGCCCGGCCAACCAGTTTGGCGAAATCCGGATAATCGTCGTTTTCATCATAACGTTCATTGCCGACATCAACCGCTTCGTACCCCTGGTCTTTTAAGAATTTTTTAAGAGATTCTTTTAATTGAAATCCGCGATGGTCGGAGCCGATATAGATAAGCATATAGGTTTTAGGTTTTAGGGTTTAGGGTTTCTTTTACTTTTAGAGTGTGTTTTAAAAGCATTGCTACATAACCCCATTCGTTGTCGTACCAAGACAAAACTTTTACCAAATTGCCGTCAATGACTTTGGTAAATTTCAAATCGACAACCGCGCCGTACGGTTCGCCGATAATATCGGAAGAAACGACTTGATCTTCAACAATTTTTAAAATTCCTTTCCATTTCGGCGACTCGGCTGCTTTTTTAAAAATTTCATTGATTTCTTCAACCGAAGTTTTTCTTTTACTGATAAAAGTTATGTCGGTAATTGAGCCGGTAATTACTGGAACGCGAAGCGCGATACCGTCGAATTTTCCTTCCAATTCTTTAAAAACTTTGGTTACGGCGATTGCCGCGCCGGTGGTTGAGGGAATAATATTTTGGCTGGCGGCTCGGCCGCGGCGAAAATCATTACCTTTAACCGGACTATCAACAACGGTTTGAGTATTGGTCATGGCGTGAACGGTGTTTAAAACCGCTTTTTCGATGCCGGGATTTTCCGCCATTACGGCGATTACCGGAGAAGCGGCATTGGTGGTGCAGGAGGCGTTAGAAGTGATTTCAAATTCTTTTATTTCGTTTTCGTTTAAGCCGATTAAAACAGTTCTGCCAAATTGGCCGTCGGGGTCTTTTGCCGGAGCGGTTAGAACAACTCTTTTGGCGCCGGCGTCCAAGTGCGCTTTGGCTTTTTCAAACGATTCAAAAACTCCAGTCGCTTCAACAACAATATCAATATTCAAATCTTTCCATGGCAATTTCACCGGCTCCTTTTCGGAAATGAATTTAATTTCTTTGTCATCTATTTTAAAAACGCCTTTTTCCTTATCAAGTCCGACTTCGCCGGGAAAAGCGCGATAAACAGTATCGTATTTGAAAAGATACGCCAGATTTTCCAAATTGCCCAAATCGTTAATAGCGACAATTTCTAGATCAGGTTCGTCAATTGCCTGCCTTAAAAACAATCGGCCGATGCGGCCGAAACCGTTGATTGCTATTTTTGTCGGTTTTCCGTTCATAAATTTCCTTTTTCAATTTCTTTTTTTACTTCTTCATAAATTCCCCCCAGGTTCAGCAGTTTCCCGAACCCTAAGAATATAAAACTTAAAGCAAAATAAACGGTAAAGTGAGCCAAATAAGTAATTTGAATTTCATCGACAAACAATGGTTTGAATAATTCAAAAAATTCAAGCCAGCCGGCCATAATAATAAAAACAATTCCCAATATTAAATAATTTATAAACCCACTCATCAGCGGCAAAACCCTTTTTAATTCCAGGGATTTAATAATTATAAAAATTCCCAACATCACTAGCCAGAAAAGATAAACGTAAAGAAAGGCTTTAATTTTCTCTCCTAAAAGCGGAGCGCCGAAAGCCATGAAAAAGATTGAGAAAATAATAACTAAAAATAATATTATTGTCGGTAAATGAAGATTGACTTCCGATTTTTGGCGGGCGACTCTTAAAATAAATTCTAAACCGATGGCTAAAAAGAAGAAACAAGTAAGATAAAAACCAATTACGGCGGTTTCTATGATTTCTTGTCCGAGAGGCAGAAATCGAATCCAGAGAAATTCCAATATATGAGCGACGGCCAACACGGAAAAAGCCGTCAGGGAAAACCTCATAAATTTTTTGAAAAATTGGTCTTGAAGATGGTAGCGGGTAAAAATTCTGTAAATTACCAAAGCGGCGAAAAATGCTCCGATTAAATGAATAAGGCCGGTGTCGTAAAAATATCGGCCGTTGCCGATTAATTCGGCCGCGGCAATGATGAGCAGATTAACAATTAAAATAACGTAGAGGTTTAAAAATTTTTCCGCTTTCTCAATCATTGTTTAAATTATACAAATTAATTAAATGAAACACAACAACCCCAAAAGCGACGGCAACATTAAGCGATTCTTTTTTGCCGTACATCGGAATTTCTAGGATTTTATCGGCTCTTTTTAAAACAGATGGCGGTAAACCGCTGACTTCATTTCCTAAAACCAGAACGATTTTTTTAATACTATCACGCGTGATAGTATTTTTAAATTTAATTTTATAATACGGCAAAGATTTTTTTGATTGTTCAATCGCAAAAATTTTATATTTGTCGCGTCGGAGTTTGTCTATTAAACGAGTTGTTGATTTACAATATTCCCATTCCACATATTTTTCCGCGCCGAGTGAAATTTTTATTAATTGTTTTCGCGGTTTTCCGAATTCATCCACCGGCGCCGGCGTAATGCCGCAGAGATAAATTTTTTCCACGCCGGCGGCATCCGCCGTTCGAAAAATCGAGCCGACGTTATGAAGAGAGCGGATGTTATGAAGAATGACAATCATTTCCTATTATTTTATTCTAATCCAATTTTCATATACCAGTCGGCGTTATTTTCAGTAGTGAAATCACTAAAAGCGTCATTTTGCAATCTGGCGCTCCAGGCTTCGCCAAAAGCGTAGGGATTGGCGTTGCTTTCAATTACTCGCCAGTCATTTCCGTCCCATCCTCCTCCGCCAAGATAGTTTTCCACGCCTAAAACTAACCAGTATTTAGTGCCCGCGTTCAAAGAAATAGGATTATTGAAACCAAAAGTCATATCCTGATTACCGTCGGTTCCGAAAACATTTGTCATTATTGCTTCTCCTAATTTTTGACCGGGATTTGGATGATTACTTCCGTCATCTTCGTAAATTGCCAATCGCAAATTAGCAGTATTATTTTTAACCGCGTGCTGAATTTTTAATACAACTCTGTTTATATTAAGAGTTGTGGTTGCTGTAATGCTTTGAAGCGCCACAAATTCTTTTTGGGTGCCGTCTTTTTTACCAAAAGGAATGCTTGAAGAAGCATTGGCTTCGGTTTGCGTTATGTAAAAAACAGTTTCCGGATAAGACCATTGGATTTCAGACAGATAATTGGAATAATTGCCGAAATCATCTTTGGTGCGAACGCTGATTGAAAGATTATCTCCGGGCGAGACGAATTTTGTCGTAGCGGTGGCGGTGCCGACGGACAGCCATTCGGTCGAAGAAGCGTATTGAATTTCATAAGTCAAAAGAGAATCAAGAGTGTCGGAGTCGGCCGCTTTTGGCCAGTCGATGTCCAAGCGGGAATTCGGTTTGTCAAAACTAAAATTAATAGAGCCGGTTAATTGAGGCGGTTGGCGATTGGGTTGATTGCCGAAATAATATTTTGTTTTATCGACGGCGATCAATTGAAAATAAGGGCCGCCGAAGGAATAAGGAGAATAAAAGGCAAGCGTCAGATAATCTTGGTAATTTAAAGCCAGTTCGGAAGTCGAGCTGGCGACTTGAATAATGAAATGATTGTCTTCCAGTTCGGAATAGCTAAAACTGATATTATTGGCCCCGCCCTCGGTACCGCAATTTTGAGAAATATCCGGCAAAAGAAGGGAATTCTTCGCGATAACCGAACCGCCGGAACAGTGTTTGTATTTTACCGCTAAAACATTTTCCAAATCATCGGGCTGATAAGGTTGATTGTCGATATTGAATTGTTTTTGGGCATCGCTATTTAAATAAAAAACCAAAAGTTTCCAATTATCGTTTGCTGAACCGCGGTATAAATCCGGTATAAAAGGATATTGATTGTAATAGGCGTCAATAAGATAATCGGCGCTCGAATCTCGGGGGTCTTGGTAAAAATATAATCCCACGAGAAAACTCGGAACCGAAGTTGTTGAAGTCGCCGATGCCGAACCAAAACCGTCTTTATCAAAAGCCTGAAGGGAAAATTGATAATCGCGGCCGATTTCGTTGATAGAAAAACTCGTTGAGGTAGCGCTTGTTTCGATATCCGAGAAAGTTGAACTGCTGTTGCTAGTATCGGTTATTTTGTAAGTGATTGAGGAAGTGGCACCGCTATAATCTTGTGAAGCGTCCCATCTTAAATTTAAATTCATCGTGTTGGAATTGTATTGAATTGTGAAATTTTGCGGCGTAGTCGGCGCGTTGCGCGGCTCCGGCAAACTTTGGGAATTTTGCGGATTGGGATTGTTACGAATTTCAAAGTCTGCGCTGGTCTGTGTATAGTCCGCGCCAGTCTGTGCCGTGTCGCAGCCATTTCCTAAAAACTCGCCGTCCAGTTGACTGGATACGCATTGATTGTCCGATAAAGCTTTGCGTTCCAAGCTTTGGCCGGCTTCGATGTTTGAATAATTTATCTCATCGATAATTTCATCATTATTATTGTAAAGCGTAATTACATCGTCATTGTCGGATAAGCGGTAGGAATGAGAATAAATAATATCCGGAGAACTTGATGACGCTTGATACTCCGGACTGGCGATTAAAATAAATCCTTTTGCCGGAATAATTTTATTTTGAAAATCATCGGCTTTGACCAAGGTTTGAGTGGAAGTGGAATTTGCCGAAGGTCGTCTTTTTAGAGAATAGCCGGTTAAATCGATTTGATTATTATTCGGATTATAAAGTTCGATAAATTCTTCATCCGAATGGCCGGTGCCGGCGCCGGCCATAATTTCGCTGATTAAAATATGATTAACAAAAAAGGCGCCGGGCGCCTCGTTTGATTGATTATTTTCTTCAGAAATTTGGCAGGTGTTTGATTGCGCTTTCGGACTGGGACAGGCTTGAGTTTCAAAATCATCGGCGTTGTTGTTGGTGTCGACAAAAATGTTGTTTTGAAATTTTCTTTGGATGCTTTGTCCGTCTGTGGGGTTTGACGCGCACGCGCCTTCGCAATCATTCGCTTCTCCCCAGCCTACTTTATCAGCCACTTCAGCGTTGGGATTTTTAAGTTGAATCGTATTTGATTCGGTAAGAGTTAATCCGTTTAAAACAATATCCGCTCCTTCCAACGACTCGCGTGAAATCAAAAAATAACCGTAAGCAGTGATGGTTTTATTTTCAAAATAAGTTTTGGAAACTAAGGAAGTAAAAGTATCGCCTCCTTGAGTTTTTCTTTGGATATACCAGTTTGTCAAATCAACGGCGGAATCGTTCAGATTATAAAGTTCGATAAATCTGTTGGAGGTTGGCGATAGTTGAATTTCGTTGATTAAAATTTTTTGATACTGGGTTGGAGATTGATTGTTGCTTAAAGAATTAGATGATGTATTATTTTCGTTTGAATTTGACGGCGTCGCACTGCCGCTACTATTACTTGTGATAGTAACGGTCGACGCTGAATTTTCCGCTTTCGGCGTGCCGGAAATATTATTATAAGCGGCGCCGTTGTAAGTATGCCAGGAGAAACTTGTGGTGAGCCCAGCCGAACCATCCCGTTCCATTGTCCGTTTTTGAGCGCTGTCGCCGGCCGGCCAAGCGGGGTTTGTCAAAACTTCGTCGATTAAATTGCATTGGTTATCAAAAAGTCGCAGTCCTTCATTGGAATTGGAAAGCGCGCCGGTGTAAATCAAATCAGCGGTAATATAAGGGACAGAATCGTCATTTGTCCGCTCCAATAAAATAAATCCGCCGGCCGGAATCTTAGTTTTATTCATAAAGTTAAAATTTATTTTGATTTGCTCGTTTTGATCGATAAGTTGCCAACCGGTTAAGTCAACTTCGCCGCCGGAAATATTTTTCAATTCAATCCATTCGTCGTTGGCGCTGTTCGTTGTTCCCATCCAGGCGACTTCGTTGATGATAACTTTTTGGCGAGAAGGGGACCGGCTGGTGTTAAAAGAGCATTCTTTTTGCGCGACCCGTTTCGATTGTTGCGGTTGCTGCTCCGTTAATTGATTTTTCGGCGGTTGTTTTTGTGAATCTTCTTGTTTGTCATTTTTTTCTTCGTCTTCTTTTATAATCTGCGGCGATTGGACATTTTTATTTTCCGAAGTTTTTTGGTTCGACGCTTGAGTTTGGTTTTTGTTTTGATTTTGATTTTCATCTTTAGGTTGTTGTTCCGAATCCGTCTGTTTGGCCTGCCCCATATAATCCAGTTGAAAGCGGGATTTATTCGGGGTTGGTTGAACATCTTCCGATTCGTTTTCACTTTTTTGTTCGTCGGTTTGATTATCTGTTTGATCCAAACTAATTTGTCCTGCGGGCTGAAATCGGTTGTCGTCGCCGGAAGCGCCGGAAAAGAAATTACTGACAGAAGAAACAGTATTTTTTGTTAATGAGATTGTTTGAGCAAAGAATGAGACAGCAGCATTTTTTATTTTTGCCAATTCTCCGGTTAAAGAAATTCTGGGGATTCTAAAATAATTAAACGGAGAAAAATCATAAACTATGGAGTGGGGAGAATATTCTTTTTTAAGCTCAATTTCTTTATGAAATAAATCAATTACGCCCGCGCCATTTAAAACAGCTTGGCGAGAAAGGCGAGTGAAGTAGGCGTCGAGGATTGGATAATATTCTGATTCATTTCTTGCTAATAGATAAACTTTTTGAAATTCGTTATTATCATCGCGTTGAATTTTAATCTTTGTTAGTGGAAATTCTTTTCCATTTTCGTCTTTTCCATATCCAAAATTTCCATCATCTCTGATAATTTTTGGAAATTGATATTTAGGGTCGTTAATTGTATCTTTGGAAAAGAAATATTTATTGGAATATTCGGCTAAAGAAATTAAGTATTCATCAATGGAATTTTTTTGTATCGGAGAAAGTCCTTGATTTTTAAAATTAACAGCAAGATTTAAATTTTCTTTGATCGTTGTTCTATTATACTTTTTCAGATATTCTTCGTAGGGCGAGCCGTAATCTTCTGTTGCTTTTTCCAATTCATGCGCGTGAGTGTCGTTTCTGGTATGTTCCGGCACGGTTGCGTCCTCAATTAAATGAAGAATATATCCCAAAATCTTATAAGATTCTTCTTCGTTTCCTTTTATCATTTCCAAAATTCCTTGCTCCCATGTTTTGGCGCCTTGGTAAAATTTGTATTGCGCTTGCAGTTGTTCATTATGCAGCCAATTCAAAGAAGAAACCGGCGCAATACCGTAGGGTGCGATAAGATTTTTGGAAACTATTTGCACGGTTTCAGCATCGTATTTGCCCGTATGTTCTCCGCTCCAACCTGTTTTATTAATAGGGTCGTAAAAATGGTTAATCCATCTCGGCGGCGTATCTTCCAAAATAGAACCTTCAATAATCCATTCTTTTTGTTGGGGAGTTAATTTTTTATCCGGAAAAGATAAGTTATAAAAATCAACGATTTCATCGGTTAAAGCCGGATGAGTGGTTTGATCATCGTAGGCATTGGCAAGGTTTATATTTATAAAATAAAAAGAAGAAAAAATAAGAAAAACAATAAAAATAATTTTGAATTTTAAATTGCCATTTTGCATTTTGAGTTTTGATTTTTTGAATTTATTTTTATATTTCTATTATTTTCCAGATATCGTTTGGATATTTTTTAAAACTAACCGAAAAATCATATCCATCAATCTTTGTTTCCATAAATGCTCTTTTATCATAATCCCAAACTTGATATAGACGGCTTACATAATCTTCTTTCGACTCAGACATAGAATGTTCTTTGATTTCTTTTTCGTACATTTGTTCAAGTTGAGCATGTAAATCAACGATTTTTACTTTCCGTAAAATATTTAATATATATTTAACATTCTCCGGTTTAGAATTTTTTAATCTCTTCAATTCTTTCTCTTGATAATCTCCAATAAAATATTTACTTGCCAACTCATAGTCGCCTTTTTCAACCGCCTCAATATACATTTGTAAGGTCTCTTGCGGAGTTTTGCCGCCGTACGTATCAGCCATTGCTCGTTCATAATCTTCCTGCTGCCATTTTTTGATTTGCTCCTCAGCTTTTTGAGCAACTTTCATATCTTTCCAGTATCTATATTTTTGCCAACCCCAATTGCCGGCAATAAGCAAAATAAAAACACTGAGAATAATTCCCAAAAATCCAACTAAAAACTTCCAATATTTTGTTTTTGATTTCTCCGTTTTTTCGGGAGAGAGATTAAGATTTTGTTCCTCCATAGTTTTGATTTTTTAAAAAATAAAAAGGGCTCACGCCCCCTCACTAGGCATAAATACTATTTAATTTTCACCGACCAACTATATTATAACAAATTTATTTTTAACTAACTTGTGGATAACTCATTTGGTCAAACAAATATGCGATCGCATATTTGTTTGACCAATTTTATCGATATGAATTATTATGGTGTGAATTATTATGATTGTGACTTTAGATGCTGGTAAATGTTCAAAACCGCTTTGATGGCGTCGCCGATGGCAATGTTGATTTGGTTGTACAAAACATCGCTGACGTCGCCGGCGGCCCAGATGCCTTCGCAAGTTGTTTTTTGAGTTTTACAATCAACAATAACTTTTCCGTTTTGGTTAATTTCCGCTAAATTTTTTACTAAATCGCTGTTCGCCTGATAGCCGATGGAAACAAAAATGCCTTCTATCTTTAATTCTTTTATTTCTTCACTGTTTCGGTCTTGATATTTCAAACCTTTAACAAAATTATCGCCGAAAATTTCCCGGATTGCCGCCATCGTGATAAATTCAATTTTTCCGGATTGTTTTGCTTGGTCGATATAAACTGGATCGGCGCGGAAAGAATCGCCATATTCAAGAACGTAAATTTTTGAGGCGTAAGGTAATAAATCCAAAACCGCGTAAAAGCCGGAATTGCCGCCGCCGACAACCGCCGCGATTTTGTTTTTCATCAAAGGCGCGTCGCAAGTCGAGCAATAAAAAACACCTTTACCCTCGAATTTTTCTTCACCATCGACTTTTAATTTTTTCGGAGAACTTCCCAGAGTCAGTAAAACGGCTTTAGTTTCAAAAGTTTCGTCTTTATCGGTTTTGACGATAAAGAAATTATCCTGTTTTGTTATAGAAGTCGCTTTTCTTCCGTTTTTAATTTCAATACTTTCTTGGTCTCTCACGTGTTCTTCCAGTCTTTTTGCCATCTCGATTCCGGAAATCGACTTAAAGCCGATAAAGTTTTTTATTTCTGCGGCAATCACAGCCTGACCGCCGAAATTTTCGGCAATCAACAGTGTTTTAATTTTTTTTCTGGCGGCGTATACGCCTGCCGCCGCGCCGGCCGGTCCGCCGCCTAAAATAATTAAGTCGTACATAATTTTATTATAATATAAAATCCGCCCCGCCGAAAGCGGGACGGATTTTAAATAAAATTATCGTTTCTACAATCCCAATGCCTTATCTATTTCCGGTTGATTAAAACCGATGATGATTTTACCGTCAATATCGATTACCGGAACGCCCATTTGCTGGGACTTGGCAATCATTTCTTCCCTCGCTTTATCGTCGACGGAAACGTCGTAATCTTCGTAATTCACGCCCTTTTCTTTGAAATATTCTTTTGTCATTTCGCAATAAGGGCAGGTCGGAGTTGAATAAATTTTAACCATAAATTTGAATTATTGTTGTGGAATCGAAGGCGCTGAAGGTTTGGCGCCAAACAATTGCCATAAAGCGGAAATCGCTATCAGGATGCCGACAATCACGTTGCTCCATAAAGCCGTCGAAATATCGGAAAAACCGAGGATGTAGGGAGAAACGAGAATCCAGAGGCCTAAAACTAATTGAACCCAATTAAGATTTTTCATAATTAAATTTTAATTAATTTTTCGACCCTTTATTAATGTTGTTGGAATTTATAAGCGAGGCTCAATGCCGAGAGAAATAAATTTCACTACCACATTGAGCACCAGCCAAAATTTTACGAAGTAAAATTTAGGCGGGTAAGGGTTTTATAGCTCCGACGTCCCGTCGGAGACAAAACTCTTTATCTTCGAAACGGTCGCGGACCTCTTCTAAAGGCCTGTTTTTTTTCGCGGAAGCAATCGCGGCACATTAATCTGTCTGATTTTTCCGGATCCGGCTCGAAAGGAAGTTCGGTAATTTCAGCGCCGCACTTCGCGCATTTCCAATTGCCTTGGTACATCTTGCGGGGCTCAAATCCGCCCCCGTTATCGTTATTGTAAGCCATTTTACCTTAATAATATAAATTTAATCGTCCCTTTTTGTCCTTAGCCTAAGGCAAAATAGCTTTAAACGAATTATTGCCGCTAGTTTTGTCTTAAACCTGCCTGCACAGGCAGGACTATTATAATAAGTTTATTTTTTCGTCAGCGCTTCGTCAATAGCCTGAGAGAAAACGCTATAAGGATAAGCGCCTTGAATCATTTTGTCGTTTATAAATATTGTAGGCGTGGAAATTCGTTCCATTACGCTTTTCGCTTCTTCGATGTCTTTCTGAACTTCGTTTTCATATTTTTTTGAATCAAAACACGATAAAAATTCATCGGTGTTCATTTTTAAATCCGAAGCGATTTTTTTGAAAAGATTTCTATTAAGATTGCCGTTGTGTTCTTGATCGTCTTTGATTTCTTCATTGAATAAAGCATCGTGATATTGCCAGTATTTGCCCTGATCTCTGGCGCATTCGGCCGCTTGAGCCGCCGCCGTTGATTCCGGACCAAGAAAAGCCAGGTCTTTAAGAACCATTTTTGCTTTGCCGGTTTCGACGTAATTTTTTCTGATTAAAGATTCGGTTTCTTTAAAAAATTTTCCACAGAACGGACATTGGTAGTCGCTGAAAATAAAAATCGTTATCGGCGCGTTCGGGTCGCCCAAAACTACGTCGTCGTCGATTTGCGGTTTTGAGAATTCGGCCGTTTTTGGCGCTTCTTCTTTTTGATCGGCGGTTTTAGTATTTTTCGCTCCGGTGGAATAAATTAAAGCGCCGGCAATCAGAATCGCGGCAATCAGAATACTGTACGGCAAAAGATAATCTTTTTGTTCTTTCGTTTTTTCTTCCATTAGTGTTATGTCTAATAGTAATAACTCGATTTATTCAACTTATACTACTGGGTATGTTAAAATATTAAAATACAAGAGTCAACTATGCCCAGCATGAGCCCCGTAGAACAGCGAATCTGTCTACGGGATTAGTCCGGCAGAGAACTTTGTTCTTCTGCTGGAAATTTCAGCGATTTTTATAAAGAAAAATCGCAAAGAAAACTGGGCAAGATAATAAAGATTTTACAATAATTAAAGTTGGGAATTAAAAATGAATCATTACAATTAATCATTTGAAATTCCTCTACTGGGTATGATTGAATATTTTACTTCGGCTTTGGTGCTTGACGCGGAAGATGTCGGTGAATTAGACAAACGGGTTTTTTTGTACACTAAAGAATTAGGGAAGGTAGTTGCCAAAGCCAAAAGCGCCAGAAAAATTACTTCAAAATTGGCGGCTTATCTCGAGCCTTTTAATTTTATCAAAATCCGCCTAATTGAAAAAAACGGTTTTCAAGTGGTTGATGCCTTGAATTTTGGCAAGATTGAAATTTCGCCGGAAAATTTCGCCTTTCTTCAATTTATTAAAGAAATGACTTTTGAACTTCAGCCGGACAAAAAACTTTGGTTTTATTTGCGAAGGAAAAAATTTTCTTATCGCCAGGTTTTAAAAATTTTCGGCTTTGATCCCGATTTTGCCGGCTGTCGGGTTTGCGCTAAAAATCCAGTCGCTTATTTTTCTAAAACCGATCAGATATTTTTTTGCCGCCAATGCGTTGCGCGGGGTTTTAAAATCCCGAAAAATGATTTAATATTATTGGAGAAATAAATTTATGTCGATTCAGACTTCTTGGCAAGAGGAAAAAAAAGAATTTAAAGAATCCGATGTTTCAAAAAAGATTGGTTTTTTCGGTAAACGTTTTTTTTGGACATTAATAATTATAGGATTAATTGCTCTTTTTGCCGGCGGTTTTTATTTTTATCAATATTTTACAACCCGCGACGTCGCCCTTTCGTTAAAAACTCTGGAGAACGTTTATACCGGCGTCCCTTTTAATCTTGAAGTTGAGCTTTCAAATAATTCCGACAAACCCTTAAACGATGTCAAACTTTCGATGATTTTGCCCGAGGGAACGGCTTTTTTAGGAGAAGACATTAATAAAAGAGTTTACAACCAAAGTTTCGGCAATCTGGAAAAAAACGCCGTTCTTTCCGAAAAAATTCCAGTTATTGTTTTCGGCGGCGAACAGTCGCTTAAAAAATTTGAAGTCGTCGCTTCTTATTTTCCGCCGAGTCTGGGACCGAAGGCACGTTTTGAAACAATTAGAAGTGTAGAGGTATCGGCTCGGGAACCGGCGATAAAATTTGATTTAATCGCGCCGCAAAAAGTTTTAAATAACGAAGATTTTGAAATTGAGATTAATTATCAAAATATTTCCGGAATCGATTTACCCGGAGTAGAGTTGGAACTTCAGTATCCGCAAGTTTTCACTTTCATCAATGCCGATCCGAAGCCGACATCGGGAAATAATTTCTGGAAAATCGGCGGCTTGGCGAAAAACGCCGAAATGAAAACAATAGTTCTTTCCGGAAAAGCGCTTGGCGCCGAGCAGTCCTTTTTTGAAATTAAAAGCGTGTTGAGAGTGGAATTTTTCGGTCAAAAATATTTAATTGCCGAAAAAACTTCCAGCATCAATATCGCTTCTTCGCCTTTGTCTTTGAGCATCGGCGTTGAAGGACAAAATAGTGAGATTGCTTTTCCTAATTCTAGTTTGAGATACAAAATTGTTTTTCGCAATAATTCCAATATCGGCTTAAACGACGCGGTAATTAAAGCGAAGCTGATAGGCGAGATGTTTAATGTTCAAGAACTAAGAACTTCCGGATTTTTTGATTCTAGAAATAACACCATTGTCTGGAACGCCGCCAATACTCCGGCTTTGCGGTTGATTCCGCCCGAAAGTCAAGGAACGGTTGAATTTGAAATCAAAACCAAAGAACTTTATCCGCTCAAAAGATTGAGCGATAAAAATTTTGTTTTGAAAGTTGAAGCCGAAATTTCTTCGCCTACGGTTCCTTATTACGTCGCCAGCGATAAAACAATCGGTTTGACGAATTCGGAAATTAAAGTCGCCGGCGCCGTTGTTCTAAACGCCGGAGCGAGTTATTTAAAAGGTTATTGGCCGCCGAAAGTAAACAAGCCGACCACTTTTACGATTAAATGGATGATTAAAAATTATTCAACCGACATTTCCAACGTTGAAGTTAAAGCGTTTTTGCAATCGGGTGTTCGTTTTATCGGCAACGCGAAAAGCAATGTTAATTCCGTGCCGATTTATAATGAAAGAACGCAAGAAATTATTTGGCAGATTGCTCAAATTCCGGCGACCAAAGGAGTGATTTCCAAACCGGTGGAAGCATCTTTTCAAGTTGAAGCGATTCCCAACATCACTCAATTGGGTGAAAAAATGCCGTTGATGAGCCAAACAATTCTCGAGGCTTTCGACGAATTCGTTAAAATTGAATTGAAAAATTCCGCCGGAGAATTATTTAGCGAACAAAATATTATAAAATAAAAATTATGTCCGATAACATGGATTTAATGACAAAAATAGTTTCTTTATGCAAGCGTCGAGGATTCATTTTCCCCGGAAGCGAAATTTACGGCGGCTTGGCCGGTACCTGGGATTATGGCCTTCTCGGAGTTGAACTTAAAAACAACATCAAAAACGCCTGGTGGAAAAAATTCGTTCATCAACGGGATGATATGGCCGGGATTGAAAGCGCGATTTTAATGAACACTAAAATTTGGATGGCGTCCGGCCATGTCGATGAATTTGTCGATCCGATGATTGATTGTAAATCCTGCAAATCCCGTTTTCGCGCCGACCACCTGATGGAAGGCAAATACGGAGAAATAAAAACAATTGCCGGAAAACCGGCTTGTCCGATTTGCGGTAAAACCGAGCTAACCGAAGCGAGAATGTTCAACATGATGTTTAAAACTTACATCGGTCCGGTGGAAGAAACCAGCCATCTTGTTTACTTAAGGCCGGAAAACGCTCAAGGAATTTTCGTTAATTTTAAAAATGTTCTCGATACGGCGCGCCAGAAACTTCCGTTCGGTATCGCTCAAATCGGCCGAGTTTTTCGAAATGAAATTACGCCGGGCGATTTTATTTTTCGGACGCGGGAATTCGAACTGATGGAATTTGAATATTTTGTCGCTCCTGAAAAATGGCAAGAATATTTTGAAATATGGCTGAAAGAAATCGCCGGCTGGTTAGATTTTTTAGGTTTGGATAAAAAGAAAATTCGTTATACCGAAATTCCAAAAGAAGAGCGCGCCCATTATTCGGAAAGAACGATTGATATTGAGTACCAATTTCCTTTTGGAACAAAAGAGCTTTGCGCCATTGCTTACCGGACAGATTATGATTTAAAAAGACACATGGAGTTTTCCGGAAAAGATTTAACTTATTTTGACGAGGAAACCGGAAAGCGATTTATTCCTCACGTTATTGAACCGACTTTTGGTTTGGATAGGGCGTTTCTCGCGGTTATTGCCGAAGCTTATAAAGAAGAGGAAGTCAAAGAAGGAGAAACGCGTGTTGTTTTGCAACTCCCTAAACAATTGGCTCCGGTAAAGGTCGCGGTTTTCCCGCTTCTTGCGAATAAGCCGCAATTAGTTGAGAAAGCCCGTGAGATTTATAAATTATTGAAGGCGGCAAATAATTTAACCGTAGCTTGGGATGATAGAGGCAATATCGGCAAACGCTATTATTCCCAGGACGAAATCGGCACGCCTTATTGTATTACCGTTGATTTTCAAACTTTGGAAGACGACACCGTTACCGTCCGCGACCGCGACACAATGAAACAGAAAAGAATGAAAATTGAAAACTTAAAGGATTATCTAATTTTTTAAAAATTCGTTATAGATTGTTTAGACTTAAATTTCTGAAAAGTGGATTTTATCAATACTTTGAAAAGAAACTTTTTCCGGGTCGAATTTCAGTTTTACCGTTCCCAAGGGGCCGTTGCGGTGTTTGGCGATAATGATTTCCGCAGTGTTTTGTTCTTCGGCCGTTGGGTCCATTTTATCGCGGTCTTTGCGATAAATAAAAAGAACCACATCAGAGTCTTGTTCTATTGAACCTGATTCTCTCAAGTCCGCCAAGCGCGGAATTTTTAAATCTCTTTGCTCCACTGCACGCGATAGCTGGGCCGCGGCCAAAACCGGAATTTCTAGTTCTCGCGCCAATCCTTTGAGTCCGCGGCTGACTTCGGTCATGGCGGCAACCATGTTGTCGGTATTGTTTCGCGGCTGAATCAACTGAAGATAATCGACGACCAGCAATTTCAAGCCGTGTTCCGCCTGAAGTCTTCTCGACATTGAACGGATTTGGATAATATTCGCCGAAGGTGTGTCGTCGACAAATATCGGCGCTTTCGATAACCGGTCCAGGGCTTCTTGAATCATTTCAAATTCGATTTCATCGGTTAGCCGGCCGGTTCGCAATTTCCAAAGCGCTACTTTGGCTTCGGCGGCGATTAAGCGGTCGATAATCTGGTCGCGCGACATTTCCAAAGAAAAAATTCCAACCGGCATTCCGGTTTTAATGGCGGCGTTTCTGGCGACATCGAGACATAATGCCGTTTTACCGAGTGAAGGGCGGGCGCCTAAAACTATCAAATCCGATTTTTGCAAGCCGGAAAGATAATTATCCAATTCATCGAATCCGGTTGTGATGCCGCGCAATCCTTTTTCTCCGCCCTGATGGAGTTTTTCGATTCTTTCATAAGCGGCTTTCAGTTCGTCTTTAATTGGCACGAAATTTTGGGTTCTGGACCTTTGGCTGATGGAAAAAATTTTTTGCTCAACGTCGTCGAGCAAATCCTCCGGGTCTTCGGAAGTGTCAAAAATTTTTTCATTGATTTCCGAAGAAGCCTTAATAAGATCGCGGAGAACTTTTTTTTGACGAACGATTTTGGCGTAATAAGAAATATGAGTGGCGGTCGGCACCGAATTTATCAAGTCTGTCAGATAAGAAGAGCCGCCGATGTCATTGAATTGATTTTTGTCTTTCAGTTTTTTGCTGACGCTCAAAATGTCAATCGGTTCGTTTTTTTCGAAAAGTTCCAGAATCGCTTCAAAGATTTTAGAATGAGCCGGCTGATAAAAATCGGCGGAAGTAATTAAATCCGCCACCCGGATAATGGCGTTTTTGTCCAGCATCAACGCTCCCAAAACCGAGCGTTCGGCTTCAATGTCTTGAGGGGGTAATTTTGGGTCCATAAATAGTGTCTTCTATTTTATATCCTAATTCTTCTATTTTCTTTCGCAAGGCGTCGGCTTGAACAAACTGTTCATTAGCTCTTAATTTTTCGCGCTCTTGCGCTAATTGTTTGATTTTTACAGGGATTTTTAGCGGCTTGATTTTATCCAAACCGAGCCCTAAAACTTTATCAAATTTAAGAAGGAGCCGCCTTTTTGTTTTTTGAGAAAGATTATCGTCTTTGATTATTTGCCAGATTAAAGCTACGGCTTTTGGAGTGTTTAAATCGTCATTAATCGCCGACAAAAATTCTTTCTCGTATTTTTGTATTTTTTTGTCGTCATCAGTCGTCAGTCGTCGGTCGTATGTTGTGACTCGTAGGTTGTTGGCCAAATTGTCCAAAGCATTTTGCGCCGCCTCAAGCGATTGCCAAGTGAAATTTAATTTTGAACGATAATGCGAAGTCAAAACTAAATAGCGAAAGGCGAGCGGATTTATTTTTTTATTTTCCACGTCTCTTAGAGTTAAAATGTTGCCGAGCGATTTAGACATTTTTTGTTCGTCAACTAAAAGATGTTCGGAGTGTAGCCAAAAGCGGACGAATTTTTTTCCGGTGGCGGCTTCGGACTGGGCAATTTCGTTTTCGTGGTGAGGAAATACTAAATCAACGCCGCCGGCATGAATGTCTAAAATCGGACCCAGATATTTCATGCTCATTGCCGAACATTCAATATGCCAGCCCGGTCGGCCGTTTCCCCAAGGACTTGGCCAACTCGGTTCACCGGTTTTAGCCGATTTCCACAAAACAAAATCTCGCGCCTCTTCTTTCTTATATTCATCGGCCGAAACGCGGGCGCCGATTTTAACTTTTCTTTTTTCAAGTTGCGAAAGTTTGCCGTAATTTTTAAATTTAGAAATATTAAAATAAACCGAGCCGTCTTCGCTTCGGTAAGCAAAGCCTTTTACCGTCAATTTTTTTATCAAACCAATCATTTCTTTAATGTGTTCGGTGGCTTTCGGATAAAATTCGGCTTTCTTAATGTTTAATTTTTTAAGGTCGTCGAAGAAAATTTTTGCGTAAGGCTTGGTGATTGCAGAAATTTCTTTTTTTTCGGCAACGGCTTTTTTAATGATTTTATCTTCAACATCGGTGATATTCATAACCTCCCGAATGCGGTAGCCGCTGTATTCAAGAACGCGGCGGAGAATGTCTTCGAAAATATAAGTCCGCAGATTGCCCAGATGAGCGTAATCATAAACCGTCGGCCCGCAGGCGTAGATTTTTACGATTTTATTTTTCAGCGGCTTAAAAATTTGCTTTTTGCGGTTAAAAGTATTGTATAGTTTAAGCATTGTTATAATGTTATTGGCAATTAAACTGCTTGGCAAGTTAAAAAAAGCGTCCAGATTACTCTGAACGCATTCAATAAATTCATAAAAGATTAGCCGCTAAATCGGCGAGTCTCGAGCGTTTTCCTTCTTTAAATATGACGTGGCCGAAAATATCCTGTCCTTTAAATTTTTCCACCACGTAAACAATGCCGTTGGAAATTGAATCGAGATATGGGGCGTCAATTTGGGCAGGGTCGCCGGTTAAAACAACTTTGCTGTTTCTGGCAGGACGGGTGAGCAAG
>QZGF01000030.1_pt1 | contig 25739 bp, 30 predicted proteins | sample 1990021 | NCBI WGS metagenome assembly QZGF01 (sample SAMN10076523, study PRJNA491371) | Subsurface metagenome, whole genome shotgun sequencing project. | isolation source: subsurface fracture fluid from borehole BE326-BH2 | place: South Africa: Beatrix Gold Mine | collected 2015-06-18 | reverse complement strand
GAAAAAATTGATCGTATATTAAATGACCCAAATTTAGCGCTTTTCAATAGAGTAACAAGTGGGCTTTTCCATCCCGGGTCAGTGTTTAAGCCCTTGGTAGCAATTGCCGCTTTGGAAGAAAAAAAGATAGATAGTAACTTTCGATTCGATGATACTGGAGTGATTGAGATAGAGTCAATCTACGGCAGGTACTCTTATAAAAATTGGTATTTCACACAGTATGGAGGAAAAGAGGGGGAGATAGGAGTTGTAAAGGCGATAGCTCGCTCTACGGACACCTTTTTTTACAAGGTTGGAGAATTGCTTGGTATTGATAGCCTAGTTTTATGGTCACAAAAATTTGGTTTAGACAAAAGAACAGGAATTGAACTTACTGCAGAAGTTGCAGGTCTTGTGCCTTCCCCCCAGTGGAAGCTAGAGACTAAAAAAGAGAGGTGGTTTTTGGGCAACACTTATCATATGGCAATTGGTCAAGGTGATCTTGCGGTTACTCCTATTGAACTAAATACTATGATTTCCGCTATCGCTAACAAGGGGAAGCTTTGCAACCCTAGACTTGTTGGAGAGCCTGTATGTAAAGACTTGGGGATAGGGATGGATTCCATAGGTTTAGTAAAAGAGGGGATGGTTGCTGCCTGTTCTCCTGGTGGTACAGGATTTACTTTTTTCGATTTTAAGGAGAAGAAGGGAGTGGTTGTTGCCTGCAAGACAGGAACAGCAGAAACTAATGATGTGGATAATACTACCCATGCGTGGTTTACAGCTTTTGCTCCGGCAGATAACCCCGAGATAGTTCTTACAGTAATGGTTGAGAAGGGGGGAGAGGGGTCTAAGGTCGCTGGCCCAATTGCAAGGACTATAATGGATTATTGGTTTGGGAACAGGAAATAGAATTCTAATTTTGATTGGTGTGTGGAAGTGTTGGTGAACTTGTGAATTCGATGGTTTTTAACTGCCCATGACTAACATCTATTTGGCTGCACTGTATTCATTTGAGGGCTTTGGAACAGCAAGGGTTAAGCTCTTGATTGACTATTTTGGCGGGGCTAAAGAAGCCTGGAACTCGGATGCTGATGCCCTTATCGACGTAGGGATTAATAAAGAGTTGGTTGGAAAGTTTATTAGCTACAGGAATGCTTTTGACTTTGATTTTTTCCTTAGCATTCTTAAAAAGGAAAAAATAAATTTGGTGAGTATAAATGATCCCGATTATCCCGAAAATCTTAAGGGACTTGATGACGCACCTTTGGTGTTGTACTACAAGGGCAAATTAAGCAAAAATGATATTAATTCTGTTGCGATAGTTGGTAGCCGCAGAATGACCTCCTATGGGCGAGACGTGACTCAAAAGATAGCCTCTGAACTTGCCAGTTTTGGAATAGCTATTGTATCGGGACTTGCTTTTGGGGTGGATATGACTGCCCATGAGTCGGCTCTTGACGCAGGTGGAAAATGTATTGCTGTTTTGGCGTCTGGAGTTAATGTCGTGACTCCGTACTCAAACAGATGGTTGGGTTCAAAGATTATTGAAGCGGGCGGAGTTATTATATCTGAGTATCCGCCCAACACCAAGGCAAAGAAGCACTATTTTCCTTATAGAAATAGAATAATATCGGGATTATCAAAAGCTGTGATTGTAGTGGAAGGGAGGATTAAAAGTGGCACGATACATACTGCAAATCATGCCGCATCGCAAGGAAGAAGCGTTTTTGCGGTTCCTGGACAAATTTTGTCTGTAATGAGTGAAGCCCCGCATTATCTAATCAAAAACGGGGCAAAGTTGTTTACGAGCGTTTCCGATGTCTTGGACGAACTTAACTTGCAGCTTAGGGTTGATAGAGATAAAATCGCAGAGTTTGCACCAGCTGACGATCTTGAGAGGTTAATTTCTGATATTTTGGATTGCCCAAAACACATAGATGAAATTAGAAGAAGAACAGGGTTGAAGATTTCGGAAATTTCTGCCAAGCTTACCGTTATGGAAATCAAAGGTATAGTCAAAAATCTTGGAGGTGGTATTTACCGAAGGAATTGATTTAAGCGTGGATAATATGAACCTTATTGTTGTTGAATCTCCAACTAAAGCCAAAACATTGTCAAAATTTTTGGGAAAGAATTTTTTGATCTTGGCTACCAAAGGACATATCAAAGATCTTCCAAAGTCAAAGCTTGCTGTAGATATTGGTGATAATTTTACCCCCCAGTATGTATGGGTCAAGAAGAGGGAAAAGGAGATTTTGGAAATAAAGAAGAAAGGTGCCAAGGCAAGGAATGTGTTTATAGCTACTGACCCAGATCGAGAAGGAGAGGCAATAGCCTTTCATGTTCTCGAGGCTATCAATGGTGATGGTGAAGGAGGCGCTAAGGCATCACGAAGTCCAAAAATCTTTAGAATAACGTTTCATGAAATTACTAAAGATGCGGTCCAGCATGCCGTCAGTAATCCAGGAACTATCAATAAAGACCTAGTTAATGCCCAAATAGCACGAAGGGTGTTGGATAGGCTTGTGGGATACAAGACATCACCTCTTCTTTGGAAAAAAATAAGAGTGGGACTATCTGCTGGAAGGGTTCAGACAGTTGCTCTTCGTTTAATTGTTGAGAGGGAGCGTGAGATTGAGAAATTTGTCCCCAGTGAATATTGGGAGATTTATGTTGAGGTAAAAAGAAGAGAGGGGGGAGGCGAGAGTTTTTCTGTCAAGCTGGTGAAAGTGGATGGGAGAGCTGCAAAAATATCTGATTCAAAATTGGCAAATGAGATTTCCTCAGATCTTGAAGTATCCAAGTATGAAGTTGCCAATGTTGTTGCAAAAGAAGTGAAGAGGTATCCCTATCCTCCCTTTACTACATCGACATTGACCCAAGCCGCCGCGAGGAGTTTGGGTTGGTCGTCTAAAAAAACGATGAGCATAGCACAGACGCTCTACGAAGAGGGGCTAATAACCTATCATAGGACTGATTCCACAAATCTTTCTTCTGAGGCTGTTGAGAAGGCTAGACAATTTATTATGTCTGATTATGGAAGTGTTTATCTTCCCCCCAAGCCAATTTTTTATAAGACCAAAAGTAAATCTGCCCAGGAAGCACATGAGGCAATACGACCAACAGTTGTAGATGAAAAGCCGAGGTTTACGGGTGAGAAGTGGAAAAAGGAAAAAGAGATTTTGTATAGCTTAATCTGGAAGAGGTTTGTGAGCTGTCAAATGTCCCCAAGCGTGTATGATGAAATTACAATTGACACCAAGGCAGTTGGGAAGAAAGAGTATGTCCTTCGTGCCAGCGGCCAAACATTAAAATTTGATGGTTGGAGAAGGGCCTATGGTTTTCCAAAGTCAGAGGTCGAATCGGATTTGGGACAGACAAAACTACCCCTGCCCAAGAAGGGAGAGGATCTTGATAAGATAAAAGTTGACTTACAGCAAAAGTTTACACAACCCCCATCAAGATATACCGAGGCGACTCTTATTAAGACCCTAGAGAAGCTTGGAATTGGTAGGCCTTCCACTTACGCTCCGACAATTTCTACGATACAGGCACGTCAGTACGTCGAGAAAGATGAGGGGAAATTTAGGCCGACAAATTTAGGTACTGCCGTGAACGATTTTTTGATTGGTAATTTCAAAAGCGAGTTTGATTATGGGTTTACTGCAGGAATGGAGGAGAACTTGGATAAGATTGCAAGTGGAGGTCTTGATTGGGTAAGTATGATGAGAGATTTTTATTATCCTTTTGAGAAAAAAGTAGAAGAAGTTGAAAAAAACTCCGAAAGAGTAAAAGTTGAAGTTGAGAAGTTGGGAAAGGCGTGCCCCGAGTGTGACGAGGGCGAGTTAGTAGTTAGAGTGGGAAGATTTGGAAAGTTTATATCCTGCAGTAGATTTCCGGATTGTAAATATACTGAAAGGCTTGTTGAAAAGATAAACATGAAGTGCCCTCAATGTGGTCAAGGGGAAGTTATTGTCAAGAAATCCAAAAAAGGCCGCAAATTCTTTGGTTGCTCTCGTTATCCAGATTGCAAATGGGCATCATGGAATAAGCCCCAAAATAGTTGATATTGAATTTAAGCAGTTTTATTGTGATCTTTTAGTCATCGTTTGTAGGTTTTATCCATAGTTGTAGCAAATCTTAATAATCTTTTTCCATGAAGTGGTGAAAGTTTTGCCTGATCGGGGTAGCTTTAGCTTATAAGTTGAGAATATCGCTATCTAGAGTTTAGATAGGGTAGTGGTAGAATAAGTTACTAATGAAAAAAGAGAGGATACTTGTGGTTAGAACTCCAGACCTGTTTCCAAAGGGTATATGGGAGGGTTTTAGGGAAGATCCAGCCAGAAAATACTTTAGTATTATATCTGGCAAATCGTTTTTCAAAGAAAGAAGCGAGGTTGAAGAAGATGATAATTTTCAGCAGGTTATACCACAAATCATTCTAAATGTTGGAAATAAGATATTAATTCACAAGATCCCGTCGACCGGGAATGAGAGTAGACTTCATGACATGTGGCCTATATTTCTTGGTGGGCATGTGGATGAGACGGATTTAAATATCGAAGCCGCTGTGAGACGGGAATTTGAGGAGGAAATCGAATACAATGGGGAAATTATAGCTCAAAGATATGTTGGAATAGTTAAACTTCATGACACCAATGTAAATAAAGTTCACGTTGGGCTTGTTTACGTTTTCGTGGGAGATAGTGAGAATTATCGGTCGAGGAAGGATGATGGCGTGACTGAGCCAAAATTTGTAGGCATGGATGAGCTGAAAGAATATTACGATAAAATGACATATTGGTCAAAAGCAGTGTATCCGTATTTGTCTAAGTTCCTCACACTCCAGCTCCAGGAATGATACAGGTAGACAATCCTGGGTCTATCCTTTTATCCTAATTAGCAAGATGTTTGATTTTTTCTAATGCCCTTTGATAATCAGTCCTGTCAAGTGTAAATGCTACTAGGTTATCTTTCTTTCTATAAAATGACGACAGGAAACTGATATCAACAAATTTCCTTGGAATTTCTTCATAGTAGTCTTTATAAGAGCACCATTCATAATTTACCAGGTCCTTGGGATTTTTAACGATATAAGTGGTCAGAGGATTGATATGGATATATCTTGCAACATGAAGAAACTGTTCGTCGTTTTCTATTCTTTTAGCTTTAAATGGGGACTGAAAAACAGATCCAACCCTTTTTGTCTTGGTGTTTATGTAGTGAGCATAACTATTTTGTATTAGGCGAATGAAATTCGTGATCCCGTTATCCTCCCTCTGCCGTAAAAGAAGATGATAATGATTTGGCATTAGTGAGAAAGCGTAAATATCAACTAGGCTCCTGTTGGATTTGTATAGGCTTTCTATTAATTTATTCCTTTGACAAGAAGAAGAAGAAGTAGTAGCATACCCCCAATATGAGTTGTGAATATAGAATACCAGGTAGGTCTACAACAAGTCGAGAGTTCTTACCTGAAGGTTTTGACGGAGTAGCTTCAAGTAGTGCACCTATCTGTGTGATAAAAATTTGGATGGGTGAGATCTCAGTGGTTTGCGGATTACCAAATTTTAATGGGGACGGATGTCCTATTGCTCAGTACTATCGGGGTTATATAGATATAGGAACATGTAATGAAAGACTTATGGAAATATTCGGATCCAGTGAAAAGGGATCCAAGTAGTTAATGCCTTTGCGTTCCCAGCAGGTAATTTATACACTTACCCCTTCAAAATGAATAGATTAGATTTAGTTCTGAGAGTTTTTCTTTTTCTCCAACATTAAAAACTCGTAAGGAAATGGGTTTTTAGAGTTGGGGGTGTGTTTTTCTCTACTGACAACCCTCCAATCTTTAAAATTAATTTTTGGAAAAAATACATCGCCTTTGATTTTTGCCTTAACTTTTGTCATATAAATTTTATTAGCTTTTGATAGGGCTTCTTTGAAGATTTCTGCTCCTCCTATAACAAAAGCTTCAGTTTCAGCGTTTTCTTTTGCAATTTTGAATGCGCTAGATAGAGAATTGACAACTGTTACCCCTTTGATTTTTAAATTTTGGTTTCTGGTTATTACGATATTTGTTCTTCCGGGAAGGGGTTTGCCAATTGATTCATAAGTCTTTCTACCCATAATTATGTGGTGTCCCATTGTTATTTCCTTAAACCTTTTAAGGTCGGCTGGTAGATACCAGGGAAGTTTATTTTTTTCCCCAATAACATTATTTTCGGCAACAGCTACTATGATTGATGTTTTCATAACTATAAACACCTTTAAAGGATGTTCCTTTAAAGGTAATCAGACTGATATTTGGGCTTTGATGGCTGGGTGAGATTTGTAGCCGACAAGCTCATAATCCTCATATTTGAATTTAAAGATTGATTTGACTTTTGGATTAAGTTTCATTTTAGGCAATTTATAAGGCTTTCTTTTCAATTGTTCTTTGGCTTGATCTATGTGATTTAGGTAAAGATGAGTGTCTCCAAGCGCTAATGTCAATTCTCCGGGTTTATAGCCTGTAACCTGTGCAACCATCATAGTCAAAAGCGCATAACTTGCTATGTTAAAAGGAAGGCCTAAAAAGGTGTCAACAGAGCGCTGATACATCATACAATTAAGTTTGTCTTTACTTACTTGGAATTGGTACATTACATGGCAGGGGGGAAGAGCCATTTTATCAATTAAAGGGGCGTTCCAGGCATTAACAATCAAGCGTCTACTTGACGGATTTTTCTTTATTTCGTTTATCACCCACTTTAATTGATCAAAGCCGTTAAAGTTTCTCCACTGGACTCCATAAAATGGACCACAATCGCCCCATTTTTTGGCGAACATTTCATCCTTAATAATTTTTTGGATAAATTCTTCCTTTTTTTCTTGCCAACTTTCAGAGTAGATTGGGTATTTTTTATCTAGCTTTTTTTGGACGAGGTATCTTTGAAATGGCCACTCGTCCCAGATGTGAACTCCATTTTTAACAAGATAGCGGATATTTGAGTCTCCGCTAATAAACCACAGAAGCTCATGAATTATTCCTTTGATAAACATTCTCTTGGTTGTAAGAAGAGGAAAACCTTGCGACAAATCAAACTTAAGCATTCTTCCGAAGACTTTTTTTGTTCCAGTTCCTGTCCTTTCGTTTTTTTCAATAACTCCGTTTTCCAGGATATCTTTAAGGAGGGTCAAGTACTGGACCATTTAGTTATTGTAAGAATAGCTAAATTTTTATAGCATGTCTAGAGAAAAACAAGGGATGAATAACGGAAAATTTATAGTTATTTATGGAGCGAATAATCTAGGGAAGACAGTACAAGCAGGAATTCTTGTTGAAAACCTAAAAAGTAGAGGATTCAAGGCAAGGTATTTAAAGTATCCTATTTATGACTTAGAACCTACTGGTCCAATGATCAATTCAGTTCTTCGTGGGGGCATGAATTTAAGCGATAGAGAGCTTCAAGAATTATTTGTCCAAAATAGAAAAGATTATGAACCTAAACTAATTGAGGATTTGGATAAGGGAATTTGGGTGGTTGCTGAGGATTATAAAGGTACCGGAATTGCTTGGGGTGTTGTCAAGGGAATTTCACTTAGGGAGATGGAGAAAATGAACGAAGGTCTATTAGATCCTGATTTGGCAGTACTTCTTGACGGTAAGAGGTTTACTTCGGGAATTGAAAGGGGACATCGGCATGAGGAGAAGTCAGATTGGAACTTAGCGAGAGGTGTGCACAGAGAATTAGCAAAGCGATATGATTGGAATGTAGTTGACGCTAACCAGCATAAAGAGAAAGTGGCTGATGATATCTGGAAAATAGTAGAAGAAAGATTTTTATTGTCTTAGATTTTAGTTTATACTTCTTGTGTAATGGATAAGGTGTTTGAATTGATCAAAAAGGAAGAGAAAAGGCAAAAGGAGACCCTAATGATGATTCCTTCGGAAAATTATGCATCAAAAGCTGTTCGGGAAGCGGTGGGGTCGGTTCTTATGAATAAGTATGCCGAAGGTTATCCCGGCAGGCGCTATTACCAAGGGAATAAGATTATTGATGAGATTGAGACATTGGCGGCAGAGAGAGCAAAGAAGCTATTTGGTGTCCCATACGCTAATGTTCAGCCGTATTCTGGGTCTCCCGCCAATTCGGAAGTTTTGTTTGCGCTTTGCGAGCCGGGGGATACCATAATGGGTTTGGAGCTTGCGTCCGGCGGGCACCTAACCCACGGCCACCCAAAAGTTACCTTTTCTGGAAAATATTTTAGGTCTGTCCAGTTTGGCTTGGACGAAAAAGGACCCCTAGATTATGAGAAGATTTTCAAACTTGCCAAACTTGAAAAGCCAAAACTCATGTTGATTGGAACTACTTCTTATCCTTTGGCTTTTGACTGGAAAAAATTTGCTGAAATTGCAGACTCAGTCGGCACTTGGTTGGTAGCTGATGTTTCTCATGTTATCGGGCTTATCATTGCTGGTGTTTATCCATCGCCATTTAATTATGCTCATATTGTGACTTCAACAACTCATAAAACCCTGCGAGGTCCTCGGGGAGCAGTGATATTGGCGACAAATAAGGGGATAAAGAAGGACCCTGAATTGCCTTCAAAAATTGACAAAGCGATAATTCCGGGGATGCAGGGGGGACCGCACAACAATACTACTGCAGCGATTGCAGTAGCGCTAGAGGAAGCAGGTAATCCTTCGTTTAAGACTTATGGAAAACAAATCGTTAGGAATGCAAAGGCACTAGCAAAGGAATTAATGAAGGGTGGTCTAACCTTGGTCGGAGGCGGGACAGAATGCCACTTGATGGTTGTTGACCTTAGGCCTTTGGAGCTTTCCGGAAATGTCATTGCAGATGCCTTGGAGGTTGCAGGAATTGTTGCAAATAGAAATTCGGTTCCAGGCGACCTAATGCCTCCTTTTTACCCGTCAGGACTTCGTTTGGGTACTCCGGCAATAACAACTCGTGGGATGAAAGAAAAGGAAATGAAGAGAATTGCTGAATGGATTTTGAAGGTTATCGACTATGTTAAACCTTATAAGCTTCCCTCAAAGCCTGAAGCAAGGAATCAATTCTTGAAAGCATTTAGAGCTAAAATTGAAAAAGATAAATTTCTTTTAGGAATTGCAGAGGAAGTGAAAGATCTTTGTAGAAATTTTCCTGTACCCTAGAGAAGGAGTCATATCCCCCAGGTGCAAATCTATTTCAGTATTGATAGCAACCAAGTTTCGATTTCGGGGACAATTTTTCTCTTTTTTCCCAGTTGAGCTGGCATTTATATCTCTTTTTTGAGTCTCTGATTGCTGAGGTTTTCAATCAACAGTCCTTTTTCTGTACTTTATACGTTTTTATCACACCCCTTGAGGCATTTTAGTTAGAGTGACTCTGCTTTCTACAAATTCATTTTAGCTTGTTTTATTAAATGAAGTCAAGTAAAATAGCGTTATGGCTTTCATCTTTGATGGTAAGGCATTTGCAAGGAAGATAGAGGAGGAACTGAGAGAGGAAGTTGGTGATTTGAAGAAAAAGGGGGTAACTCCAAAGCTGGTGTCAATAATTGTGGGAGACAATCCTGCAAGTCTTCTTTACCTGGACCTAAAGAAAAAAGCAGGAGAGAGAATTGAGGTATTGGTAGAAGTAGTAAGTTTTCCAGAGGAAGCCAGATGCCCCGAACTGGTCAGGTTTATTGAGGCATTAAATGATGATCCTCAAGTCAATGGCGTTATGGTTCAATTGCCACTCCCCCCGACATTTACAAAAGATGAGAGAATAGAAATAATAAATTCTATCTCTGATAAAAAGGATGTTGACGGGATGAAGGACGGAACATTCACCGCTCCTGTAGTCATGGCGGTAGAAGTAGTGGTGAGTATCGCAGAGGAGTATATAAATCACAACAACTATCCTTATAAGGTAGCTGTTGTTGGATCAAGCGGTTTTGTTGGTGGAAAAATAGTGAAAAGGCTGTCTTCTTACAATCCCCAAATCTTTGATATCAAGGGAGTAGATTCGGACACTAAAAATTTTGAGGATGCTACTTTTGGAGCAGATATTTTAATAAGTGCAGCAGGTGTTGAGAATTTAATTAAAGCTGAAATGGTGAAAGATGGGGTTGCCCTTATTGATGTTGGTTCGCCCAAGGGGGATATCGAAAAAAAAGCTTACAATAGAGCTTCTTTTGTTTCTCCTGTTCCTGGTGGGATTGGCCCAGTCACCATTGTTTATTTAATGAGAAATCTCATTTTGGCTGCAGGGTAATTTGCTATTGTTTTATTTGCAGAAAATTAATATAATTGGCCATCACATACTTAAGGTAATGAATTCCTGAAGATTTATGAAATCTTCAGCCCCAGCAGGGCGACTTTAAGTAGCGGATAAAAGGAATTCGCCAGTTAAAAATATGAAATTTCAGATTTCCTTAGACGAGCTTATTAGGAGTGGTGCGCATTTTGGCCATCAGACGAAAAGGTGGAATCCCAAGATGGGACAGTATCTATATGGAGAGAAGGAGGGTGTACATATTTTTGACCTTGAAAAGACAGCAAAGCTTTTGCAGGAAACTTTAGACTTTTTAAGCACATCTTCAAAGGAAGGGAAAACCTTTCTTTTCTTGGGGACGAAAAAGCAGGCAAAAGATATTGTAAGGAAAGTTGCACAAGAGTGTAATAGTTTTTATGTGAATGAAAGATTTTTAGGAGGGACTTTCACTAACTTTGAGCAAATCAGGCGCTCTGCTGATAAGCTCGTGGATATGAAACGGAAATTTGAAGAGGGCTTTTATAATTCTTTCACCAAAAAAGAAAGGCTACTTCTTGAACGAGAAGTGTCTCGTCTTGAGAGATATTTTGGAGGTATTGTGGGTATCAAGAAGGTTCCAGATGTCTTAATTGTTGTTGATGTGAGGAGAGAATACCAGGCAGTAAGAGAGGCGAGAAGGGTAGGAGTGACAACTGTAGCGCTTGTTGACTCTAATTGTGATCCAACCCAGATTGATTATCCGATTCCGATGAATGATGATGCGACTAAAGCGATTGATTATGTTTTGGGTCTTATGGCGCGGGCAATAAATGAAGGGAGAACAAAACCTGAATTGTCAAAGACTCGTACCAACAGCTCGAAAAAATTGGAGAAGGAGAAAAAAGATGTTAACTTGGATTTGGGTGCAGTAAAGAAGGCGGAAGTGAAAGGTAAGCCAAAGCCCAAGAACAGTAGCAAGAAAGAAAAGAAGGCTCAAAAGAAACCAAAGAGCTAGATTAAAGCTTATGAAAATACGGGTAGATGACATACGCGCGCTAAGAGAGTCGACTGGAGCTCCGGTTATGAGGGCTAAACAAGTCTTGGAAGAGGTAGGGGGTGACTACAAGAGAGCGGAGGAGATACTTCGCAAAGAAGGTTTTGAAAAAAGTGCCAAAAGGTCTGGACGGGAGACAGCTAATGGTTTGATTGAAACTTACGTTCATCATTCGGGGAAAATTGCGGCGGTAGTCGAGCTTTTATGTGAGACTGATTTTGTTGCGAGAGGTGAAATTTTCCATGATCTTGCACACAACCTTGCTCTTCAGCTGGCATCATCACCAGCGAGTGATGCGGATGAGCTGTTGGCACAAGAATTTATAAAGACCCCAGGGATGAAAGTTGACGATTTAGTAAAAGAGGCTATTGTAAAAACAGGTGAAAATATTGTTGTTGGTAGGATCTACAGGGTGGAGATTGGAAAATAAGGTATAAAATAGTTTATAATTTGTTTATGGATGAATCTCTGATTAGGTCCAGAATGCAACAGGTGATTGATCTTCTTATACCTGATATTGCCACAATTCGCACCGGCAGAGCTAATCCAGCACTTGTTTCTGATCTTGAGGTTTTGGTCTACGGCGGGCAACAAAAACTAAAAATCAACGAACTTGGGACTATTTCAGTTCCTGATCCAGCTACAATTGTGATTGATCCATGGGACAAATCAATTATTGGAGACATAAGGAAAGGTATTGAGGCTGCAAATATTGGACTAACCCCCTCGATCGATGGCCAGGTGATTAGAATTTCACTTCCTCCTCTGACTGGTGAGGATCGGGAGAAATATGTTAGGCTTCTGAATTCTAAGCTTGAAAGTGCGAAGGTGATGGTGAGGCAAATTAGGGGTGATGTGATGCATGATATAAAGAAATCTTTTGAGGAGAAAAAGATGTCCGAGGATGAGAGGTTTAGAGCGGAGAAAAAGCTTCAAGAATTGACAGATGAATTTATTAGCAAAATTGAGGAAGCTGGGGATAAGAAAAGGCAGGAGTTAACAAATGTATAATTTTGCCATTAACTAATGGAACCATTAAACCCCTCCACACTTATCGATTCCGAAGGAAGAGAAATTTTTTGGCGTAATGGAACGACTAAATATGGAAAATTTTTTGAGGCAGTATTTGAAAAGAACGCTCCCGATGAGGCAGTTCTTAAGGAAATAATGTTGCCAGGATCCACCAAGGAATCAACGCGAGAATACTATTTAAGTTTGCGTGAAAAAATTGCGAAGTGCGGAAGGGGGTTATTAATGCTTGCACTTTATATTAGGAGTTTGTCTTCTACCGAGCCCCAAAAGGCAGTTAAGTTTCTGGGTAAAGTTATCGGGCGGAATGTGGATAATGAAGTCTTAGAATATATTAACAAGGTTTTGTATGGAGTCTCACTTTTGCCATACATCTCGGCTGAACAGACTGTAGCGCTTGAAGGGAATACGCAAATGAAAGGACCTATAACTGCTGATGATGTCCTAAGAAGCTGGGTGATTGATGAAAAGGAAAGTGAGAAAGGCGACAGTGTTAAAGCGTTGGGTAGAAGTGCAATGGTTGATCTCTTGAAAAAGTTTGAGGCCGGCTCTCCGGTCGATAAAGATTGGATCAATGCTAACGGGCCGGCTGTTAAATGGTGGGGTGAAAATATGGTTTTTCAAAGAAGGATTCACACAGGAAGGTACAAACCTGGAGTTTCTTAGGCTTCTGGTTATTTTGATGAATTAAGCAGTCGATCCACTTTGGGGTTAAGAATAGTTGCTCCACAATAGACAAGGCTTTTATTTTATTATTGTTTTTATATTCCTGCTAGCTTATACTTGCTTGATGATGTTTGGGTCCGCAATTGTTTTTATTCTGGTTCTATCAGTTTTAGTGCTTGTACATGAGGCTGGGCATTTTTTTGCTGCAAGGCGCGCCGAGATTCTGGTTGAGGAGTTTGGTTTTGGAATCCCCCCGCGATTATTTGGAAAAAAGATTGGTGAGACCATTTATTCTATAAATCTTTTTCCTTTCGGTGGTTTTGTGCGTCTTCACGGTGAGAGCATTAGCGATGGTATTGCTTACCCAAAAAGGGCTTTCTTAAATAAGTCTAAAAAGACAAGGGCGATTGTGATTTTGGCTGGAGTTATTATGAATTTTGTCCTTGCTGTTATTGCATTTGCTGTTGTTTATAGCGTGTCCGGAATTCCAAAAGATACTAAGGACGTCTCTGTGATTGAGGTTGCACAAGGGTCTCCAGCAGATATTGCTGGATTTGAGACGGGAGATGTAATCACTAAAGTGAATGGCAGAGAAGTCTTAAGCAATGAGGATTTTCTATCGGCTGTGAAGGATACAATAGGCAAAGAGGCTGTTTTTTCGCTAAGAAGGGGTGAAAAGATAATTGAAATCAAAGCTATTCCAAGAGAAAATCCGCCCCAGGGTCAAGGTGCCTTGGGAGTTGTTGTGAGTACGACATCTATCTTTTACCCACCTTTATGGCAAAGGCCTTTTGTTGGAATTTATTATGGCTTCAGGGAAGCGCTTTTTTGGACGGGAATGATTACAGCAGGGCTAATAAACATGATAGTGGGATTGTTCAGAGGAGTTGTCCCAAAAGATGTGGCTGGTCCGGTTGGTATTTATGCTTTGACATCACAGGCGGCAAGTCTGGGAGTTTTGGCTCTTGTTAATTTTGTTGGGGTTCTTTCTGTAAACCTTGCGATCCTTAACGTCTTACCATTTCCAGCTTTGGATGGAGGAAGGATGCTCTTTATAGTTATCGAGAGGTTTTTGGGTAGAAGGGTTATTCCAAGGGTGGAAAATATTATTCATGCTGCTGGCATGGCAATTCTTATGCTTCTTCTTTTTGCTGTCACCTTTGCTGATATCCGGCGTCTAGTCTTAGCAGGGAGTGTGGACGGATTTTTGAAAAATCTGGTGAAGTAGCTTCAAGCGTATATTTTTTGGGATGGGGGGAGTTTAATGGAATTTTTGGCGGTATTTTGATATGATCTGGTAAGCTATGTTGCAAAGTAGACTTTTTCCGGAAACAAAAAAAGAAGCTCCAAGGGATGCTGTAAGTATAAACCACAAGTTATTGGTACGTGCAGGCTTTATAGATCAGCTTATGGCTGGGAGCTGGACTCTTCTTCCGATGGGGCAAAGGGTCGTTTCCAAAGTCAACAATATCATTCGTGAGGAATTAAATAAGATTGGATGTCAGGAAATTCTTATGCCCCTTCTGCATCCAAAAAACATTTGGAATGAGACAGGAAGATGGGATTCGGCACGTGAGGTGATGTATCAGTTTGAGGACAGCCGTGGAAGGGAGTATGCCCTGTCGTTTACTCATGAGGAGATATTCCTGGACCTAACGCGGAAGTTTGTAAGAAGTTATCAGGATTTGCCTATCGCACTTTATCATTTTTCTACAAAGTTTAGGAATGAACCACGGGCCAGGTCGGGAATCCTTCGAGGTAGGGAGTTTCTGATGAAGGATCTTTATAGTATTCATCGAGACGAGAATGATTTTTGGAGCTTTTATGAATTAGTCAAAGGCGCTTACTCTGAGATTTTCAGGAGAATTGGTTTTAATTTTAGGATTATTGAGGCTGGTGGGGGAGTCTTTACCCAAAACAAGACGCATGAGTTTCAGGTGATTTCAGACGGCGGAGAAGATTTGATTTATTATTGCAATAGTTGTGATTGGGGGCAAAATCAAGAGATATTTGATGGAAAGGTTGGAGATGTTTGCCCTAAATGTGGGAAGGGAGAAATAGTTAGTAGCAAATCTATTGAGGTGGGAAACATTTTTCCTTTTGGAACCTATTACAGTGAACTAATGAGGATCTATTTTACAGATTCTGACGGTAGCAAGAAGCCACCCTTTTTTGGGTCCTACGGAATTGGGACGACTCGGATTATAGGAGCATGGGCAGAGGTAAGCCATGACGATAAGGGAATTATCTGGAGTCGTGCGATCGCACCATTTGATGTCCACTTGTTGGAGTTGGGCCACGGCGGCTCCACAAGAAAAAAGGCTCAAGATGTTTACAAAAAATTAACCAAATTAGGAGTTGATGTCTTGTGGGATGATAGGGATTTGTCGGCTGGTGAAAAGTTTGCGGACAGTGATCTTATTGGAATTCCTATTCGTCTGGTCGTGTCGGACGGGAAGAACGACCTTGAGTATAAAGAGAGAGAAAGTGAAGTGACCCATAGGTTGACTTTTGAGGGTTTGATAAATATGTTTGATGGTAAATGATGAAAAAATCTACCAGCCAACAGGGCATTTTGGGAGAGGTGCTGTCCAGAATGGAAAAAGCCAGAGAAGAAAAACTTGGTGACCCTTTTGATCTTGGTATCACCGGCTTACAGATCCCGGAGCTCCAAAGCTTGGAATTGGCAATCAAGGATAGATTGGAAAAAAAACCACAAGATGGAGAATTGGCTGGTAGACTTAGAGTACTTTTGGAGGTTGTGGCGGCAAAAATTAAAGACCGAGAAGTTTGGAATGCACTGATGGGAAGAGGTGGGTCCGAACAGAGAAATTAATGGGAAAAAGGCTTTTATGGAAAAGAAGGTAGTAGTTATTGGAGGAGGAACTGGTACTTATACAGTTCTTTTGGGGCTTAAGAAGTTTCCTCTTAATCTTTCGGTTGTTGTTTCGATGATGGATTCCGGCGGAAGCAATCGTGTGATAAGGGATGAGTTTGGACTATTGCCAACTTCTGATATACGCCAGTGTATGGTGGCTCTTTCTTCTGAAAATGCTGATCAAACTTTGCGCAAGCTTTTTACTTATAGATATAGTCTAGGAACAGGAATAACGGGAATGACTTTTGGGAATTTGTTTATGGCAGCTTTAACTGATATCTATGGCGGCAATCAGGAAAAAGCAATCAGCAAAACATGCGAAATCTTAGGGGTAAAGGGAAGTATTATTCCGGTTACTTATGATAATTCGCACCTAGTGGCACGTTATTCAAACGGCAAACAAGTATTGGGAGAGCACGCGATTGATGAGCCAGATGGGGAACTCGTGAAGCACAGGATTGTTGAGGTTGAATTATTTCCACCTGCACATGCGAACAAAAAAGCTATTTTGGCAATTAAGTCTGCTGACATTATTGTTATTGGGCCGGGGGATCTATATACGAGCATACTTCCCAACTTCTTAGTAAAGGGTATAAAGGCTGCAGTAAGGAGGTCGCGGGCAAAGAAGGTCTATGTTGTTAATCTGATGACTCGCCACGGTCAAACTGATGGTTTTACTGCTGGACGGCATCTTGATGAGCTACAAAAGTATATTGGGCCAGTGATTGATGTTGTGCTGGTAAACAATAAGAATAAGTATCCTCGAGAGGTTCTTAAGAGATATGAACAGGAGCAGGCATTTCCCGTTGTGGATGACCTGGAGAATTTACAAAAGCCACTTGTGATAAGGGGAGATTTTGTTTCTGAAAGGGTTTACGAGAAATCAAAAGGAGATAAGCTTACAAGAAGTCTTATTCGCCATGATTCAGATAAATTGGCGCGCAAAATAGTATCCCTTCTTTAGATATAAGGATGTTGTATAGATTGGCTATAAGTTTTATACTTTAAGTTGTGGAAGGATGTGTTTTTTGCAGGATAGCCAAAAAGGAGATTCCAGCCAATGTTGTTTATGAAGACCCCGATTTTATGGGTTTTTTGGATATAGCCCCACTTAATCCCGGGCATACACTTGTAATTCCAAAGATTCATTACCGTTGGACGTGGGACGTTCCAAATTTTGGAGAATATTGGGAAGCAGCAAGAAGTGTTGCCAAGGCACAGATGAAGGGGCTTGGCGCAAATATGGTTGAATTTTTGACTCACGGGATGGATGTGCACCATGCACATATATGGGTTGTCCCGATTTATTCAAATGAGAATTTTATTGACTCTAGAGAGCGAAAAACCTTAAGCGGAAAAGAGATGGAGGAAATTGCAGAAAAGATAAAAGCGAATATATAAAAAATGGACTACCAAAAAGATTTAACTGCAAAAATAAAGGAAGCTCTCTTGGCGGATAATAAATTGCGGGTGTCTGTTTTGAGGCAGCTTTTATCTTCCCTAAATTACGAGAAGATTGCAAAGCGGGGGGAATTGACTTCTGATGAAGTAGTAATGGTTGTAAGAAGAGAGATAAGGAAGAGAAAAGATGCGATTCAGTCTTATGAACAGGCCAAGCAAAAAAAGACTGATCATTCTCCTGAGGATATTGACGAAAGGATTAATAAGGAAAAAAAAGAAATTGAAATTTTGCAAGAATTTTTACCTGAGGAAATTGATGACGCTGAGCTTTCCAGGATTATAGATGAAGTAATTGCAAGATTAGGAGTAAATTCTGTCTCACAATTTGGAAGAGTTATGGGGGAAGTTATGGGTAAACTTGCCGGAAGGGTGGAAGGTGAGCGTGTCTCTCAAATGGTTAAAACCAAACTAAATGGCTAGGGGTTCCAAGTTCTGGTGAGTTTGCCTGTCAAATTATAAAGTTCCCAATATCATGTCATGATCAAGGTACTTATCAAAAAACAGTCCCACTATCCTATTAGCAATTGGAAGATTAGAAAGACTTTGCAGGAATTTTTCAAATCGCATGGTATTGTTTCTGACAGCCTTGTAGAGGTATCACTCGTGGGCGAAAAGGCAATGGTTGAGTTAGCCCGTAGGCACCTTGGTGAAAAAGATATGGTTCATGATGTACTATCTTTCCCTGAGAGTGAAGTTAGAGGAGAATTTATTTATCCCGATGATGGATTTATAAGACTTGGAGAGATAGTTCTTTGTTACCCAAAGATATTCAAAGAGGCAAAAGATGAAGGGGTTCTAATTGAGCAAAAAGCTCTTGAATTGATTAGGCATTCAGCTATGCACCTTTTGGGGTTTCATCACGAGTAAAAAAGTGGTCTGCCCTGTGATTTTTTTATGACATTTTATCTTAAGTATCGAGCCAAAAGTTTTGATGAGCTGGATATTACAAGCGTGAGGGAGACTTTGAGGAAAATTGTGGCAAGTGGCAACATCCCGCATGCTTTTCTTTTCTATGGTCCAAAAGGAACTGGGAAAACATCTGCGGCAAGAATTTTAGCAAAGTCCTTAAATTGCAAGAATAAAAAAGGTATTGAGCCCTGCAACGAATGTGAGATATGTAGCAGTATCTCAAAAGGGGTTAATATTGATGTCATTGAGATGGATGCTGCAAGCCACAGGGGGATTGAAGATATTAGATCCCTTAGGGAGGCTGTTAAACTTGCACCTTCCCGCCTTGATAAGAAAGTCTACATTATTGACGAAGCTCATATGTTAACACCTGAGGCAAGCAATGCTCTCCTTAAAACCCTAGAGGAGCCTCCAGAACATGTTTTTTTTATTCTTGCTACCACTAATCCTGAGAAGCTTATCCCGACAATATTGTCTCGAGTGGTTTCTGTAGGATTTACCAAGCCGACTGAAGAGGAGTACCTAAGGGCCCTAAAAAGAATTGCAAAGCTAGAAAAGTTGAAGATAGGCGATGATGCATTGAGAGTGATTGGAGAATTCTCAGATGGCTCTTTCCGTGATGCAGTAAAACTTTTAGAAATGCTTGTTAATGAGAATATTAAGATGACTCCAGAGGAGATAAGGGGATATCTATCCAAAACTGCCGGATTTGATACTCAATCATTTCTTGAAATGATTGCTGCAAGAGATGCAAGTCGGGCTTTAGCTTATCTTGATAGTGTGGTCTCTAAAGGAGCCTCAGTGAAAAATATTACTGACCTTTTGATAAAGAGGCTTAGGGAAGAATTAATAATCCAGGTAACTCAAGAAAAAGGGACACTTCCACTATCAAGGGAGGATGTTATAAAGCTATTGGATCTATTTATAGGTTCTTTGGCTAAGATTGGATATGCGACCCTGGAGCAGATTCCACTTGAGATTGCTATTGCGGATTGGTGTTTTAGTATTTTCGGTGGTGTCGGCGATAATGAATCAAATAAGCCGCAAGTTGGCTCTAGCACTGATGAGCGCTCTGGGATTTTTGAAAAGGAGAATAATGAAAAGGATTCCAAGGGGCGCAAACTCAATCTAGAAGATAATGGAGAAAGTGAAGATATTAAGGCAATAAGTGGGGATAGTTGGACAAAAGCATTATCTATCGTTAGGCAGAAAAATGCTTCAACTGAAGCCTTGCTAAGAGCTGCAAAGCCTGTCAATTTTGATGGACGGCTTCTAACACTTAGGGTGTATTATTCTTTCCATAAAGAGCGTCTTGAATCGAATCCTCACAGGACCATTCTGGAAAAATCTATCTCGCAAGTTTTGGGGAAGGATATAATTGTTGCCTGCAAGCTAGGTTCACCTCCCCAGAATGGGTTTGCCTCGAAGACTTTGGGCAAAGCCGATGGAGCTGAGGATGGAAACGGAGAAATCAAAGATGGAAGCCACACTAGCGAGGCAGTACTGAGCGAGGAAGATGATGACATTGTCAAAGTTGCTGAGAAGATTTTTAACCAAGGTCAAAATAAATTTTGACTAACTGTATTGCAAACCCAAGGGGATAGATGTATTATTGATTATTACTTTTTATGTTTGATAAGTTAAGACAAGGAAAACAGATCTTGCAGGCGCGCCAGCAAGCTGCTCAGCTGAAGAAGAAGTTTGAGCAGGTTGAGCATGTTGAAGAAGAAAATGGAGTAAGAGTAAAAGTAAATGGTGCGCAAGAAGTCTTGTGGATAGAAATTGATGGGCAGGAGAGAAGTGACCTTGTCAAGATTATTAATAGGGCAATGAAAGAGGTCCAAAAAAAAGTTGCTAAAAAGTTGATGGACGAAGGTGGTGGATTAGGCAGTCTTCTGGGTGGTCTTGGATAAGGAGGTCGAACTGCACACATTCTCCTTGTACAGGGTGCAGTCTAAGTTTAGAATTACAAGGTATGAAGGTTCCACAGGCATTGACTGATTTAATCGAGTCGTTTGAAAGGCTTCCGGGGATTGGTCCCAAGACGGCACAGCGTCTGGCTTATTATCTTTTGCATGTCCCCCAGGCTCAGCTTTCGGATTTTGCAAAAAGTCTTGAAAATCTCAAAAAAAATACCCTCCTGTGCTCTATATGTAAAAATGTATCAGAAGGCGACCCTTGCAGTGTTTGTACTGATAGTAATCGAGATAGAGAAAAGATAATGGTGGTAGAGCACCCTCTTGATACACTGGCGATTGAGAAGACATCAAAGTACAAAGGTTTGTATCATGTTTTGCATGGTGCTATAAATCCGTTGGAAGATATTGGCCCAGATGAAATCTTTATTAAAGAGCTTTTGTTGAGGATCAAGGATTGGGATAAAGGTATTCGGGAGGTTATTATTGCTACCAATCCAAACATGGAAGGAGACGCAACTGCAATGTATATCGCAAGACTGATTAGAAATTCAGGTGTGGAGGTTAAAATTTCGAGGCTTGGTATGGGAATACCAACGGGAGCTGATTTGGAGTATGCTGATGAGATGACTCTGACACAGGCTATCGAGGGAAGAAGGCAGATGTGACAGGAGGTGATTAGCATGGAAAATTTTGATAGGGAAAGGGGAGAAGCAACTTTTGGTAATAAGTTTCCGCCAACGAATGTTGGGTTGGAATTGGCAAAATTTTAGAAGTGGGTATCTGGGATTATTGGGGAAAGACGGGAGAAAAATAATAGCGTGATTGGGATAGTGGAGAGACAAGGAGAACCTAAAAAAGAAAAATGATTAAGACAGCAATGAAGTCCGCAGGAAATGTGGCCAAGCAGGCGGCCGTCCAGACCGCAAAGCAGATAGCTGGGGAGCTTATTGAGATCCCGAAACAGGCGGTGTCCGAGGCAGCCGGCTTAAAGCCTGCCGGGAGTGAGATGAAATCAAAAGGGCCCGCAAGCTCAGTCCAAAAAGAAGACGCAGTACCTGCAGAGGATTATAGTAAAGCTACTCAAGTCAGACTTGACTATTTAGAGAGGGAGTTAGAAAAGTTGAAATTAGCTCGTGAGGAAGAACGCCGTGCCAAGGAGGCAAGGGTTATGGAGGAGCAAAGGAGAGATGAGGAAAAAAAGAGGAAAAAGATCTCGGAGATAATTACTCCACCCAAAAGAAAGATAGGATTGCCAGGTATTTTTAAGCGTCCAAAAGGGACAGGTGAATGGCTCAAGGGAGGAAGGTAGGTTGGCAAACAATTTTTTCTGTGGTATGCTATGGAAATATGAATAAGAACAGTATAAGTTTTGATTGTTGTTTTTCCCTCTTGCCGTAGCTTGTTTTGGCAGGCTGCGTGCAAGTTGATCAAGACCGAGCTTTGGCTTGGTTTTTTTATTTTTTTATGGAAAGTCTGACAGGGCATCTGGAGAGGTTAAAAGGAAAAAAGATTATGGTTGTATTTCCTCATCCAGATGATGAATCGATGATGACTGGGGGATTATTATATATAGCTGGGAGGATGGGGATTTATACAGTGGTAGTTACACTTACCAGGGGTGGCGCCGGTAAAATTCATATTCATCCTAAAGGCAAATCATTAGCACAAGTTAGAGAACATGAGTTGAGGATGGCGTGTTCCCGTCTTGGAGTAAATAGACTTATAATCGGGGACTTTAGTGATGGAAAGTTGAAGAATGAAAGGAATAGCTGGTCTTCTTGGCTTAAAAAAACTATCTTTAAGGAGAGACCCTCGATGATTATTACTTATGACCATTCCGGGTTAACTGGACACCCCGACCATATTGCTTTGTCAAAGGAGACACTAAAGATTGCAAGATATCTTAACACACGCGCAAAAGATGAATTTAGTCTTTTTTGGGTATCGTTGGACAGAAGATTAAAAAGAATGTTTGTGCCTAGCGAGGTTTCTCAGTTTTTTTGTACCCCGACACATTATCTAGATATTGGTATAGCATGGGTGAGAAAGTGGATGGCTGTAAAGTGCCACAGAAGCCAACGATTTGCACAAATCAAATTGAGATTTCCTCTTTGGCTTTTTCTTTCTAAAAATCACTTTGAGTGGTACTATAAAGTTGATTTGGATAAGAAATATAGTTCTAAGTACATGAATTTTGATATCTAGATTTCAGATGAGAATCTATAACACGCTTACCCGCAGGCTGGAGGATTTTTCACCCATTAAGCCTCCTCGTGTTGGTCTTTATACATGTGGCCCCACTGTCTATTACTATCCCCATATTGGAAATTGGCGGACATTTGTTTTTGAGGATGTCCTAAGAAGAGCGCTTATTTTTTTGGGATACGATGTGGTGCATGTTATGAATATTACCGATGTTGGTCATCTAACCGGTGATAATGTTGGTGATGCTGATGTTGGTGAGGATAGGATAGAAAAAGCTGCCAAGCAGGAAGGAAAAACTGCTTGGGAGGTAGCCCGATTTTATACTAAAGACTTTGTGGAAAGCAGAACTAAGTTAAATATCTTGCCTCCCACACATTTTGTCTCAGCTACAGATCATATAGGAGACCAGATTGCTCTTATAAAAAAAATTGAGGAAAAGGGGTTTACCTATGTGACTGACCTTGGAGTATATTTTGATGTTTCCAAATTACCCAGTTATGGGATACTGGGAGGCCAGAAGATGATAGACAAAAGGGTTGCAACTAGGGAGGAACTAAAGGAGGATCCCCAAAAAAGAAATCCCTTCGATTTTGCCTTGTGGAAATTCTCCTATGTTGGTGGCAGAAGCTTTAATCCACAGACCGATGATCCGTCAAATCGGCGTCATATGGAATGGGACTCACCATGGGGAGTTGGCTTTCCAGGTTGGCATATAGAATGTTCAGCGATGAGTATGAAGTATTTGGGTGAACAATTTGATATTCATACCGGCGGGGTTGACCACATAGCGATCCACCATACAAATGAAATTGCTCAGTCACTTGCCGCAACAGGGAAGATTCCAGCAAAGTACTGGATGCATGGAGAATTTTTGAAGGTTGATGGCAGAAGAATGGGGAAGTCCCTTGGAAACGCATATACTTTGCATGATATTGAGGATAAAGGTTATGAACCTTTGGCACTGCGCTATCTATACCTTGGCGCGCACTATAGGGATACACTTAACTTTACATGGAGAAGTATTGATGCTGCACAAAAGTCACTGGATAATCTTCGAGACCTGGTCTTATCTGCAAAAACTGACAAGAATAGGACCATTCTCTCAAGTGAGAAAGAGAGGAAAATTAATGATTTTTCCACCAGCTTTAGAGATGCTGTGGAGGATGATCTAAATACATCAAAAGCACTGGCAGTTCTTTGGCAGGCACTTAAAAGTAATATCCCTTCTGAGGACAAGTATGATCTGGTATTGACCTTTGACGAGGTATTGGGGTTGGGTCTTTCTAGTCTTGAATCTGAGTTATTTGAAATTCCCAAAGAAGTTGAGGATCTGATTCGGAAAAGAGAGTCTTTAAGGAAGGCTGGCGACTTTAAGGCTGCTGACGAGCTAAGAGAAAGGATAGAATCAATGGGATTTCGTGTTGAAGATACGGCAGCTGGGATAAGGGTGACTCCCCGTAAATCAAGGATTGAAAAATGAGATTTAAGGCTGTGATTTTTGACCAAGATGGTACCGTTGCTGATCATGAGTTAGTCTATGAGAAGGCTTTTAAGATAGTTCTAGCAAGGTACGGCGTAAATCCAAGCCATGAGTTCTGCCATGAGCGAGGTATCGGTATTGTAGAAAACTGGGAGAATTTTTTCCGGAGATTTGATTTACAGACCGACAAAACACCCTCCGACCTTGCCCAAGAAACTCAAGATGAGTTCGAAAGAATGATTGACCAATCAAGGCTTACTCCTGGATTTAGGGAATTTGCCATCAAATTAAAAAAAGGTGGGATTAAACTTGCTTTGGCCACCTCCAATAGTAGAGGAATTGTTTATAAAATAGGGAAACTGCTGGAGATTGATAATTTATTTGATGCAATTGTCACAGGGGAGGATGTTGAGAATAAAAAGCCAGATCCGGAAATTTTTTTGTTGTGTGCCAGGAAATTAAAAGTGCATCCATTTGAATGTTTTGTATTCGAGGATGCATCAAGTGGGGTTATTGCAGCAAAAAAAGCTGGTATGAAGGTCGGTGTTATCCTCCATAATAATTTTGACCACCCAGTGTTTGACCGCGCAGACTTAGTAGTTGAGGATTTTTCTTCAGTTCCTGTTGGATTGTTTATATGAAGGATAGGACGGTATTGTAAGGGACTAAAAATAAGGGTAAATTAAAAGTATGAGAAAGGCTTTATTTTTATTTCTAATCCTTGTTTATTTTTGGGTAGGTGTAAAATTTGTTGTTGCGCAAGAGGTTGAGGATCCAGCTTCTTCAGCAAGAGCCAGCTTTGATAAATCTTACAGCCAATATCTTAGTAAACTCGAAGAATATAAGAAAGTGTATGACCTGTATGTGACAGCAAAGGCACAGCATTTGCGCAGTCGCACACCAAAGTCGGAAAGCGCACTTATTGACGCCGGTCAATCGATTCTAAAGCTAAGGGACGAGGTAATAATCTATTACCTTGATATGCTAATGAAGAAGTACAAGGATACTGATGGATTTAATGACGAAACTGCAGGCAGATTACAGACAAAGGTAGATGAAGAGGTTAAATGGTATGAAACCCATATTCTGTCATTACCCAGTGCAGCTAGCCTGGAGGATTTAACTGAGGATTCCAAAGAGGCTCAGACAAGAAAAAGGACTCTAACGGATCCATTGATCTATGAAATCCTTCTTAACATATCATATGCAAAGACCCAAGATTATGCGGATCGCCTTGAGAACCTGTTTTGGGGGTTTAGAAAAAGGTTTGATGTAATACGGGCTGATACAAGGGAAGGTTTTGCGCTTGATGTTAGGAAGGTTCAGGTAATTGATAGGTATCTCGCTGAGGTTGAAGTTATCATTAAAAGAAGTAACGACAAGAGAGCCAGTGTCTATGGGGAAATATTGAAGGGAAAAGTGAAGGATGTATCAGCATACAATGGGATAATAAAGTCATTGGCAGAATCCACAGGCTATCAGAAGGACGCGATTTTTAAGTTCATTGAGGCAATAAACGAAATCAAGACAAAAGATGTAATCTAGATTACTATGGCCGACGATAATTTACAAGAAAAAGGGTCCAAAAAGAGTGTATTTGAGGTCTTATCTAGTGCTATCAATACCTGGTTTTCAATGCTTATGGGTAGGCCGGTGAGAAAAATCCCAGAAAGTGTTAAGCAGGAGCCGAAAGTTGAACCCGCACAGATTGAAGAGGATAGCGTCAAAGAGGATTTCAAGAAGGCAAGGGGCATGATCCAAAAAGTTGCCCTCGAGATTTTGTCTAGAACGGCTCCCAGTGCTGAAAAAAGAAAGATGCTTGGGCAAAAAGGATTGTCTTACGCAAAGAATGTAGTGGATGTTAGTTTTACTAGAAAAGTGGTCAATCTGTTTATGGTAGTTTTTTTTGGTTTGATAATCTTTTTTG
>QZGF01000071.1_pt1 | contig 27136 bp, 38 predicted proteins | sample 1990021 | NCBI WGS metagenome assembly QZGF01 (sample SAMN10076523, study PRJNA491371) | Subsurface metagenome, whole genome shotgun sequencing project. | isolation source: subsurface fracture fluid from borehole BE326-BH2 | place: South Africa: Beatrix Gold Mine | collected 2015-06-18 | reverse complement strand
GTAGAACCTGCCGTAGAGCCTGACGTAGAGCCTGACGAGCCTGTCGTAGATTCTGCCGTAGAGCCTGTCGCCGAACCCTTTGGATGAAATATCAGCCATATCTAGGCGTGGTACTCCATGTTCTTGAATGAGTCCCCGTCGGTATGGAACCGCCAACCCATCGCCGCGAACACGCCCTTCTTTCCTTCCTCCGGCGGGACGGCCTCGAAGTACTGGCGGCCCGTGGACGGGTCAATGTAGGAGACAAAGTATTCCTCATCCGGGAATATGTCGCGGACGATATAGAGCTTGTACACGTCGGACTCCGGCCATGTGTAGAACTTCCCTTCCGCCTTCTCTTTCGGCGTGAGCTTCCCTTCCTCAATACACTCCGCCTTTGACTCCTTGATAAGCCACTCCGTTCCGTAGACGGAGAGGATGGCGGCCTTCTCGTCAATGTTCTTCCATTCGGTTATCTCCTTCCATGTGAGTTTCTTTTCTACGATTTTCTGCCACACGTCCTCATCGAAGAAAAGACCGAGAATGGCGTACTCCTTATATCCATCGCGCCATGCGACTGCCGCCCCTTCCGTACTGTGGAGCCTTCCTGTCTCATCCGTAGAGACGTGGGAGAACATGGGAGAGACAATGAGGGCTTTCTTTTTTGTCTTGTCGTTCTCGACCGCAAGGACGTTATAGATACCGGAGGCAAGCAGGGCGTCATACTTCTTATTCAACTCGACTTCATCCGGCATGTCATGTAACAGAGGCTTCCCTTCATGCTCGATATGTTCGCCGAACTTGAACCGGTAGACGAAACGGAGGTCAGAGAACCACGGATAGACAAGCGGCTGGAAAAAGATGTCCTCACCCGTGTAGTCCCGCGCAACCTTCTGTGCATTCTTAGGAGACGTGGCGAGCAGTATCTCAAAATCCTTGTCCTCAATAATGGCGTCACGGAACCACGTCATGTGTTTCGTAACCTCTTTTTCGTTCCACGGCTCTTTCGGGCCGTGTCCGTCGGAGCCGAACACGCGCTCCATCGCTTTATTGTAGAGGCTGTCGAGCAGGGCTTCGTGTTCTTTCGTGAATGTTTGGGATGAGAGGAGGGGCATAGAGTTTATCTCATTTGAAGGATTATTGCTTCGAGCCTGTCGTCGAAGCTGTAGAGTTTGTCGTAGAAGCTGTAGAGCCTGTCGTCGAGCCCGTCGTCGAGCCTGTAGTAGAGCCTGCCGTGGAGCCTGTCGTAGATTCTGTCGTAGATTCTGCCGTAGAGCCTGTCGCCGAACCCTTTGGATGAAATATCAGCCATATTTAGTCCTGCACGGCCTCTATCGCTTTCGTATAGGGGTTGTAGCTTCGCTCAATGACCGTCTTAAAAACAGTACCGGGAGGGAAGACCTGCGTCTGATGTTCTTCATGGGTTATCGTCGCGCCTCCCGCGCCTACGGAGAACCAACGGTTCCCATCTTTATCCTCTCCAATATACACATCAGAATCATTCGTGAACTGGTGGACATGAACGCCCTCCCCTTTGTGGAGGACAAGGCTCTGAATCTCTTTCAATCCTTCCGGGAGCTTATCGGCACGGTACAGGGTGACATCCCCGTGATGGCCTACGAATGTGAGTTTGGGCATAGTGGTTGGGTTATTTCTTCTAATGAATGTTTAGGTTGTTGCGCTTTCTGAACCACTCCATAAACTCCTGCTCTGTGATTTTGTTCAAGTCCCCAGCGAGGTCGCTACAGTCCCCAATAAGGTTGCTACAGTCTCCACGAAGGTCGCTACAGTCTCCACGAAGGTCGCTACAGTTTCCCGCGAGGCCGCTACAGTCTCCTCGCATATCAGGGTGCTTGCCTTCTCTCTTTTCCCCGTCCCTCAAAGTAAAAGAGAGGTTGTTTGATACGGATAAGCGGTGTGTTCTTTTTCATAGTCATTTCAAGATTTTTTTCTTTTCCCTGATCCTTGATCGCAACTGGCCTGAATCCCGCAGCTGATATGCTCGTTGCCTGCTTACTCCCAGAAACTTCGCCCATGCACACATAGCCCTCTTTTCTCCATCGACCTTAAATAGCTTGTTCCCTTTATGATCCTCCGGAAATCTCTCACGGAGAACGTAGGAATCTCCAATTTTTTCTATGAGCGTCCACTTCCCTGCAGAATGTAATTTCTTCCAAACAGGATAGTATTTCTCAACGAACTCTTTTCGTTCCGCCTCTGTCTTTTTCTTCCCAACACAATTAAATTGGATGGATAGGAGCAGAGCAAAAGCTGTAGGAAAATGACCCCGGATCGGAAAGCCGCAACATCTGGGTCTTAGCTTACATCTTGCGAAATCCTTGTAAGCGTACTGCGGGAATCGGATCTTCCTTTTTTCGCCGCATAATTTACATTCAAGAACGGCTTGACGAAAACGTTCTTTTGATCTTTCTAGAGGAAACTCCACGATCTTAAAATATCCGATCGTTTTCCCAAGGAACTCCTTCTCCAACCTTTTTGCATATTCCCCCCATTTTTCATTCTCTCGTTTCATAATTTTCTCCCTGTAGATGATTAAGGATTCCCGCGATCCTATCCGCCTTCCGCAGATAAAATTCGCTTAATGCATTATTTGAGTCTCCACGCATTTCCGCATAATTCCGCATGGCTTCGTCGATCTGGTCTTCAAGTGCGAACATATAACGTATAAGCGTTCTCACGCGCTCCTCCTGTTCCGTGATTTCTTCCAGTCCTCCCCAGAGACCGCTACATTCTCCCCGAAGGAAGCTACAGTCTCCCCTCATGGCGGGATTCTGGCCCTTTTTCCTTTTCCCGTCCTCTGCACCCTCTCCCCCCATGAAGGCTCATGGATCGCGTTGCGGAAAGTTACGGCGCAAGGAGCACGGCGAGAGCGACGATAACTCCCATGAGCCAGAGAACGGTGAATATGGCGAAAAAAGCGTTCTCTCTTGTTTGTCGCGGTCGGTAGTATTGGTGGTACTTATTGAACATATTTTTTATAGCGGGAGAGCTGCCCCGTTCTTCTAAGCAGCTCTCCCATATTAGATAGGCTTGGAAGGAGAAAACCAGTTATGCACCAGTCTTTCCTTCATGCCTTTGCCTTTCCTCCCGATAAATATACTCTACCACGTTTCTTACCGCGTTTCAAGACGGGTTATCCACATGCCGTTTCTCCGCCTTTGCCTTCCGTCCTTTCTCCGCGAATGCGGCATACCATTCCTTAGACCTGTTCTTATTCGCAATACGGGCCATGTTCTGATAATGGCTTCGTCCCAGCGTTGCTGCTGTTTTTTTCCCTCCTGTAAGTTCTTTCATTGGCTGCTGTGTTTATTGAACGCTTAGCTTTGTATTCAGCCTTCCGACGATATTCTCATAATTCTCCGGCAATAATTCAAGGTCTGTCATAGCCTTGACCGTTGCGTCCCACTCGCTCTTTCCTTTCGGGTCGAATCCAAGCTTCTTGATAAGAGCCATGATCTCCCGCTTCGTTTCGTCGTCCGTATCCGCCGTTACCTTCACGGCCTTTTGTGCCGCCGGAGCGAGTTTGGCTTCCTTTCCTTTTGCTATGATTATCTCATCCGCCGTCGCTACGCTATCCACAATGCCGTATCCGGCGAAGCCGAGTGCGCGTCCTATCGCGGACGATTCCACATTTTCTACTGCACTCGTCCTGTTCACCATAGAGGTTCTATCGTCACGCAATTCCTCGGCATGGCCGGTATATGTTCCTTTTGGAGTTACGACCGTCGCTTTGCAGCGCACGATATTCGCTCCCTCGAATGATACGTCCGTTGTAATGGAGATCGTCTCACACTTTTCATGCGCCATGACAACGCGCTCTGCGACCGTTATGTAATTCTTTCCGTGAATGTTGATAGGCATACTTATCGTTTATGAGTAGGGAACCACATGGGATCATTCTGTCTCTCTTTCCAGTCAGGTATTTCCTCCCTGCACTCGCTGCACCAGCCGTCCTCATACTTCCCCGCCTTGCGGCAATGGGCGCACTTGATATGCCTTCCTTTCAGCAGTTCCCGCACAATGCTCTTTCCGCGCTCTGCTTCTTCCGGCGTTCTTGCCGTGTTCAAGTCCTGGAGCGCGCCTATCATGTTCGATATTTCCACGAAGTCCAGGTACGGATGTTTCCGAAATACTTCAACGCCGTCCCTCTCCTCTTTCGTGAGCGTGCCGAGCGTCCAATGGAGCATTCGCGCCATGTACTCAGACTGTCTTTTGCTGGGCTGCATATTCATGGAATTTATCGCGGAGCATAAGGCAATTTGTACAGATGCCATCCTCGTCTATTGCAAGAACGTCATCCCTGTTCTCATAGGAGTTCCCACATATAGGACACACACGGACGCCCATTGATCCGTTCAAGCTCTTGAAAAGAGCGTAGGGCATGGTAGGATACATAAGACGGTTTTAGGTTAGGTCGGCCTTCTCTTTTGCGGGATGAGGCCGGCCTTTTATTTATAGGCACATACTACCATGTTCCCTCTACCGCGTCAATAGAGTTATCCACTTTGATTTTTCTTTCTTGATGAAGTATACTTTCGGAATGCGCGAAGGTAAACGCGATATAGAACCCTCTAATGGGGGTCGGTAAGAGAGGCGTAAGCATGGGCTTCTCTTTTTTTACCTCCGACCTCCGTTTGAGAGTTTTATTATGTAATACTCGGAAGTAAAAATAAGCGGGTTCGAGAAAGAACTTCGGCTGGAAGTTCTTATTGAGCTTATGAAGGAAGCCGAACGACTGGATGATAAGGAAATGATAAAGCGTCTATGTTCGGAATGGGAATGGATAATATCCTGCTGCCATGAATAGTCTTTCTAAAGAATTGAGCGACTTCAATGCCACCAACATTGCCGGGGATGTCGTAGAGCATACTGACGGCTCTCTTTCTGTAATTGTCTTTCTCGATCCCGGATGTGAGCAGATGATGAAGTTTCATTTCAAGAGTATAGAGCATATCCGTTCGTTTGAACTAAATGCAGTTGTATCCGTTATTTGTGAGGATGGTGTAGGAAAAAAGAAATGGGCTTTCTCTGGCAGGCTTAATTTATACTCAACATCCGGAAGGGGTGACTTTGCGAGGCAGATACGGCTCGCAGGAAATATAAAAGATTTTGCAGCAGAGCGCGGTCTATCTGCTGCCATTGAAGCAATATCGTCACATCTTTCCTCTAAAGATAACAGTTCGTGGATAGAGGATGGAATCGTTGAAGATCAACAATACCTCTTTAACCCATGGCTGAGGGACAATGCGGCGCACATCCTTTTCGGTATGGGTAGTAGTGGAAAAAGTTATATATCTCTACGAATCGCTTTATCACTTATTACAGGTGTTCCATTCTTGGATAGACGGCCGGAAAAGAAAGTAAAAGTTCTTTATATTGACTATGAGGCGTCGAAGGCAGACTTGCGTACTCGCCTTTATAGACTCATGGCAAGCAGAGAACTCCACGATAAGGCAGAAGCGATCATAGAAAAAATACGATATGCCCGTGTCTTCCAGCCATTAAAGGACATAAGAGACTCTATATATAAAATAATAAAGAGGGAGGAAATCGGCTTTGTCATTATAGACTCTGTTGTCCCTGCATGTGGTGGAGAACCTGAAAGGGCCGACATAGCGGGGGGATATTTTAATACGCTTTCCTCACTAGAAATACCAACCCTCTCTATCGCACATGAAACAAAGACAGAAAATCATTCATACCCTTTTGGAAGTATCTTTTTCCATAACCTTTCTAGGATGACGTGGAATATACAGGCGGAACATGACGATATGGATTCAAGGATTACAGAGGTCGGTCTTTTCCACAGAAAATCAAACGACGGGCCATTACACAAGCCGATAGCAATAAAGATATTTCATGGAGACGGATTTACAGACATAGGGCATGGAGACATAAATATATGGAAAGAAGACTGGACTCTATCTGATCGGATATGCGATATTTTGTCCGAGGGAATGAAGTCAAAGAACATGATAGAGGAAGAATTGCCGGATGTCCCTAAGAACTCCGTAAAGGTTTCCTTGGCGCGTCTTGTAAAAAAAGGAACAGTCACGCTCCTTGGAGGAAAGGGTGGAGAGTACAAATTAGCAAAACGGACTGAATAAGAAAACATTAAAAACATTAGGAAAATGCTGGGGTACACTCATCGAAAAAAAGGCCCTAAAAAATGGGGGGTGTACCCCACACTTATCCACAGGGGTACAGTCAAAAAAATAAACATGAAAAGTGTACCCCTGAGCCGTTTTTTTCGCTAAGCTTAGGCAAGAAATCTGGGGTACACTCATAAGCGGGACAGAAGTCGAAATATAAATATATAACGAAAGGGGTACAATTCCCTTTCTATATATATAGGGTGTACCCCAACCCAATTCTATGATCTTCCAGTCACCGGGAACTATTATCAAGGTTGAGACCTTGGCAGACCACACCCTCAAACTCTCCGTAGTCACCCCTGAGCTTTCGCCCGAATCCTATGCCGCGCTCTTTACCCTGAAGGGGAGCGAGGGATGGTTCGCCTTCAAGGAAACGAGGCTAGAGGAGAACGAAATAGGCCATGATGGTACCGGAACCCAGAACGGGACTGAAAACCCCGCACAGGGCAATTTTGAGCCTCACAGCCCTATCCAGGGAAAGAGCGTGTCCCAGCGTTTACGCTCTGTTATGTTCGTCTACCACAAACAGCAGGGCATGAGCCTTCCGTTTGAAACGTGGTACACAGCACAAATAGAGGCGTTCATAGAGCACTACAAGAGCAAACTTGCGTGAGGTGACTGGTTTTCTGGTATACTAGGCAAGTATGGGAAGACCCTCAAAATGGACGCCTGAGATAAACGCAAGGCTTATTGAGTTCTTTGACAGAGAGCCTGTGACGAATGTTGAAGTGACGAAACGCGATAAGAAAGGGAATGAATATACTGTGATCGTGGAGAAGCCATGTTTCCTCCCGACGTTCGAGAAATTTGCAGCAGAGAATGACCTTACGACAGCAACAATATGCAGCTGGGTTAAGCCTGAGAACGAGGAGAAGTACCCAGGCTTTCTTTACGCCTACAAAAAATCAAAAGACCTGCAAAAGAACATTTTAATACAGAACGGACTGCGTGGATTGTATGCGCCGGCGGCATTTATCTTCACGGCAAAGAACATAACGGATATGCGCGACCGGCAGGAAGTGACCGGAAGGGACGGAGAACCCCTGTATCTTCCAGGTGCGGTCATTGACAAGAACAACCTGAATGATCGAGTTCCACGAAGCACAGAATCACATAGCGAAGGACAAGCATAGATTCCGTGTCGCCCTTTGCGGCAGGCGTTTCGGAAAGACCATCCTTGCCTGTTATGAGCTGGTGGGCAAAGCATGTGCGAAGCCGGATAATAATGTCGCGTACATTGCAACGACCTATGCGCAGGCACGCGATCTTGCGTGGAATGAATTGAAAAAGATAACGCTCCCCGTCCAGGTATCCGTGAATGAAGCGCGTCTTGAAATAGTCGTAAAGACAAAAGGCGCAGGGGAATCGAAAATAACGCTGCGGGGCTGGGAATCCATTGAGACGCTTCGAGGCATGGCGTTCTCATTTATCGTTATGGACGAGGTAGCCATGATGAAGAACTTCCAGCTGAACTGGCAGGAGGTGGTGCGTCCGACGCTCACGGACAGAATGGGGGAGGCGTTATTTATTTCTACGCCGAAAGGGTTTAATCACATGTTCGACCTGTTCCACATGGAGGAGAAGGACACGGACTTCAAGAGCTTCCGGTTTACGAGCTACGACAATCCGTATATCCGCATAGAGGAGCTGGAGAAGGCGAAAAAGGAATTGACCGAGGACAGGTTCTCACAGGAATACATGGCAGACTTCCGAAAGACGGAGGGTCTGGTGTACAAGGAGTTCGATAGAGAGAAGCATGTGACGACCGAGGACATGCACAATGTCATTGAGACATGTGCCGGCGTTGACTTCGGGTATACGAACCCGTCCTGCATTCTAAAAATCCAGAAGAACAATGACAACCATTTCCTTGTCCGTGAAGAATGGTATAAGACGGGAAAGACGAACCAGGAGATCATTGAATATGCGAAGACGATAGGAGCGACCGAGTTCTTTCCTGACCCTGCGGAGCCTGACAGGATAGAGGAAATGCTGAGAGCCGGATTGAATGTGCGCGACGTGAACAAAGACATTGCCGCCGGCATAGACTCCGTGCGGAATTTGCTGAAGCAGGGAAAACTTACGATACATGCGTCATGTGTAAACCTCATTTCAGAATTTGAAACATATGCGTACAAGCCGAAAATAACGAATCAAAACGAACCGGAGGAACCATTGAAAGAGAACGATCACGGGATGGACGCGCTTCGATATGCGCTTTTTATGAAGGCTCCGAAAATGCCGAACACAAATTTTTATCCTGAAATAAAGCCATTCGTCGCACCGCAGTATTAGAATTGTGGTATAATTTGGCCATATATGGCAACGCAAAAGGAGCGCGGAAGACCGCCGAAACCGAAGGCAGAGATGGGAGAGCCTGAGGAGAAGATAAAAACCGAGGTGGTTGAGAAAACCACGGTCGTTCTTCTTGACAAGGAGGAAATGCGGAGGAAGCGCACGGACTTGAACCCAGAACCTTTTGCGGTCTTTGACCAGGCGTCCACATTAGGACAGAGAGAATTGCAAGCCTACTCTGACGGCATGCGCATAATCAAGCAAACGGTTGAACGTACCTATAAGAACTACGTCGGCATTTACGATCAGCCTATCGACCCATATACGAAGCGCAAGAAGATATTTACGCCGCTTACGCATAATATCGTTGACTCCGTTTCCAAGTCGGTGAAGATAGACCATAAGGCTATCCATATCGTCCCGCTCACGAATGAATCACGGGGGAAGGCGAAGGTATTGAACATGGTGCTGCCGTACTTCTTTCAACAGATGGGCTTTGATACCCTCATGGATGATTTCATTCATAGGCTCGCATGGTTCGGCGGACAGGTGACGATACAGGACTGGCTCTATGAGGAATCCGAGGAAACCACGGAAAAGAAGCCGACCACGGAACTTATGAACGGCTTCCCGGATGAGAAGGAAATACACAAAGAGACGCGCACCGTAAAAACGGACAAGCCCCGTATCCGGCTCACGAATGTTCTTGATATCTTCCTGCCTGCAACTGCGGAATCCCTGAACTGGGCCGTGCGGAATGCAAGCGTCATTGTACGCAGCGTTTTGCCGTTGAATGATGTCATTGCGAATCCTGCCTATAACTCCAGAGCAAAGTCGAACCTCACGGGCTGGACGTATGAGACCGCGAACATGGATGACTCCTCCAGCTTGAATAAAATGGGAATGTCCGGCTATGCGAATCAAGGTCTCTCAAAGACGTACTGGAATCCCGAATTGCAGATGTCCTCCAACCCGTTCATTACGATCTATGAGCGGTACGGCCGCATACCGAAAAGCTGGGTGACAGGGGACAGCAAGGACGCGCTCACGAATGTTCCCGGCATTATTTCCTACGGAAGCAATAACGGACAGCCAAAAGACCTGGTTACGCTAGGCGTCCGGTATTCCCCGTTCGGTGACTATGGCCCATTCGAGGAAGCGCACTACAACAAGCTCCCGAACCGATGGATGGGCGAAGGGCTTGGAGAACGTCTTATCCCCTTACAGGCGTACCACAATGAGATCGTCAATAATCGGAGGAACAATGAACTCCTTGTCCAGCATAGGATGTTCGTTTATCGGAAAGGGTCATTAGACCCGTCACAGCTCTATGCTCGACCCGGAGGAGGGATCGCCGTTGACAACGTCAATGATATTGTTCCGCTTAGCCTGCCGGATGTATCGCAATCCTCGTTCGCTGAAGACTCCTCGATTGAATCGGCAGCTCAACGCCTTGCGGGTGTTGCTCTCACGCCTATCCAGAAGAAGGTTACCGCAACGGAAAGCCAGAACATCCAGGTGAACTCGAACCTGACCTACAATGAATTGCGCGATGCCGTCGAGAAGTATCTCGAACGTCTTGTATTAAAGCACCTCATTCCGCTCTTGAAGCGGTACTTTACCGCAAAGAAAACCATCCCTGTCCAGCTCTCCATGGAAGACCTGCAAGTGCTTGATACCTATAACGGGTATGCTCCGTTCATTTCACAGCAAATGGGAACCGAGCGGTTTCTGGTTATTGACGACCGCTCTATTTTCGATGGGGATTTTGCGGTGACCGTTGACATTGACGCCGTGCCAATGAGCCGGCAGGCGCGCGCAGCAGCACTAACGAATATGCTGGCACTTGGAGCGAAGATACAGAACTCTGGCATGAACATCCCCGCAACCTTCAAGAAGATCGCTGAACTGAATGGGATTGTTGATGACCGCATGTTCGAGAACGCGCAGCCAGCCGTCCCTTCCGGTGTCACGAATCCTCAGGATATGGCCCAGATGGGACAACCTGCCGGAATGCCAATGGCACCTCAAACCTCACTCCCACCGAATCCACAGCAAGCTCCTTCCATGCCATAATGATATAATATGACTGTGAGCATTGAAAAAGAAATATACGACGCGACAGCAAGGAAACGGATGTGGGAGGGGATGATGTCGCACGAAGGGTGGCGTGAACTCGTACGTTACCTTGAAAGCAGGTATCTGGAGATCGGCGGAGAGGACTGCGACAGCATGCGCAAGCTTGCGTCGCGGAATGCCAAGCTTACCGAGATACGAAAGATATTTAGCTTTATCAAGCATGACTTCGATGAGGAGAGACGCCTTGCCGCAGAGTTCGAGCATATCGTAAGCATGGATGACCAGCTTCCCGATCCGTTCAATCCTTTCGCACCTTCCTGACCTTTCCGAAGGGTGAGGAAGGCTCGCAAGAGCCTCTAAATCGTAACTTCCAAGTTCAACATGTCCGAAACACAGCAAACCCACGCGGCCGACGCTTCGCAGTCTGGCGAAGCAGGCAACGTGAATGCCAAGGTTGAGGCACCTTCAGTTCCTGTTCCTACTGCCGACGCAAATCCGCAGGCAGCTGAGCTAAAAGCTTTGAATACTGTCACGGGCCGAGAGTTCAAAAACCTCGATGAAGCCCGCGAACACTATCAGAATCTTAATAAGCTCGTAGGGGATAACACCATTGCCGAACAGCGCAAAGCTGCACAGGCATACGACGCTCTCGTTTTGCAGATCGCAAAGGAGAACGGATGGTCACGCGCTGCGTCCATTGCATATCTTGAAGACTTGCAGACCAGCTCGAACCCTACAGAGAAACAGGCTAGCTCGTTCGACGCCAAGTCTTTCGATGAAAATGACAGACTGCAAAAGCTCGAACGTGAGCTGTTTCTGGCCAAGACACCAGAGGCGGCAAAACACCTGGATAAGGTAGAGAAGTATGCGAAAACAACGCGCACCTCTTTATCCGAAGCATATGCCGAATTATACGGCGACGTTATCCAGACAGCTAAGGAAGAAGCTTTATCTGAAGCGTTGCGACAGGAGAAGTTAGGCGCACAAGTTTCCGCGTCTTCCTCAACTCCGGCGGCACCTGAAATAAACAGGTACGCAGAACTCATGGAGAAGTACCGCAAAACGGGAAACTCAGAGTTCTTCCGTGAAGCCACTAAAGAAAAGTGGAACAAAAACCCAGGTTTAAGGAAAGCAACGGAATAACAAAATAGGAGGACGGAACGTGCGCCATACCAACCATAACAACCAATCGTATGGCAACTGACAACTTGTTACGAACATACGGGGACACTTCCATTAACCTTTAAGCGGTGGAAGTAAAATTTCGCTGTATCGGGGAACCCTAGAACAGGCAATCCCGACGCAACCTTGTAGAAGGGGTGCGCTAGAGACTACACGCGAAACACGGTTGAATTCTTTGGTGGATATTCTATACTTACTGCATATGCAATGTGCCATATGCAGGCAAGCGTTCAGCAAAGAAACGAAATCGGGTACTTGCTCACGAAACTACCCGATGAGAAGGCCGTGATGATATAGTCCGACACCACTAGGGATAGTGGCAAACAGTAGGCGCAGAAGACGTTCTCGATATGGTAGAGCTGCTTTCGCCAACTGAAGACACTCTTTTCCGCACGCTCGGCAAATCGTCAGCGACTTCAACAGTCCACCAATGGCTCGTTGATACGCTTGCTACGACAGCCGTAGTCGGAGAGGAAGCGTCCCAGTTCTCCGGGACAGCACTCAACAACCCAACACGTTCCACGAACATTGTAGAAAAGGTAGACCTCGACTTCGGCGTTTCCGACACGGAACGGGCAGTAGACCACTATGGCTTCGCTGACCGCTTCGCGTATGAACAGGAAAAAGCCTTGAAGTCTTGGCGCAACAAGGCGGAAGCCGACTTGCTCCGTTCGTCTCTGGTTTCCGGTGCTTCCGGCACCGGTCCGCAGATGATCGGCATCCTAAATGCAATTTCGACAAATGTCTCCGCGTATAGCTCCGGTACGGTTCTGAACCAGTCCATTCTTGATTTCTGGCTCCAACAGGGCTGGACGAATGGAAATGGTGAACCGGTAACGGATGTGTACGTTGGCGCGTTTATGAAGCGTCGCATTTCAGGATTCTCCGGCCGCTCAGGGACACAATTCGTTATCCCTGCGGAAAGCGAGAGACTGATCACGACGACTGCCGGCTACATTTCCGACTTCGGCGATACCAATATCCACCTGCACCGTTATATGCAGAAGGATTACGATGGTAACTCCGACGCAACCGGAAGGGTGCTCGGTATCAACGCCAGCAAGTTCAAGATCGCCTACCTCATTACGCCTCGCGTTGAGATGTATGGGAAGCGCGGTTCGACGACAGACGCCCGTGTAACGGGTTCTCTCACACTCGAATCCTTGAACGAAAAGACCTCATTCTTCACGTCTGGATTCCTCCTCGCTGGATAATCCCGACAACGAACTCAGCATTGTGCCTTTTGAAAACAAAGAGGTTCGTCGTCTGTGGGATCAAGCAAATGAAAAATGGCTCTTTTCGGTCGTCGATGTTATCGGCATCTTGTCTAAAAGTGCCGACCCCAGAAATTACTGGAAAGTGCTAAAAAACCGTCTAAAAAAGGAAGGTAGCGAGGTGGTTACAAACTGTAACCAACTGAAATTGAAGGCATCGGATGGCAAGCATTACCTCACAGACGTAGCCGATACTGAGACCGTACTTCGCCTCATTCAATCCGTCCCCTCTCCAAAAGCTGAGCCCATCAAGCTTTGGCTGGCTAAGGTCGGCTCTGAACGGATCGAAGAATTCAAATTTAGAACGCTTAGACCCGCTTCATTGCGGGTTTTTGCGTTTATTGGTACCATTTTTCCATGGATACGGAAGGCTCGCCTATTGAAGCCTCAAAGATAATCCCCTCGGATGAAGTGAATTGGGACGTTGTGGATAAGATCATGCGCGGATATGCAAAGCGCAGGCCATTTGAGCTGGAAGGCTGTGCGCAATACGTCGCAAAGCTCAGAAAAAATACCGTTACAAAGTTCGGTGAGCTTGGAACGGACAGCAATATGCGCCATGTATACGAACTCCCGTCGGCTCTCAAACTTGCATTGGAGATAAAATATCCGCTTGTACTGAAAGGAAGGAACTTGAAGAAGTTCCTTGCTTTTTATCCTGACTTCCAAGTCGCTGAAAAACTATAGACAGCACAAAATATGACAATAGGCTGCGGAATCATTTCAAAGAACGAGGAAATAAAGGGTGATCGCGCGCTGCACTCCGTGAGCGCGGATGTGGATAAGATTTACATAACGATAGCGGACAGCACACCGCCAACTGCGGAAATAAAGAACCTCGCTGAGAGATATCATGCCGTCCTTTCCTACTTTCATTGGGACAATGATTTCGATTCGCCGGACTTTGACATGGACTTTGCGGCGGCAAGGAACTTCAACATGAGCCAATGCAAGGAAGACTGGTATGTATGGCTCGATTCAGACGATGAGGTAACGGGGATGGAGAAGGCCAAGGCATACCTTCCCGCGATACCGAAGAATGTAAAGTATATTCTTTGCACCTATAACTATGCGTTCTTTCCTAGCGGCGAGGTTGAGAATTCACACCCGAAAGAGCGGTTTATCAAAATGGGCGAAGGCTTTGAATGGAAGGGTGCGCTCCATGAGAACTGCATAGCGTCACATAAGGTTGAGGGCGTTATGTTCAATGACATCCTGTGGCACCATAGAACGGATAAAACACGTTCAACGGAATCATGCTTTCGGAATATCCGTATCGTAGAGAAAGAGCTGGCGAAGATGATAAGCGAAGGCGGAGAGGATGGCGTTGATCCGCGCACCGTATTCAACCTCGGCATGGCCTATTCCTCGTATGCACAAAAGACCGACTTGGATAGCGATTGGGAAAACGCGATACGGGCATTCCATAAGTATCTGAACCTGTCCGGCTGGGATGAACATGCTTTCATGGCATGGAGATTCGTTGGTAACGCACACATGCGCCTTGGCAGGCCTATTTTGGCCCTACAAGCCTTCTTTGAGTGCTTGAAGATATCCCCGGGCTATCGGGACGCCTACGCCTCTCTGGGAGCCGCGTACATGCAACTGAACGATAAGGAGCGGGCGAAGCATTGGTTCAAGCTCGCCCTCATTTCGGGAGAGGAAAATAAGTACCTGTCAGACAAGAGGACAACGCTTTTTATGCCGCTCATGTCCCTTGCTGAGATATACGCGCTCGAAGGGAAGATAGAGGACGCGGAGAAGTTTCTTGTATTCGGTATCAAGAACTTGAAGATACAGGATGAGAATATGGTAGCCATGCTCACCGAGATACGGAAACAAAAAAAGTTTATGAAGAAGGCGGAACGCGAACGGGACAGGATCGCCGCCCTTCCATTCAAGGAACAGAAAGCCGCGTTCGACGCGCTCGATGGGAAGCTCAAATCCGTTCCGACGCTTATCCAGTTCCGGCGTTCAAAGAACTGGATACCCGCACCGACAGGAAAAGATATTGTCATTCATACCGGCTTCGGCTGGGAAGAATGGAACCCGACAATGGAAAAGACCGGCATAGGAGGAAGCGAGGAAGCCGTTATCAACATGGGACGTATTCTTGCGGCGAAAGGATGGAACGTAAAGGTCTACGGGAATCATGGGCTTGAACGGAAAGTCTATGACGGCGTTGAGTATATCCCTATATGGGAATGGAGTCCTGAGGAACCAACGAATATCTTTATTGCATGGAGAGACCCGACGGTCATAGACACGGAACCGAAAGCCGATAAGACCTATGTATGGCTTCACGATACGAACCCGGAGAGCGTCTTTACGCCGACGCGCCTTGAAAAGATAGACAAGATATTCGTTCTCTCGAAATATCACAGGAGCCTGTACCCGCACATTCAAGATGAGAAGATCATGCTCTCGGCGAACGGACTGCTCCCGAAACAATTTGACGACATAGACGAATCGAAGCGTAACTTGAAGAAGTGCATGTACGTCAGCGCGCCGAACAGGGGACTGCTCACGCTCTTGGAGCTGTGGCCGAAGATACGGGAGAAGGAACCCTATGCAGAACTCTATTGGGCGTACGGATGGGAGACGTACGATATTATGATGAAAACGAACCCGTCAGCGAGAGCATACAAGGACGCTTGCCTGAAGCTTATGGGCCAGCCTGGAGTGCATGACCTTGGACGCATTGGGCATGAGGAGCTTGCGGAGCACATGAAGACATCCGGCGTATGGCTGTATCCGACAAGTTTTACTGAGATATTTTGCATATCCGCTATCAAGGCGCAGGCGGCAGGCATGGTTCCCGTTACGACGAATGTCGCCGCTCTTGATGAGACCGTACAGTACGGAGTAAAAATAGATTGTGCCGACATCCATAAGAACGAAGACGCGCGTGATAACTTCGTTTCCTATGCCGTAGACATGATCCGGAACGGCTATGCGCGCAGGGAGGATATGAAACGCTGGGCAAGGAATGAATGGAGTTGGTTAAAAGTCGCAGAACAATGGATACAGGAGTTCAAGAAATAGACTATTCGGATATTACCGTCATTCTCAAACATTTCATGCGTGACGGGTATGTTTATGAGTGCGTGAAGTCCATACGTTCCCATTTCCCGAACATAAAGATTTTCGTTTCAGACGATGGGCCGGATAGCGAATTGCGCAGGGAGTTCTATGAGAAGAACGTGGATTATTACGAGTTCCTTCCGTTCGATTCAGGGCTACCGGCAGGGAGGAACAGCCTGCTTCAAAAGGTGAAGACGCCTTTTTTTCTTATTGGAGATGATGACTTCTTCTATGATGAGCGGTCGGACATTTCCAAGCTGCGTAAACTTATGGATATTTCGGATATTGCAGGTGGCGTTATCCGGGAGAACGAGATAGACAAGCACTATGAGGGAGTATTTGAACGGGAGGGGAACAGATATCTGAAATGGAAAAAGCTGGTTCCATCCATTCCGTTCGATGAATACGAAGGAGTCCGCTACAAGCGGTGTGATTTCACGTTCAATTTCTTTATTGCAAAAACCTCGATCTTCAATGCCGTACGCTGGGATGAGCATATCAAGATAAGTTATGAGCATAGCGATTTTTTTCTATCGGCATTTGAAGCGGGGCTTCAGGTCGTCTATTGCCCTGACGTATTCGTGACGCATAAGCCGAAGCATGTCTCTGTGCCGGATAGCGGGGCATACATGAATTTCAGGCGCAGGAAGAATGACCGCCAATACTTCTTGAAGAAGTGGGGGTTCGAGACGTATATTGATATAAACGGGTTCCACGATCAGCTTATGAGAAACGACTATCAGGTCAATGCAACAGAATGTCTGCGTGATGCCATTCATGTCTTAAATGAAATGCGCATAAAGTGGTGGTGCGAGGCCGGCACATGCCTTGGCGTTATGCGCAGCGGTGATTTCGTTCCGCATGATACGGATATTGATATAGGGGTTACAGACAATACGAGGATAGAGGAACTGAGGGAGGGACTGCTCAAAGCCGGCTTTGAATTCGTGCATGAGTTCGGGACGCCGGATAACGGTTTTGAATTTGCCTTTAGAAAGCATGACGTAAAGATAGACTTCTTTTGGTTCTATGATAGCGATGGGAAATTATGGCACTCCGCATGGAAAGGAGAGACGCAGCTATTCTATGATTTCGACCCTACGCTTTTCATAAACCTCAAAGAAGTCCCTTTTCAGGGGATGAACGTATGGGTTCCGAATCCTCCGGAGGAATATCTGGAAGCGCGCTATGGGGATTGGCATACGGTACGGGAGGAATGGGATTGGGCAGAAGACCCTCTATGCCGAAGACGATAGGCTATCTGCCAGGGGTGTTCGACCTGCTCCATGAAGGACACCTGAATATCATTGAAAGGGCAAAGAAGTATTGCGGCAGTCTCGTCGTTGGCATTGTCAGCGATGAAGGGACGAAAGCGTATAAGGGGCAGTATCCCATGTTCAATGAGAAACACCGCAAGCGGTACATTGAGGAACTGCGTCATGTAGACCTTGCGATCATCCAGGAACGAACAGACCCGACAAGGGAGCTGCGCGTGATACGCCCTAATTTCCTTTTTCATGGGAGCGATTGGGACAAACTGAAAGAAGGACATGAGACGCTGGCCGAATTGGGCATTAAATATATTTCACTTCCGTATACAGAAGGAGTATCTTCTACACAATTACGAACAATATGTCAGAATTTATAGAACCCGACGAACTAGAGGAAACAGATTACCAGCGCGACCTGCACTTGAAGCGTTATATTTGGGCGTCGCAAATGATAAAAGGTAATGTGGTTGCCAATGCTTCATGCTCGACCAATTATGGGTGGGAGATATTGAAAAAGCCATGCCGTCTCGTTGTCGGCTTCGATAGGAACGAAACGGCACTCGGCATTGCCGTACATAAAGGGAGAAAGTGGTTTATCAAAATGGATTTTCAGGATGAGGATTTTGACGGATTCTCTACGCTTGTCAGCCTTGAAACGATAGAACATCTGGAACGCCCGTTTGATTTTCTGAAAGGCTTGTCACTTACGATAAAGGAGCTGGCAATATCCGTTCCTATCATACCTACCAAGCATACCAACTCATGGCACTTGCACGATTTCACGGAAACGGAAATAAAGGAAAAGGTAACCGAGCTTGGTTGGACTATCAAACATGACGCCTATCAAGAGGTGAATGGAACGCGCGTCTATCTTCTTCTCTATGCTACGCGATAACGGAACGGTCTGGGATTCATTTAGCATTCCGAAAGCCAGGAGCTTTCTGTGGGATGACCTTTTGGGCGTTGACCATCCGGCAAGGCAGTATGTGAAGGATTGGGTCAAAGCGCATTTCAAAGATAAGCCGTCGTTCCTCGATGTCCCATGCGGTGCGGGAGTCGACATGAAGGTTATGGAGGGGCTGGTACAGTATACCGGCGTTGATAAGACGAGGGTTTTCATTGACCTCTTAAAAGAGGCGCACCCGGACACGACGTTCCACCATGCGGATATACGGGATATCCCAGTTCAAGATAACGCATTTGATGTCGTTAGCGCGCGTGCGATCTTTGAGCACCTTTGCGACGTTCAGGATGTGGAGCACGCAATGAAGGAGTGCTTTCGAGTCGCAAAGAAATACTGCATTTTTTCATTCTTTATACCGCTCATAGATTCCCCTACGGAGATAGACTGGAACGGAAAATGGTTTAACAACCACTACAACCGGACGGAGATAGAGGACATTATCAACTCCTTTGATACAAAGGATATTGAATACAAGCATATCGGCGTACGCGGGACGGAGTTCATAGATTCATACGACATATTCATCCTCCATAAAAAATAATGTTTACCGCCTGTATCTGCGTGTACAACGACTGGCGCATGATAGCGGCATGTATTCGGCAATTCCCTGAATGGGTAGAAAAGATATTGGTACTCCATACGGAGCGTCCATGGTTCGGGGATTATTCGGACGAGGCTATCCGTGTTTCCGATGAAGTCAATGCATTGAATGACCCGCGCGTGGAATATGTCAGGCTCCCGTGGAGAACGGAGCATGAGCAGCGCAACTGGGGATTGGGCAGGCTCTATGATTCAAGGTGCGTCTTTACGCTGGACGCTGATGAGTTCATTACGCCGGATGATTGGGCTTCCATAAAGGAACAGGCCGGTTCTGATACGGCGTTCTCTTTTGTCCCCGCTTCCATGACAACCTACTGGAAAACGTGGGATTACGTTTGGGTCCCTCCCGATTGGCATAAGCCGGTAATGGGCATGAATCCAAGGCGCGATGTTTTCTTTGATAAACGCGCAGAAGCCGCTCAACTATTTCGGGTGCTGCCCGTCACGATCCACCACCTCTCATGGGTACGGACGGACAAGGAGGTATTGCAGAAAATAGAGAACTACATGCACGCCAACGATTTTGACCGTGAGGCATGGTTTACGGACGTATGGAGCAAATGGACGCCAGGAGATACCGAATTGAACCTGCGCCCGTACGGGAGTGAAGGGAAAACAACAGCGAAAGAACAACCGATACCTGACGCAATAAAGATTTATTTCAAAGGCGATCCGCTCAATATGGTATAATTGGATTGTAATAATACAATCTTATGGCAGTTATATTCTCAACACATTTAAGTCCCGGAGGTGCAGCACTTCCTTCAACGAACTTTGCTGCTCCGAACAAGGTAGTCGGAACAAACTGGACATATTTGGTACTGGATTATGACCAGACGACTTCTGAGTCCGCCTTCTGGTACTTCACATTGCCGCCGAACTTAGGCGCAATGGGAACAGCTACATTACGGGTGTCATGGACTGCCACATCTGGCACAGGAACCGTCACTTGGAGCGCGGTACACAGAGCGGTAGTTGATGATGAGGTATGGGACGCAACCACCACACCATCTACGCAAACCGATAGCGGGACAGATACGTTGCTCGCAACGGACGACGAAATGCAGATCAGTATACCTTTGACGATAACAGGGTGGACGGCTGGTGATACCATTCAGTTAAAGCTTTCGCGTGATATTTCCGATACGCTAAACGCAGACGCCCGACTATTAGACGCAACGATAGAGATACAGGGGGCATAAAGATATGGCAGTCAAGTTATTAGCCTCTAGCAGCCAATATGCGAATGTGGCTGATAGCACCGCGCTTTCGATCACGGGGGACTTGACGATGGCTCTTTGGGTAAAGTTCACGTCTTTGCCAGCTACGGACGCGAACATGTGGGTCATAACGAAAAAGTCGGATGATGCGGGTTCTGATTATGATAACTACGCGATCTATCTAAACAATACTTCTGGTTCTTTAAACCTGAAATGTCGTATTGGAACAACACAGACAGGAATTAGCGATACGGGCGTATCTTGGACTCCTACAGCAGGAACTTGGTATCATGTAGCTGTAACTCGCGTATCTTCTTCCGGAAGCGTGAAGTTCTACGTCAACGGTGTTCAACAAGGCACAACGCAAACATCAACGAGCGGATCGATTTATGATTCAACCGGTGACTTCGTTGTAGGAAGATACAAAGCGGCAGACGGAAGATTCCTGGACGGAAGCGTTTTTAATATCCAGCTTTTTTCTGCGGTTCTTACGATAGATGAAATAGGTGCGCTTATTACAAGACGGCCGTTTGTTTCCAGCAACACAAACGCCTACTGGCCTATGGATGGCAGCTCTACAACGAGTGCCGCGAACCTAAAGCAGCAGGACAACTTGACGCTAAACAATACGCCTTCCTTTGTGGACAACCCACCTATTGCATATGGTTTTGGAATAGATTCTTCAGGAGCAGAAACAACCACCACGACGACCACAACGACGACCACAACAACAACGACTACAACCACAACAACTACGAGTACCAGCACGACCAGCACGACCACTACGAGTACAACCAGCACATCTACGACCAGCACGACCACTACGAGTACAAGTACGACCAGCACGACCAGTACCACTACGACATGCCCTGTGACTAACTGGCTCTATGAAGGAAGGGCAATAGCTGGTACAGTGTCTGAACAATGCTAGGAAAAAAGGTAGGCATAATTGCCCTGCTCCAATCGCTTGATCCGGCATATTCCGTTGCCACCGTTGTTTTGAGCCATGTACGCATGTTAAAAAAACAGGGATTCGTCCCTGTTTTGCTTACCTCTGAGGATTCATCCATAACGGATGAGGAGGTAGGATGTGAAGTAAGGGCAGTTATCCCCGTATGGCAGTTATTCGATTATACAGAGACAGGGAATATACGAGTGGAAGACAGACCGCGCATAGACGATGTGCGGAATGTGATAGAGCGGTCAACGAAAGATTGCGACATTCTTATAGAGCACGACTGTATCATGCAGGGCTGGTTCGCCATTCACGGATTGGCCTTGAACTATATACCCAATGTCCGGCACGTTATTCATTCAAGGGTAAACCACCAGCCGATAAAGAAGATACCGGAAACGCATAGGGTTCTTGTCCTGAACCGGAATGAAATAATCCCTACGGAAAAAGCATATCAGGCAGAGGGTCGCGTTACCGCTATCCCGAATGCGATGGATATTTGCGATTATCACGGCATGGAGCCATTGACGCGCGAATGGATAGAGAAATGGAAGCTCCATGAATACGATTATATTTTTACCTACCCGTTCTCAGCGACGCGCAAGGACGCAAAGGGCTTTGACTGGTTCGCGCTATTTACAAAGTACATGAACGATATGGGGAATAAGACGGCTGGCGTTTTCCTCATGGCCCATGGAGACAAGCTTCCTCCCATTTCATGGGATTTCTGTCACTTCTCAAATCACATGTTTCCTGAGCACCGCATGGGAGTTAGCCGGAAGATCGTACGGGACTTCATGCTCTACTCAGACGGGTTCCTATTCCCCAGCGTTTCGGAGCTTTCGCCTATCGTCCACCTGGAAGCCGCGGCCTCGAAGAACTGCGTTATCCTGAATAACATTTTGCATATTGACCATGACTCCTACAATGAGGATATGCAAAATCTCACGAACGCGCACTTTGAACTCGTACGCCGGAGGTTCCTTGAAGGTTCCCGTATGCTGAATGAGTTTAGGCGCGTACGGAGATACATGAACGAAAATGAAATAGGAAAACGATTATGCGACTGGCTATCGGCGGACGCATAAACGCACAGGAGGGCTATCGGACGCTTGATATGCGTCCTCCTGCCGACTACATAATTGACTTAGAGGAAGGAGATTTAGAGAGCGTAGGGTATGGCATGTGGGAGGCGATAGAGGCGCACCACGTCCTTGAACATATCCGCAACTTGTTACCGCTCATGGATGAGCTATGGAAACTTCTACGGCCAGGGGGCATACTGGATATTGAGGTTCCGATGTTCCCCCATGGGTCTTCCGTGGTCGATCCATCCCATGTCCGGTTCTTTATTCCAGAGACTTTTGATTACTTCGTGAGCCTAACGTATTTCAATTATGTGAAGCATTACTGGGAATGGGAACGGAAGCCTGAAATTATAGGAGACAATAAAGACACTATTCACGTTATCCTGCGAAAACCTGTATGAGCATTCCTTTGTGGGCGTATATCCTTTTCGGCCTCGTCGTTGGCATGAGCTTCGGTATGTATATCGAATACTGGGCTACATACGATAAATGGAAAGACTACCTGAATAACGGGGCGACTCAAAAAAATACATATGGCACTACCGAAAGTACAACTATCCATAGTGGTACCAACGTGGAATCCCGATAGTGAAAAAGAGGCTATCGTTTCAGCGTGCCTTGATTCGCTTCTCCGGAACACGGATGTTTCATGTGAAACAATTATTGTGGATAACGGGAGCACCTATGCCGTGGATACGTTGAGGAAGCATGCGGATATCTATGTCCGGAACACGGAGAACCTTGGTTATGCGAAAGCCGTAAATCAGGGCTATAAGCTCGCAAAGGGTGAATATGTCGCTATCGTGAACGACGATATCATTGTAGGCCCATTTTGGGCTTCTAGGCTCATATCCAGTTCAAAGGACGGGGCAGTTTCTATGCCGGCATTGCTGGCTGAGGAGCAACATAAAAACAGTACGGATATGGAAAAGACGATACAGGAGGTTCAGGATTCCAGGTTTTGGCAATTCGACTATAAGGATATTCAGCCTTTCCCACCGAATGACGGATTCGGCGCACTCTATCTTGCGCCTCGGAGTACATGGGAGGAGGTCGCCTATCCTCTCGAAACGCTTTTGGATGAGGGTTATGAATACATGATGTTCGAGGATCGGGACTTATGGCGCAGGTGCAACGCCTTGAATATCCCCGTTCAAAGGAACCATTGCGTATGGGTCTATCATGGCGGGAATAAAAGCTGGGTGAAGCTGGATATAGACCACCAGAAAGTTTATGAACGGAATGAAGAACGATTTAAGAATGCGCTTGCCGGCAAGCTATGAAGGTGTTCATTACAGGAGTAGCAGGATTCCTTGGAAGCCATTTGGCAGATAGATTTATTGCAGAAGGGCATACGGTTATCGGCATAGACAATCTTATCGGCGGATATAGGTCGAACGTGCCGGAGGGTGTGACATTCCATAGGGTTGACTGTCTGGATCATAACCTCATAGACCACCTCCTAAGCTGGAACAAGCCGGATATGGTAGTCCATACGGCAGCTCTCGCTTATGAGGGTCTTTCCGTGTTCTCTCCGTTCATTGTCACGCAGAATATCTATGGGGCTACGACCTCCGTGCTCTCCCTTTCGTTGAAACATAAGGTCAAGAAGTTCGTATTCTGCTCCTCCATGGCGCGATACGGGACACAAAAGACAACGCCATTTACGGAGACGATGACGCCTGCACCGCAAGACCCGTACGGCATAGCGAAGCTTGCGGCAGAGGATACGCTGAAAGTTCTTGCCAGAGCGCATGGCATGGAGTTCGTTATTGTGGTTCCTCACAATATCATTGGGCCACGGCAGAAGTACGATGACCCATACCGGAACGTCGTATCCATTATGATAAACAGGATGCTCCAGGGGAAACCGCCTATCATTTACGGGGACGGAAAACAGGTGCGGTGCTTTTCCTTTATTTCAGATACGGTCAGGGCTTTATATGAGGCGTGCATATTGAGGGACGCCGTTGGAGAGACGATAAATATCGGGCCGGATGAGGAGGAAATCACAATACAGGAATTGGCGGAGCGTTTAATGAAGATAATGGATTTCAACGGGAAGCCTCTCTATTTCAATGACAGGCCGTGCGAGGTGAAACATGCGACCTGTTCTGCCAATAAAGCAAGGAAAATACTAGGCTATAAGACCAGTACCGATCTTGATAGCGGCCTGTGCAACATGGTTGCCTGGATAAAGCGCATGGGGACAAAGCCTTTCAATTACCACATCCCGATAGAGATTTATTCCGACGATCTGCCCGAAACGTGGAGAAACAGGATTATGTAGTGGTATAATGGTGTCATATGACACCTTCTCAGGTTATTGACCAGATACGATTCCTGACGCGCACGTCTAGTACGGACGGGACAGGAACGGAAGCAAACCTTCTCCGGCTCATAAACGACTACTACCTGCGGCAGGTGGTTGATTTTGTAAATGAGAATCAGGATAAGTTCGGCAGGAAAGCCTTTACGACCCTATCCGTAAATGCGAATCAAGAATACTACGCGCTTCCTGTAAACCTCATTCGTCTCAAACGGATAGAGGTTACCTACGACGGCTCGAACTGGAAGAAGGTCAATATCATGGACGATAACGACCAGCAGACAGACGCTCTTGATAAGACCAATATAAATAATGACTACAACCAAGGTTTCCCGTGGGCGTCTATTTACGGGGACGCGATCTATCTTCGCCCTATTCCGGCGACGAATGTATCCCTTGGATTGAAGCTTTGGTATATCACCTCCCCTACGCTCATTACGAATATCAGCGTTGATACGTTCGTAACGCCGGCGCAGTATCATGGCTATCTTGCCTATGGCCCAGCAGCAGAAGTCGCAACGCGCTTAGGGAATGAAGCTCTGCACGCGCAAATGTTCCAGAAGTGGGAGGATGGGAGGAAGAAGATAAAAGACACGTTCAATCCGTATAACCTCGACAAGCGTACAGACTTTAAGACGCTTCCTGTCGAATACACCTAACCATGTCCGTACAGAGAATAGTCATTGACAACTTTCTAGGCGGATTGAGTTCAAGCCGCTACGTTGGGAACGTCCTTGCCGGTCAATGCGATCCGGACGAACAGTCAAGTTCAGGCTGGGAGGTTTTTCATAATACAAATGACGTTGGGCTTCTTAGGCGCGGAAGCGTTGAAGGGACGATCACGAATGTATCCCTCATTCAGGGGAAAATCCATTGGATAAAAACATATAATAGAACGCTTGGCTCTTATATCTATGCGCTCGGTCAGGATGATAACCTTGTCGAGAACAGGCTTTACCGTATAGACCTTGCAAGTGATACGGTTTCCAATGCTTCTCCTTGGCCTTTTACGGTAGGGACAAGCTCGCCGAATGGCACAGGCCTTGGAATGGAATACTATGGAGGATACTTGTACTACGCTAGCGGTAGATACCTGGGACGGTACAACATGTCGCTTACGTTCGATAACAGCTTTTATACATTCCTTGGTACGAAGGCTATCGGTACGTCCATTGACCATCCGATGGTGCAAGGGAACGGCAAGCTGTTTATTGGCAATAGCAATTTTAGTTTGAATACGGCGTCTATCGCTACCTATGATGACGCTTCCGTTACTCCGAATGCGCTTGACCTTGGAAAGACGGAACAGTTTATCCGCGCCATTGAGTTCAATAATAACTTCCTTTACATAGCTACCACGAACAACACAGAGGATAATTCAAAGGTTGCAGAAAGTTATCTCTATGTATGGGATACCGTCTCGTCTAGCTGGCAGCAGCAGTTCCGTTTCCCGGAGGAAGACCTGAAAGCTCTCAAAGCCTCGAACGGCAAGATGTTCGCTTTCGGGAACAGAGGGGCGTACATATTCAATGGGACGAACTTTGAGCTTATCTATCCGTTATCCGGTGGCCCAACGCCCGGCGGCGTGTCAGTCAATCCCTCAGGAATAATAAACTGGTGCGATCAGAACCTGAATATCTTTGCATACGGCAGTCCCAATCCCTCCCAGATACCGCCTATCACATATAAGCCGTATGTGAACGACCATGTGTATAACGGAGCAATACAATGGGTAACACGGACGAAACTGTACGCTACCACTTCTACGGATGACCCGAAGCTCCGCATGTATGGAGGTTCAGGGAACTATGAATCCGCCACATGGCGGACGCCCATGATACCGTTCGGTGTCAAGGCGCGCCTTGTAAAACTCTATGCGTATTTTCTTTCATGGCCGGCGAATTGCACGGTAACGGTAGGCTGGGCCAGCGGAGACGGTTCTTCTATTACGACTATCGGGACGATAAACACCGCAGGAGACGTACAGGCGGAGTTTTCCTATGACGGCCTCGTTGCCGATTCATGGCAGATAACATTGACCCATACGGTAGGCACATCCGGCGCAACGCCGAAGTTCCGTAAGATCGTTATTGAATGGGAACCTGAACTTGAATAATATGGATGAACAGACACGCATGGAAATAGACAGTCTGAAAAAGAGCTTGGCTGACATGAAGCGTGAGCTTTCTGCTATAAAAGAAACGGCTACGATTACGCGCGCACGGCTGGATTCTCCGCGTGTAAAGTTCAAAAACTTCGAGGGAGCCTTCAAGACAAGAACGGACGCAGAGCCGACTTCAACCGATACAGACTGGGAAAATGGTACAATACTTCTAACGAATGTTAGCGGAACACAGAAACTCTTTGCCCGCATAGACGGTAGCTGGTACTCCGCTACACTCACATAATATGCCAATGAACCCCTCACCTATATATCAAGCAAACACCGGGAATACCCAGAGGCTCTATTATGCTCCGACAGGAAGCACGCAGCTTCAGCAGATAGCGAATCCGAATGAGCTGCAGAACCTTGCACAGCAGGGATTGGTTGAGGTTGGAAAGGCATATCAACAGTACGACCCTTCAAGCGGTCTCACGTTACCAGGTCAGGCTCCGGCGACACCGGCAGCCGCGCCAGTA
>QZGF01000029.1_pt1 | contig 27195 bp, 27 predicted proteins | sample 1990021 | NCBI WGS metagenome assembly QZGF01 (sample SAMN10076523, study PRJNA491371) | Subsurface metagenome, whole genome shotgun sequencing project. | isolation source: subsurface fracture fluid from borehole BE326-BH2 | place: South Africa: Beatrix Gold Mine | collected 2015-06-18 | reverse complement strand
GTTGCCTTGATGAAATAATGCCCAGTGTTTGAACACAGTCAACACCCAATGTTTGATTGCTATTTCCCTTTTTGGTGGCTTTTTTCGAGGGTGTACAAGAATTTGGTTACATCATCAGATGTTGAGGATGTAAAGTATTTGAAGACACTGGTGGGTCTTACCCATTTTATTTTAACCAAGTCGCCACCCGGTTTGGCCTGGCCTGAAATAGCCGTACAATAGAAATAAAAGATTACTATTTGGATTTCTTTGAAACCCGCATCCGGATGGATTCTGGAGGCAACCAGAGAGTTTACTTTGACTTCCAGTCCAGTTTCTTCCTTGATTTTCTTTTTGACATTTTTCTCAAAATCAAGGCTTTCCATTTTTCCCCCCGGAAACACCCAAGTTAGGTTTTCAACCCATTTGTCTTTTGTATTTCTTAATCCTATTAGGACTTTTCCATTGGAGTTAGCTATTATTCCTACTCCTGCTATTAGAACCTTTGATTTGAATTGCGATTTTACTAGCCAGTAGGCTTTTAATATTTTGGCTAGATCTTTTTCGTCTGTAACTTCTGCTTCATTTTGATGAATTGGCTGTGCTTTCTGGTAGCTTTCTAAGTAGAAGTCAATTATTTCCCGATAAAACTCACTTCGGGTTTTGTATTCACGCTTTGCTAGTGACTCTAGTTTTTGGTAGATTTTTGGCGGGAGTGAAATCCCTACCACTTTCGTAATTCTTGCCATAGTATGACTAAGTTAAAACAAGTATAAAATAATTCTTAATATATGTCAACCTCGTTTATTCCGAAATGCCGGTAGATAAAGTTTTGTTGCTGTCTAGTTAGGAGGATGGTAGCCTGTTTTTGGTTTTGCTCTTTAGAAAAAGCTTGATTGGATGTAAAATACCAAGCAGTGGGGGACTAAAAAAACGATGACTGAAAGGTGTCCGATAAGTTTTATGGGGATTCTCCACTGTAGTGATATGCCAGAAGAATGTTGTCTTCTCCTCCAGAACGAGGGAGTTCCTAATGGATATGGAAACTTGGAGACTCGTGGCAATTCTCGAAGCGGTAGAAGGTGAGGAATATGAGGGATGTGTTTTTAGTGGTGTGATAGCTCATGCTTGTAGGCAGGAAATTAATCGCAGACAGGACAGAGCTAAAAGTTAGTGATCCGACTATGGAGAGGTTTTTCGTTTGAAAGACAGCCTAGGTTTTGTCCGTCTTTGTATATTTTTTCTTTACTGAATGTCAATTACAACATCAACAGTTTTGCCTGGGACTGTGTCGGTGTTGTACATTAATAGCTCCGCTTGGGATGTTGAAGTTATAAAGGCGGTCGCTTGCTGTTGTTGTACTGAGTGTGGGAGAAGGTGTATTTTTGGCAAGTTATCTTTCCTTTTGTTATTCATTGGATTACATTAAGAAAACTCCTATCTCTATTTTCATTCTAGGCTATAGTTTTTTCAGCAAGGCGGGGGCATAGACTTTATGGGTAGTTTGTATTGGATGAACATAATTCTTTTACGGATGGGTTTATTGTGGATAAGATAGAAGTATGGCTCGGGATGAAAATGGTGAGATAAGAAGGAGTCCATTGGATTTAGTTAGAGCGGCAGCTTTTAATAGGGAAACCCGACATATGAAGGAGATCTCAGAAGATCCTTTTGTCCCTATTGGCCTACTGTGGACAAATTATTTAATCATCCTGTATTTTTTGAGCCCTTGCCGAACTAGCCAGTGGGTTATAGATGCTAGAAATCCCAATACCAAAGCCCAATAGTATCTGGCTATTCCAAAGCCTGTCAAATCTGCCACTCTTGCGATTATCCAAATACCAGCTGAGTTTGCGATGCCATAGAAAATGAGAGCTTGATACCGCCCCTTTTTATTGATTCCTGCTCCCCTTGCGAATATCTTCGCGAGGTAGCCAACTAAAGTGAGTGCAAAACCACTTACAACTATTGCCGAAAATGGCGTAAGATTCATGTTTCCAAGCTCGTAGTAATTCGGAAGAAGGTAGGTTATTAGTGCTATCAGGATTGAATTGACTGTCCAGTAGATCAGAAACTTTTTGACTTCATTTGAGTTCATTGTTCTCACCCCCAATCTGTTTTCATTTTAGATTAGATCTTGGGATTATCTTTGTCAATTATTTCCAGTTTGAATTTTGCGAGGGAATTAATAAGGTTGGTATAATTGTTTTGTGAGAGGAATTATAACAATAAAAGAGGGCAGTGCGCATCAGAGAAAAATTAGTGTTGGGGGGTCTGTTGATCCAAAGGTAGCAAAAATGAGAATTGTTTGGTTGTCTTTAGGGACTATTGCTGTCATTGTTGGTGCTTATGCTTTGTTGTCGTTTGGCTAAAATTATTTGTGAGTTTCATGGGTACCTTAGACGAGGAAACTAAGTTTGAAAAGGGGTCTCGTTTGCCTCCAAAGAAATCATCTGCTTTGACGCTTCAGGATGCTGTCGAGTTGGGAGAATATGATCCCTCTTTCCTTTCGACTTTTGCCGAATGGCATACTTTAAGCCGCCATGTGCAGTTCCAATATATACGAAGGGCTTTGGATAATAGGCATAGGCATCTAGTTGTGCAATGGGCAGAGATATTTAACATGTTGGATTTTTCTAAAAAGCCGGAGCTTTCTTATGCTCTAGAGAATATTCAAAAGCAGATAAAAAAGCTTGATAAAGATCGAGAAAGGTTATATATCGAGTATTCCAAACTTTGAATTGTTGCATTAAGCGGTGAAAGAAGTGAGCTTTGGTGGTAGAAGAGATTGCTATACCTAGTAAAAAGATATTGTATGTTACCAGCTTGCGCCTAGGTTTTTATTTCTGGCCGGAGTACTTTTTAGTAACTTCAGGAATTAGATAATTCTCGAATGTCTTTTTTGCGTCAAAGTCTGGAAACCATCCCCAATCACGGCGTGCAGAAGTATCATTTATGTTAGCTGGCCAGGAATCAACTATTTTTTGCCTTGCTGGATCTGGATTATATCCAACCATTGTTTCAGGAAAAACCTTTATGACCATCTGTGCGATTTCCGCTGCGCTTATGCTAAAACTTGAGACGTTGTATACATTCTGGGACAGCTTTTCTTTTGGAGTCTCTGCAATTAAGGTGAGAGCTTTGATTGCGTCTGGCATTGCCATAAAAGGGAGGATTGTATCCTCACGCACGAAAGATTCGTAATTTTGTCCTTGTGCTAGGGTATGGATCATTTCCGGAGCATAGTCGCTTGTCCCTCCACTTGGGATTGTCATTGCGCTTATAAGACCTGGAAATCTTAGCGCTCTAAAATCAATATACCTTTCCTGCTGGGGGTTGAGTAGCTTGTAATATTTTTCAAAGTAAATGCCTAGGTTTTCTGCATGCAGTTTGGTAATTCCATAGATGGTTATGGGAGTAGTGAATTGGGTTTCGCTTACAAAACTTGCTGAGTTTTTTGTTGTCAAGTCTGGGAGTCCGTATACTGCAATTGAACTTGGGAAAACGATAATTATTTTCTTTTTGGCTTCAAAGGAATATCTTTGTGCTGATCGGAGTAGGTAAAGAGTTCCGTCCACGTTGACATGGTGGGCAAGATCTGGATCCTTTTCTGCAGCTGTGGAAAGATATGCAGCAAGATGAAAGACTATATCAGGCTTTGCCTCCTTGAGAATCGACTCAATGGAAGCCTCATCAGTTATATCTGTCTTGTAGCTTTTATTTATAAATATGGAGATAGCAGGGTCAATTTCTTTTATATCCAGTGCAATTACTTCATACCCCTTTGATGCCAGTCTATCAAGAAGTAGATGCCCCACTTCACCATTGGCCCCTGTTACTAGAGCAACCTTTTTATCCATGTTCTTATATTACCCCAATTTTTTTCCCTATCAAGGAGATTGTTGCTACGGCATACTTGAGTTGGCTTTTGCTATGGGCAGAAGTTACTATGAATCTAATCCTTGCTTTGCCTAAAGCAACAGTTGGATAAGTTATTGCTACTGCAAATATTCCCTCTTGAAAAAGAAGGTCAGCAAAATTTTTAGCCATAGCTTCGTCACCGATAATCAAGGGTACAATGGGAGTTTGGCTGTTTCCAATATCGAAGTTGAGGCTTTTCAGTGAATTTTTGAAAAATTCAGTATTTTCCCAGAGTTTTTTTTGCAGTCCTCCTCTTGAAACTAACTTGATTGATTCGATAGCACATGCTGTATCAGGGATTGAAAGCGAGCTTGAAAAAAGATATGGTCTTGCACGTTGCCTAAGATAGGAAATAATTTCTTTTTTCCCTCCCACAAACCCGCCAACCACTCCGAACGCCTTGCTTAGAGTTCCTACTTCGACATCCACCTTTGAATGGAGACTAAAATGGTCGACTATTCCTCTGCCGCCTCTACCAAGCACCCCCTCGCCATGTGCGTCATCAATTATTAGTATTGCATTGTATTTTTCAGAAATCTTACAAAGATCAGGGAGGGGCGCTAGGTCGCCGTCCATTGAGAATACACCGTCACTTACTATGAAGACTGTTCCTTCCTTGTTTTTTTGGATTGCCTTCACAAGCTGGTCTTCAAGGTCATTTGGATTGCAGTGTTTGTATCGGAGTGTTGTTGCTTTACTTAACCTGCAGGCGTCAATGATACTTGCATGATTTAACTCGTCCGAGAAGATAATGTCATTTTCGTTAGCAATTGTTGGGAGTACTGACAGATTGGCAGTAAATCCAGATTGGAGTAGGATAACATCATCTACTTTCTTGAATTGAGCGAGTTTTCTTTCCAGTTTTTGGTGCAGAACGGTTGTTCCCGCGATTGTCCGTACTGCAGCGGCGCTAACTCCAAATTTTTTCATTGCTTTTATTCCTTCGGCAATAATTCTTTTATTTCCTGCCAATCCCAAATAGTTGTTTGATGCAAAATTTATGTATTTTTTTCCTTTTATTTTTATTTCCGAAGAAGTTGGGCTTTGGATGACTTTGGGAGTAATAAATTGGTGTTTTTTCTCCAGGTCTTCAAGCTTGTCACTTAAAAATTTGAACTTATTCATCTTTCCTGTTATGTTACCACAAAAACGACATGGTACTAAATTGCCGATTAAGAGACTTATGGTAATATGGATTTATGGAGTTTCTGGCCTGGCATTATAGCGAAGGGATTGCCTTCTATATTGATAGCTGGCTACACACGATAAAGTGGATCAGACACTATTTTTCTTTACCTCTTCTTCTAAGGACCATCTTTGCACCGTGGAAACGAATGGTTGTTGTCGATAAGCAACCGGGTTTTGACTTGAACCGTTTTTTCCAGGTCTTTACATTTAATTTGGTATCGCGGTTAGTGGGAGCAGCAGCAAGGCTTGTTCTGATTTTTGCAGGTGTAGTGCTTATTTTTCTTTCCTGCCTTGCAGGGTTGGCTGGATTCATCTTGTGGGTAGTAGTCCCTCTATCTTCCGTACCAGTCTATCTAAGATATCAAAAAGACCCACGTGTGATAATGGAAAAACTAGCAAGAAGAGTAAGATCCTCCGTTGACCCACTTAGGACTCTGATGGAGAGTGAGGCAGGTATTTTTTTACTTGACCACCTTGGAATTGATTATGAAAGTCTAAGAAAGGTTATAGGTGATGTCAAAGATTTTGGTTCGTTTGCCCCTGAAAGTTTTGGTAAGGCTATCGAGTGGATAGTTAGTAATTCAAGCTTAAATGTTGATTTATTGAGGAAGAATGGACTTATAAAGGAGGACATGATAACGGCATCAAAAATGTGGGATAGGTCAAAGAGATTAGAATCTTTTTGGGGCACGGAGGATTTTGGACGTCCGAGTATTGGGCTTGAAATTCTTTTTGGATATACTCCAACTCTTAACCAGTATTCTTCTGACCTTGCATCCCCCCTTCCCTTCTCCAAAAGGTTAATTGGGAGAGAAGAATTGGTACTTAGAATGTTTCGAGAGCTGTCAGTTGGCAAGAGCATAGTGTTGACAGGGGATCCTGGAGTTGGGAAGAAAACTGTAGTTTTGGAATTTGCTCACCGTGCGGTTGGAGGGAAGTTTGGAAGTAAGATGTCATATAAGCGAGTACTGGAATTTGATTATAACTTCATTCTCTCTGAGTCAGTTGATATTAATAAGAAGAAGGTGCTCCTTTCACAAATTTTAGATGAAGCAGCATATGCGGGAAATGTGATTCTTGTAATACGTGATATTCATAGACTGGTTGATGCAAGCGTGGAGGGGTTGGATTTCACTGACGTTTTTGAGGAGAGGCTTGGAGGAGGGAGCTTAAAGATAATAGCAATCTCCACAAATCACGAATATGAAAGATTTATTGCTCGAAACTCCAGACTCAAGAAATTTTTGGAGAGAATAGAGATTGTGCCTCCGAGCAAGGAGCAAGCATTTGAGATCCTTTGTAACTGGGCAGTTGTTTTGGAACAGAATAAATCTATAGTTATTGTGGTACCCACCTTAAGGAAGATTCTTGATGATTCCGATAGATATATTACGGATACGCCATTTCCAGAAAAGGCCCTGGAGCTCTTGGATGCAGTTGTAAATTATTGTGAGGATATTAAAAAGAAGGTTGTAACTCCTGATGATGTAAATACTATTTTTGCAGAAAAAACAGGAATTAGCCTTGCAAAACTGACAACAAGTGAAAAGAAAAAGCTTGGAGATTTGGAAAACATCATCCATAGAAGTCTTGTAGATCAGGATATAGCGATCTCGCAAATTGCAAGTATACTAAGGTCAAAGACCTTAAGGGTAACCGAAAGCAAGCGCCCAATAGGTTCATTTTTATTTCTCGGGCCTACTGGTGTTGGGAAAACTGAGACTGCAAAAGTATTAGCAAGGGTTTACTATGGGTCAGAGGAGAATATTTTGCGTTTCGACATGGCCGAGTTTGCTGGCAGTGAAGGGCTTGAGAGGTTAGTTGGATCAAGACAGGCTAATAGTCCAGGGGTATTGACTACAGCAATTAAAAATAAGCCGGCGAGCCTACTTCTTTTGGACGAGTTTGAGAAGGCTTCTCGGGATATTACAAATTTGTTTCTGACCTTGCTGGATGAGGGTTATATCAACGATGCATTCGGAAGGAAAATATCTGCTGCGAATTTGTTTGTTATTGCCACATCAAATGCCTCCGCAGAGTACATAAGAAATCTTGTTGAGAGGGGAGTGCGCGGGGAGAGTTTGCAGAAAGAAGTTATAAACCAAGTGTTGGAAAAAGGTATTTTTTCTCCTGAGCTAATAAATCGTTTTGATGGAGTGGTAGTCTATGAGCCATTGGACAAACAAAATCTCGAGAAGGTGACAAGGCTTATATTGGAGAGATATATTCTTGACCTGGAGAAGAAAGGGATAATATTGAAATTCACAGATGAGGTTGTTGGTAAACTTATTACTGATGGATATGATCCTGCATTTGGAGCAAGACCAATACGAAGGCTTGTTGAAATAGAAGTCAGCGACTTGATAGGAAAAAAGATGATTAGTGGAGAAATATCTGACGGGGATAGTATTATCGTGGATGTTGATGAGAGTGGCAAATATAAGCTGATTAAACAGAATTCCTAATTTTTTAGCACCGCCGCGGTACATGAAGCTAAATTGACTCTTTCTTCTATTGCAAGATTAGTTTTATTATAAATAGGAGTATTTACATACCAGCGGTACATCTATATGAGAGTATTAATGATTGGGTGGGAGTTACCCCCCTATAACAGCGGTGGTCTAGGTGAAGCATGCCTTGGTTTAGCTAAGGCGCTAGCCGACAAAGGGGTACGTGTAACCTTTGTTTTACCCAGGAAAGTTAATTTGAGATTTGACTTCATGGACCTTTTGTTTGCAGATGTGGAAGAGAATGGATCTAGTGTAGCGGTTGAGCCGTATTTATCTTTTAGCGCTTGGATGAATGGGAAGAAGATAAAAATAAAAGATATGCCACATGGATATATCGCAGGTGCGTTTGAATACGCCAAAAGGATTGAGGATATTGCTCGCAAAGTTTCCACTGATGTTATTCACTGTCATGATTGGTTTACTTTTCCTGCTGGGCTTGCTGCCAAGGAGGCATCTCTAGCACCGCTGGTTACTCATGTCCATTCAACTGAGTTTGACCGCACTGGCGGCAACCAACCGAACAAGATTGTCTTTGATATTGAGAAAGCAGGACTTGATGCTGCGGATAGAGTGATTGCTATAAGCAATTTACAAAAACAGATATTGACCCGCAACTATCAGGTTTCCCCTTCAAAGATTGATGTCGTCTACAATGGTGCATCATTTTTTGATAGAGAAAAGTTGCCACCAGCGCTTGAATTTTATAAGAGCCAGGGGTATAAGATTGTACTTTTTCTGGGAAGGATTACCCTGATGAAGGGGCCTGAATATTTTGTTAGGGCTGCAAAACGGGTGCTTGAATATGAGAAAAAGGTGATTTTTGTGGTTGTCGGTTCGGGAGATATGTTCTCCCAGATGGTCAATGAGGCAGCGGACTTGGGTATCATTGGCAACTTTTTGTTTACTGGCTTCCTGCGCGGAGAAGATAAAGATAGAGTTTATCAAACCGCAGATATTTATGTTATGCCTTCGGTTTCTGAGCCGTTTGGCTTAACTGTTCTTGAGGCGATTGGTAATGGCACGCCGGTATTGCTTTCAAAACAATCGGGAGTTTCAGAGGTTGTCTCCAATGTATTAAGAAGTGATTTCTGGGACATTGATGAGATGGCAAATAAGATTATAACTTCCTTGCGCTTTCCTGAGCTTTTGGAAGTTTTGAGAAAAGAGTCCAAGAGAGAACTTCCCTCAATCGGGTGGGATAAATCAGCATCCAGGTGCCTTGAGGTCTATACTAGCCTAGTAGCATCTTAATCAAATTTTTTATGGCAAGCGTTTGTCTTTATTTTCAGGTACACCAGCCTCTTAGGATAAAAAAGTATCGAGTATTTGATATAGGTAGGGTTCATGACTACTTTGATGATAAGTCAAGCAGTAACCTGGATAATAGATATATCCTAAGGAAGGTTGCATCGAAATCCTACCTTCCTGCCAATGAAATAATATATGGGCATCTCAAGAAATATAGTAATTTTTATGTGGCCTATTCTTTTTCAGGTGTATTTATCGAACAGGCAATAAAATATGCTCCAGAGATCATTGAGTCATTTCAGAAGCTAGTCTCAACTGGCAAGGTTGAAATTTTATCCGAGACTTACTATCATTCTCTTTCCTTTTTTTATTCCCGCCGTGAGTTTGAAAAACAGGTTGAGCTACATAAAGGGCTTATAGAAAGAGTCTTTGGTGTTACCCCAAAAATATTTCGTAATACGGAATTGGCCTATAACAACGATTTGGCACATTGGGCAGATGGAAAGTATGATGCAATCTTGGCTGAGGGATGGGATAAGTTTTTGGGGTGGAGAAGTCCTAATTTTGTTTACAAACCGGTCGGCACAAAAAAAATTAAACTTCTTCTTAAAAACTATAGGCTTTCTGATGACATAGCATTTAGATTTTCTCAGAGAAGCTGGCCGGAGTTTCCTTTGACAGCCGATAAGTTTGCTAGCTGGATTAGCAGGGTTAATGGTTGTGGGGATGTAGTTAACCTTTTTATGGATTATGAGACGTTTGGAGAACACCAGTGGAAGGAGCACGGGATTTTTGATTTTCTGGAGAGACTTCCCCAAGAAATTCTCAAACATCCTGATAATAATTTTGTAACCCCAAGTGAGGCTTGTAGGCGGTATCCTGTTAGGGATGAGATAGATGTTCCGGAGGTGGTTACATGGGCTGACTCTGAAAGAGACCTTTCAGCCTGGGTGGGAAATCCAATTCAAAAATCGGCAATAGAGTTTATATATGCTTTGGAAAAGGATGTAATAAAAACGCGAAGTTCAAGAATTTTAGACGACTGGAGAAAGATGCAGATTTCCGACCATTTTTATTATATGTGTACCAAATGGTTTTCCGACGGAGATGTGCACAAGTACTTTAACCCCTACGATAGTCCTTATGATGCCTTTATATCTTATATGAATGCAGCTAGTGATCTTCGCTTGCGTGTGGAATACGCAAAAAATAGAACGAAGAAACAAAGAAATTTGAGATTTGCAGAATTTACAGAGCTTGGAGCGTAAACCCAATCATGCCTAAATTTGCTGTCCTTGGAAATGGATCAACACTTATTTGCTTCGAGAGACATGGGTTAGTTAAGGACCTTTATTTTCACTATCCTGGACTGGAGAACCATGTCGGTGCAGGTTTGGTACACCGGGTAGGGATTTTTATTGATGGTGGAATGCATTGGCTTGACGGGGATGGTTGGGAAGTCAGGGTGGGATCGATGCCTGATACAATGGCTACTAGTATCTATGCTTCAAATGAAAGTATAGGGATAGAGCTTAGATTTTCGGATATAATTTATAACGAGGCAAATATCTTCATAAGGGAAATTATTATAAAGAACCTTTTTGACAGGCTGAGAAAGGTAAAGATTTACTTTGACCAGCAGTTTAATATCTCCCAGACTCATATTGGGGATACTGCCTATTTTGATCCCCGTGAGGAAGTGATTATTCACTATAAAGGAAGAAGAGTTTTTCTGTTTAATGCAATTTCCAAGGATGGACATTTTAATGAATATAGTGTTGGCTTATTTGGGATAGAGGGCAAAAGTGGTACCTATAAAGATGCTGAAGATGGGGTGTTGAGTGGAAATGCGATTGAACATGGTCAAGTTGACTCGGTAATAGGTTTGTCAGTCAGCGTTGATCCAAAATCTGAGGAGAAGTTGTACTATTGGATGACGGTGGGTAAGTCAATAAGGAAGGTAAAAGAGTTGAATCAGATTGTTGTCTCAAGAACTCCATCCGATATTATTAAAACAACTAAAGATTATTGGCGCGCTTGGGCTAACCATCTTAATTTTTCTTTCTATGGACTGGGTGAACCAATAGTCAACCTTTTTCGCCGTTCACTTCTAAATATTCGTACTCATGTTGGTGCAAATGGTAGCATTATTGCATCGGGCGATTCTGATCTTTTTCAATTCGGAAGGGATACATATGCCTATGTCTGGCCCAGGGATGCAGCCTTTTCTGCGTTAGCATTGGAGCGCGCTGGGGATTTTAATGCTTCCAGAAGATTTTTCAATTTTTGTAGAAAAATTGTGACTAACGAGGGGTATTTTATGCATAAGTATGCTCCAGATATGTCTCTGGGGAGCTCGTGGCACCCATGGGTAAGAAATGGAGAGAAACAGTTTCCCATTCAGGAGGATGAAACTGCACTCGTAATATATTCTTTGTGGAAACATTATGAGCTTTCGCACGATCTTGAGCTGATTGAGGAGATTTACAACGATCTTATAAAGAAATCTGCTGAATTTATGTCATCTTATCGTGATGGAAGAACGGGTTTGCCTGCTCCTAGCTATGACCTTTGGGAACAGGATTACGCGATAAACACTTTTACATCCTGCAGTGTGTATAAGGCTTTATTGTATGCTTCCAAGTTTGCCGGTCTCTTTGGAAAAACAGTTGCTGAGAAAAAGTATCTTGAGGCGGCAAATGATATAAAAAGAGCAATACTTAAGTATCTGTTTGACCCTGACACTGGCCTTTTCTTAAAGCAGATTAGGGTCAATAAAAAGCAGATAGAGTTGGATAGGACTGTAGATATTTCCTCTGTATATGGCGTTTTCAAGTTTGAGGTTTTGGATGTTGGTGACGAGAAATTAAGAACTGCCTTTGATAAGACTATTGAGAGGCTTGAGGTAAAGACGGAAGTTGGGGGCATAGCCCGCTACGAAGGAGACTCCTACCATGCTCGGGGAGGAAATATCCCTGGAAATCCCTGGATTATAACCACGATGTGGGTAGCTCAATATCTTATTGCTAAGGCGCAGACCGAAGCGGAGCTTGCTTCCGTCCATAAATATATTTCCTGGGCGGTCAAGTATGCTGGGAATCAGATGATTTTGCCTGAGCAGCTTGATCCGTATACTGGTGAACACCTTTCTGCGGCTCCTCTGGTATGGAGTCATGCAGAATTTGTAAATACCATTATCTCATATCTTGAGAAACTTGAGAAGCTAGGTATTTGCAAGGCGTGCTATCCTATTGACTGACCATTATGGTTTTTTTATTTGATATTGGTGGAACAAAAATGAGGTTTTCTTATTCGGAGGATGGTGTAAGTATCGGTGATATCGAAGTTGTTGAAAATCCAAAGACTTTTGATCTGGGAATGGAGGTTATTGAAAAGTACTTTGAAAGGTTATCAAGTAGAGGAAAAGTAGAGAAGATAGGTGGAGGAGTGGCTGCGGTATTGGATAAAGATAGAAGACGTATCCTTAGCTCATATAATCTTCCTGACTGGAGCGACAGGGATGTTGTGGATATGCTATCAAAAAAGTTTGATTGTGGAGTCCGTATTGAAAATGATGCAGCGTTGGGAGCACTAGGTGAAGCGGCTTTTGGAGCTGGAAAGGGTTACTCAATAGTTGCTTATCTCACTATTGGTACTGGTGTTGGAGGAGCAAGGGTGGTCGATGGAGGGATAGATAAGAAATATATTGGGTTTGAACCTGGCCATCATATTGTTAACTTTGAGGATCTTGCTGAACTTGATGATTTGGTATCGGGAGGAGGGATGCAAAGGCTCTCAGAACAAAAGGGAATTGAGGTTCTTGATGGGGATGAAATTTGGGAGAGAAGGTCAAATATCTTAGCTGTTGGTATATACAACACAATAGTTTATTGGTCGCCAGAGGTGATAATTCTTGGTGGCGGTCTTATTGAGGCTAGAAAGTATAATGTTGGTGAGCTCTATCAAAAAGTCAAAAGGATTGCTAAAAATTATCCTTTTGTACCCCCTATAACAAAAGCCCAATTTGGGGATAAATCTGTCTTGATGGGAGCGCTAAGGCTTATCGAGAGCTAGTTATTTTCTCTAAAAGAGTTGACTTTCATCGCGATTGTAAATATACTACAGGCAATTATGGATGCTGATAATTCTGTTCAGTCCCCAGTTGGAGAAACCAGAAGTGATGTGGGTTTTCCCGAGGTTAGGAGAGATACCCCTCGTAAGGGAAAGTTTCCGATATTTGTTGTTGCGGGGATAGTTATTCTTTTAGTTGCAGGTGTTATCTTTCTTCTGAGTAAACCAAAGACCGAAGTTGAACAGGGTGGAGGAGTAACAGTGGCAACTCCAACTCCTACAACTTTTGAGCCCACGCCAACGGTTGTGCAATTGGATAAAAAAGAATTGGATATTAAAGTGTTGAATGGAACTGGAATATCTGGACTTGCAGCTAAAGTAAAAACATCCCTGGAAAAGCTGGGATATACAAATATTGAAACATCTAACGCTGATAGCAAGGATTACGAGGTCACAGAAGTCAGATTTTCTTCAAAAGTAAGCCAAGAAGTTAGGGATGAAATTGTTCGTGAGCTTGAGAAATCCTTCGAGAGTGTGAAGACAGTTGGCGATAGCAAAAGCTCAGACATTGAGATTATCGCTGGGTATCCTAAAGGGCATACTGCTACTCCAACCTCAAAGCCGTCTAGTACTCCCACCCCAACCGTATCTCAAAGCGTAACTCCCACCAAGACCCCTACCCCCACTCCGTAGTAGTAGAATAGAATAACTTGTGGAAATTGGATAATTGGTATGGAAGAGTTTTCTTTTGAAATTGTTGCTAAGGACAAGAGATCAAAAGCAAGGTGTGCGAAGCTGAAAACAGCTCATGGAGTGATTGATACTCCTGCTTTTGCCCCCGTAGCTACTAGAGCATCAGTCAGATCTATTGATCCATTTGAGCTTAGATCTGTCGGATCTCAAGTAGTCTTATCCAATGCTTATCACCTCTTTCTTAGACCTGGTTTGAAGGTAATGGAAAAGTTTGGCGGTGTTTCTAAGTTTATGAGCTGGGACGGTCCTACGATTACAGACAGTGGTGGTTATCAAGTATCTTTTGTGTGGGGAAAGGGTTCTTACGGAAATATGGCCAAAATCACGGACTATGGAGTGTATTTTCGATCGTATGTTGATGGATCTAAACATTTTCTTACTCCTGAGCTTTCTTTGCATATCCAATCAGTATTAGGTGCCGATATCATTATGGCATTTGATCAACCGATGGGTTATTCTTACACCGATATTGAGAATAATATTGCTTATAAGCGCTCAATGAAATGGGAAGAAGAATCCTACAGTATTTGGGAGAAGAGAAAAGGGATAAATATATATGGCAACTACCAGGCTTTATACGGAATTGTGCATGGCGAGAAAGATAAAAAGAAACGCAAAGACTTCTTGGATTTTGTTGTCTCTATGGGTTTTCCTGGGATAGCCTTTGGAGGGGAGACGATAGGCTCGGATCCCAAGGTAACTGCTTTTGTTCTTGACGCAATTTCTGAATATCTTCCGGAAGGAAAGCCTGTTCATGCGCTTGGGTTGGGCGGTGGCCCCGAAGGAATATTTGCAGCAGTTGAGGCTGGAGTAGACACTTTTGATAACAGCTCAATAACCAGGATGGCAAGAACAGGTTATCTTTTTATTTACCCTCAGGATGGTGGAAATAGGCAAAATAAGTTTAGGATAAATGTTCTAAGGAGTGTGTATGCCGAAGACAAGGGGGCAATTAGTGAAAGTTGTACTTGCCCGGCATGTCTAAATTTTTCGCGGGGCTATATTCGCCATCTTTTGGTAAGTAATGAGATGCTTGGGTCAAGGTTAGCAAGTATCCACAATGTCTATTTTATAAATGATCTTATGAAAAAGATACGTAGCTCGATAGTGAGTGGTTCGTTTGAGGCACTAAAGAAGGAATGGATTGAATCAAGGTAAATTTGGTGAGTGTAGAAAAGATTGGGTTTTTTAATCCCAGAATGATTTGGAGGTGACCACCCGCAGATTACTGCCTAGAAGTTTCTCAAGGGCAAATACATTTTGCCTGCATTTAGTCTTTGATTTGCAAAAGGACGCAAGATATACTTTGCTATATCAGTAGCCAGCCTGTGGGAAGTAATCAATTAGGCTTGGGGGAGAAAAAACAATTAATTATGGAAGATTATAATGTCGGTTTTAACTGGAAAAACATATTTTTTATGATTGGAGTTTTGGCTCTAGCAGTGATTTTGGTCATCGGGATAAACCAACTTATCCCATTGAAAGAAGATGAAGTGAGAAGCACGCAAGTTGTTGAAGAGGATAAGAATAAAACTGAGGAATTGAAGATTGAAGACATAAAGGTTGGTCAAGGGAGAGAAGTCAAAGAGGGAGATACAATAAGCGTGCACTACAAGGGTACTTTAACTAACGGGAAACAGTTTGCTTCATCTTATGATAATGGGAAACCATTTGTCTTTAAGGTGGGTGCTGGTGAGGTGATCGCCGGCTGGGATAAGGGAGTAATTGGGATGAAAGTTGGAGGAAAAAGGAGGTTAACTGTTCCGCCTGAACTTGGTTATGGACAACAAGCGATGGGAGAAGATATCCCTCCCAATTCCACGTTGATCTTTGAGATCGAGCTTCTGGAGGTTAAGTGATTTGGTCGAGATTGAGATAGTTTATTCGCTCCAGTATATTCTCTAAGGATGATTTCGCCTCTGCGTGTTAAAATTAACTAAAGAATATGATACAGAAAATTCAGCCGATACTTGATTATCTGAATAGATCATTTGGTGTCTACAACATCAAAGGTATCTATGTCGAGCCTCGCTACTGGATGGCGGTTGCATTGGGAGTTCTCTCATTTCTTCTTGTCCTAACTCTTGCGAGGCTTCGGTATTTGTATATCCACTGGTCGGTAAGTAAACCATCGCTTTCGATGATTTTTTGGGGATTTATACTGGCTTTGGTTATAGAGGGATTCTTGATGGTTTTTGGGAGGACGATGTTTACAGAGATACTGGGATGGAAAAATGCTCCAAAACCGATTGGGACACTTCTTGATATAGGCAGAAACAGATTTTCTCAGGTACTTGGGGTTGAAGATTATCCTCCAACATACCAGAGCGTTATCAGTGCGTACGAGCGGCTAGAAAGAGATCAGAAAAAGAAGGTAACTGAGTATATATGCAAGTAATACAGGATATATCAAAACAAGTTAAGAAATTGAAAGATGATCTTGAACTGGTAAAGAGGAGTTTTGATGTCAAGAAGAAGGAGATGGAACTTAAGGAGTTGGAGGCAACGACTACAGATCCCAGTTTCTGGAATGACCATGAAAACGCAAAGAGAGTGATGCGGGAAATTTCAGAGCTTAGAGATAATATTTCCCAAATCAAATCACTGGAAGATGAAATAAATATTGTTAGTGGGCTTTGCGAATTGGAGACGGCGGGTGACCTTTCTAAGGAGATTTCGGAAATAGAGAGAGGTCTTGAGAATTTCAAGGTTAGATCTTATCTTAGTGGACAGTTTGATAAGAAAAATGCTCTTGTATCAATTCATGCTGGGCAAGGTGGAACTGAAGCAATGGATTGGGCTTCGATGCTTTTTCGGATGTACACTCGTTACTGTGAATCCCGGGGGTGGGAAGTAGAAACAATTGACGTTTCTAGTGGAGAGGAAGCCGGATTTAAAAGTATTACCTTTAGAGTCATTGGTGGCTATGCTTATGGGTATCTAAAGGGAGAGGCAGGAACCCATCGGCTGGTGAGACAATCACCTTTTAATGCTGACAACTTAAGACAGACAAGCTTTGCTCTTGTTGAAGTTTTGCCCGAGCTTGAAGATGTAGATTTGCCGGAGGTTGAAATTAAAGATGAAGATCTGGATTGGCAATTTTACCGATCGGGTGGACATGGTGGGCAAAATGTCAATAAAGTCTCAACCGCCGTTAGGCTCACTCATGTGCCTACAGGAATTGTTGTTACAGCCCAAACCGAACGGTTTCAAGAAAGAAATAGAACTTACGCGTTGAACCTCCTTCGGGCAAAGCTTTGGCTTTTGGAGAAGAAAAAGAAGGAGGAAAAAATTGCAAATATTAAGGGAGAGTATAGACCAGCATCTTGGGGAAATCAGATTAGATCTTATGTGCTCCATCCTTATAAGATGGTCAAAGATCTAAGAAGCGGCTACGAAGTTTCCAATGCTGAGGAGGTTTTGGACGGACAAATCGAAGGCTTTATTGAAGCAAATCTTGCTAGGATACATTAATTTATCTTTTTATAGAGCCCAGTTGCTATTGCCTATTTGTGATTTTTGATGGTATAGTAGAATTTACAATGGAAACTCAATCTCCAACCCTGAATAATAGTAGTCCAGTATCTCCTGTAGCAAGGGTTCCAGAGCCTCATGTTCTTAAGAAATTTCCAGGCAATGCGAGTTCAGCAAAGGAAAATGTGGTGGTTGTTGTTTTGAGTATTTTGGTTGTAGGAGTTGGAGTTTTGACTGGTTGGCTTTTATCCGGGTCAAGGCTTACTCCAGCCGGGGAGGAGAGAAAGCTGCAAGTGACCTCTGAGTCCGCCAGTACAAATTCTTTGGAGGAAGGTCAGGTTGTGGATTCTCAAAAATATGGTGAAGTTGAGGGAGTATTAGTGAAAGGCGGAATAAAAGGCGAAGGGACACATCACATAGAAAGGGATAATAACCCAGCACGCTATGTTTATCTTTCTTCGACTGTGATTGATCTTGATAAATACACCGGCAAAAAAGTCAAGATTTGGGGTGAGACAATTTCCTCTGTGAATGCTCCTTGGCTTATGGATGTGGTAAAAATTAAGACTATTGATTGAATTTCTTTTTGCTGGGTTGTCGAGTTGCTTCTAGTTTGGTATCCTTAAAAAAGGTCAAATCATGCCCATACTTGAAGTTAACAATGTTTGTAAAAAGTTTGGTGAGATTGTTGCTCTCTCTGGGGTTGATTTTAAGGTTGATGAAGGTGAGTTTGTATATATTACTGGCCCATCTGGTGCTGGAAAGACCACACTTCTTCGCTGTATTATAAGGCAACTTCTTCCAGACTCCGGCGAGATTATTCTTGACGGGGTGGATGTGGCTAAACTTCCGAAGAAGGAAATACCTCGTCTAAGGCAGAAAATTGGTGTAGTCTTCCAAGATTTCAAGGTATTGCCCGAGAGGACTGTTGAGGAAAATGTTGAAGTTGCGCTTGCCGTTATTGGACTTGAACGTTCACATTGGAAAGCGAGGGTCGATCACGTCCTTAGATTGGTTGGCCTTTTTGAAAGGCTTGGGCTTTTCCCGTCTCAGCTTTCTGGGGGGGAATTGCAGAGGCTATCACTTGCACGGGCATTGGTGATAAACCCTAAAATAATTTTGGCTGACGAGCCAACAGGAAACTTAGATTGGGAGACGGCTGATAAGATCATTGAGCTTTTTAATCTTATCAACAAAGAGGGAAAGACTATTATTGTTGCAACCCACAACATGCAGATAATAAAAAAGTATAAAAAAAGGGTAATAGAACTTAAAAATGGAACTGTCGTCCGAGACAGCGCGGTCCAGAGTGGGAGTGTTGCAGACGAAAGTTCTCAGAACAATTCAACAACCGATGTCTTGCCAAATGATTATATTTCTGATATTCCGGTTCCTCCTCAAGAGATTGTAGACATTGATGGTCCAAAGAAGAAAAATAAAAAGAAGAAGGTCAAAAAGTGATTGACATCCGACATGGGTTTTGTTAGTCAGATTGTGAGATATGGGGAATCAGCTTAGAACAGCTTGGCTTAATATAAGAAGATCACCGTTTCAGGCGATTTCAGCGGTAATGGTTTTGTCGATTACCTTTTTTGTGATAAGCGTATTGGCTATTCTTACTTATTCCTCAGACAAGGTGCTTAGGTTTTTTGAGACAAGGCCGCAAATAATTGCATTCCTCAAATCGGATGCAGGTCAAGATGATGTGGATAATCTAATTCAAAGGCTAAAGACTGACCCAAGAATTTCAAAAGTGACTTATGTTTCAAAAGAGGAGGCACTTGAAATATACAAGAAAGCAACTGAGGAAAACCCACTTCTCTCTGAGCTTGTGAGTCCATCTATTTTTCCTGCAAGTGTGGAACTGTCCGTGACTGACCTTAATCACGCCCAGGATGTGATTGATGAAATAAAGTCAAGTCCATCAGTTGATCAAGTGAGTTTTACTGCTAGTTTGGGTGGAGAAAAGACCCTTGATGATGTGATTGAGAAGCTTGAAAAAATTACATTCTATACTCGGGTCGGCGGAGCAACTTTTGCTTTATTTTTAGCATCTACATCTTTCTTGGTCTTGATGATAATTATCGGCATGCGCATGACGTCACGAAGGAATGAAATAGAAATACTTGAATTGATTGGAGCAACACCAGGATTTATCAGAAGCCCGATAATATTGGAGGCACTTTTATACTCTTTTTCGGGTGTTTTCTTGGGGTGGTTTGTGGCGCTAATCTTGACTCTTTATTCAACCCCAACTTTGCTTAACTATTTTAAGGGCATTTCTATCTTGCCTGGTGATGCTATCTCTTTAATGCTTCTTTTTGCCGTACTTCTTTTGGCAGAATTTTTTGTAGGATTTGTTCTTGCTTTAGTGGGGAGTTTTGTAGCAGTATCTCGAGCAAGAAGCAAAAGATGACAAAAGTAAGGTTATTGCTAGTGCTTGGGGTTTTTGCATTGGGAATGCTTTCTGGCGGCTGGAATAGAGGTTTGGTAATAGTTTCTCAGTCAGAGGAAGAAAAACTACAAAAGTTAAAGACAGAGATAGAACAATATGAAGCTGAGCTCAAGCGCCTGAGTGGACAGGCAGCAACTCTTCAAAATCAGATAGCGCAATTTGACACACAGATCAAACTGACGCAGCTTAAGATCTCAGAAACAGAGGAAAAGATAAGCCTTTTGGGCGGGAGAATTGATCGATTATCACAATCTGCGGAGGTGCTATCTAATGCATTTAACACGAGGGTGGTTGAGACCTACAAAATTGTGAAGCTAGGACAACCTCTATACATACTTATTTCCTCACAGAATTTAACACAGGCAGTAACCAGCTACCATTATCTCAGAAGAATTCAGAGTGAAGATATGGTTCTCCTTCGCAAACTTCAAGATACCAAAAAAGAGTATCAAGAAGAAAAGACTGATCAGGAAAAGCTCCAAAATGACTTGGAAAAGCAAAAAGCAATTTTAGCCTCTCAAAAAAATGCTAAAGCTTCACTTTTGGCACAAACTCGAAATGATGAAAAAAAATATCAGCAGCTACTTGCCTCTGCTAGATCTGAGTTTGAGGCAATTCAGGCAATTATTGCAGGCAGGGGTGACGAAGAAAAAGTTGGACAGGTATCACAGGGAGCCAGGATTGCCTCAATAATTGATGGGCCATCATGTAACTCAAGTGGCAGGCACCTGCATTTTATTGTGAAGGAAGGGACCAATGTTCAAAATCCCTTTTCTTTTTTGAGGGCGGGGGTTGATTTTGAAAATTGTTCTGGATCCTCATGTGGAAGCAGTGATGGAGATTCCTTTAATCCAACCGGATCTTGGGATTGGCCCATCTCCCCAAAGATAAAGTTTACCCAGGGATTTGGCAGTACTTGGGCTGTAAGGAACACCTGGGTTGGTAGGGTCTATTCTTTCCATAATGGTATTGATATTGATAGTTCTTCTTCGACTGAGATCCGAGCAGTCAAAGCGGGCACACTTTATCGTGGGAGTTATACAGGGGGAGGCGGATGCAGATTAAGATATGTAAGAGTCGATCATGATGATTCCAATATTGAAACTTACTATCTTCATGTCAATTATTAATTGTCCAATGCGATTGCATCCGTCTCGGGAATTTAAAAATGATTTGGTTGTAATATAGAAGAAGGCACTAATGGCGAGAAAATTTGTTATAGGACTTTTGCTTGCCTGTCTTTTTATCTTTTCCCATCCGAAATTCTTATCCGCACAAATATTGGTTAATGAATTTAGCTCATATACATTGGATGATTGGGTAGAAATTATTAATATTGGTGCTAATACCATTGATCTCTCTGGGTATGTTATCCGTGACTTGACTGATACTAACAAGATTGATCTTGCAGGAGAGTTGCCGCCCGAGGGGATAGTAGCTTTTGACTTTGGGAGATCTCTAAATAAGGATGGAGATGTCATACGCATAATATCCAGAGAGGGTGGAATGGAGAAAGAAACTGTTTTCATCCTTTGCTATGGGGATAAGATGAATGATCCGATATGCACGGGGACTTCGGTTTTGAGGGTTGGATGTATTCCAGATTCCGATTTATCATCTGTGGGAAGTTACCCCTCAGATGGAGGAAATACTTTTGAAAGATTCTCTCTTGTAAACACTAGTACCAAAGGGAAAAGTAATGCTACAGCCGAGCTTTATCCGTGTCCTACTTATACTCCAACCTCAACACCTACAAGGTTGCCAACGTCATCTCCTACTTCAAGAATGACGGCAACAGCAACCCCCTCAATTAAACCAACACCAACGCCCACTATTGCAAGGAATTTTTCTATCAGCCCTTCCCCAACTCCGCTAGACAATGTGTCAAAAGACGAGAGTGACTTGTCCAAAGAAAATGGCAACACTCCGGCAATACTAGGCTTGGGCACAGGCGATGAAGATACTAAGGAGCCGGGAAACGATGTTGGTTTGCTGCCATTTATTTTTATTTTTTTTGGACTTGTATTTGTTGGAACATCGATATACCTGTTTGTTAAAGGTAAAAAACCACGCTCCCTATAAGAAGTTACAGATAGATGAGGGTTGTGGTTTTACAAAAAAGACCTGTAAACTAGTAACATGGCTAAGAAAGTTTTTTTGTTTTTGAACTACTGGCTACCGTTTCTGATATGGGCTATTGTAATTTTTATGTTTTCAGCAAACCCGACAACTAGGGCAAGTGAAATTCACTGGCAAGACTTTGTGATAAAAAAAACAGCCCATGTTGTTGAATATTTTGTATTTACGGCCCTTTTATTGAGGGCATTGATAAGCCAAGGAATTTTCAGGCGTTTTCTAGGTAGGACTGCCTTTATTGCGGGCCTATTTTATGCGATTTCCGATGAGTTTCATCAAAGTTTTACTCCCGGAAGGGAACCTACCGTAAGGGATATCATGTTTGATGTTTTAGGAATACTATTTGCACTATTTTTTGTCTTGAGGTTCTTGCCCTCGACTGGTGGTTTGGTAAGACTTTGGGCCAATAAGCTTGGAATTATTAAAAGCTAATGGATACAAAAAAGATATTAGTTACAGGAGGAGCGGGATATATTGGATCAATCGCTTGCCAGATGCTTCTTGACAGGGGCTTTGAGGTAGTTGCTATTGATAACTTCTCGACTGGCTGGGAGGCACCGATGAGATATCTTTCGTCAAAATATGGGGATAGGTTTAGATTTTATAGGGTAGATTTGATAGCGAGGGAGGATATAGAAAGCGTTTTGAAGAAAGAGAGAGGATTTGATGGAGTGATACACTACGCAGCAAAGTGTTTGGTCAATGAGTCGATGGAGGAACCACAGAAATACTTTACAAATAATGTAATCGGGTCACAAAATCTTTTCTCCTGTCTTATCGAGGCGGATATTAGGAATTTTATCTTTTCTTCAACGTGTGCCGTTTATGGTGAAGCACAGTATATTCCAGTTGATGAAAAACATCCCACCCAGCCAACGAATCCCTACGGTGAAAGTAAAAGGATTGTTGAGTCTATTCTTAGATGGTATGGGGATTTGAATAAGTTAAATTTTGTCATTCTCAGGTACTTTAATGTTTGTGGAGCAAGCGAGGATGGAGAGATGGGTGACAGCAAATCTCCATCAGTCCTACTTGTGCAGAATGCTGTACGGGGTGCTCTTGGAATTGAACCCTTTTTTCTTACCTGCCCTAAAGTCAACACTCCTGACGGGACTCCAATTAGGGATTTTATTGATGTAGTTGATCTTAACAGAGCTCATATTATGTCGCTTGAATACTTGCTGCGTGGAGGAGAGAGTACTATATTCAATCTTGGTACAGGTAGAGGTAGTTCTGTCTTGGAGATAGTTAAGACAGTTGAAGAGATAACTGGGAAAAAATTAGGTAGAAAAAAGGCTCAAGCTAGGAAAGGGGAGTATGCTGTGATGGTTGCTGATATAACTAAAGCCAAAAAGGTTTTAGGATGGGTACCTAAAAGAAGCCTAAAAGACTCGGTCGAATCACTTGTCAAGTGGTATAAAAATCATCCTAAAGGCTGGAGATTTTAATTTAGAAGTGCATTTAGCTCTTGACAAGGCTTTTATAAGAAATCATATTTAATAGAAAGTGCAAAGTCAAAAAGATAGAAAAAATACCAGTGTTTTCTTTGTAGCAGTTGCTCTTTTTTTGCTATTTGCTGCACTATTCGCCTCCCTGTACTACAAGAAGGGTAGTAAAGTAGGATCCCTTTCGGAGCTGGAGAAGAATGCCATTGAATCCGGCACCGTTGAAGAGGGTGAGGGGATAGAGACTGAGGAAGCCAGTGGTCAATATCTTGTTACTTCGCCTATCTGCAACCTGGATGTTCAGCTTGTTCTTGATGCATCTCACAGCATGAATAATAGGGAGGCGGATGGTAGAAGGAAAATTGATTGGGCACGCGAGGCAGCTGTAGCTTTTGTAAATACGATGTCGGGCATAAGAAGCAGAACCCCATCCAGCCAGATAAAGATAGGAGTTTCACAATATGGCCAAACTGGAGGAGGAAGTGCATCTGTGGTAAGAAGCTTAACTTCGGACTTCAATTCCGTGATAAACAGTATTCAATCAGTTGGCTATGTGGGTCCTGATAGAGGAACTTGTATAAGTTGTGGTTTGACTCGAGCCAATAATGATCTAATAGGAAGTAGCAGTGTCAATGTCAAAAAGGCAGAAGTGGTTCTATCCGATGGATGCGGTAACCGCGATCAGCTTGGGAGGACAATTTCAATTGCCACAGCCAGAGCCCAGTCGACACAAATAGCTAACAATGGCAGGTCAAATGGCATAACTTACTTTACTGTTGGTTATAGTACAAATACTTCCAGTAACTGTGGGACACCACAGTATGACGAACAGACGCTTCTTGAGATTGCAGGAGACCCATCAAGGCATTTTTATAGGCCAAATGTGGCAGATTGGGTTAACACCTTTGAGGAGCTTGCTTTGGATATTTGCCAGCCATCATTTCAGTGCGACACAAAGGCAGCTTACACAACCACAGGGGTTCCTATTGCTCCTGATAGTGTGCTCACGCCCGGTACTAATTTTAGGTATAGGATAAATTATTCAAATGCCTCCGATTTTCCTGCCAGCAATGCTTACGTTGAGGATCAATTGCCAGCAGGAGTAAGCTTTGTATCCTCGTCAACTGGTAACTGTTATATGACCGATATGTCGTCTTCTTTGGTAAGATGTGATGTTGGTGATGTTGACCCAAATGTTAGTGGTTTTGTAGAGTTTAATGCGAGGGTAAATACAAATGCTGTTAGAGGCTCATACTTACTTAATAATGCCCAAGCTTATCCTTTATCTGGAGCACCGGCATGTACATTTAGACTAAGAGTTGCCACCCCCACTCCAACATTTACCCCAACACCTACTCCGACGTTTACACCTACGCCTACACCAACATTTACTCCGACACCAACTCCAACTAGAGTTCTTCCTTCTCCAACAGTGACATTTACTCCGACTCCTACACAAGCGCCAGGTAGTTTTGAGTATAAGTTTAGATTGTTTTCGGAAAGCGGTCCGAGTGCTAGATTCAGATACTGGCTTACCACAACTGGAATTAATCCAACAAATTTTGTAAGTGGGCTCTATGCATACAGATGGGATAATGTAGTACCTCCTTCTGTGGGGGTGACTGGCTACTCAAGAAGAATAACCTTGACCAATGTATCCGTTGCAAGAACGCCATATGATACTCTTGACTCGGGTCTGACTAACGGAACAAGGTATTATTATAAATTCTGTGCCCAGCAGTTTGCTCCAGTAAGTCGTCTTGTTTGTACCCCTCATGCCAGTATGGTTGCAGGACAAGTCTCCAGCACTCCTATTGCAACGTATACACTGGTAGTAAATTATTAGTCGGAGGGAGAAAAGTTCAATAGATATTTATTTTGTTTGCTATTGGGTTTGGATGGATAATTAGAGAGGATAATGATTGAATGTGATTTATTAAAGGCAATCAAATATTCCGGTTGAAAATAAATTAATTCCTTTGATCTTGTTGCTACGTTAAGTTCTTGGAAAAACTGCTGCTTGGAGTGTTACTTGCAATCTTTCTTATGGATGAAGAATCATGCCAATTCTCATAATTTTGGTATGGCTGGCTGTGTTTTTTGAGTTATGAGGATTGCAGGAAGAATTTGCGTGATTTTCCCGATAAACTATCTTTCTGATTGCGGCTAAGCATGAATTTCTGTGGAAATATTGCGGTTTGTAGAGGTTTGGGAAAGATGAAGTGGGCATAGTTGTTGTCTTGGAGTTGCACCTACCTAGGTAGTGAGTCTCTCTTGACATAGTCTATTCGAAATATATTAGATTTGAGGATATGCTGTATAATAGCAATATAGAAAGTGGAAAGTTTGTGAGCCAAGGTAAAGAAGAATCGCCACTTACGAGGAGGAGTTTTATCAAGCTTGCAGGTCTGTCGCTAACAGCAACAGCGCTAGGTGAGCTTTTTTCAGCTTGCTCATCTCAATTTGTTGTGGATAGCCAGATCTATCGTTCTGAGTATTACAGAAGGTTGAAGGAAAACCTATCCTATTTATCCAGAAAGCTTAGAACCCCTCTTGTAGCGGAAGAATGTATATATCCATTACTTCTTGCTTCTCGAGATGAAAAAGGGAAGGCGCGGATTAAGCAGATTACAGTAGACAACCCTAGAAATGTTGATAGATGGCTGGAAGGAAGATATCCATTAATAGAAGAAATAACTAGCACTTCCATAGATGATGTTCCGATAATCTTTGAAGAGAGTGAAGTGGGAGAAAATCAGGATGTTAGTTACAATGAACAAACTAGAGCGGAGGAGAATACAAGAAGTCGCTTTTATAGCTTCATGAAACCCTTTTTTAGAAACGACGGCAGGCTTGCGGGTATCAAAATAACCGATACTCCTAGGGAGAAGAATGGGACAGCGGAAGCATTTTTTAATTCAATTACCTTTTATGTTAATCCATCACTAGTAGCATCTGTTGTAAGTGGTATTCCTGGGAGGTTACCAGATTATTTTTGTAGACCTTTGTTTCACGAATTGGTACATTGTGGAATCCCCCTGAGTTTATTTAAACAGGTTGGAGGAGACAGAAAAAAACCAGAGATAATGTTTCTGCCCTACAGATTGGAGGATAGTATAGAGTTTGTGAATTATTGGCTTACGGCGCTGGTAGAAAATTATGATTTTTTTTCTGATAATATTAAGGATGAAACTATTTGGCGGAATCTCAGGAAGTCAAGTCCTGAATTTAGTCAGCATGGACTGAGTGAAATTGTCGCACTTACTTTGGGGATATATGCTCCAATTAGCCAGGAAGGGCGAGATAAATTAGCAAGAATCATCCAGACGGGCAAAGATTATGAGTTTGAAAGGTTTCCAGCGGTTGAAAAAGCTGTCTTAAGGACTCTGGCTTGGATAAAATATGGCTTTTCTGCTCCCGAGAACTTTAGCAAAATTGCGCCGCGGAAGCTTAGACGTGAAGGAAATGTTGTTAAAGATATAGTTGGATTGTCTATGGTTTGAGGTGAAATTAGCTTGGTCATTTGGGTGACATTTACTTTTTATTAATTAAGATGCTTGACATGTACAAAGGTCTATTTTTCTGTCTTATATTCTTGGCGGTTTTTATCCAAGGAAGTATTGTCTTTTTCCACTTCACTCCCGTGTCGGAACCTGGGAGGGAAAGGATTTTTCAATATTGTGAATGCCTTTATGACTCTTTTGGCAATTCAAGAAACGGTTACCATTGTATTAGATGGAGATGTAATTACTTAAGGTCAGAATTTTCATATAATCACCTTCTTAACAGAAGGTGATGTTGGGTTTGTAGAATTTGAGTAGGTATAAAAGATGAAATTTACGATTATCTTTTTAACCAGTTTCTTGTTTTTGATTAAATTATATTTATTTCCCAATATTGTATTTGCTCAGCCACTTCCTGTCAATCAATGCACCGTTCAATATTGTGAATGCCTTTATGACTCTTTTGGCAATTCAAGAAACGGTTACCATTGTATTAGATGGAGATGTAATTA
>QZGF01000041.1_pt1 | contig 27218 bp, 29 predicted proteins | sample 1990021 | NCBI WGS metagenome assembly QZGF01 (sample SAMN10076523, study PRJNA491371) | Subsurface metagenome, whole genome shotgun sequencing project. | isolation source: subsurface fracture fluid from borehole BE326-BH2 | place: South Africa: Beatrix Gold Mine | collected 2015-06-18 | reverse complement strand
ACAAATTCGAAATTCTAAATTCAAATTTTCAAAACTTTTTGAATTTAATCATTTGAATTTAGATATTGTTTCGGTTTTCGGATTTCGTGCTTCGGATTTCCAAAATTTTGAAGTTTACTTCAAAATTTTGGTAACCGCTCCCGCGCCGACGGTTTTTCCGCCCTCACGAATAGCAAAACGCTGTTTTTCTTCCAAAGCAACCGGCGCGATTAACTGAATTTTCAAATTAATAGTGTCGCCGGGCATAACCATTTCAATGCCTTCGGGCAAAATCACTTCTCCGGTAACGTCGGTGGTTCTGATATAAAATTGCGGTTTGTATCCCTTAAAGAACGGCGTGTGTCTTCCGCCTTCTTCTTTGGAAAGCACGTAAACTTCTGCTTCAAATTCCGTATGCGGAGTAATACTTCCGGGTTTTGCCAATACCTGACCTCTTTCAACATCTTCTTTTTTAAGACCGCGGAGCAAAGCGCCGATGTTATCGCCCGCCCGACCTTCATCAAGAAGTTTATTAAACATTTCAATGCCGGTAACGACGGTCTTTGTAGTCGGCTTAAGACCAACAATTTCTACTTCTTCGTTTATTTTAATAATTCCTCTTTCAATTCTTCCGGTTACTACCGTTCCGCGTCCCTCGATTGAGAAAATATCTTCAACGGGCATTAAGAAAGGTTTGTCTGTTTCTCTTACCGGTTCCGGAATGTAATCGTCTAACGCTTTTACCAGTTCCAAAATCGGTTTGACCGCTTCGTCATCAGCAGAACTCGCTTCTAACGCTTTGAGAGCAGAACCCTTAATGACCGGAACTTCGTCTCCTGGAAAACCATATTTCTTTAAAAGCTCTCTCACTTCGCTTTCAACCAACGAAACTAATTCCGGGTCGTCAACCATATCCACTTTATTAAGAAAAACAATAATTGCCGGTACGCCGACCTGGCGGGCTAAAAGAATATGCTCCCTGGTTTGAGGCATTGGGCCGTCGGTGGCGGCAACCACTAAAATCGCGCCATCCATCTGGGCCGCGCCGGTAATCATGTTTTTGATATAGTCGGCGTGCCCCGGAGCATCAATATGAGCATAATGCCTTTTTTCGGATTCGTATTCCGAATGGTGTAAAGCAATAGTAATACCCCTCGCCTTTTCTTCGGGCGCATTGTCAATATCGTTGACGTTTTCTTCTTTTTGAATTAGACCTTTTAATTTAAGAACGTGGGTGATGGACGCGGTCAAAGTCGTCTTGCCGTGGTCAACGTGACCGATGGTGCCGACATTAACGTGCGGTTTAACCCGTTCGAATTTTGCTTTTTCAGCCATTTTATTATGACTTACGACTTACAACTTACGACCCACAACAAATATAAAAAAATAATAAGTCGTTGGTCGTTAGTCGTTGGTCATTAGTTTAATTTGCGACTTTTTGATTTTATATTATTAATTGTATTCCTGTCAACCCCATTAAAATTAAACAAATTCTATGATTGCCATTTTCGCTCCATCATTTTTTCTTGTCCTGCTCTTGATAACCCTGGTAAAGCCGCCGTTTCTATTTTGGTATCGCGGACTTAATTCGTAGTAAACTTTCAAAGCGGCTTTTTTAGAAAGACGGCTCAAAAGCAATCTCAAACTGCTTAAATTTTGTTTTTTCCCAATGGTTATCAATTTTTCCGCCATTTTTTTAATTTCTTTTGATTTAGCTTCGGTAGTTTCTATTTTTTCCTTGACAATCAAATTATTGAGCAAACTTTTAAAAAGGGCTTTTCTCTGCCCTTTCCTTCTATGAAATTTTTTTCCTTTTTTGAGATGTCTCACTGCGTCGTAATCTCTACTAATTTACGAATTTCTACTAATATTACTAATTTAGTAATATTAGTAATGATTAGTACATTGGTAGGATTTATTACTTCTTTTTTTTCTTTTCTTCGACGACCGCTTTCGGTTTGACTTCTTCTACCTCAATCATCGAAACTTTCTCAAAATGGTCTTTTAAAATACTGCATGCCTTGTGAAGCGCGCTAGAAGGAGAAATACTTCCGTCTGTTTCAATAAAAAGTTTTAATCTGTTAAAATCGGTGCGTTCGCCGACGCGCATATTTTCAATATTAAAATTAACTTTAACGACCGGCGTAAAAATAGCGTCTAAGGCAATTGTCTTAACCGGTAATTTCTCGATTTTTCGCGCTTCAACCGGCACGTAACCCAATCCTTTTTCCACGGTTATTTCCATATCCAATTCGGAGTTTTTATCGGTCAAAGTCGCGATATGGGCGTCCGGGTTAACCACTTCCACTTGGGCGTTGGTTTTGATATCTTTAGCCGTCACTTTCTTTTCGCCTTTGACTTTCAAAGTCAGAATTTGAGGTTCGGCCGCAAAAAAATGAAACCGAACTTTTTTAAGATTCAAAATAATTTCAATAACGTCTTCCAAAACGCCGGAAACGGTTGAAAATTCATGTTCTGCTCCTTTAATTTTAACCTGAGTTATAGCCGCTCCCGGCAAAGAAGATAAAAGAACTCTTCTTAAGGCGTTGCCCAAAGTCAAGCCGTAACCGGTATAAAGACCTTCAATTTCAAAATTGCCGACGTTACCGGCTTCCGAAATTTTTTTAATTTTGACAGTGTCGCTAAGATGAGTGTATTCCATACCCAGTAGTATAACTCGATAGCAATTTGTTATTCAACTTGTTGCTTCGAATTATTGTTATAATTATTTATTTTTGATAATAATTTTGCCCTAATAGTAAATCTCGACGAATTGTTAATTGAATAAATCGAGTTATTACTACTAGGCATAATTATTTAGAATAATAATCAATCAATAAATTTATATCAAAAGAAATTTCCGCGTTTTTTGGCAAAGACTTAATTTTCCCTTCCAATTTTTCTTTTTCCAGCGTCAACCATTCTGGTGTTTCATGTTTTTTAATTTTATTCGCTAAATCTTTAAAAATCAAGAGTTGGGACGAAGATGGATTAATAGAAATAATATCTCCAACTTTAACCAAATAAGAAGGAATTGTTATTTTTTTTGAATTGACTAAAAAATGGCCGTGATTAATTAATTGCCTGGCAACGATTCTGGAAGGCGCCAACCCCAATCGAAAAACAACATTTGAAAGTTGGCGTTCCAAAAGACCGATAAGCGATTCTGTTATTGAACCGGTTTTCTTCATCGCTTCTCCTACTATTTTCGCCAACTGTTTTTCTCTTAATCCGTAACTCGCTCTTATTCTTTGTTTTTCCAACAACTGCCGACCGTATTCCGATTTTGCCTTCCCCCGACTTTTTCCGTGAACGCCCGGCCGCTGCGGACGCCTAACCGTCACGCATTTCGGAGAACTGCAACGCTCCGCTTTCAAAAAAAGCTTTGTTCCTAAAGCGCGCTCTAATTTTTCTTTGGCTTTTATTCCTTTCATACTTTTAATTCTTTATATACCGTTCCCAAGACTCCGTTGATAAATTTAGAAGAATTTGGACCGCCGTAATTTTTCGCCAATTCAATCGCTTCGTTGATTGCCACTTTCGGCGGCACTTCCTCGGGATCGGCAAACAATAATTCGTACAATCCAATTCTTAAAATATTTCTGTCAATGATTGAAATCTGATTAAGCGGCCACTCCGGTGCCGCCTTCTCTATAATTTTATTTAATTTGTCAAAATTTTCAATAACCCCTTTAATAATTCTCCAGGCGAACTCCGGCTCATCGATGCCCGGACCGAATTCATTTAAATTTCTTTCGACAATTTTCGTTAAATCGGTTTTTTGACCGTAAAAATCCCATTCGTACAATGATTGTAAAACTATAGAACGAGCTAAATGCCTAGTTGCCATTTATTTTAAACTTTTAAACTTTCTATTTTTATAGTTTCCGCAATTTCTACAAATTCTGTGCGGCAAAATCGGTCCGCCACAATTTTGACAAACAAAAATTTTTGCCGGTTTTAAAGCCAAATGCGCTCGTCTTCGTCCAACTTTTGATTTTGTATGATGTTTTACCGGTACGCCACCCATAGTTATATATTAATATCTTTTGGTTTTAAACTGTCAATAAAAAATCTAAAATGTTCTTGAATGTTTTCCGCCGCTTTTCCTGTTCCTCTCACGACGCAAGTCAGCGGTTCTTCAATTATCGAAGCCTTAACGGAAATTTCTCTTTCAATTAATTGGTCCAATCCTTTTAATAAAGAACCTCCGCCGCAAAGATTAATTCCCGATTTCAAAATATCGCCGACCAGTTCCGGCGGAGTAATTTCTATTGTTTCTTTAATCGCTTCGATTATTGATTTCAAAGAGCGGCTCATCGCGATTCTTACATGACTTCCTTTAACTACAACTTCCCTCGGCAAGCCGGTCGCTATATCCCGGCCGCGAATTGCTAATTCCATTTTTTCTTCGAGCGGCAAAGCGGAACCGATAATTGCCTTCAATTCTTCGGCCGTCGGCTCGCCGATGATTAATTTAAATTCATCGCGAACAAATTTAACAATATCATCGTTTAACTTATCGCCGGCAATTTTTAAACTTTTCGCCGTTACAATACCACCCATCGAAATAACGGCAATGTCCGTGGTGCCGCCGCCGATATCGACAATCATCGTGGAAGTCGGTTCATTTATCGGTAAATCGGCTCCGATAGCCGCCGCGACCGGCTCTTCAATAATGTAGGCCTTGACGGCGCCGGCGGAAATTGCCGCGTCTTCAACAGATTTTCTTTCTACCTCGGTTAAATTTGTCGGAATACCGACGACAACCCGATAATAATTAAAAACTCCGTTGTTTTTTATTTTTTTTAAAAAATGACGGAGGATTTCTTTGGTTATTTCAAAATCGGAAATAACTCCGTTGACCAGCGGCCGAACAACCGAGATGTGCGCCGGCGTTCTGCCTACCATTTTTTTCGCTTCTTCACCGATGGCTAATATCTGGCCGGTTTTATTGTTGACGGCCACCACCGACGGTTCGTTAATAACAATTCCCCGCCCTTTTAGATAAACCAGTGAGTTGGCCGTTCCTAAATCAATGCCGATGTCTTTGGTGAAATAATTTAAGAACATATTTATATTCGAACAACGAATTTGAACGAATATTACGAATTACGAATTTATTCGTAATATCTGAGTTTATTTGTTGTTCGTATATATTTAATAAACTCTTTTACTCCTGTCAGATTCACTTTTTTCTCGCTGCGTTTTTTTATTTCTAATTTATTCCCCGTTTTCTCGCTGATAACGGCTCGATAAGGAATACCGATTAAATCGGCGTCGCTGAATTTTTCTCCGGCCGAAGCGTCTTCGCGGTCGTCGTATAATACCTCAACGCCGTTTTTTTGTAAAGAGTTATAAACTTTATCTGCGAACTTCCTGACACCTGACACCTGACACTTGACACTTAATAAATGAACCTTAAACGGCGCGACCGCTTCCGGCCAAACAATTCCTTTTTCATCGTGATAAATTTCAACAACCGTTCCCATTAAACGATTAAGCCCGATGCCGTAGCATCCCATTATCACATCGTTCAGTTCGCCTTTTTCGTTTTTATATTTAAAATTAAAAGGCGCCGAATACTTTGTTTTTAATTTAAAAATATTCCCGACTTCAATCGCTTTTTCCTCTCTTAAATTTTTATTGCCGCATTGAGGACAATTGTTTTGTTCTTCAATAATTTCTTTATTGATGGCTATTTTACATTTATCGCAAATATAAATTATGTCTTCACCGGCCGGCGTCAATGTTTGAAATTCGTGCGAATATTTAGAAAAAGTCCCGCCGGAAGCGAATGTTAAATAAGTCAACTTGCCGAGTCCGACAGATTTAAAAATTTTTTCGTAAGATTTTCCGACTTTCTCATAATATTTATCCAAATCGTTTTCATCCCTATGAAAAGAATACAAATCCTTCATAAAAAATTCCCGTCCGCGCAGAAGACCGGATTTTGCCCTTTTTTCGTCGCGGAATTTATTCTGAATTTGAAAAACGTATTTCGGCAAATCTTTATAGGAAAACACAAACTTTGCCAACAGCGGAGAAACAATTTCTTCGTGCGTCGGGCCGAGAACGTAATCTATTTTTGAATAAAAACTAGTAAATTTAAAAAGCGAGTCATAAGCTTCCCAGCGGCCGGTTTGTTCCCAATTAGTTTTCGGATGAAGCGAAGGCATTAAAATTTCCTGACCGCCAAGCGCTTCCATTTCTTCGCGGATAATATTTTCGATTTTTTTAAAAACCCGCCAACCAAGCGGCAAAAAAGTGTAAACGCCGGCCATTGTTTTATCGATAAAACCCGCCTTGATTAAAAGCCGGGCGTTTATTGCCTCTTCGTCTTTCGGCGCCTCGCGCTTGGTTTTTGTAAATAATTCAGACTGACGCATTGAAACTGTTATTTAATTAATAATAATATAAAAATCAAAAAATAAAAGAGGCACGAAGCTTTCGCTTCGCGCCTTAAAAATCACCATTGATAATTCTTTTTTATTTCGACGATATACTCGTCTAAATAGGGACGCATTTTTACCCCTATTATTTTACATTTCCGCCTTAACGTTTTTTCTTCAATGAATTCCATTTTGTTTTTAAGAGAATAACTGATATCGGTTACCGAATTCATTGCCTTACCCACCCAAAAATAAAAACTTATCACTTCATTGTCATAACCCAACCATCCTGTTTGATCTTTGTCAAAATCCGTTTTAAGCAACCAGTATAATTGTCCGGTAAAACTGTCTTTGTTTTTCTGGAGCGCTTTCTCAATACTCCGCCATGTCTGACCGATAAATTCAAAATGGCGAAAACGAATATCGTGCAATCGCATCGGTAATTCGTGATTTAATTGCTCGGCAACTGCATAAGCCAACGCAACCCAGATGTAATATCCTTCAAATGGAACCGGGAGGAATTTGTCTCCTTTTTTGCAGGCATAATAGAGTATCGTATTGAATATTTTCCTGCGCAAACCAAAAAGATTACGCTCAACTTTCTCAATTAATTCCGCTGCAACTTTTTCCTCAGCATCGGTTTTTACAAAAGTTCCCTTACCGCTCAATTCTAACTCTGCCATTTCTAACCTCCTATTTAAAAAAATATTTTAGAACTGATTTGAAAATAACAAAATATCGCAAAAAGGTCAAAACATGCGTTTTAGAAAAAATTAGCAATGTCTTTTATGGTAATAATCAACATTAAAAATAAAAGCAATGCCATTCCCGCGACATTGGCGTAACGTTCGAATTTTTGCGGCAATGGCGAGCCTTTAATTTTCTCAATCAGTAAAAACAGCAGCCTTCCGCCGTCCAAAGCCGGAAAGGGAAAAATATTTAAAACCGCCAGATTTAAAGAAATCAAAGCCAAAAGCTGAAGCAAATAAACAAAACCCAAACTGCCGGCCTGCGCCGTTATTTTGACTATTCCGACGGGACCGGCTACTTGTTCCAAAGACGCCTTACCGACAAACGCTTTAACGATTAAATTAAAAAATGCGAAGAAAATATTTTTAATCATTTCAACCGAGGTTTTAAATCCTTCCCGGACGCTTGCCAATAAATTTTTCTTCGGCAATCCCGCTTCAACTAAACTAATTCCCAAAGCGCCTTCGCCTTCCGGCGGATTAATCCGCGGAATTGTTTTAAATTCTTTAACTTCGCCCTGACGCTTGACTTTTAAAACAATTTCTTTTCCGCGATTGCCGTCGATAAATTTAATCAACTCATCAACGTTCGAAAAACCGATAATTTTATCGCCGGCGTTCAATCCGATTTGGCTCGCCGGACTGTTTAAAGAAACATCGGTAACCAATACCGTCTGCGGAATGCCGATGGAAAAGACCAACGAAATCGCCAACCAACCGAGCAAAAAATTCATTAAAACTCCGGCGGATATGATTATTGAACGTTTCCATATTGGTAAAAATATGAAATTTCGAGAATTTTCCAAATTTGAGCTACTATCCTCTCCAAAAATTTTCACGAAACCTCCAAAAGGCAAGGCGTTAACACTGTAAACCGTCTCCCCTATTCTTTTACCCCAGATTCGCGGCGGCAGTCCGATACCAAATTCTTCAACCAGTAAGCCGAATTTTTTAGCTGCCAAAAAATGCCCCAATTCGTGAACTAAAATCAAAATCGAAAGAGAAATTATTACCGCGATAATACCTATTAACATAGTTAATAATTGTTAAATTTTTATTCCTCTATTTCTTTAATTTTATTCTCTAAAATTTTCTCCACTTCTTCGTTCGCCCTATCTATTTCTTTTTGAATTTTATCTTTTAATTTAAATTTATCATCTTCGGAAATTTTCTTTTCTTCAAATTGCCGACTAATTTCTTTGTTGATTTCGTCGCGAACGCCGCGGATTTCTATTTTTATTTTTTCCGCTTCTTTTTTCGCCAGTTTAATCAATTCTTGCCGTCGTTCGCTAGATAAGGGGGGCAGATTAATTCTGAGCAAACTTCCTTCGAGATTGACGCCGACATTCAGATTCGCCGCCTCAACCGCTTTTAAAACAACGGCGGCCGCGTTTTTATCCCAAACTGAAATTTGAATCTCTCTCGGTGGTACAATACTTATCGAACCCAATTGCTTAAGCGGCAATTTTTGTCCAAAATAATCAACCGAAATGTCTTCTACTAATTTCGAAGTCGGCCGACCGCCGCGAATTGCGGAAAGTTGGTTTTTAAAATACCTTATTGTTTCATTAATTTTTATCTCTAGGATTTTTAATAAATCCATACTATTAATTTAAAATGCAAATATCAAAATGTAAAATGACCCCGAATAATTTGAATTTATTTCTTACTTCCAATAATAATCTTATCGACGTTTATTGTTATCGCGGAAATTTTTCTGCCATTTTCAATTTCCGGATATAAAATTTGCCAATTCAAACCGGCGTCTTTGCTTCTGTAAATTTTATCATAATCGGCCGCGAAAATCTCGTCGGAACCTGCCAAAACGCGAAAAACTTTTCGATTTTCCGCCGGCAAAGATTTAAAAACCTGCCAAGTTCTTCCGGCGTCTTTGGAACGAATAAGGCCGTAATCGGTAGCGGCGTACACCCCTACATCAGAACGAGAAGAGATATTATTTTCTTGCGCCGAAGGCGCATCTCCTCGTTTGGTCTGGGGGTAAACAACAAAATCGTTAATTTGAGCGGCGCCGCGATAATCATCCAAAAATTTCATTCTTTCAAAATTCATTTCCTCTTCACCGCCGACAAAAAAACCGCCGTCTTCCAATGAAAAATAAATTAAATTGTTTTCGCTTTTTAAAATGTTTATTCCTGAATTAAAATTCGCCAAAATTTTAAAGCTTTGATTTTCCAGAGAATAAGCGACCAAGCGGCCATCGGAAAGGCCGGCATAAAGATTTTTTTCGTCCGCGTCAAAATCATTAATAATAGTATTATCAAATTCTAAAATTTTTATTAAAGAAGAAAAGTTGTCTTCGCTTTGGTAAATAATTCCTTTGCCGTTTTGAAAAACGGAAAGAAAACTTCTGCCCGATGGAAGAAAAATAATTTTATAAATTTCCGTTTTTAAATTTATTTTATTTTCTCTATCTTGAAAAATTTGCCAATTTAAACCGTTATCGCGGCTGATAAATAATCCCCGGTTTGATCCGGCAAAAATCAATTTCGGATTAGAAGAAGAAATCTTAATATCATAAATATCTATTTTTTTATCGAAATGTACGGTCGCTTCTTCGAAATCTTCACCGTTAAAAACGTTAATAATTCCTTTAATTTCTTTGTTGCCAACAAACTGATTTTTAACAAAAGAAACGAGCGAAGCCAAAAAATTGCCGTTATTATCAACGCCGATCGCTATCGGTAATAATTGAAGAAAAAGGAAAGCCAATCCGCCCCAGATTAAAATAATGGCGATTGCATCATTCATAAAGAGTTCTCATCTGCAGACGTTTATTGACGTTAAATTGTTTTATTAGCGTCAGGCGTTTCAACGCTTCTTTCAATTTTTTGGAATTTTTGAGCGGATCTTTTTTAAGATTTTCTATTAATGATTGAAAAAAATCGTCAATCTCGACATCGCTCCAATTAGTCTTATTGTCTGCGTTAATCCGCGCGTTAATCTGCATTAATCTGCGTTTGCCGGCAAGCGCGGGAAAATAAATTTTCTGCAATCTCGAACTTAAAGTCTGGAGCAAATCTTCGACGGTTGCGGCGATAAAAATTATCAAAGCCGACTGTGGCGGCTCTTCCACTATTTTTAAAGCCGCGTGCTGCGCTTGAGGAGTCAAATTTTGAGCTCCGTTTATAACGGCCAAGCGCCGGCTTGAATTTACCGGTTTCTGCCAAAGAAAATTTTTGAGCTGCCTGACGGCGTCTATGCCGATAACGTTTTTTTCATCCGGCGAAATAATCAATATTTCTTTCAATAATTCCTTCGGTTTTTCAAAATTTCCGTTTTCCAAAAAATTCGCCAAAGACTGAACAAAGAGAAATATATCAAATTGATTTTCGCCGTAAAAAAGATAAGCGTGAGATAATCTATTATTTTCTACCCGTCTTCTAAAATCGTCTATTAAATTTTTATAACTTGCCATATACGAATAACGAAATATATACGAACAACGAATAGACGCCAATATTACAAATGACAATAAAAATTATTCGTAATATTCATTTAAATTCATTGTTCGATTATTGTAATTTTGATTTTTAAATTATCGTTTATTTAATAGTGTTCTCTTGTAAGTATCTAAATGCGTTAAAATCAATCCCGCGCCGCGGGCAACACAGAAAAGCGGTTCTTCTGCGACGTAAGCGTTTACGCCCAGCATTCTTTTGAAAAATTCCGGCAGATGCTTAAGTTGGGCTCCCCCGCCGGAAATAATTATTCCCTTTGCCATAATATCGGCAACCAGTTCCGGCGGCGTTTCGTTAAAAACATTTTGAACCGCCGAAGCAATATCTAACAAATAATGGTTTAAAGCCTCTGCGGTTTCGTTCGAATTAACCGTTAAATTTTTCGGCAAGCCGGACGCCAAATCTCTTCCTCTGATTTGAATTTCTAATTTATGCTTGGTCGGCAAAGCCGAACCGATTTCAATCTTTATCGCCTCGGCGGTCTGTTCGCCAATAGAAAGATTGTATTTTTTCTTAATGTAATCCATAATCGCCTGGTCAAATTTATTGCCGGCGACCCTTAAACTCGCCCAAGAAACAATGCCGCCCAAGGCAATAACTGCGGTTTCCGAAGTACCGCCGCCAATATTAACAATCATATTACCCGAAGAAGAATTTATCGGAATGCCGGCGCCTAAAGCGGCTAAAATCGGTTCCCGGACAACATGCGCTTCTTTAGCACCGGCCTCTTTGGCGGCGTTAATCACTGCTCGACGCTCGGTTTGGGTAATGCCGGCCGGAACGGATATAACCACGTCCGGCTTAAATAAATTCAAAGCACCGACGGCTTTGCCGATAAAATATTTAAGCATCGCCTTGGTAATGTAATAATCCGCAATCACTCCTTCTCGAAGCGGCTTGTAAGCGACAATATCCGCCGGCGTCCGGCCAACCATTTCTTTGGCCTCTTTGCCGACTGCCAAAACCGTATTGTCAGGCACGCTTAAAGCAACAATTGTCGGTTCATTAATAATAAAACCGCGCCCCGGAACAAAAACGATGGTATTGGCAGTACCTAAATCAATTCCAATTTTACGAATAAACATGGTAGTAAATTCAAAATGTAAATATCAAAATGTAAAATTACGGCGTAAAGTGTAAAATGTTAAAATTTTTTAATTTTGATTTGTCATTTTGATTTTTGAATTTTGATTTTTAATTTAAAATCCGAAATCTATATTTAATCTACGCGTTTTATATCGGCGCCAATTTTTCTCAGACGCTCATCTATCTTTTCGTACCCTCTTTCAATCTGATAAATATTATCTATTTCCGTTTTCCCGTTAGCGATTAAAGCCGCCATCACGAGAGCCGCGCCGGCCCGCAAATCGGGACTTACTAATTTTCTGCCGGAGAGTTTAGTCGGCCCGTTTATCACCGCTCGATGAGGATCGCAAAGAACAACATCGGCTCCCATCTGACTTAATAAATCCGTAAAAATCAAACGCCTGTCGTAAATCGTTTCATGAATCAAACTCTTGCCTTCGGCTTGCGTCATTAAAACCGTATAGGGCGGCTGTAAGTCTGTGGCAAAACCGGGATATTCGTGAGTGGTTGCGTCAACGGCAAAAATCTTTTTGGCCGGCGAAATTTTTATCCTGTCCTTATACAATACATAATTTACTTTTATTCTGTCAAACAAAGACCAAAGCGCTTCCAAATGATTCGGTTCGGCGTTTTTGATGGTGATTTCGCCGCTGTTTGAGGCGGCCGCCAACATCGCGAAAGTTCCGGTTTCGATTCTGTCAGGAATAATTTTATATTCCCCGCCCCGAAGTTTTTTAACGCCTTTTATTCTAATTGTCGGCGTGCCGGCGCCGCTGATTTTCGCGCCAATGCCGTTCAAAAACTCCGCCAAAGCAACGATTTCCGGCTCCATGGCGCAATTTTTTAAAACTGTTTCTCCTTCGGCTAGAATTGCGGTTATCATCAAACTTTCGGTACCGGTCACGGTAATTTTCGGAAAAAAAATTTCCGCTCCTTTTATTCTTTTTGCGGTTAAGTGGTAATAATCTTGTCCTGAGTCGCGTCTAAGGATTTCTATTTTTGCTCCCATTTTTTGAAAACCGTCCAAAAACATATCTATTGGCCGCGTTCCGGCACCGATAACGCAACCGCCCGGATGAGGAAAATTTACTTTTCCGCATTTCACAAGCATCGGTCCGACAAACATAATGGAAGCCCGAAATTTATTGACCAAATTTTCCGGCAAATCAAAACATTTTTGGTTTTTAAATTTAATATCAAAAACTCCGGGTTTAATTTTTTTAATCTCGCCGCCCAAAGCGGCAAACATTTCCTGGGCTCTGAAAACATCTTCAATCTCGGGAGCGTTTGAAACCCGAATAGTTTCTTCCGTTAGAAGCGCTACCGGAAAAATTTTTAAAGCCGCGTTTTTAGAACCGCTAACGCCGATTTCCCCTTTTAACGGCTTACCGCCCTGAATAATAAATTTTGCCATTAGTTAAACAATATGATATCCTATTAAAAAACTCAAGATTTGCGTATGACCGTAAAAACTCGTCGCCTGTTGTTTTATAGCGTTTTTTTATTGTTTATTATCACCGGACTGGTAGCGGTTTTTTATTCGTTGGGTTGGCGGATAAATTTAAAAAATGAAGATTGTTCCATTAAAACTTTAACGAATTGTTTCCAAAAAACCGGCGGAATTTATATCGAAACTCAGCCGAAAAACGTACTTATAAAAATCGACGGTAAAACTTTCAAAGACAAATCCGGTTTGATTCAAAGCGGCACCCTAATTTCCAATCTTTTTCCAAAAAGATATAAAGTGGAAATTAAAAAGGGAGGTTATCAATCGTACCAGAAAACCGTCAAGGTTGAACCAAATCTGGTCGTTGAAATTCCCAACACTGTTTTAATTCCGGAAAAATTCGAAAAAAAAATAATTAAAATCCCCAAACCAATCGACAATTTCTGGCTCGCTTCGGAAAAAATCGTTTTTCGAAACAACGGCGTTTTGTACTATCTCAATAAAGATTCTGCCATAAAATTGAGAGGCGACGAATTTGTTGATTGGAGTGAAGATGCCACCAAATTCATCGTTAAAGACTCAAAAAACAAAATTTTTTATCTCTACGATTTAAATAATCTTTCAAAAGTTTTCAATATTAACGCCGCTTTTAGCAATCTCAAAAGAAAATCCGCTATTACTCAAATCGCTTTCCATCCGGCCGATTCTAATAGACTAATTATCCAAGATAAAAATTCACTTAATCTTTTTGATTTAAATCGATTGCAATTGGAAACTATTATCAAAGAGCAAATAGTTTTTTGGACGATTAAAAATCCGAACATTTATTATATTAAAAAAACCAACGATCAACAACTAACGACTAACGACTATGTATTGTATTCTTTCAATTTAATTCTTAAAACCGATAGCCTAATTGCCCAATTGCCCAATTACCCGATTACTCGATTTATTATTTCTCCTGACGACAAAAAAATCGCTTTTTGGAGTAAAAATAATGAAATAAATATTTATTTTCTAGAAGATTATCGCTTGGGCATCAATAAAAAAGCCGGCGAAATGATTACTTTAAATATTTTCGAAAACCAAAAGATTAAAAATATTTCTTGGTATAAAGATTCTTATCATTTGCTGGTTGAACACGAAAAAGGGCTGGATTTTATCGAAATCGATAACCGATTACCGATTAATAAATACATCCTTGCCGAAAATGTTTCAAGTTACTATTACGATCCCAAACCGAATCGTCTCTATTTTGTCAAAGAAAATAAACTTTATTTTATCGAGATTTAACGTTCTGATCTATTTAATTTTTTCTTTTAAGGTTTCAATTTCCAATTTAAATTTTAAATTCCAATTTAAAACTTTCATTAAAAACAATATTTGCCAGTCCTCTTAAGAGGACTAATTACATATTTAAAAAACGCCACCGGCCTTTTCCTTTATAAGTAGGAAGTTTAGAAAAAGATTTCTTGTTATTTTTAAATTCCGGCCAGCTGGAATATTTTATTTTTTTATCTCTTTTGTCATAGCCGTATCCTAATATAATATCCTTTGCCGCGCTAATAGTATCGCCAGAAACTCCCAATAATTCTTTAATTTCATGGTATTTCTTTTTGTAACCAATTAGCTCAATAACGGCCATTCTTCTTAAAATAAGCGTTTTCTCATCACTGGTTAAAACTTTGTTAATAAATTGTTTTAAATCGTCTACCGACTGAATTTTCTTTATTTCTTTCAATAATCTCTCCCAGACGATTTTCTCTAAATTTTTATTTATTTTATTTCTTAAAACCACTGCCATATTTTAAATTATATCACAATCATAATAAAAATTATAACAACATTATAGTAATAAAAAGCAAAAAAATAATACTAATTCACTAGTCCTCTTAAGAGGACTAGTGAATTAGTAAAACTAAAATAAAATAAAAATAATAAAAAAATAATGAAAAGAATGGGAGGATAAAAAGAATAAAGAGAATGATATAAAAATGATATATAGAAATGATATAAAAGTTATAAATTATAAAAGAATTATAAAAAGCGAACTTTTATGCTATGGGATAAAAAAGTCTGCTTTCAGTTTCTTTTCTTATTGAAAAATCGGTAAATAATTAAAAAGGTCAATCCGCCCAATAAATCAAAAAACAAATCGCTCAAGGTGTCGGCGGCGCCGAGTTGTAAAAATTCCGAGTAGCCGCGGGAAGAAATTAAAACATCGTAAAAAAATTCAAAAAATTCCCAGAAAACGCCGATTAAAGCGACGAAAGACAAAATTACAACTGTGAGGCGGGAAAATTTTTGATTAATCGATTCTTTGGAAATTGGAAATTGGAGATTGAAAATTAAGGCGCTAGCCGCCATTGCCACCCAGAAGCCGCCCAAAAAATGCATCGGCATATCAAACCAAAGATAAACCCAATACCAGTAATTAATTAGTGCAAGAATATGAAGAAAAAGGATAAAAACTAAAAGACCAATAATGAATTTTAGAGAAATCACGTTTGATTTTATCGTTTCTTCCATTGCGGCGCTCGCCTTGCTTTTTTCAGACCGTATTTTTTACGCTCAACCATTCTGGCGTTGCGAGTAAGATAGCCTATGCGGCGCAGACGTTTTTGAAATTCAGGGTTGAATTTAAGCAAAGCCCGCGAAATACCTAAACGAACCGCTTCGGCCTGGGCTTTGATACCTCCGCCTTTAACTTTTACCGACGCCCCCAGTTTATCGTCAATTTTCATTTTTTCCAAAGGCGAAATAACGGCGTTTTGAAGCCTTAAAAGCGGAAAATAATCGGCAAGATTTCTGTTATTAATTTCAATGCCGGTTTTTTTCGTAAAAAGCCTTACCCGCGCTATTGCCGTTTTCCGACGGCCAACGGCCTCGAAATACTTTTCTTTTTTAACTGGCATTTCTTTCTTGATTTTTGCTGTTTGTTTTGCTTTCTCCATTATCTCGTATTACCCTACTAATTTACGAATTTCTACTAATATTACTAATATTAGTAATATTTGTAATAATTAATAAATTAGTAGAATCTATTCTATTATTAATTTCTTAATTCTTTTTGCTCTTAATTTATTCTTCGGCAACATTCGCATCACCGCCAGACGCAAAACTGCGGCTGGTCCTTTTTTTTGCCAAAATTTCTCCAACGTCTGTTCTTTTAAATGGCCGATTTGAGTCGTGTGACGGTAATAAGTTTTCTGCTTCATTTTTTTTCCGCTGACTTCCATTTGGGCGATATTTTTAACAATTACTTTATCGTCGCCTTCAAGCCGCGGCTCGTATTTCGGATTTTTCTTGCCTTGCAAAATAACCGCGATTTCGCTGGCTAATCTTCCGAGTTTTTTGTTTGTGGCATCAATAATGTAATCCAATTTGACTTACAACTTACAACTTACGACTTACGACTTTTTCGTCGTTAGTCGTTGGTCGTTAGTTGTTGGTTAATTTATTTCTTTCCTTCAATAATCATTTGTTCGATGTTTTTCGGCACTTCTTCATAATGATCAAATTCCATAGTGAAAGTTCCGCGACCCTGCGTCATTGATCTTAACTTCGTTGCGTAGCCGAACATTTCGGACAACGGTACCTTAACATCAATAACTTTAACATTCATTCTGTCGGAAATGTTTTCAATTCGGCCGCGCTTGGCATTCAAATCTCCAGTAACGTCGCCTAAAAATTCCAAAGGAGTAATTACCTGGACTTTCATCATCGGTTCCAAAATTTTCGGGTTCGCTCTTTTTGCCGCTTCTTGAAGCGCCATAGCGCCGGCGATTTTGAAAGCGATTTCCGAAGAGTCCACTTCATGAAAAGAACCGTCGTAAAGCGTGACCTCAATATCCGTCAACTGATAACCTGCTAAAATTCCTTTACTCAACGCTTCTTTAACTCCTTTTTCAACCGCCGGAATAAATTCCTGAGGAATAATGCCGCCCTTGATTTGATTGATAAAAATAAAACCTTTTCCTCTTTCCAGCGGTTTCACTTTCAGCCAGACATGGCCGTATTGACCGCGACCGCCGGACTGTCGAATATATTTTCCTTCAGCCTCGCTTTCGCCGGTAATCGTTTCTTTGTAAGCCACTTGGGGCCGGCCGATATTCGCTTCAACGCCAAATTCTCTTTTAGTTCGGTCAATAATGATTTCAAGATGCAATTCTCCCATTCCGGAAATAATTGTTTCTCCGGTGTCCGGATCGCCGGCTACTCTAAAAGTCGGGTCCTCTTCGGATAATCTGTGAAGCGCAAAACCTAATTTTTCCTGGTCTGCTTTGGTCTTAGGTTCAATTCTAACAGAAATTACCGGTTCGGGGAAAGTGATTTTTTCCAAAACAATCGGATTATCGGGAGCGCAAAGAGTGTCGCCGGTTGAAGTGCCTTTTAAACCGACCGCCGCGCCCAAATCGCCGGCGAACATTTCCTCAACCTCTTCGCGCTGATTGGCGTGCATTCGAACAATTCGGCCGATTCTTTCCTGATTGCCGGTTGACGAATTCAAGATATAAGAACCTCTTTTTAACGTTCCGCTATAAACCCTGAAAAAAGTCAGACTGCCGACAAAAGGATCTGTGGCGATTTTAAAAGCCAAAGCGGTCAAAGGCTCTTTGTCGTCAGGCTGGCGAATAATTTCTTCTTCGGTTTTTGGGTGCGTACCTTTTATTGGTTTGATTTCTGTCAAATCAAGCGGCGAAGGTAAATAATCTAAAACCGCATCAAGAAGCAATTGCACTCCTTTGTTTTTTAAAGCTGAACCGCAAAAAACCGGAATTAATTGGCTGTTAATCGTCGCCTTTCTTAAAGCTAATTTAAGCTCGCTAACGGAAATTTCTTTTCCTTCCAAATATTTATGCATTAATTTTTCATCGATTTCGGCGATTTTTTCCACCAATTCAACCCTCCTTTTTTCGCTTTCCGCCTTTAATTTTTCCGGAATTTCTTTTTCAATAATTTTCTCGCCGCGTTCGCCTTCAAAATAAAACGCTTTCATATTTAACAAGTCCACAATTCCTTCAAAATTCGCTTCCAAGCCTATCGGCAATTGCAAACGAACGGCGTTCGGATTAAGTCTTTCCAAAATCGAACGGAAAGAATTTTCAAAACTCGCTCCCATTCTATCGAGTTTATTAATAAAACAAATCCGCGGCACCTTGAATTTATCCGCTTGATGCCAAACGGTTTCCGACTGCGGCTCAACGCCGGCAACGCCGTCAAAAACAACCACCGCGCCGTCAAGCACGCGCAAAGAACGCTGAACCTCAACGGTAAAATCAATATGGCCCGGAGTATCAATAATGTTAATGCGGTGTTCATGGGCTTGACGAATTTTTTGTTTTTCTTCGTCGTTAGCCGCGGTTTTTAAAAGATAAGTCGGCGTCCAAAAACAAGTCGTGGCCGCGGCGGTAATAGTGATTCCCCTTTCTCTTTCCTGCTCCATCCAATCCATAATCGCCTGACCTTCATGAACTTCGCCAATTCGATGGGAAATGCCGGTATAAAAAAGAATCCGTTCGGAAACAGTTGTTTTGCCGGCGTCGATATGGGCGATAATGCCGATATCTCTATATTTTTCCAAAGGATATTGTCGCATAAAATTATCTGGCAAAGTGAGCAAAAGCACGATTCGCTTCCGCCATTTTATGAACGTTTTGTTTTTTCTTTATCGCCGCGCCTTCGTTTTTGGAAGCGGCAATCAATTCTTCCGCCAATTTTTTATCCATTGACTGTCCCTTTTTTGAACGCGCCGCTTCAATAATCCAATGGCACGCCAAAAAGAATTTTCTTTCCGGTCTGACTTCTCTCGGCACCTGATAATTGGCGCCGCCGACTCGCTTGGATACAACCTCTAAAAGCGGCGAAGCATTTTCAAGGGCTTTTTCAAAAATCGACAGCGGTTCTTCCTTGCTCTGCTTCTGAATGTTTTCAAAAGTTTTATAAAGAACTTTTTCCGCCGCCGTTTTTTTACCTTTTTCCATTAAATAATTAATAAAACGGCCAACAGCCACGCTATTATATTTAACATCAGGTTGATGAATTTTTTTGTATTTTCGTTTTTTACGCATAATTTTCCTACTAATTTACGAATTTCTACCAATATTTATTGCTAATTTATTATTAGTAAAATTCGTAATGATTAGTATGTTGGTAGGGTCTATTTTGATTTCTTCACTCCGTACTTACTCCTTTCCTGTTTTCGGCCTTCTGTGCCGGTGGTATCCAATACCCCTCGCACAATATGGTATTTCACACCCGGCAAATCTTTGACTCTGCCGCCTCGTAACAAAACAATCGAATGTTCCTGCAAATTATGGCCAATTCCCGGGATATAAGCAGTTACTTCCATACCGTTAGTCAAACGCACTCTGGCAACCTTTCGCAATGCCGAGTTCGGCTTCTTGGGAGTGGTGGTAAAAACTTTCAAACAAACTCCTCTTTTGAAAGGAGAGCTTGAATAAACCGGTCTGTTTTTGACCGTGTTAAAATAAAAACTCATCGCCGGCGCTTTAGTTTTTTTAACGGCGCTTTTTCTTCCCTTTTTAATTAATTGTCTGATAGTCGGCATGTTTCTTTGCTTCGCTCAGTCAAAATCAAAAATCAAAAATAAAAAATAAAAAAGACTGGCTAACAGCACTGTATAGAATAACAAAATCAACAAAATATTGTCAATAACTTAAAATCCGAAATGCCGGCCGGTGACAATCCAAAAAAGAGATTTCGCCAAAATCGGCAAAAGATAAAAAGCTAAAATCAAAGCCAGAAAAATTCCGACAAAACCTATTCCTTCCAAAATACGGCGGGCTTTGGGAAATAAATCCATAAAAACTTTCGAACCGTCGAGCGGCGGCAAGGGAACAAGATTAAAAAGGCCGAGAAAAATATTGATATAAACAATTATCGACAGCGCCATTAAAAACACCGGAGAAAAAGCGTAGCCCAGTGTTCCAATGGAAGCGATTCTTAAAAATATTCCCAAAATCAAAGCAATTAAAAAATTAGCCGTCGGACCGGCAACGCCAACTTTCAAGGAGCCGTATTTTTGGTCTCTTAAATTTAAGGGATTATAAGGAACCGGCTTTGCCCAACCAATAAAAATTCCGCCGTAAAACAATAAAAAAAGCGGGATAATCACCGTCCCCATCAAATCAATGTGCGACAAGGGATTTAATGTCAGCCGGCCGGCGTCTTTGGCGGTAGAGTCGCCGAGTTTATAAGCGATAAAGCCGTGGGCATATTCATGAAAAGTGGCGGAAAGAATGATTACCAGATATAAAAATAATTTTAATGATAAAATTTCCATAATAATAATTAATACATCTTGACACCTGATACCTGATACTTAATACTTATTTCTATGAGACAATGCAAACTTTGCGGTAAAGGGTCAATTGTCCGCGGAGCCAGAAAAAAGCTTCGAGGTAAGTATAACCCAACGCCGAAAAAAAGAAAATATCCCAATCTTCAAAAAACGCGCCTCGCTTCGGGACAGCGAGTTTTGGCCTGCGCGAAATGCATCAAAAAACAGCGGGCCATCGTATAGTGGCAATATACACCCTTGGGGTGGGTGCGTCGGCGGTTCGATTCCGCCTGGCCCGAAAAATTCTTACAAACCAAAAAATCCCGCCGAAAACGGGATTTTTGGTTAGAATCAATTTTAATAAAAAATTTTTCACAACAAATTTCTTGATTGCGAAAACACACCAATAAACGAAACGATCGCCAATAAACTCATCGAGATAAACAACCATTGAAAACCAAACTCTATCACAATCAATCCGCCAATTAAAGTACCAACACTAGTTGCAATATTTGAAATCAATTTCCAATCAGAATATTCCTTTATGTGTCGTCCGCCGTCTAAATGTTCGGCAAAAATTGCATCAAAAGCGGGCGTCCCTAACGCTTCTCCAAATCCTAAAAGAATTTGTAAGAAAATTAAATAATAAACATTGGTTGTAAAAATAAAAAGAAACCAAGTAATAGCACGCACTAAAAACCCAGCCAACAATAAATATTCTTTTTCTTTAAGACGGTCGCCAATTTTAGAAATTATTAAAGTAAAAATAATAGTGGCTATCAAAAATGCAGACCAAGTTATACTTACAGAAAGAATATTTTTATCAAGCAGTCCGACGTACACGGCGTAAAGAGGTCCAAACAAACTCGCAGCAAAAACAAAAATTCCGTTATAGATGAATAAAATTTTAAGCGATTTATTATTCATGCTTGAAGATTAATAATTCGAAGCGAGAATCGAACCCTCGAGCGAGGCGGCTAATTCAATATGGTGGTGTTTATTGGACGAAACCCGAACCCATTTTGAGCAAAATCCAGAGGATTTTGCGGATTGAATTCCGCCCAGCGTTTCCGCTCGCCTGACGACGGACAAAACAGAAAAATTTTCCTTACATTTATTTATTCGCATTCGCACGCCCCCAAAATTTTTTTCAATTAAGGAAACGAAAATTTTTCTGTTTTGCCTTCCTGCTGAAGCAGGAATTGCGGAAACGCTTTCCCACCCCCAGCCGCGAGGCAGAGCAAGCGGGCAAAAATTCCTTCCCCCAGACCCCCTTCCTTTTTGCCCGCTTGCTTTCGGGCTTCGCCCGATTTTTTTGCGGACGGGCTATTATAAAATTCAATAGTCGCCCTTGCCCCACCGCACCCGTGCGCGGGCGACAGAAAGGAACTCCCTTGATTTTTGTTGCTAGAAATTAAAATATTTGGTATCATAATATTGAAAGTATAGCATATCACTTATATACTATCAAATTTGTGAAACCATGGCAACAGAAATAAACATTGGGGAAAATATAAAGAAATATAGAGGCAAGTTAGGACTATCCCAAGAGGATTTTGCCAAGAAATCTGGTGTTAAATACACTACCCTGACAAAAATAGAGAGCAATGTAATTAAAAAGCCGTCCGTGCTTATTATGGCAAAATTAGCCAAAGCACTCGGTGTTGCAATTGAGGATTTAATCAAATAATTATGCGATTTATTGGTTGTAAAGAAAATTTGTTAGATTTTATAGAAACCTTTGTCAAACAAAAAGACATCAAGGGCAATATTTTTTGCGATTTATTTTCCGGCACTGGAAGCGTGGCAAAACATTTCAAAAAACTTGGCTATAAAATTATTTCATCTGACCTTTTATTTTTTTCTTATGTTTTACAAAAGGTTTATGTTGAACAAAATCAATACCCTAAATTTGTTAAATTATTAAAGCATTTGAAAATTGATCCTGTTGAAGAAACGCTTTTTACCAGCGATAGTCAAAACGCGAAAGAAATAATCAAATATCTAAATAATTTAGAAGGTGTTGAAGGATTTATTTATAAAAATTATTCACCCGAGGGGACACAAGGACAAACTTATTCTCGCAAATACTTTACTGGCGATAATTCTAAAAAAATTGACGCAGTAAGAGAAAAAATAGAGGAGTGGAAAAAATCAAATCTTATTAACGAACAGGAGTATTATTTTTTACTCGCCTCTCTTATAGAAGCCGTGCCGTTTGTAGCGAATATCAGCGGGACATATTCAGCTTTTTTGAAAGAATGGGATAAAAGAGCTTTCAAAAAACTAACTCTTGAAGTGCCAGAAATAATAAAAAGCGACGAAACGCACAAAGTTTATCATGAAGACGGCTTGAAAGTTTTGGACCAAGTGAAAGGAATTGATATTTTATACCTTGATCCGCCCTATAATGAGCGACAATATGCCCCAAATTATCACATTTTGGAAACTATAGCTAAATGGGATAATCCGCAAATAAAAGGTATCACAGGGATGAGACCGTATGAAAACCAAAAATCAGAATTTTGTAATCCAAAAACAGGAATAAAAACGCTTGGTGAAATCATAAAGAAAAACAATTTTAAGCATTTGCTTTTAAGCTATAACGACGATGGCATAATGCCGGAAAGCGAAATTTTGAAATTGTTTAATAACGCAGGTAAAAGCGAAATCGCAGAACAAAGTTATCAACGATATAAAAGCAATAGCAACGGCGACCAAAAGGACGGCGTAAAAGAAAAAATTTATTATCTGAAAAGCGTTAATCCGCAAAACAAACTGAATGATTTAAGCGGCTCGGAGTGGATATTTTTTCTTAATTCTGTTGAAGTTACGCATTATTCAACAAAAGGTGCTGACGGCTTTGCTCATCATTTGCGAGGCAAACACCCATCACCAAAACCGCCGCAATTGATGAAAAAATTTGTTGATTTTTTCACGAAAGAGGGGCAAATAGTTTTTGACCCGTTTATGGGAGTTGGTGGAACACTTATCGCTTGTTCGTTATCCAATAGAAAAGGCATTGGTGTTGATTTATCAAAAAATTACATAGATTTGTATAAAAAAGTTTGTAAAGAGCTTGGTGTTGCGGAACAAACCGCAATTGTTGGCAATTCTTTGGAATTAGACAAACTTTTGCCGAAAAATACAAAGTTTGATTTTATTCTCACTGATCCGCCATATGGCGAAATGTTGAGCAAGAAAAGAACAGGTCAGAAAAAAAAGAAAACCGGCGTTGCGGTTGCTACTCCATTTACAAACCACGAAACTGATTTAGGAAATATGGAAAGAGAAAATTTTCTTGAATCGCTAAAAAATGTAATAGCAAAATCCACAGAATATTTAAAACCGAAAGGATATATCGCAGTTTTTGTAAAAGATTTACAGCCGAATGGAAACGGCCATAATATGCTACATTGCTACATTACAAGTAAATTGCTTGAAATACCCGACATTACTTTCAAGGGGTATAAAATTTGGTATGACGCAACGCAAAAACTTTATCCCTTTGGTTATCCGCACGCTTTCGTTGCAAACCAGTTTCATCAATTTATTATGATATTTCGTAAAGAAAAATAACCTATGAAAAATAGTAATCTTTGGATTTTAACAGAGGAAAGGCCGAAGCGAGAAGTTATCGCAAATATTTTAATGATGTTTGCGAAAGATAATAAATTCGCTTGCTTTATTGATACAATTCGGATTTTGCCAATTTTAGAAAAAGGAAAATTTACTTTTTTATATGAAGTGGTCGGTTTTCGTTGCAACAAAATTGAAAGGGTATTTATAAAATCCGTTAGTGGATTTTCCAGTTTTGTTGATTTTCTTATTTTTTATCAAGAAAGACAGCCGACACAAAAAGACATTCCGCTTTATGCGATAGAAGAAACGAAAACCGATGACAAAGAAAGCCGAAACACTGGCGTATATCAACGAGCATCAAAGTTTGTTTTTCTTGAAAATTATTACCCCGAAACTAAAAAAGTAATGCTCTATAATTTAAAAATAGAGCAAAAAGAAGCGCCAACGGCTACTTATATTTTTGGCACAAAATTATTGCTTACGCTTGGCGTAGAAATACAAGGTAAAAAATTGGACGAAAATATTTTTAAGCTGTTTAATTCTGTTGATGAAATTGTCGCTTTCAAAAAGAAAATGCGTCGCGCGCCAAAAGGCAATGTTCCTATTTTGATTAAGAAAAACGGTGATAAGATTACAATTTCTGGCAGATTGTTTAAATCCGGCGGATTAGCTCACGATCCGAATATTGGGGCATTAAGTTTGATAAGTGCGGCAATTCGCAAGCTGGGCTGGACGGGCGAAATTATTATTACAAAACACGGCTTAAAACAAAAACATTTACAAGCAGACAATAAATTTATAAAAATTGCCAATCATCTAAAACTGCAAATTCAGAAATTGGTTTTGCCCGCAAGCAGAGAGCAGGATATTTATTGGAAATACGAAACGGAAGGCGAAAAACTTGGCACGATTTTTATACATTTGGTTGTTGAAAATTTTACAAAAGGATTTTCTATTTTTGAAAATCATGCCGGTTGCGAAAAAGGTTATTTTATAACGAGCGATGGAAAACATATACCGCTTGAAAAGTATTCGGACAGAAAAGCGTATAAAGCCGGTGATAAAAACAAGATTATCAGTATTCCCGATTTAATTTTGATTGATTTCGGCAGAAGCGAAGTTATCAATGTTGAGGGCAAAAAATATCAGTTTCGCCAAAATGGAATTAACGAATTAAAAAGTTTTGGTGATATAGAAAAAACTTACATTAAAAAATACTATCCAAAATATAAAATTATCCGCACCGTGGTTTTATATGGTGGCACGGAAAATAAAGTCGTTGAAATTGGAGTTGGCTTTTTACTTAATGAAAATGGCGATCTTGTTTTAGGAATTAAAGCCCCAGAATTATTCAAAGAAGCCATAAAGAACCTTTTAGATTTTTGGTCATAAAATTTATGAGCAAAGTAATTCTTCGCAAACTAAAAATTACTAACTTTGGTCCCATAAAAGAGGACGAAGTTATTTTTGAACCTTTTACCTACTTTGTCGGGAGAAATAATGCTGGTAAATCACATTATTTAAAAGCTATTGAAATTTTATTGGCTACAAAAAATCCCCCAGCCGCAGAAATTATTAAACTACAAAATGATAAAACAAAAGAAATAGTAATTGAGGGTGAATTTGAAGGGGTGGGAGATTTTACATCGCTTGTATCTACGAGCAACCATAAAAAAGCAATAGACGAAGCGATTAAAGAAGGTGTTTTGAGGGTAGTGCGAGTATTAGATTCAAGCGATGATGATAAAACGGCCTTCGGCGTGTATAAAGACGATGGAACAATTCATAATCCAAGCGGTTTTTCCAGTAATCTTTTAAAAGTTTTACCTGACCCGATTTCAATTTTAGCGACCGCTGATACTGTTGATGAACTTAAAAATACACAAAATACTGCTTTGAGCAAATTAAAAAAGGAGGCTCTAACTGCCTTTTTTGATGAACTAAAAACGAAAACACAAGAAACTTTAACAAGTTTAGATAATTTTTTACATAGTAAAGATTGCGAGCAACGTTCACAAGAATTGATAAAGTTTGAGACACACCTCAAAGAGGAATTGATGGGCGAATTTGCCGAAGTAATTCCATCGGTTGAATTTAATTTACCGGACGAGGAAGTAATTGCGAAGGAAATGAAAATTTTTCTTGATGACGGTTATCGTTCCGAAATTGAGCAAAAAGGACATGGATTACAAAGAGCCGCATTACTCGCGTTGCTTAAAGTTTTGGCTAAACATGGTGCACGCTATCAAGACAAACCGAGCCCGATTTTTCTTGTTGGTGAATTGGAGTCATTTTTACATCCTTTTGCTCAAAAACAATTTGCCGAAGTTTTGTTGAAATTAGTAGATCAATACCAAATTGTTACGACAACACATTCGCCTTTTATTGTTACACCTCAAGCAATTGATGGTTATAGGCGGATTCAAAAAAAGGAAGATGGAACAAAATCAGTAATGATTACGAAAAATAGCGTTGATACTGCTTTACTAAAACGGCATCTTGAGCGACGAGGCAATTTAGAGGGTTTGTTTGCCGACAGGGTTATTTTAATCGAAGGAAGTCATGATGAAAATTTTTACGATAAATTAAGGGAAATTTTTAACATTTCCTTACCAGAGAAAAAATTTACATTATTTATCAAAGCCGGTGGCAAGGAAGAACTGCGACAATCTAGGAAATTTTACAAACAAATGAACTTTGATGATGTTTCGGTTATTTGCGATTTAGATTATTTATTTAGTAATGATTTTAAGAATTTGCTAAAAGAATTGAGTTTAGATGAAAACTTATCAACAAACTTACGAAAACACATTGATTGGAGTAATGCTGGCGACCCATCTTTGAAATATGTTTTAGAAAAAATAAAAGAAAAAGGCGAGCCAACGGATTTTGAAAGCACTCTAAACAAATTGTCTGAAAATAGAGTTTTCGCTTTACGAAAGGGTGCCCCCGAAAATTATTTTAAAAATAACAATGGCGTTAAAGACGGATGGACAGATGTAAATTCTGAAACTGATTTACTTGAAGTTGATTATTTGAAAAATTTGATGCAATCAGTTTTAATATAAATAACTAACCTCACCCGCCACCCTTTTTGATTTGTAGCCCGTCCGCAAAAAAATCGGGCGAAGCCCGAAAGCAAGCGGGCAAAAAGGAAGGGGGTCTGGGGGAAGGAATTTTTGCCCGCTTGCTCTGCCTCGC
>QZGF01000028.1_pt1 | contig 27833 bp, 29 predicted proteins | sample 1990021 | NCBI WGS metagenome assembly QZGF01 (sample SAMN10076523, study PRJNA491371) | Subsurface metagenome, whole genome shotgun sequencing project. | isolation source: subsurface fracture fluid from borehole BE326-BH2 | place: South Africa: Beatrix Gold Mine | collected 2015-06-18 | reverse complement strand
TCTACAAAGGGCTGACCGCCATTCATTCTCTTATATGAATTTGTCGCCGAATCATAAATCCATTCAACACCATACTCAGACATTCCAGTTCTAAATAAGAAAGAAATATTTGAAGCAACTGCTCTCTCTAGCGGTTTGGGGTCAGCAAACTTCCAGCTAATAAACTTGTCATCCCAAGCCCTGCCATCGGGTCCCTCAAAACCAAACCCTCTTTTCTCTGCTTCATTATAGATAGCATCAAGGTATGCAACTGGCTGATGTTCATCTGCTGCATCAACCCCTTTCTGCAGACGATCTTTTACCCTTTTGACAGCAGGAACACCAATATTATGACCTGCATTAAAATCATTGCCCGCAGATCCTCCAAACCAGCCAATCCTATTAAGAAGAGCATAAGCGTCAACACGCGGATCTATATTTCCTCTTGGTTTTACTCCTCCGGGACAACTATCACAAATATTATTTGCACCTCCCCAATGCAAAAATATAGGCCTGTCACCATATTCAAGAGCCCAGTTTATGTAATACACCCGAGCGCTCCTTACTACAGCCACCTCCATGTCTTGTGCTGCAGCTCCACAATAAAAGATAGCAAGGAAACGTGTGATTCCACCCTCAGCAACTGCCTCATAGACCACATCGGCTCTTGATATGCCGGACAAAGGTCTTGCATCAACATGGTTTTCTATCATCGCAGCAACAGGGCGTCTTTTCTCCCATACTTCCCGCTCAGCCTTGGTATACATTGCACCATTTATAGGACACTCTTCAGTTTTTGGCTTGTTGGTATCTACTTTCCTTTTGAGGTCACTATCCACTTTGGTCCTTGGGTTAGTGTTATCTGCTGGAGGCTTTCGCAGATAAGAAAATAAAGCCCATGAGCTTCCACTTACCAATAGGTAAATTCCCAAAAATGTTAGTAGGATTGTCAATTTCCTATTCATAACTTTTACCCAAAGCTTGCTCTAGAGCTTTCTTTTCCTCCTTTGAGAGCTCAACTGAGCTTTTACCCTCCTTAATATTTTTAACATAAATTCGCGTCCTTTCTCTAGTATGAAGTCCAGTCAAAATTATACCATTGTTAAAAGCATCCAAAAGAACCAAAACAAAACTGTGCTCACCCCCAAGGTCCTCAAACGGATTAAATCGGATAAGAGAAGTCTTTTGGATATGGAATTTGGAACTGTCTTCCAAATCTGAAAGCTTATTTTTCAGTGCCTTGATGCTATTTGAATGCTGGCTTTCGCTTCTGATAACTTTCTCAATTAACTTCAGAAGATCTCCCTTATTTACTTCCAAAATAAAACTTTTTATCCTTAGGGCAAGATAGACACATACTCCCGTTACAAAAACGTTCCAACAAATAAGAGCAATCAGCAATACAGATTGAAAATCCATCTAGAATTAAAATTGTCTCATTGCAATCTACAACTAGTCAAGATTGTTAAAGATTAGCTTATGGTTGACTTGATGTTTAGATTGTATATTATAAGTCCTAGAGATGACTAGAAGGAGAACTAGAAAGGAGAAGCTATCAGCAAAACACAGTTACTTGATAAACTGGGACAGTTTGATGGCAGGAAATTCTGATAATTCGAGGCTATCTGAAGCTAATGTCAATAGGCAAAAAGAATCATCTGCTTCAAGCAAGGCTACACCCAAAGGTACTATCAAAAATGCCGTTCATATGGAAAAAGGTTACATCACAGGATCGGTAAAAACCGATCTTATTAAAAGTCTTATTGTTTCCATAGCAATAATCTCCCTTGAATTAGTGCTATACTTGAATTGGAAATAGGAGAGGGGGTGACTAAGCTTTATGTACTGTGTAAAGTGCAGAACAAAAAGAGAAGGCAAAAACGTTCAAGAAGTTACGATGAAGAACGGCAAGAAAGCTCTTAAGGCAGAGTGTGAAGTTTGCGGTACCAAGATGTTTAAGATCAAGGGCAACGCATAAAACTTCCTTTTCGTTAAACAAGAGAGCCGAGTTATACTCGGTTTTCTTGTTGTCAAATACCCGATATGTATCAAGATAAGTGGAAGAGGGTTATTCAAGTATTTGATAGTCACTACCAAGAAATACCGCTTGAGACACTTGGTAAAGATCCATACAAAGTTCTTGTTTCAACCGTCTTATCCTCAAGGACCAAAGATGAAGTATCCCTAAAAGTTTCCAAAAAACTTTTCAAGATAGCACCTACTTTCGAAAGGTTAAGCAAGCTGGATAAAGAAACAATTTCAAAAATTATTTATCCGGTTGGTTTTTACAAGACAAAAGCACTCTATCTAAAAAAACTATCAAAGATAATAATAAAAAAACACCAAGGCAATGTACCCAAATCCTTTGAAGAACTTGTGTTGCTACCCGGCGTAGGCAGGAAAACAGCCAACCTTGTTCTCAACAGGGCGTTTGGCATCCCTGCAATAGCAGTTGATATCCACGTGCACAGGATTTCCAATTTACTAGGACTCGTAAGAACCAATAATCCCCAAAAAACGGAGGAGCAACTAAAAAAGGTTATACCCAAAAAATATTGGAGTAAGGTGAATAAACTCTTCGTATCAATCGGACGCCAATATCGCTCTCCCAAAAAACTTCATAAATTTCTAGAAGAAAACGGGCTAATCTAGCAGTCAGTCTAGCAATTCTCCTTCCTCAGCCTCATTGGGTCCCTCCAAACTTGAATATACTCTTGCCAACATATAGCCAGCTGCAAAACCTCCTACGTGTGCCCAAAAGGCAATCCCCCCTACAGTGTAAGCCATGATTGATCCTACACCAGAAAAAAATTGAGTAACAAACCAATATATCAGAATTAACTGAGCCGGAAGATTAACAACTTCAGAAAAAATCCCCAAAGGTATTAGAGTCTCAATTCTATGCCTTGGAAAAAAGAACAAATATGACCCCAGTACTCCAGCAATTGCCCCAGAAGCCCCTACCATTGGAATACTGGATAAAGGATTAAAAATATACTGCAGCATTCCTCCGGCAACGCCGCAGACCAAGTAAAAAATAAAAAATAAAAAATGTCCCAATCTTTCCTCAACATTATCACCAAAAATTCGTAGGAACCAAAGATTACTGATAATATGCAAAAATCCACCATGTAAAAATTGGCTTGTGACAAAGGGAAGTAAAGTAGAAGGATCATTCCAACTTATTTTGGAAGGAATCAAAGCGTAGCGAGAAATTATGGCGTCCATATCCCCAAAAAGCATGGCTAAAAATACAAGTATATTAACTATTATTATCGCGAAAGTAATCACCGGAGGTCTTAATGTGTAAGAATGATCACGAAGAGGTAACATATTAAACTATACTAAAAAGCAACAATAGCAACTGCAAATGTATTTTGAGCATAAATACATCCCCAAACATACTCCCCACCCTTGAGAAGCTGACTGTGTCCAAGTGTGTTTTTCCACATTGAAACTGTATCCTGAGGAGTCTCACCTCCCATTGCTAAAAACTCAGCTATGGTGGAATATTTGTCAAAGATCCATGCAAGGTCTGGCCTTCTCTCACGCAAGTTACCAAAACCTTCATGCCCATCTAACTTTCCCAGCTCCAAAAGCTCATTAAGCCTAACTGATGCTATTGTGCATAACTCAGATCTACTGCTTAATGGGTTAACACCGGACTCGATCCTTGCCTTATTTACCGCCTCCCAAAGCTCTGGACCTCCCCAACTCACACTTTGCCTGACACGTTGAGTTGGGACCCTAGTGATCCTCGTTTGTGGTAAAGTTGGGGTTGGAGTTGGGGAGACACCCTCGTTCTCTTTCGACAATAAGCTCTCGTACTTAGAAATCAGACTGGAGATTGCTTCTTCCGCATCCTTACCTGCAGCCTTGTAGCCATTGATAACACCAATAGTATATGCCCCAACCAAAAGTGCAAACAAAAAAAGCAAAATCAAGACCTTTGTAAAAACACCAATAATTAAAGTTAATATTGCAGGCTTAGTATCTACCGAAGCTCCACCAGAGTTGGGTAATCCAGCAGACTGGCTGGGTTCTTGCTCTTTATCTATCCTTGAAAAACCAATAATTGTCTTAGACATACAATATCGTCACCGGGCCATCCAAAATGGCCTCTATCCTCATATACTCTCCAAAACTCCCTGTTGCAACATTGACTCCCCCCTTTCTTAAATTTTCAACAAATGAATTGTAGATTTCTCTTGCCCGCTCTGGCTTCTCACATTCAAGAAACGACGGGCGGTTGCCACCACTTGTATCAGCATACAAGGTAAACTGTGAAATAACCAATACCTCGGACCGAGATTCAATTAAGGATAAATTCATTTTCCCCTGTGTATCGGGCATTATGCGAAGCTTTAGCAGTTTTTGAGAAAGCACTTTTGCTTGATCAAAGCTATCACCCTTGCCTACTCCCAGCAAGACGACAACTCCCTTACCGATTTTTCCAACTACTTTATTTTTGGCAACGTTTTTAACTTTGGCTTCCTCTACCCTCTGCACTACCAGTCTCATGCACTTATTTTATCAGACACTCTCTGTCTAAATACCAAAACACTTAAAAATCGTCATTCTTTGGCCTATATTGAAGGGATTCGGCAAGGTGACTAACTGATATCTCTTTTTCCCCAGCCAAATCAGCAATCGTACGTGCAATCTTAATCACCTTAAAATAGGACCTCGCAGAAAGGCTCATAGAGGCAGCAGCACTTAGCATCATCGAACGACACTCTGGTGATAACTCACAATATATTTTAACCTCCTTTGTCCCCATCTCAGCATTAGACTTTACCCTAGTCCCTTTGAATCTTTTCGTCTGAATATCCCGCGCCCTCTGTACTCTCTTTCTTATAACCGCAGAACTTTCTGCAGAAGCATCTTTTTCCGCAAGCTTGTGAGTTTCGACAGAAGGTACATCTACATGAAGGTCAATCCGGTCTATGATTGGTCCTGATACTCTCTTGCGATAACGCAAGATAGCACCAGGCATGCATTTACATGCTTTCTTTTCATCTCCAAAATAACCACATGGGCAGGGATTACTTGCTGCAACCAACAAAAATTGAGCAGGATAGGTTACTGTCCCCTTAGCTCTTGATATAGTTACCACTCCATCTTCCATTGGTTGCCTTAGCGCCTCCAAGACCGATCTGGGAAATTCTGGGAATTCGTCCAAAAACAATACACCCCTGTGTGCAAGTGAAACCTCGCCCGGTTGTGGAGTGCTGCCTCCACCAATAAGTCCAATCCTACTGGTAGTATGATGTGGACTTCTAAACGGCCTACTGGTTACTATTGAGTCTCCCAATGCAAGATTGCCAGTAATCGAATAAATTTTAGTTACTTCCAATGCTTCTTCCTCAGTTAATGAAGGAAGAATCCCCGGAAGCGCTCTAGAAATCATGGTTTTCCCGGATCCGGGAGATCCCCGAAGAAAAATATTGTGAGCTCCGGCTGCTGCTATTTCCATCGCTCTTTTGACTAGTTCCTGTCCCACAATCTCATCAAAATCAAACTCAGCCTTAGAATTTCTCAACATACCGGCAAGCTTAATGGCTTTACTTGGAACAATATCAACAATCCCCGAAAGAAATCTCACAAGCTCCAGTAAATTCGATAACGCAAAGATTTGAATTCCTTCCACTATCGCCGCTTCTTTTTCATTGACCTTGGGAATAAATACTTTTTTAAGCCCTTCCTTTTTTGCAAGATAAACCATAGGCAAAACCCCGTTTGTATGGCGAAGGCCACCATCAAGTGAGAGCTCACCCACAAACAAGGACTTCCCAACATCAGGGGCTATTTGGCCCGAAGCTACCAGTATCCCTATTGCAATAGGCAGGTCGTAAGCTGGGCCAATTTTAGGTAAATCTGCAGGTGCTAGGTTGACTGTAATTCTGGTAGTTGGAAAGTCGGCACCCGCATTTCTAATAGCAGAACGCACTCGGTCTTTACTTTCTTCAACAGCCTTATCGGGTAAACCAACTATAGTAAAAGATGGCAAGCCATCAGTAATATCCACTTCAACATCAACAATGGTTGCCTCAAGCCCAACCAACGCCCCTGAAGTGATCCTGGAGAGCATAATGTCTACAATAGTAAAAACAAAGTAACTTTCTTATAACCACCTGCTAGCAAACATTAATCGCCATAGAAAAAGAAGAATCGCTAGAGGGATAAGGCTAAACACAAAAAAAAGGCTCCAGTAGATAAACCCCTTGGTACTAAAAACCCGATCAAACCCTTTTTTGTTAAAGCTAACAAGAAGTGTAGTTATAGTGAGAATACCAACAAAAGATACTGATTGCAAAAAAAATAAACCACCCCTTGCGATAGTGCCACCTGCTTCTATCACCGCTTATTCTTACACACCCACCCAAAAAATTCAAGTGCTGGCATCAAATAAACTTTTCTGGCATTCTTAGTATATATGGAGTCGGTTGTAACCTACGCAAATCCGGTAGCATTCTTTTGTGCTGAGTTTGCCATAGATAACGATCTTCCAACCTACGCTGGTGGGCTTGGGATTCTTTCTGCAGATATTCTAAACCAGGCGGCAGATAATAATTTCCCAATGGTGGGCATCGGGGTACTTTACAAGGGAAAGCATTACATCCAACATATTACCGCCGATGGCAAGGAGGAAAAAAGAGACTCAGAATTTGATCATGACACCTCATTTCTGCGCCCAGTGACAAAAGATGGTAAACAATTGGTGTTTACCTTGGAACTTGAAAGTACAAAAGTAAAAGTAAAAGCTTATCAAGTTAGGTTAGGTGACATCACAACAGCATATTTCCTTTCCACCTATGTCGATGGAAACCCACCCGATTGGGTTTCCGATATGAATAAGGTTTACGGAGGAGACCAAAACAGTCAAATTAGACAACAAATCCTTCTTGGGGTTGGTGGAATAAGGCTACTTAAGGAACTGGAAATCGTTCCATCATTTTATCATATTAACGAGGGTAGACCTGGATTTATCATATGGGAAATGACAAAAATCCTAATGGAAGAAAAAAAACTTCCTTTTGAAGTGGCGTGGAAAAACGCGAGAGAAAAAATCATCTACACCAACCATACTTTGGTCCCTGCAGGAAACCTTACTTATCCAATAGAGGTTATCGAGAAGTGGGCTGCTCCATTTGCAAGACAATTAGGTGTGGAAACCAATAGAATAATAAAGGATGGACTTATAAATCCCTCAACGTTTAGTATCACAGATTTCGCTTTAAACATTTCCAAGAAACAGCAAGCAGTAAGCAAAATCCATGCTCAAGGTGCCAAAAAAATGTGGCCAAAATACAATTGGATTTCAATAACCAACGGGGTTCATAAAGGCCGATGGCAAGACAGTGACTTCAGAAACAAAAACTTGTCAAACCTTGAGATATGGAATCTACACATGGCAAAGAAACGGGAGCTGGCTGAAACAGTACTAAAAAGAACAGGAATTGGTTATGACCCAGAAAGATTAGTAATAACATGGGCAAGACGCCTAGCAGATTACAAACAGCCAAAGGCAATATTTGCAAACCTCCCTAGGTTAAAAGCAATAATTACAAATCCCAAAATGCCTGTACAAATTCTTTTTGCAGGAAACTCACATTCAGACGACCCTTCCGCCAAGGCACTAATCGAAGAGATAATCCAAATAATGGCACATGACCTCTTTGGCCACGCAATCTTTATTCCAAACTACAACATATCTCTAGCAAACCATCTTGTGTCAGGCAGCGACCTCTGGCTAAACACCCCCAAGGAAGGCCTTGAGGCATCGGGAACATCCGGAATGAAAGCAATTAGTAACGGGGTGTTAAATTGTACTGTTCAAGACGGCTGGTCACACGAGGTCAATTGGGATGGTATCGGATGGGTTCTAGACCCCCAAAGAGTAAGTGACAGCTTCTATGACCTTCTCGAACAAAAAATAGCTCCTTGTTATTATACCCGCGACGAAAACGGGCTGCCTCTTGAGTGGATAGATATGATGAGAAAATCAATAGAACTTTCAGATCAGTTCTCTACCGAAAGGGTGCTAGAGGAATATAAAAAACTTCTTTATTGCTAAATACTTAAGCAACCTAAATTAGTAATGAATAAGAAAATTTCCGCTGTAACCAATCGGGCAAGAAAAGTCAAAGCCATCTGTACAATTTTTTACAAAAATTCTTTTTTCGTGCCCATAGTCAGAAGAACACTCACCATTAAACAAGCGAATTTCGTTATCCTCAATATCGCCACTCATTATCTCAACTTGATAACTTGGTAAGAAAAACTGATATTGTTCCTTATAGTGGAGTAGGTCAAAAACTTCAAAATTACTAGGCGAGACTACAAAACACACTGCATTTGAATCAAACTGCCTAGCATTATTTTTTAAAAAATATACTGTGTGCATAGATAAAAAGTCCGTTGGAGTTTTGTCTAAAACAGCTTTTTTCGAAACAAAGAAATCAAAACAAATAACAAAAACATAAAAAATAATCGATATGCTAAAAGCGTTTATCAAGAGATCTCCCAAATGCAGTCTATAAAATGCTCTAAAGCGCACATGCAATTCCTGAAGAAACTGCATCACAAACTCTACTCCATAAGATGAAACCAGCGAAGACAAACCAACAAGAGGCAAAAGCCTATGGTCTGCGTTTATCGCATTTGTGGACGCACTCAAAACAAAAGGCATAAAAAGCGTATAGGCAAGCAGTATCCAAAAAAAAGACCATCCCCAAAAGATTAAATAGACAACACCCGCCAAGAAAATTATTTTATGGAGAGAGGGGAGCAAAGGCTGATGATCAGGAAAATGAGATGTTGTCGGCTGATTAAACAGAACCATAACACTCTCAACATAATTATTCCAAACATATAGCACCTTGCTATTTATGCTGGGGTCTGGAGTATCAAGAAACTTGCCACTCTGAAAAAACTTCTCCGAGGTGCTCCTTGTTATGGCGGGGCCAAATCCTATCAAGAAACAGACCACGACCAAGATAAATTTTGCAATCAATAGTCCAGGCCAAACTATTCTTCTGGATTCTCTTAATACTTGCACCGTCTCTAGAAATAAAATAGAAAGTAGTGTCATCAGGATCATCAATGCTAACACCCTCGATGGAGCGTGAAAGTTTGCTGCAATACCTAGTAGTACACCTAGAAACATAGTGTTGACCATATTTCTTTTCTTCCACCAAACAAAAAACATTAGCAATAAAACGCTTGTCCAAAATCCATTAAAAGCTACAACCAGTTCTGTCCTTGCATAAAAAATATGGATGGGGATAGACATATACAAAACACTCCCCAAAAAAGCTGTCAACTTGCGCCTTGTTGCTAGATAGATAAGTGCATAAAAAAAGCCAACATCCAAAGAGGACACAAGGGCAGCTGGAAATCGATAGGATAATACACTGTTCCCAAATAGCCTATAAAAAAAACTAGCAGCCACCACTATCAAATTTCCGTATCCGAAATAATTGCCATAACCAAACAGATCTTTTAATTGGCCGTTTACCATCCTCATCGCGTCAAGTCCAGCATCTCTAACTTCATCACCAACTGCAACAAAGGGATAGCTTGTCAAGAAAACAAAGTTGATAGGCACGACAACCAACGCCAATAATAAAAGCCAGTTCTTGCTTTCCTTAAGGAAGTCAATCACATTCCCCAATTGGACACTAAGCCAATAGCCAAATAAAGGAAGAAGAGACGCAAAATATGCAAACACTACCGCCCAGCGAAAATCAAATTCCTTATCAAAAATATTTATAACAACAGCTAAAAGATAAAAAAATAGGGAAAAAACAAGGAGAAAATAAACAGAATTCTTTTTCCGATAGAGAAACAGAAATATGTCTAAAACCCCAGTCATGTCTATAAAACCACAAAACACCTAATGTCCTCAAAGGCAAAATGTTTCATCAATAAAAATAATAGACTGCTATGTGTTACTTGGGAAGATACTTCTTGATTTTTTCAACTACCTGCTCGGGGGTTTGCATTGCTTTTACCAGGTATTCCTTTACACCCAGCTTGAGGGCTTTCTGCTTTTCCTCTTCCTCAGCAAGATTTGTAAGAGCAAGAACTGGAGTATTTTTTCCAGAATTAACACCACGGTATTTTTCCAAAAAATCTGTTCCGCTCATCTTCGGCAGCATAATATCAAGAAGAATAATATCGGGTGATGATTCCACAGCAACCTTTAGAGCTTCCTCGCCATCCCGAGCATTCAGTACAGAAAAGCCCTCAAATGTAAATTTTTCCGAGTACATCTTAAGAAGGATGGGGTCATCCTCAACAATAAGAATCACTGGAGGCTTTTCACTTTTAACCTCTTTTTGAACTGTTGAAGGTGTAGGTTGAGCGGTAGATGTTTTATCATTCATACAAAATATTATATACTCATATAGGCTTTATTAGTATACTACACCCAATGAGACAAACAACAAAGGTAATCTCAATACTAGTTTTCTTGGGAGTTTTGCTATTCCTTCCAAAGAATGTCTACTCCTCAGAAGGACAGTTTGAACTTGCTAATCTGTTGGGTGAAAAACCAAGATGTTTTGCAATTTCAGTCCTTCTAACCAACAATCAATATAACATAATTGTCACTTGCCGAGACCTTATCTATCCGGCCGACGAACAAAACAGCAAATACATTCTTTGGGCAAGAAATGGGGATGAAACACAAAGGCTAGGATCATTAGGGCTTGGCAAAGCCTCGTTTAACACTAAAATAGCGTTCAACCAACTGTTTGTAACCCTTGAAACCGACGAAAAAGCAAAAGATCCAAAGGGAAAAGTAGTAATGAGAGGTTATCTCAAAGATATTCCTTTCCTCGAAGAAAGGTTTTCCAGAGATATAACCACTCCTAGCATTACTCAACAACCGCAAGGTGCTCAAGAAGTCGCTCCCTCAGTGACCCCGACCCTTAGTGTCCGTGAGAAGCTTTCTATCGGGATTAAGAGGTCAAGCATAATAGCCGGAGTTGCTCTTTTGGGACTTATTGGACTTGTTTTTGTAATAACTAAAAGCCGAGGCTAATTTTGCTGCACCGGCAATTCAAACCAAAAAACGCTTCCCTTGCCAGGATCTGAATCAACCCCAATTTTCCCGTTAAATTTTTCGATCATCAGTCTTGATATATAAAGACCAAGACCAGTGCCAGTTGTCTTACCAACATTCGACTCCACTCTGTAAAATTTTTGAAAAAGCTTCTCTTGCTCTTCCTTCGTTATCCCTGGACCAGTATCTTCAACCTCAAATCGGATAATCCCTTCTGAGGGTTGCACTAACCTCACATACACATGACCTTTTTCAGTGTATTTGATTGCGTTACTTATCAGATTTCCAACGACCTCATGAAGCTTATCAACATCTGCATATACTTTATCCTTGATATCGGAAGGTATCTGAACCTTGTAATCCAACCCCTTCCTGTTTGCCTCGGGCAAGAACTGGCTATATACAGTTCTTATAACCCGCGACAACTCATCCTTCTCAAACTGAAAAGACATTCTTCCCTCTTCAATACGGCTGACATTAAGCATATTGTTAACAAGCCGAACCATCCTATCATTTATAGAATTAACATCTACCAAGTATTCTCGAGCTTTTGGAGGAATATTCCCTACATCACCTTCCAATATCATTGAAATATAACCTTTGATTGCGGTCATAGGAGCCCGAAGCTCATGCGCAGCCATTGAAATAAATTCATTTTTCTGTTGATCTAGATCATGAAGCTTCTTAGTCAGTTCTTCAAGCTGCTGTTTCTGAGAAACCTCATGTACAACATTTCTCAGCAAGATTACGCCGAAAGACACCATCAAGAATAAAACCAAAATGTCCAGAAACAGCAGATTCTTAGTCGCTGGTAAAAATAGATCAAGTATCAACAAAGACCATATCAGAAAAGTCACAACGTGAGTGGCGACAATCTGCAAATTGAGGAATCTGTGCTTTGATATAGAAAGAAAAGCAAAAGCTGCAAAAATTATCGCGGAAAGAATACCTAAATTCTGAGCATCATAATAATTAAATATCAGCGGAATTATTATGTTTGTGCTAGAACCAAAAGCTACACCAAGCAAAATTCCGAATAAAACAAATTTGACCTGGCCCTTTTCTACATTATTAAGATGACCAATCTTTCTAAGCAAAAGGTAACAGGATAAGAAAATGTAACCCAAAAAATGGATAACAAACCAAAGATATAGATTCCCATATACAGTAGATCTCGCTGCTCCGTCAATTAGTTCAGCCTTATCAATTAGCGGGGTAAACAAGGTTATTAATAAAAGGAAGATATTTTCTGCTCCCGCCAACCAGTAAATCCCGCTGGGAAATTTCCATATAATCTTAGGGAAAAAATAGACAAAAACAAAAACGCTCGAGGACAACAGAATAGAAAAGAAGAAATTCAATCTGCCCAAAAACAAGACTAGATTCGGATTTGCTATTTTATAGAAAAGGAATAAACTCACTATCCAACCCGTCATACAAAACAACAAAAATGAAAAGCTTAGATTCACCCTACTTCTCCGGTCGCTAAAGAAAGATAAAAAAAGTAGAAAAGTACTCACTACAATGCTCAAAATATATACTGAGGTATAAAATAACATGGATAGATTATTATTATTCTATAAGATAATTACCTATCCAAGAAGTACATATTTACTTTGCTTTCCCAGGCTCTAAATGAGGTTTGCTTTAATTCATCCACCCCACCAGGAAGAACTGCCCTTTTCGCAAGTAAGAAATATGGTGCAGCAGCAATAGCACACCCAACTTTACCATCGGGGACTTCTGCATCAACCATTCCTGCAAAAATTTCCTTATACGTAACCTTTTGATTTCTGCCAATTTTAATCACACTTTTAGTAATATTAGTTATTATCTCCTCTCTAGAGGTTTCTAGATCATCCACACCCTCAAGACTTCCCAGATCTTCCATAAGTAAACAAGCATCTCTATCCCGATCCTTTGCAATTCCTAAAGCCATAGCAGAATAAATATGGCTTTTCCCATATAATTCGAAGCTTTTTAAGGCACAAAGGACATGTGCACCCGGTAAGATGGGGAATCTCTTCTTCTCAACGGTGCCAAAAACCCCCTCTAGTGCATTAAGCAAGGGGTTTATCGAATAGACTGGGATCTTTCTATTCGTATCTTCGACAAAGACTGGGCCATACTTATTTTGGGAGTAAAGATCATCTGGGCGGACCACATCATAACCCCAGATCAATCCTGTCGGGCCGCAAAATGAAGACACCGTAACCATATTTGTTTGGCCTATATTAGTTCCAGAAACCTCGGCGCGGTCAAAAGCATTTATCTGCTCCAACACTCCTGAACCACCATGGACAAGTTCCAGTTCAGATATACCTACCGCTAGTACCAAGCCTAAAAAATAACCTCCCCCGTTACTGCCATCAAAGGCTTTGAAACCATCACAATATTTATCATAACGACTTACCGGCTCAAGATTGTCCCTGAAAGAATTGCTTTCCTCTGTAGCTTTTTTCATATTATCTACTACGACGACCAACTATGGATCTTAAAAGCCTATTATTCCGGGTTGTCAATAATAAAATGGTAAGATTTCTAGCATCCGGTAGATACATCAATTCAGTGTCATTACCACTTGCAACACTTTTATATCCCATAGATTTAGCATATCTAAAAGTAACAGTTTCTTTGGATGTCAACATAGCTGACCCAAAACTATTTCTTAAAATATTCAAAAGATTCCCTTCTAAGGCTAATTCAAATATAGGTGAAAGAAGCCAAGCTGTTTCTCCTAAATCTCCCCTAGCTCCTTTATCTTTCACTAGATCATAGACAACAACTAAAGGAAAACTTGCTTTATCTTCGGCAAAACTTAGCATTTCATTGGGGACAACAAGTCTTCTATAGCCAAAATAATGATCAAGGTACGAAGAAAGTTCTTCTCTAGATCTAAGCAATCCCCCCATACAAAAACCAACCACTCCCACCCCTTCCCTTGCCATAGTTACACAAACTCCTTCGCCATTTCTAAGTTGCTCAGACAACAATCTTTTCAACCCTTCTTGCGGATAACATGGAATCATCGGATGATTACAAATCCCACAATTCGCTTGTTCCCCATCATTCTTAAAACGACTCAGCGGGATCAAGCTTCCCCAGCCACAATTGCCGCTACAATAGGCACCTTCATTCCAGGGAGGCTCTCCATAAATTTCTTGATACAATTGTATGATCCGATCAAAAACAACAGGATTTTGCCACAACTCATCTGGAGTAAAAATTTCACCAGATGGTCTTTCCCCCTTACCCGCCTTTAGAAACTCTGGTCTCATCTTACCAGCTATAGTATTATAGAAAAAAAACACGAAATTTCAAAGAGAGTTCAACACCAATCCACTTTTACAATAGTAATATTGTATATCCCATATTTGTGCCTTTTACATTCCACTATTCTCCCTAAAATCTACAAGTTTTTACTCCGGAAATTTTAACATCATCCACAATCCCAGAAACCCTTGCTTAAGGCTATCCCGCAAGCTTTTATAATTAGACTTTTAATTGTATAACATACCTATCCATTGTATAATTCCTTCAATACTAATGGGAACTGAAAGATCAATAGAACAAAGAGAAGGAAAAGAGGTAGAATTAATTCCAGCAGAAATTGCACCTATGTTTGTTTATGCTATAGCTGGTTTTATGACTGCACTTTGCATATTGTCTTATAAAGGTGCTGTACTTTTATCATTACAACAAGAAAAAGCATTGGCATATATAGCAAATGCAGTTTACACCACAATAATGGGTGGAAAGTGACTTTACCTGCGCCATCCCAAGGAGAGAACTGGAATAATTCTTTATCAAAAGATCTTACCTTACAATAGTAATAGTTGGCACAGCCTCCCCGGTAGCTCCAGCATGAAGGTAGCCGTTTGCGTCAACATAGATTGTGTAACCAGTATTTGTCGCATCCCCAGTTTTTGGATCATAAGGAATCTCATATATATAATCCGGGACAATTGTTTCCCCAACCTCTCCCGCGGCGCCAAGATTAAAGCAAGTCACAGCGGTTCCAATGCAAGTTGGACTTGTGGGAAAATTGCTAGTATCTGGATCGCCATCCGTATCAGGCAGATCACCAGAGTGTTCAGAAGAATACTGCAAAATTGCGGAGAGAATCGCAGTCAAATGCGACTCCCTTTGGGAATCACGAGCCTTCGCCATCTGACGAGCTGGATTTATGGCAACGACAACAGTAGTTGCCAGAATGCTGATTATTGCAATAACTACCAAAAGTTCAATCAAGGTCAGACCTTTTCTCATCATTTAAGCAGTAGCTTCGTTGGTTTTTTGTTAAAAATAGACTCGTAAGCCTCATTAAGTAATGATTGGTTAATTCTTGTATTTTCTATGCTTGAATCAGTTACTACTACATTCATGTCAATCAATGATCCAAAAATCACACGAAATGTATGAATGGTAATAAACGCCATTACTAGTAGAACTAGAGTATACAGTAGATAGAATTTATCAATTTTCTCCCAAATCTTTAACATATAAAATACCCCCGTATTTAAAAGTTATCATACCACTTAATGGATCTTTTTCTGATTCGACACGAACAACCCTAAAAAGATACGGTAATCTCTCGATTTCAAAAAGATCATCGGAAATTTTCTGCCAATCTCCAATAAACTCTATAAGCACTGGATACCCCACGTTTCCCGTCCTATCCCTAACTGGCACATCATTGGTAAATGTAACCTTCGAGATGGTAGTATCCTCTTTTTTGATGGCTTCGATGTCATTGACAAAGTTGACAATCCTTGTCCTATCAAGAAATGCACCATCAACCTTTTCAAACTTTTCCTTACTAGCCTCAATCTGCGAGGAAATGGTTTCTGGGCTTTCGGATAGCTTCTGGAATTGCGCTCTTAATTTATTATATTCTTCTACCCTGGAATCGGTTTTTGAAAGAAGAATAAATAAAGTCACTAGGGCAACTGCATTAACAATGGCTAATATAATGTCTCTTAAGGAATATGGTTTAGGCTCCGAAACTTTCCTCGCATTTAGATCAAATTCATTATCAGATTTGGGACTTGATGCAACTTCTTTTTTTCCTTCTATCTCGGAAGGAACATCTAAATCTTTATTCTGAATAGTACCATCCACATCATCAGTTTTCAGTTCTTTTATATCCCTTAGGTAGCGTTCATCGCTATCGTCAGTCCTCATCTTCCCATCCAAGATCCGTCCTTCTGCCGAAATCTTATCTTGCTTTGCGGACATCTTTTACCTCCTTTCCTCTCTTTGACGCGGGTGAATATTTTATAACCACCTCAAAATCCAAATTGAGCTCCTTTTCATAACTGGATACTGGTATCTCAGGACTCTCAAACTGTTCTAGTTTTTCTAAATTATCGCGAAAATTAACTAGATCTTGACGTGTCGGAGCAATCCCAACCAAGGATATGACACCTTGTTCGATATCCAACTTATAACTTTCTACATTCACCCCTTGAGGCACTGCCTGGAAAATTGCGTTTAGGATAGATGAAACATCATAACTCTCAGATTTTATCTTCATAACTTTACTGCTTAAGTCATTTATCATCTTCACCTTGGACATACTTTCATCTCTACCAATATCTGACCTGGAAAGAGAATCCACTTTGTTTTCCAAATCAGCAATTCCAGCTCCAACAATTACATACGTTGCCACAGCAGAAAGTAGTGATAGCCAAACAAAAAGTGTAACTGAAAGTCCCATACTCCAAACCTGGAGTCTGGTTTTTTCCGCCTGGTATCTTTTGATAATCTCATTGGGGACAAGATTAATAGTAAAGGGGTCGCTAGGGACGTTAATGTCCTGAAGCTGTGATGATATTGCAATCAGAAACTTGCACGCCTCATCCTCCGATACCCCTGCAAAATTGCTCTTCCAATTTTCCACCTTAAACTTAGATTTGTCCAAGTTGCTAGACAAATCAACTCCTACACAAATAATTTTTTGCACCTCAACCTCTTTTTTGTAGTGACCAATCATCCCGAGCGCAGTCTTAACAATTACTTCCGGGCTACTGTCACTAATAATCGTGCTCCCCAAGGGACTATCTCCACTTTGCAAGACAAAAGTTGTAACCCTGCCCGAAGCATAGATAACTAACTGGCCACCCTCTGCCCTAAGCGCCCTTGATAAACACAAAGAAGGAGTTTCAACAATTACAGGAAACAATCCTGCCAATTCAAACGACTCAAGATAAGTCCTTAAGACATCTTTTCGGATTGAGAGAGATAACACTGTATACTCTTTATCCTCCTTTTTCAATACTTTCCAGTCAGTTACCGCCTCCTCCATTTGGTAAGGAAGAATCTCGCCAAGCTGCCAACCAAGCGCCTCATTAATCTCAGATATACCTACCTTGGAGATTTTTAATACCTTAAGAAAAGTTGAGTATTCAGGAATTACCACCGAAACCGATTTCTCCTTAATTTTTAATTTCTTCCATACTTCCTTTAGAATCTGTGATAGAAGCTTCGGATTTGTCACTCTGTAATCGGCAATAAGTCCCTTTGGAAGAGTGGCTGAAGCATACTTTTTGATCCGTTTTTTGGAGGCATCCAAGGCAACAAGCAATATCTCATCCAAGCTAAAGTAGATCGATATGAAACCTTTGCTATTCATGGGCAGTAATAATCCAATTATGCCATTTTGTTATACTTATTAAAAGTACCGCCTATATGAAACAAATTTCTGGTCAATCCCTAATTGGCATCCTGGTTGCACTGGCCATCTTCTCAATTCTCAGCCAGGCAGTACTGACAATTGCTTCCACATCATACAGGTTTGTATCTTACAATCGGGCTAGAATCACAGCAAGACATCTTGCGCAAGAAAAGATAGAATTTATAAGAAATCTTCCTTATGATAGAGTCGGCACATCTGGTGGAATTCCCAGTGGCACGCTGGCGCAAAACGAAACAATCAAAAGAAACGGCATTAATTTTGACATCAATCTCTCAATAGTCTATGTCGACGATCCGTTCGACGGCACCCAAGGAGGCTCTCCATCTGATACTTTAGCCACAGACTATAAAAGAGTTAGGGTAAGTGTATCTTGGCAGGGAATAGAGGGGCCCCAAAATCCTATTGTTCTTCTTACTGACATTGCTCCAAAGGGTGTAGAAACAACCCAAGGAGGCGGAACGCTTTCGGTCATAGTTTTTGACTCCAATGGAAGCCCAGTTCCAGAAGCTAGCATTCACATAGTACAAAACACAGTCTCACCAAATATAGACGTTACTTTCCAAACAGCTGACAACGGCAGGTTCATTTTTACGGGCGTCCCTGCCTGTGTAGCATGCTACCAGATATCTATCACAAAAGATGGCTATAGTAGCGATCGCACCTACTCAACTGATGAAGTCGCAAATCCTTCAAAAGCACATCAAACAGTTATAGAGGGCCAACTAACCGAGATAAGCTTTTCCATTGACCGCATTTCAACCATAAATATCGCGACAAAAAAGGGAAGAGACGACAACTTCGAAGCTCTTGGTAACATATCATTCCGCTTGCGAGGTGAAAAAATAATAGGAACCGACTCCCAGGGCGACCCAGTGCACAAATATGACAAGATTCATACTACCAACCAAAGTGGCTTCCTGACACTAACAAATATGGAATGGGACAATTATCACTTCATCCCAAATCCACCTGATAGTTATGATATCTCTGGAACACAACCGCCTCAACCACTCATCCTGACTCCAGGATCTGAAGAATCTTTTTCTATATCGCTTGTTGTTAACTCTCCTTACTCAGTTCTTCTGACTTTTGTCAATCAGCAGGAAAACCCTATAGCTTCAGTATCAGCCACCCTCTCTGGTGATTCCTTCACCCAAAATAAAATAAGTGGGAACCTATCTGATCCAGACTTCGGGCAGGTTTATTTTGGAGGGTTGCCACCTGGCAACTATAGCCTAACCGCAACCCACTCAGCATTCCTGGATCATAATGCAACAATCCAAATAGATAATACTGACATAACCGAAGAAGTGATGCTTCTTCCAAAATAAAACATGAAGACAAAAAACAACGCCGGATTTACCCTTATTGAATTAATCGTGGTCATGGCAATCACAGGAATACTTTCATTGGGAATTTTGGCACTACAAAGAGTGATGTCTAATTCAAGTTTATCCACCTTGGGATCCTACCTCAACGTTGAGGAGGCAAATAGAGGCATTATTACAATGGTGAAGGAAATAAGAAATATCCGAGCAGGTGATAACGCCGCATACCCACTTGAGCGTGCCCAGGATCAAGAGATGGTCTTTTACTCTGATGTAGATTTTGACGGAGATACAGACAAGGTTAGATATACCCTTTCCGGCACTCAGTTTATTAGAGGAGTTATAAACCCAGTTGGATTTCCGGCAACTTACCCATCTTCAGATGAAAAGATAAAGGTAATAGCAGAAAATGTTCAAAATGGCTCAAATCCAGTTTTTTATTACTACAACGGGGACTGGCCAGACGATACTGTCAATAACCCTCTACCTTCACCAGCAAGGCTCTCTGATACCAAACTAATGAAAGTGAGACTCGAAATAGGAAACAGTACAGACAACTTATATATCCTTGAATCATATGTACAAATAAGAATGCTCAAAAATAATTTATAATTAAAAAATGTCAAAAGGAACAATTACACCTGCTCTTTTGGTAATTACAGGATCTTTTCTGGTGGTAATTTATGGACTTCTTTACCTTCTCTCTCTTCAACTTAATTACTCAAACAGGCAAGTCGGTAGCGAAATAGCACTAAACATTGCAGAGGCCGGAGTAAATTACTACCGTTGGCACCTAGCCCACGATCCCGATGACTTTACTGATTCAACAGGAATTCCGGGTCCCTATGAGCATGAATACAAAGACCCACAGGGAAAAGCACTGGGAAAATATAGTCTTGAGATAGTTCCTCCAACTCAAGGCTCTTCAATTGTAACAATCAGCTCAACAGGATGGTCGTATCAATATCCGTCTATCAGAAGAAAAATTACTGTCCAATATGGAATCCCCTCTTTTGCACGCTATTCCTTCCTGTCTAACTCCAGCTCTTGGTATGGGAGTGGAATTACAGTTAATGGACTAATCCACTCCAACAACGGAATAAGAATGGACGGCACAAACACATCACTTGTGACAAGCGCACAGGAAGAATACATGTGTGGAAGCGAAACGGGATGCCAGCCACCTGCTAGAAAACCAGGTGTATGGGGTAGCGGAGGCGATCAAGGACTCTGGCAATTTCCAGTTCCTCCAATTGACTTTGACTCCGTATCGATTGACCTAACAAGGCTCAGAGACTCTGCTATTTCCGAAGGATTGAGGCTTGGCTCCTCAGGATCAAGAGGATATCATTTGACTTTTCTTTCAAACGGAACGGTTCAAGTAAGAAGAGTGACAGGGACAAGCTATCTGCGTGGTTATAGTGCTCCCGGAGAAGGATTAGGAGCTGAAGGGGAAGGTGGATGTAGAAGGCTTTATCAGATTATCACAAATGAAAATCTAATAGGTACATACTCACTTTCTGATGTTCCAATCATCTTTGTGGAGGACAATCTTTGGGTTGAAGGGGTAATTAGAGGGAGGACCACCGTAGTTGCTGCAACTTTTCCACTCCAATCAAGCAATGTCGATATTTGGATAAGGGGAAACCTCAATTATTCAACTTATAATGGAGAGGATGTTTTGGGACTTATCTCTCAAAACAATATCTTCTTTGTCCGCGACATCCCATCAGATTTTAGAGTCGATGGAGTTCTCATGGCACAGAAAGGAAAAATTATAAGACACGGATATTATTCCTCATGCACTGGCAGCAGTACCAACTCGATAAGAAACTCGCTTACAATAAATGGTTCATTAATAAACTATTACAAATCGTACTGGAACTTCTACTCAGATAGCACTCTTATATCCGGATTCCGGGAAAGAACCATAAATTATGACACCCACCTCCTGTATGCACCTCCACCATATTTCCCAACATCGGGAGAGTACGAATTTATTTCATGGAGGGAAGAGTAACCATCTCATACAATTCCTGTCCAAGAGAATAGAAACAGTTAATTTTTAGAGATGCATACCGATCCACCTATTGCCGTACCTTCATCTACCATCACCCCCGATAGATTACACTTTTTCCCTCCTGCGGTTGGAGAAACAATAGAACTATCATTAGTGCGAGTGTCAAAATACTTCCCAATGTTATCATCCGTGTCTTTGCTACTTTGATCTACTTGGAGTCCAATTTCATTGACCGAGGGTTGGTTGGTGTTCCCACTAAAAAAGATTAATGTTGCAAGTAACAATCCCAAAACTAACAATAATAATATTAGAGCCCGCATATGCCCAAGTAGTTACATACCACCCTCCAACCCCCCAACTATACTATATATCGGAGTGATAAGAAGAACGACCATAACTCCAACAACTACCCCAATAAGAAGCATCATCAGAGGCTCAAGTAAAGCAGTCGCACGTTTGAGGCTGTAGTCAACCTCCATCTCATAAAAGCTTGCCAACTCCTCAAGAACTATCTCCAAACTTCCAGTCCTCTCTCCAGCTTTGATTGACTGCGTCATCGCAATAGGAAATGCGCTCTTCTTGCTAGTTAGTATTTCAGATAAAGACTCACCTTTTGCTACCTCCTGGCTAAAACCTTTTGCATGTTTTTTAAGATAAGGCTGCTTAACAACATCACTTGACACATCAAGAGCCACCATTATTGGAACCCCACTTTTAAGGAGGGTAGATAGTGTGCGTGCAAAACGAGCGGTGTCCAATTGCTCCATTACTTTTCTGATGACAGGCATTCTGCTCATAAAATTAAATATTGCAACTCTAGTCTTTCTGATGACAAAAAGTAATATGACAAAAAAAATGAAAAGAAAAAATAATCCCATTGTCAAAAACAGATTCTGACCAACCGTCTTTCCAAAGTTAAGAAGAAATCTTGTTGCCGTCGGCAATTTAACGTCCAAAGACAAGAAGACATCACTCATCTTAGGAAGCACGAATCCAAGCATGATAAACCCATTTGCAATCATCGCGGCTAAAATCACCGCTGGATACATCATTGAACTTTTTACCTTTTGAGTCAATTCATAGGAAGCAAGCAGTTGTTTTGCTAAGTAGTCAAAGGTCTTATCAAGTGTACCAGATTCCTCCCCAGCTTTAATCATCGTCAAAAACACTGAATCAAAATCATCTTTATATTTTGAGAATACACTAAACAAGTTTTGTCCTTTTCTAACATGGAAGGCTGTATCGATCAAGATCTGCTTTAGTTTTTTGCTTTTTGTCTCTTCCCTTATGATATCAATAGCCTCAGGTAGTGGGAGTCCTGCTCTCAACATAGTTGCTAGAAATCTGCAAAGTGCCGCCTTTTCCGACACTGATACTCCCCCTTTACCAATTGAACCCAACCCCCCTTCAAAATTTTTTATGCTAATTATCTCAAGGCCCTCAGCACGAAGAAGGGAAGCCGCTTCTTTCTTATCAGTGGCTTGGATTACATCCTCGACCAGTTGTGATTTCTTATCTTTTACCTTGTACTTATAAAGTGGCATGCAACAATTCTATCGATTCTCTCGTATTACTCTTAAGACTTCCTCTATTGTAGTCAATCCAGAAGATACCTTATCTAACCCATCCTGTAACATGGTAACCATCCCTTCATCTTCTGCAACTTTTTGTATCTCATCACTAGTAGCTTTCTTGGTGACTAAGTCTCTTATCTTTTGGCTTACATTTATTACCTCATAAATTCCTATTCTTCCTTGATATCCTTTGCCTCCACATTTGTCACATCCTTTTCCTCTATAAAATTTCTGTTTACCTAAATCCACACCCAAATCTTTTTCAAGTTGACTTAGTTGACCTTTCTCTGGCTCAAATTTTACGGTACAACCGGTGCATATTTTTCTTACTAACCTCTGAGCCATCACAACGTTTACTGTTGATGCAAGCAAAAATCCCTCAGCACCCATATCTATAAAGCGCGGGAATGCTCCTGCAGCTGTGTTAGTGTGAAGGGTTGATAAAACTAGATGCCCGGTGAGAGCTGCGTTTATTGCAATCTCAGCTGTTTCTTTATCTCGAATTTCACCAACCATTATTATATCCGGATCGTGACGCAAAAGAGCTCTCAGGCCCGCAGCAAAATCAAGTCCAGTTTTGGGGTTAACCTGAATCTGGCTTACCCTGTGCATGCCGTATTCTATTGGATCCTCAATTGTACATATCTTAACTTCGATTGTATTAACAATGTTAAGAATAGAATAAAGTGTTGTCGTCTTTCCCGAACCCGTAGGACCTGTGACCAAAATCATACCATGAGGCTTAGTTATATTTGTGCGGATCACCTCAAGGTTTCTTCCCGTAAGCCCGAGCTCCTCCAAACTTAATGGCCTTGCAGATTCCCTGAGTATCCTCATAACAACATTTTCTCCATAAAAGCCGGGTATTATGGAGATACGAAGGGACACCATGTCTCCGTCAGCAGAAAATTTATATCTTCCATCCTGTGGAATTCTATGCTCATCAATTTTCAAATTTGAAAGAATTTTTATTCTAGCTACCAAGGCATTTTCTATACCACGCTCAAATTTGACAATATCCCTCAATAAGCCATCTATTCTATAGCGAACAATCACTTCCTCCGACATTGTCTCAATATGGATATCCGATGCGCGCTCTGCTATTGCGTAAGATAGAATTGTGTCTAAAATTTTGACAATTGGAAGTTTTTCTGCGGCTTTAGCTAAATTTTCCTCTCCCTCTTTGGTCTCAGCTTTCTTGACATTCTCTGAAATAATTTTCTCAAAGTCATCCTCGATTCCTCTTTTATATTCACCCAACACTTTGTTTATATCGTCCCGTGATGCATAGTACACATCTACTTTCATACCAGTGTGCCTCTTTACAAATTCCAGTCCCTCAAAGTCCTTGGGATTTTCCATCGCCACGCACAAAATACCATCTTTTGTATCAAACGCGACCACCCTGTACGTTCTAGCAATCTTTTCTGGAATAGTCTGGAGGACATCGGGCGCAACAGTCTTCCTTCTTAGATTCGCATAAGGAACACTGTAATAATCGGCTATTAGTTTGCCTGCTGTTTCCTCATTCAAATATCCCTTGAACATGAGTACGTCAAGGACATTTTTCTCTAGCTCCGCTGCAATTTTAGCGGCTTGGTCAAAATCTTTTTCGGAGACAAATCCAGACTGGACTACTATCTTTTTTAGGACATCGGCAGTTAATTCCATAGGGCAGTTGACTAATCTAGTTTAATTTAAGTTACCTAAAATTGCCAACTAAGTAATTTTCCTACAGCTTGGCAGGATAATTATAAGTCTGTTTTCCAAAAATATGAAGAAGTCCAAAAAAATGCGCTCTGGAGGCTAGTAAGCCAGGTTCTGTTTTAGATAACCATCTGTCTCATCTTGAAAAATCAAGATGACTTGCCAAAAAGCAAGTTGCCCTCATACTTCTGGACGTCCAGACACACCTAGTGTGCCTGATTGGGAAAGCTACCTATAACGTCCAACTCGGAGGTTGCAGCGGGGAGGATTGCCCGTTTCACCCCTTTTCAAGCTTTAAGCTTGAAAAAGACTCGTCTCTGTTGCTCTACGGCTAAATTAGCCGCGACCTTACGGTCACTAGCGGTTACCCGTCACGACTTGCGTCGCGCACCCTGCTTTCTGCTGCCTGGACTTTCCTCTATGCCACAAAGGCACAGCGGTTATCCTTCCTCCAGAGCAAGTAATTATTATATCATAAACCCAAGCCTAGGCAAAATCTCATGAGGCATCATTTGTGGCTTGGTCTGTTAAACGAAAGCTCTGAAAGAAGCACCCTTATTGTAATAAAGACAGGAACTGAGATAAGAAGACCAACTATCCCATCAAGCCTAAAGCCAATTGCAAGAGAAAGAAGAGTAATGATGGGATGGACCCCAGCGCTTTTTTGCATTATCTTAGGGACAAATAAATAATTTTCAAGCTGTTGAATAAGAAAATAATTTGCTGCTGTGGCCATACCAATAAGCGGGGATATACCAAATCCAATAAGGACTGCGGGAACCGCTGCCAAAAAAGGACCTACATAAGGGACTATCTCTAAAAGCCCCGCAATTATCGCTAGAGGAAGGGCAAATGGAATTCCCAAGAGCTTAAGCCCAGCAAAGGTCGCAACTCCAACTACAAACATGAGAGTGATCTGGCCGCGTACCCACCCTCCAAGCTTCTGCTCAAGACTGTTAACCACTCTTATAACTTTTTCCTTTTGATTTTCACCAAAAACGTGTGATATCTGACCTTCCAATTTTTCCCTCTCCGTCAAAAGATAGAAAGCTAATACGAAGACAGCAACAAGAGTCAATATATTTGAAAAAGTTGACGCTGTAGCCTTTGCAATTTCTGCTGGAACTGCTCCAAGTTGCACCAAAATTTGCTCAACCAGCCTGTCACTAACAACACTTGAGACTCCAATATTTTCCATAAAAGATGGAGCATTCGAAATGAAGCTTGAGGTCTGTTCTACCAGTGGAGGAACAACTGCAGATACAGAAAAAGAAAGGACAAGAATGATAACCAAATAAGCAAAAAACACCGAGACCCCACGCGGTATTTTATATTTTGACAACTGGGTAACATAGGGGTTAAGGAAGGCTGTGACCAAAAGGGCTATAAAAAACTGCAAAATTATATCTGCAATTTTAGAGATAAAAACTAAGGACAGAAAAACAAAAAATGTAAACAGGATAGTTTTATGAGAAATCTCAATTTTCCTTACCATTAATCTGATCGTACCATTTTTGAACAACATTTTCTACTTCTTCATTCAACCTTCCACTTTCAGCGTCAAACCAAATTATTCTACGGTCTCGTTTGAACCAAGCCATCTGCCTTTTTGCATACCTTACTTCCTCCTTAATCCAGTTCCTTACTACCAATTCCTCAGGAATGCCATCCTCAAAGTAACCTCTCCATTGCCGATACCCCAGGGAAGTCATCGATTGTGAGTCCCATGAAACACCCTTTATGATAAGCTTTTTAATTTCCTCTTTGATACCCTTCTTTATCCTATGTTCTACTCGCTGAACAATATTTTTCTTTAGTCTCTCAATACTGGCCCTAAGTCCTAAAATCAATACCCTTGTTCTTTCATCGATTAATCGATTAATCGATGAAGTGGAGGGCAAATAATTTTGCTCTGTCAGTTTATTCTGAGCTATCTCAATTGCTCTAACCAAGCGTCTAGGATTTTTTCTGTCGGAAGAGTTCATGGAAGCAGCCTTTACTGGATCAAGGACAGATAGTCGCTCGAAAAGCTCGTCAAGCGAGTAATTTTCCAATATCTCCCTTAGTTTTCTATCTTTTGGGATGTGAGCAGTATCTAACCCGTCAACAACAGCTTTTATATACAAACCTGTTCCTCCAACTAATATTGGAAAACTATGTCTTGAATAAATACTTTCAATAATCCTTCCTACAAAACCTAGATATTGAGATACGCTAAACTCTTCTTTTGGATCAACTAGGTCATAACCCCAAATTCTAATCCCGTCAACAACATAGTAAGGAATTCCTTGGAGTCCGTGATCTACAATCCTCACTGCACTACTGGGCAGATCCTTCCCTGTCCCAATATCCATTTCTTTGTAGACCTGCCGTGAATCACTAGACACAAGCTCTCCACCAAATTTCTTCGCGAGAAAGATGGCTAGCTTCGTTTTCCCAGTTGCCGTGGGGCCGCAGATAACAAGAAGTTTTCTTGCTCTAGCCATTCTATTGTATTATCCTCTAAACATCATTTTAGAGCAAATCCAATATCACCAGTCAACGACTTATCCAAACCACATAAAACTTAGCTTGATGCACTTATATATTTCCTAATAGCATATTCCCAAAAGCGAAGTGAGAAAAATAATGAAAAAGCACCAAACAAAAAGCTCACCAAGATTAACTTTATCCCCCAAACCCCAAGAAAAGCCTTTGCTGGAAATGAAAGCATAATTCCAATTGGAATTATGTATGTTATCACAAACCTTAAAGGATCTTTATAGATATCAACTGGAACTGTGCCAAGCCGCGACAAGTCTCTAAAGATCATTACGGTATGATCTACCTCATAGGTAACTATTGCAGCAGAAATAACAGCAATATAGAAAGCCGCTGAAATAAGAAGCGAATTAACTAAAAGTGCTAAATAAAAAACCACCTCCAGAAATCCCGGATTAAGTCTTGCTCCATAGTAAAAAGTCGCAGCAACTAGAGGCGGAATTGTAATAAAATCGATAATATCCGCCCCCCCAAAAAGAATCCTAAACAAGGGGTTTAGCGGTTTTACCAACACCAAATCCAGGTCCCCCGATACAACCATAGTCCTGAACCTATAAACCTCACGAAAAAGAAACTGCGAGACAACATCTACTAGATTAAAGCTTAAAAAGAAAAATATTACCTCATCTGAAGTATATCCCGCCAAATCCCCCGCCCCGCTTACCAGAAAATATAAAAAGGTCAAAAAAAGCACAAATCGAATAATTTTCCCAATCAAAAAAATTGCCAAAATTTTTTTCTGGTTTAGATACACCATAAATGCATTTTTTCCCATCTTAAGCCAGATCACAAAGTAGTACCAAACCAACTTTGCTTTACCGCCCAAATTTGCTTTCTTCAAAAATTCTTTTAGCTTCATAAAAATTCTAGTTATGCCTGTTACAAAAAGCCAAGACTCCTATCTGCCTTGGCTTTC
>QZGF01000027.1_pt1 | contig 28155 bp, 28 predicted proteins | sample 1990021 | NCBI WGS metagenome assembly QZGF01 (sample SAMN10076523, study PRJNA491371) | Subsurface metagenome, whole genome shotgun sequencing project. | isolation source: subsurface fracture fluid from borehole BE326-BH2 | place: South Africa: Beatrix Gold Mine | collected 2015-06-18 | reverse complement strand
GGTCCTTTTGTATTGACTTTAACGATCTTCCCTCCTTCATTCGGTTTAGCCTCTTCTTCTTTTCTTGAACTCATAAAAATCCACCTCCTTTTTCTTCATTCACCAAATAAAAAACCTCCTTTTTTAGTTAAGGAGGTTAAAAAGCACAGCAACCTCCTGCCTTAGATAAGGTGGATTAGGTTAAGCATGTGCTTTTGATGTCTCATGTTTGTGAAGGTGATATTATATTATTTTGCCTTTGTTGTCAACATGATGCCAACATGATGCCTGTTCATTCCAGGAATGAAACAGCTTCACATACCTGGTTTTACTTCCCCCCACTTGCATTTGGTGAAGGGTGCTGGAGAGATGGAGCGATTTTTGATTGGCGAACTGTAGGCACTCTGGAATTTCCAGAGCTTAATCTTAAATCTGCTCAGCAGATTTAAGCCGTGGCCTAAAATCATCGTGTTCTATGCCATTTCGTTAGGCCCTTTTGTTGTCTTTCCAGCCTTTCTTCGGTGCCTCTAACAACTTCTTTTTTATCCGAAGGCACATAGATGGTAAACGCTTCAAAAAGTTTTATCCACTTCTCAAGTGTTAGATCAGAAGGCTTTGCACCCCCAATTCCTAGCTCTCTTTCTAAAATATTCCTCTGTCTTGGACTAAACACTTCTCTAAATGCATCAAGTATTGTTGGTTGCCATTGATTAAATCCATAGACAACAAAGTCTCTAAACCATTGGCGAGATTCTAGTTCTACTAAGGGCTGCTCTCTTTTTCTAAATTCAGTAAGGACCGCATTTATTTTTGGCTTCTTGGGCGATGGTAGATACGAAAAGGGGTTGCTAATAGTATTGAATTACATTCTCACTTATAAAGATAGAGACAATCTCTTTATATTACAAAATCTTTTTCCTAGGGGCTACAATAAAGAAAGTTTGAATAGCTTAAAAAGGTTAGAGGCTAAGCTAATAAAAGACTACCAAAATACTTTATTTGTGAAAGAACCCCTTTCTTCTTCTCAGTATAAGGCTCTGATTAAGAAGATAGACGCTTTTCTTCTTCCGTATCATCCACAGAGCTACGACAAGCGCACCTCCGGTGTATTTGTTGAGGCAGCATTAAATGGTAAACCCATGATTGTTTCTGATAACACATGGATGGCTGAACAAGTTAAATTACTCGATAATGGAGTTACACTCGACTATTGTGCAGGAGCAAGTGAATTAAGGAGTGCAATATTAAAATTGATAGGTAAATATAAATATTTCTCAAACAACGCAATTAAAGTAAGCAATCTATACAAGAAAATTCACTCTCCTCGTAATTTTGTGAAGTCCCTATTAGACTTTATTAATTGATATGCCGAAAGTATCCATCGCTATACCTACTTATAACTGCTCTCAGTTTCTAAAAGAAGCTATCGAGAGTGTATTGGCTCAAACCTATCAAGATTTTGAGTTAATTATCTCGGACAATGCATCTACCGATAAAACAAAAGAGTTAGTAAAAAGTTTCAACGATCAAAGAATTGGGTATTACAGGAACAGTAAAAATATCGGGATGATGGCGAATTGGAACAAGTGTATTGAGCTATCAAAAGGGAACTATTTAATGATTTTGGGAGACGACGATAAACTATACCCCAGGTTTATTGAAAAATCTGTAAAAGTACATGAATCTAATCCCGCGATTGGTTTTTCTTTTACGCACTGCAATAAGGTTGATAAAAAAGGCAGATACATGATGAGATGGGGATATAAATTTACTCCAGCTGGTTATTTAGACAAATATAAGTATCTTGACTACACAATAAAATTTGGTTCATGTTTAACCAATTCGTCAACTGTTCTTCTTAACAAAAGAGTCTTTACTAAAGTAGGTTATTTCGAAGCTCCTTTCGGTACCAACACTTTTGATTTTAATATGTGGATTAAAATAGCTTTGGAATACCCAATCTATTTTATCAATGAAGCTCTTTGTGACTATCGTATCCACAAAGAACAAATAAGTGAACTTCATTGGCGTAGACCAGAAAGACCAACCGGGAAAATCGGGACATATCTAGAAATAATCAATACCATTGTTTGTCTTTTAGATAAACCTGATTACTATAATTCGGATAAAAAGAGAGAATTCTTATTGGGGAAACTAGAAGAACACAACAAGGCACTTTCCTTTCTAATCAAAGAATCATTACCTGAATTATAACTAGGTCCCTATTTTTTTAAGAAGTTCATTCTTAAATTGTTCGCCTTCATCTGGATTGCTCATTAGCTTATGAAGCCGACCTTCACTAATTACATATGATTGGTCAACACCGATATTTCTTAGAAATGATATATCATGCGATATCACTAAAATGGCACCAGAAAATTCCCTTAAAACAGACTCGATTTCTTCGATAGACTCTATATCCAGATTATTTGTCGGTTCATCCAAAACAAGTAAATCAATCGGCATTGCCGCAATCATTGCCAAAGATAGACGTGCTATCTCACCACCACTTAAGATAGATGCCTTTTTGTTTACTTCAGTTGTTTCTCTGAAAAGAAAGCGAGCAAGATGTTGCCGAATTTCGGAGATAGGTGTTTCAGAAACAACCCGTCTCATATTTTCGAGAATGGTCAAGTTCCTGTCGACTAACGCATATCTCTGGTCGAGGAACTGGAAATTAACATTTTCGGCATGTCTCACTTCTCCTCTTTGATTCTCCACTTCCCCCATTCTAAGTACTCCTTTGACTAAAGTGGATTTCCCTGACCCGTTATTGCCAAAGAGTGCAATTCGGTCACCAAAATAAATTGTAAAATCTACATCTTTGATAATTGGCCTACTGTCGTATCCGAAGCTAGCATCAGTAACAAAAAGCAATACTTTTCCCTTATGAGATTCTGACTCACGAATATTCGGGGAAATTTTTGAAACCCTTGCCAATCTAGCCTGCTCAAGTTCGCTTACACTTTCTTCAGTTTTTTCTCTGGCGAGTTTGGATTTGCGACCAGCTGTTCTGGTAGCCCTCTCTCTGAAATAATGAGCTCTATATCTGTCTCGATCTTCCGGCTTTCTACTAAGGTCTCTTCTTGCGCTATGGGCGGCCCTTTGTTGCTCTTTTTCGATCTGTCGTTTAGCCTTCTTTGCCTTGCTTTCTAAGCGTATGACCTCTCTTTCCCTGGCTTCAGTCTCGATACCTTTTTGTTCTTTGTAAAACTGATAATTACCCCCAAATACCCTAACCCCTGCATTCTCCAGCTCCCAAGTTGTTGTTGTTACATCATTCAAAAAGTCTCTATCGTGGGAGACGACCAATAATCCGCCTTGCCAATGTTCTACAAAATCTCTCAACCATAAGTTGGCGTGCAGGTCCAAATGATTCGTTGGTTCATCCAATAACAATACATCCGGCTGGGTAATGAGAAGTTGTGCCAGGGCTAGCCTGGCTGTTTCACCTCCACTCAGCCGACCTACCTTTGTAGTTAATGGGTATTCGATACCTAAACCTTTTATGGTTTCCTTAACTCTATCCTCAAGGTCATAAGCATTATGCGTGTCTAACAAAGTTAGCACCTCTGCATACCTTCTTTCGAATTCGGGGTCATCAGACCTAAATTCTCTATTCATCGCTTCAAACTCATCTAAGGCCCGAATTAAGCGGGAAACACTTGTAGTAGCTACCTCTCGAATGGTTTTGTCTAAGTCGAAAGTATAATCTTGGGCCAAATAGCCGACTCTTACGTCAGAATTTAAAACAGAACCTCTATCAGGATGTTCCATACCAGCGAGTATTTTTAAGAGGGTTGTTTTCCCACTGCCATTTCTGCCCACAAGACCGATTTTGTCGCCTGGATTTATCGATACACTGATGTCATCCAATATAATCCTTTCTCCATATTCTTTATGGAGATTTCTTGCGACCAATGGTTTTCCGAATGATTTTTTAACCATGTTTTCTCCGAATGGATTATCTGCTTCTATTCTACTCATGATTTATTAAATCTCATAGATCTTGAATAATATTAATCATCTTTAAGCTTTCTAGGGTAGCATTCTCCGGCGGATCTGAATCAGCTCTATTAAGGTGAGTTTGATTTTCCAGTAAAAAGTGGCAACTGGTATAAAGGTTCTTACCCACCGCTGATTACAAAAGAGGTTTTTGACAGAGTTCAAGAAAAATTAGTGGTTCCTGAAAAATCTCCTTGGGGCAGTAAAATCTTTACCTACAAGGGGCTATTAAGATGCGCCACCTGTAAATCAAGTGTTGTTGGAGAAGAACGGTTTAGAAAAAGGTTAAATAAAGAGCCGAGACATCACATTTAATATCACTGCTCAAGGCAAAAAGACCGTGATTGCAGAGAGGCTTATATAACTGAAGAGGAACTTGAGAGAAGCTTACTTAAGCTTGTCAATTTTATGTATATTGCTCATCCCCACGAGCTGATACTTAACAGGTAAAATCCAGGAAGGGTTAGAAACTTTCAAAAGGATGGGGGAAGCAATCTTTCTACAACAAAACACCAATCCGAATTCAACGCCTTGGGATATCAGAGATTATGCAAGGTATGTATTAACAAATAAAAACGCTGAAGAAAAAAGAGAGTTATTTAGCCTCTTTAGATTCCCGTTATTCATTCAAAACAGAAATATAACCCCTCTCTCCGAACGCATTAACTACATTACAGGATTGAATAGTTCAAATCCCGACTAATCGGTCGATTTAACCATTTAACTCCAGATTCAGCTTCCAGATTAAATACTTATTCAAAACTTATCCTTATAACAACCAGAAAGTGCCTAATTCAAGGGAATTATCCGAATAACGAGGGTGCCGTCCGAATGTTTGAGATAAAAACTAGCGGTTTTGAGGGAAAAATTGGGACTTTCGGGGCATCTCGGTCACTGGGGTGCCCTGTTTGGCTGCCCAGCAGGGATTCGAACCCCGATTCCAGCGTCCAGAGCGCTGTGTCCTACCATTAGACGACCGGGCAATAAATCAGGATATTCTTATTTTACCATAGCTGTGTCTTCTTTATTCCTTTTTGAAATACTTGGAGTAGCTCTTTTGGGATTTTTTGGGAGATTTCTTGTACCTCCCTAAAAAAGTTTAGCCTGATTGAGGTTGTCAGTATTGGGTACTGAAAAGTCTAAATCTATTTTTCTTAAAGTATTCCACTTGTCTTTGAAAAGTAAGTATCCATTCCTGACTGCGAAGTCGTATATTTCTTTTGTTATGATGACATCATCTTCACAATATTTTCTTAGTTTCTCCAAACTTTCTTTGTCGCCTTTTTGCCAATAGTATACAGCCTCAAGTCCGGAGTCGATCTTTTGCCTGTCAAGTGTCTCTCTTGCTAGTGCATCAAGACTAATTCTATGACCATATACTTCCTTGATTTTTTCTAGGATATCAAAGTGAGGCAATTTTTTGAGTGGGAAACTGGCGTAGGGCTGGAGTGCTGGGACATCAAAGTTCAAGGAGTTAAAGCCTATTATTCTATCTGCCTTTTGGAATAGCTCCCAAACTTTTTCAAATTCGCCTTCCCAAAAAGAATAGATTTGACCTTTTGTCTCGTTTTGCGCTTCATCAACATCACGGACATATAACGAAACAATAGAAACTCCAAGTTTCCCCGGGTCTTGGTCGTCAATTTCACCGAAAAGCCTCTTGGTCTCAACATCAAAAATTATCTGGTTCATCTCTTTTGTATTATGTGATTATGATTATTTAATTTGGAAATATTTGCAAGTTTGCAAAAGTAGAGATATTATATACCTAGAGATAGAGAAAAGTGAAAAAGATATTGATAGTCGAAGACGACTTTTTTATAAGAAAGCTTTATTGTGAGGCTTTTCAGTCTTCGGGCTATGAGGTATCTTCGACGGACAATGGGGAGCTGGCTTGTGAACTTCTAGAAGAAGAAGTGTTTGATTTTATCCTTCTTGACATAATGCTGCCGGATATGAGCGGGATAGACGTCTTGACAAAAATAAGATCATCCGAGAGCAAGAATTTTAAAACCCCTGTATTTGTCTTGACCAATAATGATGATAAAACTGTGATAGATAGTGTGGTTGCCGCCGGCGCAGATGAGTACCTTCTTAAGGCTAACTATAAGCCTCAGGACATAGTCTCGGAGGTTTCAAACTTTTTATCTTCGCATTCTGCTTCTTTACTTCCTGATGAATAAAATAGCATTTGGGATATCTCGTCCGGGTCCTACTTTATAACCTCCGAACCAGAGTGCAGTCGAGCCACCGTCATCAAGGTTAAGAGCATTTTCCATGCCAAGTGCTTTCATAACTAGTGCTGATTGGTAGACACTAGCATTGTGTACGACCCCTATGTAAACGATATTCCCTTTGTTGGAAACAAAGCTTCTATTGCCCTTGCTTATTTTTTTAGGATCGTCATCTTGGGTATAAACAATATTTCCCGACAAGGTAAGCAATGGGTAATTCGAGAGCATAGAATCTATGCTTGTATCTCTGCCCCACTGCGAAGCGGCACTTACAAACCTAATATAACCATTACCGAAGATGACCGCCGGGTTTGAGCTGTAGACGTTGTTTGATGAATTAAAGTATTTTTTGTCTTTATTCATGACAAGAAGGTCAAACGAGTTTGCTTTTCCCACACAGCTTGGATAACTAGCCGGGCAAAAATAGCTACCATTAACTCCTGCGAAAGCGTTGTTGCGGGAGACATATGAGGATAGAGACATTACGGGACAGTTATCAAAGCAGTCTGTAGTGCTTGCTGTATCGACTATTACTCGGGTGGAGGCTATGTCGGTTGCAACCATGGAGACAGTGAAATTTCCCTGTTCTGTTGTCACTTGTTGTCTTGTGTATCCTGATTGTGGTGGAGAGTTACTCACAGGGACGTTTTGTGATGTAGGTGTTTTAGCGAGTTTAGCTTCTTCTAATTTGATTTTATCAGTAAGTTGTTCCAATGAATCCTTTGCTTCGTTGTAATTTTGCTCAGCAAGAAGGCTTAGTGATTTAGCAAAAAATTTCTTGAGATCATCTGTCTTTGCGCCACGGTCATCAAGTGAAATTATATCTTCATATAGGTTGACAGCACTTTTGTATAATTGTTCGATTGAATTTATTTTTCTTTCTAGCTCCTCATTTTTTATACGTGGATCCTCGTTTTTTAGCCTGTCGTATTCCTCCTTTATTTTTTCATAGTTCTTGTTGAGGGACAAAAGACTTTGTCTTATTTTGTCATTTTCAACGGATGCAAGATTAAGGTGTTTTTTTAAGGAGATTACTTTGCTTTGGAGAAGTATTGCCAGGACGAAAAGGAAAGAAGTAAACAAAGCAGCAAGGAATATAAATACCTTTTTAGGAATGTGAAGTCTCTTGGCGTTTTGCTTCTTGATCTCGGTCATATTCTAATTTAGCATACCAGTTAGGGTTGTAAATATCTCATGTTGACAAGAAGTGCTGAGAGATCTATAGCACATTATCTGCATTTAGCTATTCTGGAATTGCAGATTGTGTTGCTAGTCAAGATATAGTTTGATGAAAAAGATAGTCAAGATTCTAGATATTTCAGATGTCGCCCGTAGTGTCAAAAGATTAATCACGACAAAGCCCGACGGTTACGTATTTACTCCTGGTCAAGCTACTGACATCGCAATTAGCAAACCCGGTTATACCAGGCAAAAGCACCCATTTACGTTTACTGGATTAAATAGTGATAATTACCTTGAGTTTACAATCAAGATCTATCCTCTAAACGAGTTTAGTAATCACTCTGGGGCAACAGAAAAGATTGGACAGCTTTCGGCAGGGGATGAGTTAATAATTGGAGAACCATTTGGGACAATAAGCTACGAGGGAGAAGGCATTTTCATTGCCGGTGGGGCAGGTATAACTCCGTTTGTAGCAATATTTAGGCAACTGGTATCAGAAGGAAAAATTGGAGACAACAAGTTGATTTATTCTAATAAACAAGTTGAAGATATAATTTATGAGAGTGAATTAAGAGAAATATTTGGAGAAAATATCATTTTGACGCTGACAGGCAAAATGACCTCAGGATATGAATATGGCAGAATCAATTATGAATTTCTCAAAAAACATATTAGTGATTATTCTTGTAAATTTTACATTTGTGGTCCAATGCGTATGGTATCGGATTTACGGCAAGATTTAGCTAGTCTTGGGGCAGACGTCAAGTCAATTATCTTTGAAAAGTAGGCTTCGTGAACCTATACTCAGAAGGATATGTCTGGATTTTTTCTTTTGGTTGACAAGCCTGTAGGTATGACTTCTCATGATGTAGTTGATCGTGTTCGAAAGATCTCAGGACAAAGACGTGTTGGACATGCAGGGACCCTCGATCCATTCGCAAGTGGGCTTTTGATTGTTGGGGTGGGTAGAAGTGCAACCAGAAAGCTTGGTTTTTTTTCTAAACTTGATAAAGAATATGAAGCTGAAATTGTATTTGGGGAGGAAAGGGACACAGACGATCGGGAAGGAAGGACTATAAGAGTTGTAGAAGGGAACAAAGTTAAAAGGATGGATGTTGAAAGGGAGTTAAAAAAATTTGTCGGGGAGATTTGGCAAATTCCGCCTAAATACTCAGCTGTCAGGGTAAAAGGAAGTAAGGCATATCAGCTTTCTAGGTTGGGAAAGGATTTTCAACTTGAGCCTCGAAAGGTGAGGGTTTATTTTGCTTCTATTTTAGATTATGCTTTTCCTGTCCTTAAAGTTAAGTTTAGGGTTAGCTCGGGAACTTACATAAGATCCCTGGCGAGAGATCTAGGAAGAAATCTTTCAACCGGAGCATATCTTAATAGCTTGAGGCGTACAAGGATTGGTGATTATAGTGTTGAAGACGCCGCAGTGCTTGACCTTTTGACTACGGAAAATATGCAAAAATATATGATCTCTGGAGATATCTAATGAAACTAGGAGAAGTTACCCTTTTGGCGGTAGTTCAAGGTTTGAGTGAGTTTTTGCCCATTTCATCATCAGGTCATCTTGTTGTGTTCCAGAAACTACTTCCAGGATTTTATCAGCCCGGCATTCTTTTTGACGTCTTTTTGCATCTAGGGACGTTATTTTCTGTGCTTATCTATTTTCGAAAGAGGATCCTGAAAATGTTTATTGATGATTTTTGGTATATTTTGGTTGCATCTGTTCCTTCTGGGCTGGTAGGAATACTTCTTTCTGACTTTTTTGAGGGGCTTTTTTCAAGAACTTTTTTTGTTGGATTTGAATTTCTAATAAATGCAGCTATTAGCTTCGGTATAGCCAAGATGCACGATAAGGAAGGGCTTGTTAATTTTCGCAGCTCGCTTGCAGTAGGTATAGCTCAGGCAATCTCTATTTCCCCGGGCATTAGCAGGTCTGGTGCTACTGTATTTGCTGGAATTGCCACTGGAGTTAGGAAAAGTAGGGCAGTTGAGTTTTCTTTTATTATTTCTATTCCTGCAATTCTGGGGGCAAATATTGTTCAGTTGCTAAAATACGGTTCAAATGGATACATAAATTACCCATATTATATATTTGGATTGTTTGTCTCTTTTATTGTTGGACTTGTAGCAATAAAAATAGTCTTTGAATTCATAAAAGGTGCAAGATTTATCTATTTTGCCTGGTATAGTCTTCTGGCGGGAGTTTTGGTAATTTTACTATCTTTATAAATTGCAAGTTTTTGTAGATTTACTTATCAAGAAGATAGATAATTTTAGGCAAGAATATTGAGAGTCCAACTATAACAGACATGGTAGCCGCTAAGAGCACACATGCAGCCGAAACGTCTTTAGCAATCTTTGCATGGGGAGATATCTCTGGGCTGACGAGATTTACCAATGCTTCAAGCACAGTGTTAAGAAGCTCGAAGGTAATTACATAGAAGATTGTGAACGTAAGAAGAAGCCACTCAATAGTACTTATGCCAAGTATTCCTGCAGTAGATATGGCTAAAAAAGCAAATATTGTGTGGATTCTTAGATTTGGCTCGTTTTTGTAGGCGGTCTTTATTCCATCGAAAGCATATTTGAAACTTTTGGTAGTGCTGTGACGAAGTCCCATATTCTTTGATTTTAAGCTCTTTGGTAGGTAAAAACAAATACTTGTATATGCTATTTCATTTTCGGTTTATTTCTAATATCATTTACTTATGAAGTCTAATTTTGTTATTTTCCTTTCCTCCGCCTGCCTTCTGTCTATCTTTACGGCATTTTTCATTAAACCACTTAATCTGAATTTGTCGAATATTCCTCAGGTTGGTTGTAGATGTTTTAACTTCTCGGGCGATATAGATTATTCACAAGAAGTTGCGGTATTTGAGGGTAATAGAGTTACTGTTCCCAGACTTGCTTTTGAGAATACTCCACCTTATGTGTTGGGATCAGTCAATGCTGAGAAATGGATTGAGGTTGATCTTTCCGAGCAAATGCTTTGGGCATGGGAGGGTGACAGACTGTTTCTAGAAACAAAAATCTCAAGTGGTTTACCCCAGACTCCGACTCCACAAGGAGTCTTTAACATTTGGGTTAAACTTCGCTCGACAAAGATGGAAGGAGGAAAGGGTAGGTATTATTATTACCTTCCAAATGTTCCTTACGTAATGTTTTTTCAAAATGAAGAAGTTCCAGGTTGGAAAGGATATGGCTTGCACGGGACTTACTGGCATAATGATTTTGGACGTCCACGAAGCCATGGTTGTGTTAACCTACCAACTGAAATGGCAAAACAGCTTTATTATTGGACAAGTCCGGTCTTACCTGAGGGAAAGAACTCAGTCTTTGCAAGTGCTGAGAACCCGGGTACAAAGATCGTGATACACGAATAGCCTTAGATGAATTTCCAAGCACTCTCAGACGCGAATACATTTTTGATAACTTTTATGGCAAGCCTTTTGATTTGGCTTATGTTTTTTGGTGTGGGGGTGCTTTGGTGGATTGATGGAAAAAGAAGGAAAGAAAGAGCTTTGCATGCAATCTTATCTACTTTTACAACCTGGTTGTTGGTGTATATTCTTAAGTTATTATTTCAAGTTAGCAGACCATTTGAGCTAAATGGGGGTATGCCTTTGACTATAACTATACCGAGAGATTATTCGTTTCCTTCTAATCACGCGGCGGTTGCGTTTTCGCTTGCTTGGAGCGTCTTTTTGCACAATAAGAAGGAGGGATTTATTTTTATTTTAATTGCATTTCTGGTTGCATTAGGAAGAGTCTTGGGGAACGTTCACAGCGTTTTCGATGTGGTTGTTGGGGCATTTATTGGGATAGGAGTGTCTACACTGGCCAAACGCCCCCACCTCTACAGGACCATAAAGTAATGCGCCACTTGACTTTTAGCACTAACTGCAATAGACTGCTAATACTTAAAGAATATGGATGAATCAAGTATCCAAGATGCTGTCGTAACTCGACAGTTGCCAGTGGTTGCGATAAGGGGATCGGTTGTATTTCCTTATACCGATGCAGTTCTTTCTTTTGGAAGAAAGAAAAGCATTGAAGCTGTAAATGCTGCGTTCCAGCAAGATAGAATAGTTGCAATTTTTACTCAGAAGGATCCACGTACAGCAGATCCTGATAAATCTGATCTATATGAAGTCGGGACTATTGCCACAATTACTCATATTAATGCAAGTGAAGATGGCTTACATGCAGTAGTTAAAGGCCAGGTAAGAGCTAAGCTTTTGGATCTGACGTCCACAGAGCCATATTTGAGCGGAGTTGTTGAGGAGATATCTCCGGATCTAGACAAGAGTGATGAAGTGATCGCTTTGACAAATAGACTTATTGAGCTTTTCAAGAAATCGATAAATTTAGGTAAGCAGGCAGACATAATGACCGTTATGAGGCTTGTTTCTGGCGATATTGAGCCTGTGGAAGTTGCTGATCAGATTGCGTCACTTCTGGATATCAAGACTTCTGAGAAGCAAAAACTTTTAGAAACTTTGAGCCTAAAGGAGCGTCTTGCATTGGTCTTTGAAGAATTATCAAGAGAAGTAAATGTTCTTGAGTTGGAAAGAACAATTTCATCTAAAACTCAGAAAAGGTTTGAGGACCAGATGCGCAAAGCGATGCTCAGAGAGAAGAAAAGGACAATTGAGGAAGAATTGGGAGAGATTGAAGAAGGAGATTTAAGTAGTGAAGAGTTGAAGGACTACAAGAGAAAAATAAAGGAAGCCAAGATGCCCCCAGAAGTTAGGGATAAAGCAGAAAAGGAATTAAAGAGATTAACCCAAATGTCGCCAAATAATCCAGAAGGTGGATACATAAGAAACTATCTTGATTGGCTTTGTGATATGCCATGGAGCAAGGTCTCACCAAACAATGTTTCGATAAAGCACGCTGCCAGTGTATTGGAGAAAGATCATTATGGGATTAAAAAAGCAAAAGAAAGAATACTTGAGTACTTATCAGTTATGAAGATAAAGTCTAAGAGGGTCAAAAAGGCAGATATTCGGTTGTCAAAAGACAAAGATAATACACAACAGATGCCAACGATCCTTTGTTTCATTGGACCTCCAGGTGTTGGAAAAACTTCTATTGGGAGATCAATCGCCCGAGCATTGGGACGTAAGTTTGTCAGGGTTTCTCTGGGAGGAATAAGGGATGAAGCAGAAATCAGAGGTCACAGAAGGACTTATGTGGGTGCGCTTCCAGGTAGGATAATTCAGGGAATTAAAAATGCCGGCACCAAAAATCCAGTATTTATGCTTGATGAGATTGATAAATTGGGTGTTGATTTTAGAGGCGATCCCAGCTCTGCACTTCTTGAGGCATTAGATCCTGAACAAAACAAGGAATTCTCTGATCACTATCTAGAAGTTCCATTTGATTTAAGCCAGGTAATGTTTATTTGCACTGGGAATGTTTTAGAAAATATTCCCGCTCCTCTCAGAGATAGAATGGAAGTTATCACCTTTCCAGGATATACCCAGGATGAGAAGTTCAATATCGCTGAGAAATTTTTGTGGCCAAAGCAATTGAAGGTTCATGGATTGGAGAGTAAAAAGATCAAGATCTCTCCAGGTGCGATAAACGAGGTTATTGAGAAGTATACGCGTGAAGCCGGCGTCAGAGAGCTGGAGAGAAATCTCGCAACGATACTTCGAAAGATTGCCCGTCTTGTTGCAGAGGGTAAGAAGTATCCGACTCTAGTCGGGGAGTCTGATGTAAGGAAATTTTTAGGTCCAAGAAGGTTTTCCTCACAGATTGCAGAAAAGAAAGATGAGGTTGGATTATCTACTGGCTTAGCAGTAACCCCGGCAGGAGGGGAAATTTTATTTATAGAAGTTGCGCTTATGCCAGGCAAAGGGAAGCTGACCCTAACTGGTCAGCTGGGGGATGTTATGAAAGAATCGGCTCAAGCTGCTTTTACATGGGCACGCTCCCATTGGAAGCAACTGGGACTAAAGGAAAATTTTGGAAGAAATTTAGATGTTCATATCCATGTTCCTGAAGGAGCGGTTCCAAAAGATGGCCCTTCAGCAGGGATTGCAATTTCGACTGCTCTTGTCTCCGCATTGACGAAAATTCCAGTCAAAAGATATGTTGGTATGACAGGTGAAGTTACCTTGAGAGGAAGGGTTTTGGAGATTGGAGGGGTCAAAGAAAAAGTGATAGCAGGCCATAGGGCTGGACTAAAAACAATAATTCTTCCAAAGGATAACGAAAAAGATATGGAAGAGGTTCCTGAAAATGTAAAAAAGGAAATAAAGTTCCTTTTTTACGATAAACTTGATGATGTTCTGGCAACTGCACTTAAAAAGCCTCTCCCCTTGTCCTCATAATAAGCTAGTCTTTGTGATAAAATAGATATCACTGGCCCCATCGTCTAGAGGCCTAGGACGGCAGGTTCTCATCCTGTAAACCCCGGTTCGAATCCGGGTGGGGTCACTAAAGCAAGAAAAGATCAAAGAACAAATGCGCGAGAGATTGTTTTTGATGGGCGAGGACATCTTGAGCCAAAAGAAAAATGAAGTTAGAAGTCAAAACCAAACTTGATGAACTTGGCTTAAATTCAGACAATTCTATTGTTATTGGCTCTGGTATCTTGAGGGCGCTTAATTTACGGGAAAGCAAAGATATTGATGTTGTTGTGACTGAGGAAAAATATAGGGAACTTTCCAACAGCGGTCGTTTTAAAAAGGAGCAAAACCGTGGCCGCGAGGTGCTTACCGATAATTTGTTTGAAATCGTGACAAGCTGGACTGTTATCGGCAAGGCTTGGAAATTTGATGATTTGCTAATATATTCGGTAATTATAGATGGTGTTCGCTATAATACAGTTCAATTTTTGCTTGATGCAAAACGCCGTTGGATTGCAGATGAAGAAGGTCGACAGAAAGATATTGACGATGTTAAGCTGATGGAACAATATCTTTCTGGTTTAAAGGGATGATTGTCGGCAAAAAAATTTTTGGCCTCCTACAAGGTCGTGGCGGAAGGGGGAGCCGGGGGATCCCGCCGCGCCCGAGGGTTCGATTCCGTTCAAAAAAAGGTTCAGATTTGGTCATATAAGTCTACACATATATCGCAAGGTTCAGAGCGATCCTCTTGTCTGTGCTGAAACCAGTGTTGCTTGTTAATCTATGGTCGAGTGTCTGAAATGCCTTTTTGAGCCCCGTAATACGTTGCGTTTACCTATTTTTAATCTTAAGATTCGAAGAAATACTCTCTGTGGGTGTTATTCAGCTTATTATTGTTTAGCAATTTCTTTATTCTGAACCAATCTCTGATGCAATGAATTTATGAATTTCATCCCATTTTTCCTCCCCCGATTTTGGGATTAAGATATATTGCCTGTCAGGAGAGATCGTCTCATCTAGTACGTTGTCGGTGTTTAAGGATATGGTTTTCATTTCAAAATCGGATATCTCAAGGCCTGTCTCTGTGAATTTGAGCATCGATCCAAAGTCGATGTCGGTTTGGAGATTTTTGGATATATTGTTGATAATAGTAATTATTTTGGGGATACTCCCAACCCGCAATAATTTGTCTTTAACTGCTATTAAGAAAGCCTGTTGTCTAATTGATCTGCCAAAATCACTTCCGTTGACGGATGAATGACGTGAACGTACAAACTTCAAGGCAGTTTCTCCATCCATAAGCATTGGCCCTTTTGTGAATTCAAGTGTCTCGTATCTGCACTTAAATTGTTGTTCCAGAAGTTGCCCAGATAAAGTAGCGTGTATCATCTTTAGCTGATCTTCTGTAAGACCACAAAGGTCATTTTCCTTTCCCTTGATGGGGTAGAATTCATCCTTGAACGAATAAGGGATATTTACGACAACTCCACCCAGCGAATCAACTATGTTTTTAAATCCTTCGAAATTTACTGCCACAAAATACTGAATTGGCAGCCCAGTCACCATAGTTGCCATCTCCTTTGACAATAGTCCAGCCCCGGGCATCCCACTATATTGTGGTAGCTTGTCAGGATACCTGTGGTCGTCTAGGCCAATGGAGAAAGCATGGTTAATTTTGAAATTTTTGGTTCCGTTTTTCATAGGAATTGGTACCCATAGATCTCGGGGAATAGAGATTAGAAAGACCTTTTTCTCTCTAGGGACTATATGGGCAACAATCATAGTATCACTTAGTGTTCCTCCCTCGTGTCCTGGACCACCATATCCCAAAAGAAGGATACTTACAGGAGAGAATGGATCAGGGGTTGGAGTAGGTGTAAAAATAGGCGTTAGTGGTGGTGTGGGACCAGGTACATAGATTCTCTTATAGATAAAAAAGATATATGATGCAAGAGCAGATAGCGCAAAAAGCCCCAGTAGTATTAGAGTGGTTGCAATGATCTTTCTTTTTTTCATCTCAAGTATTATACCCCAAAATTTTTCCATCTTGGTGGCGCTTTGTGAAGCGCTTGACAATGTAGCTTGGTAAATATAAAATTTGCAGGTAATGGAAGGTATTTTCTCGCAAAATTATCGGTTCTTAGCCTTGTTAAGAACTGGTTAATTAGGCGGGAGAATAAGAAGATAATGTCTTTACTCTCCTGAAAATAAAGGAGAGTTTTTTTAGATGTATGATATGGGAAGTGATGATAAAATCCAACTTACAAGAGAAGGCCTTGAATCACTAAAAGCTGAGTTGAGTGAACTGCGTGATGTGAAAAGGCCTGCGGTTGTTGAGCGTTTGTCAAATGCAAGATCACAGGGTGACCTGACAGAGAATAGTGACTACCACAATGCAAAGGAGGAATTGGAATTTTTGGATGGCAGAATATCGCAACTTGAGGAGGTCTTACAGAAAGCAGTTGTTGTTGAGAAGGGTAATAATTCTGAAGTCTCTTTAGGAGCTAAGGTCACGCTTCTGGTAGGAGGAAAAAATGTGGTATACGAGGTAGTTGGTGAGTGGGAAGCAGATCCAGTAAAAAAGAAGATTTCCCACTCGTCTCCATTAGGGAAGTCTTTAATTGGGAAAAAGGTTGGAGACAAAGTTGAAGTTGAAGCTCCAGCCGGTAAAGTGGTGTATGAGATTTTGTCCGTTGAGTAGGTCTTTCTATAACTTCATTTCGTCTTATCATTGGTTTATACTACATTCATGGCGCTTAAGACGTTGGATGAGATAAGAAAAGTGAGGCTTGAGAAGGCTAAAAAACTTCGTGAGCTGGGAATTAATCCTTACCCGTCAAAGGTAGATGGATCTCCTAAAGCTATTTTTTCTATTCTGGATAGATTTGGTGAGGTTGTTGAAGTGGCAGGCAGATTAATGTCACTTCGTGAGCATGGTAACGTGCTTTTTGCAGATCTTAAAGATGAGACTGGAAAGATTCAACTTTTTTTCCAGAAGAGGGTACTGGGAGAGGATTTTGGGTTATTGAAACTATTTGATGTAGGCGATTTTGTCTATTCGAAGGGAAAGGTGTTTAAGACTAAGGCTGGTGAAGTGAGTATAGATGTTGATCGGTTTCAGCTACTTTCAAAATCTATTCGTCCTCTTCCTTCAGTTTGGCATGGGTTAAAGGATGTAGAGGAGCGTTACAGGAAGCGCTATCTTGACCTTTTACTAAACCCCGAGGTCAAAAAAAGATTTGATACAAGAATAAAATTGGTAAGGGAGGTTAGGAGATATCTGGACGACTTAGGATATAAAGAAGTTGAAACCCCAACACTTCAACCACTTTATGGCGGCGCGAACGCCAAACCGTTTAAGACGCATCACAATGCTTTGGATGCAGATTTTTACCTTAGAATTGCGGATGAACTTTACTTGAAAAGGCTGATTGTTGGTGGGTATGAGAAGGTTTATGAAATTTGCAAGGATTTTAGAAATGAAGGGATTGATCAAACACACAGCCCGGAATTTACTATGATTGAATATTATGCTGCATACACCGATTATCAGGAAGTTATGAATGTTACGGAGGGGCTTTTTAAGCACCTTGCTCAAGCGCTTTTTGGAGAGCAGAAGATTAAAGTTGGAGACAAGATGATAGATATTGGAGCAAGCTGGCCCAGAGTCAAGATGGTTGACGTGATCAAAGAAAGAGTTGGTTTGGATGTGATGACAAAAGATGCAGGAGAGCTGGAGAGTTATTGCCGCAATAATGATCTTGATCTTGTGGGAGGAGAAACAAAAGGGCAGCTTATATTTCTAATTTTTGATAAGTTGGTATCAAAGACTTTAATCGAGCCTACTTGGATTATAGATTATCCGCGAGATGTATCACCTCTTGCGAAAATTAAGGAAGGGGAAAGCGATTGGGTGGAGCGGTTTGAAGGGTATATAGGGGGTAAAGAAATTTGCGATGGCTGGAGTGAACTGACAGATCCAGTAGATCAGAGAAAAAGATTTGAAGATGATATCAAGATTGCAAGGCTTGATAAGGAGGAAGCACAGCAAGTTGATGAGGACTTTCTTGAGGCCATGGAGTACGGAATGCCGCCAATTGGAGGAATTGGAATTGGGATTGATAGGTTGGTTATGTTTTTTACAAATACATGGATGATAAAAGAGGTGATATTGTTTCCAACACTAAAGCCTGTCAAGAATAAATTTAGTGGTGAGAAGTGATGAGTTAATATTTACTTTTGATGCTTATATATAATATGTGACTTGAAGCATGACGAGACAGAAAGCACTTGATTTGTTGAAAAAGCATGTAAAAAATATCAATCTTCGAAAGCACTGTCTTGCTGTGGAGGCGGTGATGGGAGCGCTTTTTGATAGGCTAAATCCTGAGGGTGCTAAAAAAGAGAAAGAAAGATGGCTTATAGCAGGTCTTTTGCATGATGCTGATTATGAAGAGACCAAAGATACTGCTAGAGTAACTCATACCAAGAAGTTGCTCGAGTGGCTTAGTGAGCTTGATGCACATGTTGATATTCGTGATGCAGTAGCTTCACACGCTTGGGGATATGTGGAAGGGGCGCCAATGCCTAAAACCAGAATGCAGTGGGCACTGTACTGTTGTGACGAGTTGACGGGACTGATCGTGGCTGTTGCGCTTGTCAAACCAGATAAAAAGTTGGCTTCGGTTACTGTTGATTCGATTATGAAGAAGTGGAATTCTCCCTCGTTTGCAGCAGGGGTAAATAGAAAGCAGATAGAGGAGTGCGAAGTGCGTCTAGGAATTCCTCTTCGTGAATTTATTGGAATTGCCCTTTCCGCAATGCAGAAAATTCAAGAGGATTTGGGACTTTGAAGGTGGTCCCTGACTTTTTACATCTTTTTTGAATAATAAGATTGAGGTGATTGCATACCCCATCAAGGAAGTGAAGGCGAGTTCTTTAGTTTTAGGTGGCACAGAAAGTCTTAACCAGGAGAGAAAAATCGCACGAAGACTTAGAAATTTTTGCTTGACAAAAGGGATTAATAAAAATAAAATACCTTTTAATTGAAAATTAAGGAAAGACGTTGAAGTTAGGCATTCCCCTAACCGAGTTGCCTCCGAAAATGCGATGGAATACGGCGCAGTTAAGGAGTGACGGGTTAAGCCCGTAACAGCTTATAAATTGAGTACGAAGTAGCGCTGGCACCTCCGAGATATTCGGGCGCAACAACCCGAAATAAAAGGAGGTTTTTTTGATGACAAAGTTATATCTTGTTAGGCATGCAGAATCAGTCGCCAATACCTTTGGTATTTACCAAGGTCAAAGCTATGACACAGATCTATCGGATCTCGGACGAAAGCAAGCCAAAGCGCTAGTTAATTTTTTTAAGAAAGTTGATCTTGGGGTAATCTATACAAGTCCACTTAAAAGGGCCAAGCAGACAGCTTTAGCCTTGGCTAATGAACTAGGGGTCGAAGTAAGGGTAGATGTTAATTTGATAGAGACCAATCATGGTGAGTGGGAGGGGCTTAGCAAAGAAGAAATTAAAACAAAGTATAGTGATATATATAAGGCATGGCTTACCAAGCCATCAGAAGTAGTTTTTCCTGGTGGGGAGGCTTTTGTTGAGACTGTCGCCCGTGCTGAAGCTTTTTTAAATTCGACGATTTTTGATGAGGACAGTATAGTCGTAACCCACGATAATATTGTCAGGGCATTTCTGGCTATTATCTTGGAAGAAGATATTGATAGGATTTGGAATTACAAAATAGAGCCTGCATCTGTAACCATGATTGGTGTGGATTATCTGAGATCATTAAACCCTTATAAAGTATTACAGGTTAACGAGAAGAAACACCTAAAAGGTTTGATGGCTGATATTAGTGTTCATGCTTTATAAAGCAATTTAACTTTGGAGTTTTAGCTTTTCTTGGAAGAGCTAAAGCAAATAGGGTAAAATAGGGAAGTATACTTAAAGTAATCAGATTATGTTAGACATCCAGCTGATCAAAAATAATCCAGAAAAGGTTAAAAAGGCAGTTGCTGCAAAAAACTTCGACCCTTCTATAGTTGATCGTGCGCTTGAATTGGATAGGAAGCGAAGGGGTTTGCTTCAAGAAGTTGAAAGACTTCGTGCCGAAAGAAATAAATTAGCAAAAGAAAAAAACATTGAGGAAGGAAAGAGGGTAAAGGAAAAGCTCCAAAAAATTAAGCCACAACTAGATGATATTGAGGGGGAATTTATTAACGTCATCAAGAAAATTCCAAATCTTTTTGCGGATGATGTGCCGATTGGAAAAGATGAATCGGAAAATGTAGTTATTCGAAAGTGGGGAGAGCCTAGAAAATTTGGATTTGAGCCAAAAGATCATATGGAAATAGGTGAAAGATTGGGGATAATCAATATTGAAAAGGCAAGTGAGATTGCTGGGACTCGCTTTGGATATTTGATGGGCGATGCGGCTTTAATGGAATTTGCGCTAGTGCAGTTTGCTTTTGAAACACTGACTAATCAGGAAGTGATTTCCGAGATTGCAAAAAGGATTGATAAAGATTTCAGTGCAAAAATATTTATTCCGGTTGTACCTCCAGTAATGATAAATCCCGAAGTTTTTGACAAAATGGCAAGAAGATATCCCGAAGAGGAAAGGTATTTCATTCCATCTGATAATTTATTCCTTGTCGGAAGTGCAGAGCATACTTTAGGCCCACTGCATATGGGGGAGATACTCGACGGGAAAGATCTGCCTATAAGATATGTCGGTTTCTCAACTGCTTTTAGGAGAGAGGCGGGGTCTTATGGTAAAGATACGAGAGGTATTTTGCGTGTTCATCAGTTTGATAAGGTTGAGATGGAATCATTTACATTACCCGAGGAAGGACGAAAAGAACAAGATTTTTTTGTCGCTATTCAGGAGTATCTTATGCAAAGCTTAGGGATTCCTTATCAGGTAGTTGCAATTTGTTCAGGAGATATGGGTGGGCCGGATTTTCGACAAATTGATATTGAGTCATGGTTACCGGGACAGGGGAAGTATCGCGAAACTCATACCTCGGATTATATGACTGATTATCAGTCAAGAAGGTTAAATACAAGATTTAGGGATAAAGAGAGATTGGAATTTGTTCATATGAACGATGCAACAGCTTTTGCTATTGGTCGGACGATAATTGCCATATTGGAAAATTATCAAGAGGAAGATGGGTCGGTAGTTATCCCTGAGGTTTTAAGAAAGTGGATGGGGAAGGAAAAGATTTTACCCAGCGGTAAGTAACCCTCAAATTCACCTTGAGGTTAATACGTATAGTTTGCAATCCAAACAAAAAGATCAGAGATATTTATTATTCCGTCACCATTAAAATCTCCCTGCTCTAACCTCCCATTCTGTCCAAAATTAGTAAGCCATATCATATAATCTATCCCGTCAGCTTGGCCATCGTTATTTGCATCGGCTGAGTTAGAGGAACTGGTAAGATGGAAGAAATCTACAAATATCGGTCCTGTATACGAAAATCCCTCCCGATCTTTTGCAACCTTGATTTGTACTCTGGTTATGTTAGTAAGATTAGGAGAGTTGATGGTGACCTCGTTCCAAATTCCTGGTGCCAGTCCAGTGGATGCTGAGGAAGTGCTAGTTGAGCCATTGTATAAGTAGACTTTAGCTGCAAAATCGCCGGTGACCGTATTTGCCTGGTTTTGTGGAATATATATGTACACTTTTACCTTCTCCCCCTGACCAGACCAATTTTGGGGAGTAGCAAAGCTTTTTGAGATACTTTCTTCATCCCATTTTGATACTGAATTTGATAGATCAATATCCCACCTCATAGATTGGTTGCCATTTTTTTTGTATTGGGTTGATAGTGTCAGCGGTGATTGACTTCCCGACCACCCATTTAAGTCAGTGGGTGATTCCCAATCCATTTTGATTGTTTTTGGAATTTCGTTTGGATAACAGGTATGGTTAGTTTCACATACTGGAGGATTAAAGTTCTTAAAGAGAGTAGTACAGACGGGATCGTCGCTATCTACTTGATAGTAGGTGAAGTTTTGGCTTCCTGGGGTAGAACGGACATTGGTCCAGTTCCAAATTAAGTAGCCATCTCCCCCATTCGAGAAGTAAGCATTCATTTTGTTTGAGAAAAGAGATGCTCTTTGTTGATAAGTAAAAATATTAGGTGGGACAGCTGAATCGTTAGCATATATTCCAGCCTCGCCCATAAAAATTGGCTTTCCGAGTATTTTGGCTGCCATGTTGTTTTTAGGTATTGGTTCAGGCAAGGGGTTGTTTGGATCTTTGTATTCGTGGGTTTCTAAGATGTCAATTTCAGGGATTGAATGCATCCAGAGATAATTTCCGTTTTCCAAACCTGCGTTACTATCTCCTATTGTCCCCAAGCTTACGAGATGGTTGTGGTCGATAGATTTGATGAGAGAAGCGATATCCTTGGTAAAGTTGTAAAGACTTAATGGATCAGAAATTCCACTGCGGTCTGCTGATTCTGCTTCATTCATAATTTGCCAGGCGAGAATTGTTGGTTCATCTTTATAACGGTTTACTATAGTTCTTACATACTCTCTGAACGTAAGAGGGTAGTTGTAACCATTATTTTGGGGGTGATCCTTGTTCCACAGTCGATACCCTTCTTTATACCAATCATTTAGTTTCTCTCCATTTGCTGAGTTTGTCATTGATTTTGTGCAGTTCTCCCATTCGTTCTCCAAGGTTACGATAAGTCTGACGTTATTTTGTTTGGCATAATTTATAACCCTATCAATTCTTGACCAGTCAAGAGCGTTATTTCTTGTTGTAAATGCCTGTGTAAACCAGACTCTCAAAACAAAATTTGTGTTTTGGTTTGAGCAGATATTTTTGAAAGTGGAGAACATTGTCGAGAGAAAAACATCAGGGTTGTCTCCGCCATCGCCACACGAATAGTACCGATTATCATTGGCTGCACCGGCTTTATTAAAACCAATAAATTTATACGTTTGACCATTAAGGATTAACTTGTCTGCGTCTCTCTGTACAAATCCGGAAGGAATTTGTGCAAGTAGACTTTGTGGGGCGAGAAAGGTAAAAAGGTTAGTTATCAAGACAGAAATAAAAATTAGTAAAAATTTCTTAGGTATTGGTAAGAATTTACCTGCCATTATATTCATTTTAACATTTTGAATTTGATGAGTAGTTAAGTCATTTAACTGGGGATAATATAGGTTTGCAGATGTTTGTTGGGAGGGATATGGTGTATCTAACTTTGACTGGACTAGTACCAGATGGTTCTTGTGCGATGATACGGTTTATCGTCTGGGGATTTGACTTGCCCTCTAAACCAAAAAATACCATCTACTCTTGCAGCGTTAGCTTGCGGAAACTTCTTTTTTAATTCCCGAGTAGTCAGCTCAACCGCCCAAATCGTGCTTGCCCTTATTTCAATTTCTTCATCGCTTCCTGCGGGGATTTCAATTTTACTGTCTATTTTTTTGGCAAGATCTTTAGAATACTCAAGAATCCCAAACTTTCGTAGTAGTTGCGGCACTTTGTAATCAGCGAAAGTGGTTAATTCATCATAACCAGTAAGGTTTATTGATAATAGATTAAGCTTTCTTAAGTCAAAAAGGTGGGCTGGTACAAGCTGGGCTCTTTTGTAAAATTTAATCTCATGACCGTGATAGTTGGCAACATCGTTGAAAATTTCAGGTAAATCGGTTACCAAAACTTCAACGATTTTTGAAGCATTCCCGCTACCTTTTTTAATAATATTTGTGAACGAGCCAGAAAACTTCGATATTACATCTCTCCCTAACTTATTTAACAATCTCAACCTTTCCTTAAAGAGTGGAATTTCAACATTGCCCGCTAAAATTTTTGCTAGCTCCCTATCTGTTAATTTCGATAAGTAGGTTGGATTGAGTAGTTGAACTCCATCTTTAATGGCTTTATTTAGTGCCCTGAGTAGTCCAAGACTGCCATCATAATTTTTTCCGTCAATTGTCACAGTCCATTTTGGCTCTTCCCAAAAGCAGAAATTCAGAGAGTTGAATACCACTGCATAAGCAATATGTTCTTCTTCTGAAACATCACGGAGGATGGTTTCGCTATTGTATACGGACCCATCAATGTCTTCTGAGGTTACAGTTTTAGAGAAATCTAAAATTGCCTGTTTGTTTATTTTGACTGAAGTAGCCTTTTTTTATTACCGGTTTAATAGAGTTGAGTATCGCTTTCATGATAAACTAGATTATTCGTAGCTCCTTGAACCATTCAAACCAGGCAGGTTCGATGCCTGGTGATTTTTGCCATTTCTCTTCTGATATCTTCCCAGATAGATAATCATTTGTTCTATCTGCCAGCGATTTTATTTGGTCTAGGGAAAACCAACCAACTTGTTTGGTTTCTTCCTCGCTTCTTCTAATTTTCCCCGTAGTTCGGACTTCGTAAATTTTCCAGTAGTGCCAGGCGCCTCCAATTCTTCGGCATTTATTTTCTTTTCTTCCCTCTGTGACTGGCTTTAACTCCGTTACTTTAAGACCAACCTCTTCTTCCACCTCTTCTTTAGCAGCGTTTTCAAAACTTCCTTTGTTATCAACATGCCCTGCTGGGGGTGCAAAACCAAAAGGAAATAGTTTTCTTTCTATTAAAAGAAGTTTTTTGTCTTTCCAAATAAGCATTCCGACACTTTTGTTGTCACATATTTTACTTTTCATTTGCACTTTTATCATTTTAGAAATTTGACTAGCTGATTAGGAGTTTTAACTATAAAGTCGATAAGGACATTTCTACTTATTTCTTCTTTATCCTCTTCAAGTGCAAAAATTGTTTTTCCAAGGGCAAAAGCTACCCCGAGCTCCATCGTAACAGAGTTTCCCATGTATCCACCTTTATTGAATATAAAAACGCAATCTGCCTTTCTAATATATTCAAAGTGATGTAGTGTTAAACCTAAAAAGGCGTAATTTTTAAGATCTTTAGGCAGGTCATCTATTTTTTTATTTGTGTTAAGAATTGGGGAAAATACCACAACGCCCTTTTTCTTTAGAGCTTTTTCAAAATTTCTAATTTCTGTTTTAAATCTTCTACTTCCGCAGATACAAACAGTTTTCATTTTTTATTTCAAACTCATTACTTTTACTTAAAGTATAATGCCTCTTTCCCTTAATTTCATCAAACAGTATTTAACCCGACATGTGTCAATTCATATTGACAGACAAGTGTGATTCTTTAATTTCATTTGGCAATAAAATTATTTTGAGTGTTTTTTCAGACTCTAATTAGTTTTTCCAACCAAGGGATGTTTTGGTTTTTGTGTTTCCACCACAAATCCTCCCAAGCATAATGGACTGCCAACTGCTTATATTTCCCAAACCTTTCAAAATATTTTAGAAGTTTTTCTTTTGATACGGGGTTTTCGGGGTCTTGATTAAAAAAGACTTTAGAATAAATTTTTTGCTCCCAAGGGGAGATGTGGTTGAAAAAGTCCCAATGATGAAATACATCAAATAGAAGGTACCAAACTGTTGCTGGACCTACTCCATAAAGATTAAGTAATTCTTCCATCTGAGTTTCTCTGTCTTTTTTTCTTAGCTCTATCTCATTAATTAATCCTTTCCCAAAATATTCATCAATCCTTTTGATAAACTTTGCTCTATATCCAATTTTTAAGTTTCTTAAACTTTGCTCTGTAACATTTTTTAAACCACCCGGACTCCAAAAACACCAAAGTGTTTTTTGTCGTATTCTAACTGAGTTCCATACTTTTCAAGAAGAGCTTTAAACATTTGAATTGATCTTTTCACTGTTGCATTTTGTAAAACAATTCCAATAATTAGATATTCGTAAAGTGAATTGGGGTGTCCCGGCCTCATTCCATATAGCCTTTTAATAATTGGACCAAGGTCTTTGTCTTTCTCAAATTGTTTATAAAAGTCGGTCAAGTTAAGATCGAGGTTATATCTATATTTAATTTCCTCGATTAAGGAACATACAAATTGTTGGGGTAATTTATTGTTATAAAAAATTTCAACCTTTATTCTTGGTTTTTGTACGCTTCCAGAATTTACGAATTTAAGCCCCAAACTTTTATCTTGCCAAAGCCAAGTTTGCCATCTAACCCCCGGCTCCCAAAAGTTATCGCCACTTGTAAAGTGGTCGGGTTTGTAAAATGTCGCGTCGAAATTGAATGGGGCAGTTGGCGAAATTTCAACGCTTTCAACCTTTTTAAGTCTCATATTACTTTTGGGATATTTCCCAAATATTTCCATCGGGATCTTTGAAATAGGCAACAGTTTGACCCCAAGGGGTTATTTTGGGACCTTCAAATATTTCTACACCCTTGCCCTTCAGTTCATCACAGATTTTTTGTACATCCTCCACTTGGAATCCTAAGACAGCCCCACCTCCTTTACTCATATGAGTAGACGGAAACATTGGTGTAGCATCATCTTTTTGGAAAATTTCTAAGGATGTGCCCTCTAACTTAAAATCTGCAAACTTTCTATCTTGACTATTAACTTCAAGCCCCAGTGTATCTTTGTAAAAACCGAGTGACTTTTCAAAATCTTCTACTAAAAGACAGACCGCGAATAATTTTTTAAACATTACTTATCACCTCCTTTATTTAAAATAGTATTTCTTTCCCTTTAATTTTTCAGGCAGTAAGCTTTCTTTTGTGTATTTCTCGTAGCCTTTTCCGTAGCCTATTTCCTTCATAAGCTTAGTCACTGGGTTTCTTATTTTTAGAGGGACAGGGAGGTTGCCGTATTTTTTGACATCTTCTAAAGCCCGCATGTAAGCTTCATATGCGTCTCTATCCTTTTTGGCAAGTGCTAGGTAAACTGTCCCGTGGGCAAGATTTATGGCACACTCCGGGTATCCTATTTCTTCGCAAGCTTTAAATACTTCGTTTGCTACAACCAAAGCTGTTGGCTGCGCCATCCCGACATCTTCTGATGCAAAAATAACCATTCTCCTTGCAATATACAAAGGATCCTGCCCAGATTCAATCATTCTGGCAAGGTAATAGAGCGCTGCATTAACATCAGATGCACGCATAGATTTAATGAAGGCGGAGATGATGTTGTAATACTCTTCGCCCCTTTTATCAAAAGCAAGCTGCCTTTTTTGCAGAGCAGACTCTATATCACTAAGGGGGATATTTTTACTTTTTGAGATATTGGAGGCAATTTCAAGCACAGTCAAAGCAACACGTGCATCACCGTTGGAGGAGTTTATTAGAAATTTTTTTGTTTTTTGGTTGAGTTTGACTCTTAAATGATTCTCACCCCTTTTTATAATTTCTCCCATTTCCCTTTCAGATAGTTGGTTTAAGATCAGAACTCTTGTTCTTGATAAAAGCGGGCCAATCACCTCAAATGATGGATTTTCTGTAGTTGCACCAATCAAAGTAATATTTCCTCTTTCGACAAATGGCAAAAGCTTTGCTTGTTGGGCTTTGTTGAATCTATGGATTTCATCAATGACGACGATCGGGGGAAACAGTTCGCCTTCTTTCATAATTTTTTCAATTTCTTTTATGGAAGAAGAAACAGCAGAGAATTCGTGATAGGGGCGTTTTAGTTCGTTGGCAATAATTCGGGCTAAAGTTGTTTTTCCGCTTCCCGGAGGACCCCAGAAGATTAAAGATGGGAAAAAGTTAGATGACTTTGTATTTTTGATCAGAATCTTGATAATTCCATCCTCACCCACTAAATGTCTTTGTCCGATAAATTCTTTCAAATTTTTGGGCCTTAGTCTTTCAGGTAGTGGAACATTATCCATCCAATTTATTTTAATCCAAATAAAAGCCGAAATAAATATTGTGTTAGAATTTTATAAATGCAAGGTAGAACTGGTAAAGACCAAAAGGTATTTCCTCGCCTGAAGCTATCTTTTTCAAGATTGGGACAAGTTATATTTGTTTTAAGGGAAATCGTAAAGATAGTTAGTAGGATTAAGCCCGGCCTTTTAGTGACGGTTTTTGTATTAAGCTTTGTGTGGGGGTTTTCTTCCATTCCCACCTTCTATATCGAAAAGTTAATTATTGATAGCCTGGTGTCTTCATTGGGAAGTCCAGACAAACAAAAAGTTTTTTATAGAATTTTCTTTTTGGTAAGCCTTTCCCTACTTATATCACTTCTAAGGAATATTTTATCTTCGGTCAATTCTTTTCTGCGTCACACTCTCTCTCGATATCTTGATGCTGAGCTTGACGTTCTTATGGTAAATAAGGTCTCTCAGCTTTCGCTTCCTGCTTTGGAAAATCCTGAATTTATGGATCGTTTTAATAAGATTGAAAGAGAATCTGGACGGCGTGCGTGGCAGTTAATGACGCCAATTTCTGAGATTCCTGGCTATTTGGCAGGATTTGTATCTGCAACTGCCGTTTTGGTTTTAGTCTACCCGCTT
>QZGF01000026.1_pt1 | contig 28428 bp, 37 predicted proteins | sample 1990021 | NCBI WGS metagenome assembly QZGF01 (sample SAMN10076523, study PRJNA491371) | Subsurface metagenome, whole genome shotgun sequencing project. | isolation source: subsurface fracture fluid from borehole BE326-BH2 | place: South Africa: Beatrix Gold Mine | collected 2015-06-18 | reverse complement strand
CGGCGGCGAGGTGGATGACGACGTCGGGTTTGCCGTCGTCGTACATGCGGCGGACGTCATCGAGGCGGGTGAGGTCGTAGTCGGGGAGGTCGGCGACGTGGACGTGGGCGGCAGTGTGTACCGCGACTGCCGTTTCGTGGTGCTGGGCGGCGGCAAAGGCGCTTTTCGCTACCACCCGCCCGTGGCGCCCACTGACGCGGAGTCGGTGACGCCGGGCGACAGCGACGGCGCCGAAGTGCTGGTACTGTTCGCGGGCGGCGCACGTCCGCATCCAGTGGTGGTGGCGGCGCACCTCAATCCAGGCTCCCGGACGCGCTTTGACACTATCGACCCCCCGGACGGCGGGAAAGACTACTCGGATTTCAACGATCTGCAAGACGACGTGGTCGAAAACGGCCAAAGCCGCATGGTGGTCTCGCACCACGGCGACATCGTGCTGGACAGCAAGCAGAGCAGCCGGCCGGTGCACGTGCAGATGGCGGAAGACGGCTATCTGCGCATTGCGCAAGGTGGAGATTCAACGGAGCGTACGCTGTTGGCCGGCCCGCTGGTCAACGCCTACAACAAGACGGTCGACGACGTCAACGCCTTGCGCAAGCAGGTCGCAGACCTGAGCACCCTTGTCGTGGCTGCGCAGACCGCCGGCAAGGCTGCAGGGGCTGCGCCGCCGGCCGTTGCCGCCGCTGTCGGCGGTGCGTTCGCTGCCGGCACGGTCGGCCCGTACCTGGCGCAGCCTGCCACGAGCAAGCTGGGCGATGATGTGGTAGCATCGGCAGTGCGGCTGTCGAGCCGCAGCAAGGCCCAGGAGTAGCGCGATGGCCCTCGCCGACCTGACCAGGATCCCGATTCCCTACGTGCTGGAGATCTATCTAGGATCTGGCACGAAGCCCGAATCGGTCACGACGCTGCCGTTCGGGCCCTCCACCATGCAGGTCCGCACGCCACCGCCGGTCAAGATCCAACGCACGTTCGGGCGCTTGCCGATCCGCCAACACTCGCGTTACTGCCAGTGGATGGTCACGATCACCGGGCGTTCGGGGCTGCGCGCACGGCCAGGCTACGACTTCAACGGGGCGATCGCCGTCAAGACCGGCCCGCAACTGTTCCAGGACTTCCAGGCATGGCTGCAATTGTACACGGAAATGGCCGATGAGTTCGGCGCCGAGTACCTGCAGAACCCGGACGAATACGACCAGCACCTCGACAACGTGCGTCTGGTCTTCCGCGCGCCCGACAAGGATTTGCACCTGCTGGTGGAGCCCGTCGACTTCACCTGGCAAAGCACGGCAATCAGCAGCCGTTTCTCGTACGAGTGGACGCTGGTGCTGGAAGGCTACGCAGAAGCGTCCTATTCCGCCCCGACGAACCTGCTGGGCCCCGTGTCGGAATGGGCCAAGGCCGGTGCGCGTGCGGTCAACAAGGCCAACGCAGCGGTGGCTCTGGGCGCCCTGGTGCTGGGCAACGTGCGCTCTGATCTCGACGTGCTGCGCCTGCCTTTGCAGCGGGCGCGCACGACAGCGGCCCTGGCGCAGCAGACCGTGGCCGCCGGGCTGGCCGTGGCGTCGCTGCCCCGCGACATGCTGGCGGACATCGCCGTGACGGCCGAACAGACCCGTGCGGTCTGGGAACGGCTGGCCGACGCGGGGCGCCTGCCAGCGGAGACGGCGGCGGCTGGCAGAGACATCGCGCGGGCGTTCTACGCGGCGCAGGACACGGCGCGCGACGCCATGACGGCCTACGGCGGCATGCGCGGCGGCCCTGACGGGTTGGCGACGGCCCAGCAAGTGCAGGACGCGGGCGGTGGTCCGGGCGGGTTGCCGTCGTCGCCGTCGCAGCCGTCGGCCGACTGCCAGGTCTACCAGCTCGGGCCGGGCGACAGCCTCAAGGACGTGGCGAACAAGTATTTGGGTTCCTCGGAGTTGTGGACGCAGATTGCCTACTTGAACGGCCTGCCCGATCCGTACCACAAGAGCGACGGCACGCCGCTGCTGCCGGGTGACACCGTGCTGGTGCCGCAGCCGGCGGGAAGCACGGGGATCGACGCTGCGGCGGGGCAAGACCTGTCGTCGCTTTTCGGCGTCGACTGGTACATCGATCCCGACACGGGCGACGTGGAGGTCGACGCTTCGGGCAACGACTTCCGCACGATCGATGGGTTGGACAACCTGCAGCAGGCCCTGCGCTTGCGCATGTTGACGGTGCAGGGCACGTCAGGTTTTCAGGACTTCGGGCTGCCCGTGGAGCCCGGTCAGGCGTTCGGCCCTCAGATGGCCGGCTACGTGGCCGCGCACGCACGCGAACAGTTGCTCAGCGACCCCCGCGTCTCCAAGGTCACCGACATGCAGGTGCTCGACGTCGGCGACAGCCTGGCGGTGCGCGCCAAGGTCGAGCCGATCGTGGCCGGCGCGTTTTCGCTGACGGCGCCTTTCCCTTCCGCAACGTAACGTGCTACTTTTGAGGGGCCATGCTGTACCAGCCGCGCACTACCGCTGAGATCTTCAAGAGCCTGCTGGCCCGCGTGCAGGCGCGCGGCAAGCTCAAAGACGTGGCTGGCGGCGTGGCGCACGCCTTGCTGGCGTTCGCCGAAGAGCTGAACGGGGGCGAGATCAAGATCAAGCGCTTCCGCGACTTGTTCTTCTTCATTCCGGCAGGCACCGACGCGGCGGCCGATGCGGACATCGACGATCGCACCCAGGAGCTGCCGGGCTTCAAGCGCCGGCAAGAGGCGGTGCCTGCGTCGGGCGACGTACTGCAGGTGACCCGCTCCGCGGCGGACGTGGCCGACGAGCTGGTCTTGTCCGCGGGCAGCATCGTCGGGCGAGGCGACAACCCCAACGTGCTGTACCGCACCGCCAAGACCTACACCTTGGGCGTAGGCGTGGCGACGCTCAGCGACGTGCGGGTGGTGTGCCTGACGCCGGGGGAGATCGGCAACACGCCGGCCGGCACGATCACCCGCGCCGTGGCACTTTCGCCGCGCATCCTGACGGTTACCAATACCAAACCGTTGACCAACGGGTTGCCGCGCGAGACCACGACACAGGTGATCGTCCGGGTGCTGAAGTTCCTGGCGGGGCTGGCGCGCTCGCAGCCGCAGGCATTGGAATACTGCGCCTTGTCATTCACCGCCAGCGACGGCACACGCGCCAAGTTTGCGAGTCTGTATGAGGACTTGACCCGGCCGGGCTACAGTGAGTTGATCGTGGACGACGGCTCGGGGATGCAGGGCCTGACGCGTCCGGGCGCGCAGTCCAGCGGCGTCGTACCGGCCAGCGGCATCTTGCGCCTGTGGCACGAAGCCCCGGCGACCAAGCCGGTGCAGATCGTGCTGGTGACGTTGGCCAACGGCGGGGGCGAAGTGGCGCTGCAGTCGACCCCGTTCGGAGACGCGGACTTCTTGAGCGTACCGGAGCGGGGCATCATCGAGCTGAAGCCGGGCAAGCTCAGCCCTGGAGACCTGTGGAAGATCCAGGACTATGAGGTCTTCACGGGCCTGCTGTCGGAGCTGCAGTTCGAGATCGAAGGGCGGTTGTCGACGCCGACGGACAAACCGGGCTGGCGGGCCGCGACGACGCGCGTGCGCGTCACACCGCCCACCGTGCAAGCCGTGGCCTTGGCGCTGTTCATCGTGCCGATCAACGGCGTTGGCCTGGCGGACATCAAGCCCGACGTGATCAACGACGCCGTCGCCTACGTGGGCACGTTGGTGCCGGGCGAGCCACTGTTCATCGCCAAGCTGGTGGCGGCGCTCATGAAAAACCCGCAGCTTCTCAACGTGCGCGTCTACGAGCCTGGAACCAAGCCGCTCAAGGCCAAGGAAGACACGTACCCCCTGAATCCCAAATACGTATTGCGTTGCGATCCGGCTCAGGTCGAGATCGTGCCGGCCCCGGAGGCGTAGCATGAGTGGCGATCGTACTCGCTTCGTGGACCTGGAGCGCTTCGACCTGGACGACGCGCTGTCGCTGCAGGATCTGATCTACGCCTACCTCGACAACGTGATCGGCAACCTGCTGGGATACGGCGGCGGTTGCTTGTCGGCGCCCAGGATTACGCTGTCCAGTGCAGGCGGCCACTACTACGCAGGCTACGGGGCGTTCGCGTTCTACCACAGTGACCGGGTGCTGACCGACGACAACGGCACGACGTACAAGGGCTGGGAAGGGCGCATTCTGCTGCACGATCCGGCCAAGTCCGGCAACGTGCCGGCTGCGTCCAAGGTCGACTACACCTCCGCCAAGGGTGCGGCAGAAGCGGCGTTCGGCGGGGCTGGCCTCGACCCGTTCAACACGGCCGGCGCTTACCCGTTCGTCTGGGCCCGCCCCATCCTGGTCAACGCCGACGCCGACGCTCGGCGACAGTGGAATACCGGCGCGGGACAGGAACAGCCGGTCACGGTCGAGACCCGACAGCGCGTGCGCGTCGAGTTCAGCCTGGGCAAGAACAACACCACCGCGCCCGATCCGGACGGGGGGGCGGCGTGGGTTGCCGTCGGCAAGTTCGTCGACTGGCAAGGCGGGCCTGGCACACTGACACCGACGATTCAAGCCCTGTCCCCTTGGGATAACCCCGAGTTGTGGACGGCGACGAACGAGGCGGGCAATTGGTTCGACGACGGCTGGAACAGCAATCTGGGCGCGCGTCGCAACGTGTCGATGGGCATGTTCCTGGATTCGCTGACGTCCGGAGGTGCGATCCCCGACGGTGGTTTCACGCCGGGAGCCGACCGCAGCATCGGCCTGATCCCGATGCTGCACCTGATCCGCAAGGTGGTGCTGCTGCTGCACGCCAACGGAAACGACTTCAACTGGTTCCGGCCGCAGAGCAATGTCCAGTCTGCACAGGAAAACGCACTTGTGGCGCTCATTGAGATCGCCGACCTGCAGAACGCAATGGCCAAGCTCGACGAAGCGCCCAAGCCGTGGGCGGCCGGGCAAATCTACTGGGATGGCGCCAGTTACGCGCTGTCTGCAGCCGAAGCAGGGCACAACGGACACGCGCTGCACATCGGCGCGGTCAACATGCTGGGCGCAGGGCAGATCGACGTGTTGATCGCCGATCCCCCCACGGGCTACAACATCGTGTCCGCCATCGCCAGCCCTCAGGAAAGCAGCGGCATCGACGTGGGCATGGTGGTCAAGGTCACCAACGGGCCGCTCGATGCAGGTGGCACGCCGTGGAAGGTCACAGTCAAGGTCTTTCGGGCCAACAGTGGAAACGCCACGAACGCCTCGTTCTATCTAACCGTTTTCATTTCCAAGAACGTGTGACGCCATGTCTGTGACCGCCTACACCAGCAGCGTTGCGGCACCCGGCGCCGGCAACCACGTCGACAAGACGATCGATCTGGGCGCCAATCCCCTGCCGATCGCGTCGGTGCAGCTCTACGGGGCTGGCGTCGACTCGCAAGACGGCGCCGCGACCTGGACCTACGCCTGGAAGATCTTGGAGGCGCCGCCCGGCGGTGCCGTGACCTTCCAGGACAGCGGCACCGACACATCGACCCTGCAGAACCCCGTGCTGGTCAACCTCAGCATCTGGGGCAACGTCCGCGTCGGGCTGATCGTCACGAACACGCACGTCAACCCCGCGCGTGCCAGCGACGACGACCCCGACAACCCCGGCTCGAAGCTGACCGTGCTGCAATTGCCCAGCGTCTCGTTCCTGCAGGTGCGCCTCCAAGACGCCAAGTACGGCCTGGAGAAGCCGGCCTCGGGCGAGCGCAACTGGTTCGCGCTGTACCGCAAGCTGGTGGCGACCGTCGCCGCGATGGGTTCGGCAGCCCTGGCGGCGGTGAACCAACTCGGGCTGATCGAGCTGGAAGACGATGCGCTGGATCCGGCGCACCCCAAGGCAATCACGCAGGAGCGGATCAAGTACCAAGGCACCGCCGACGGCACGCAGACCGCGCTGGGCTTTGCCCCCGGTGTGATCACCACGCAGACCGGTGCGTCGTTCTGCATGATCTGGGAAATCGAAGAAGAAGTCTTCCTCGAAACCTTCCAGGTGGTGATGCAGAACGGCGGCCCGGACGTGGGCGGCGGCGAAGCGTCGTACAAGTTCGAGGTGCACTCGGGAACCAAGGCCGACGTGGAGAACAACACGATGGCGGTGCTGGTCAACGGGCTGGGCACGTCGGCACGCCTAGAAGGCCAGCCGCCCGTCGCGCAGGGCCCGCTGGTGTTGGACTCGCAGGCGCAGATCGGCGTCAACGCCGGTTGGGTACTGCCGATTCGGCACTACGTCGCCCTGGTCTGCACGCAGGCCCCGGTATCGGCCGGGCGCGGTGTGAGCGCCACCCTCAACTGCAAGCGCAAGGTGTAGCATGACGGCGCGCAATCTCGACCTCAAAGGCGGCAAGCTGGTCAACCAGGCGGACGGTGTCGACCCCTCCGATGGCGCGACCATTGGCCAACTCAAAGCATCGCTGGGCGTCGCTCCGGCCGACACGCCGTTGCTGGTCGACGGCACGCCCCCTGCGGCCTTGACGGGCGCGCGCAACATTCAAGACCTTCTGGCGACGTTGCTTTTCGCGCTGCAGGCCAACAACGGCACGTCGCCACCGATCACCGTCGAGGTGATCTACGATACCGGCGCGGACTTCGACGTCGACGCGCTGCTGCTGCGCGCGCGGGACACCGGTGCGGCACAGGCGGGCTTGGGGCCGGCCCTGCGCATGGAAGTGCAGGTCGGCACCGGCCGCGCGTCCACGGTGGTCCAGGCGGCGCGCATCGCCGGCACGCTCAACGACGTGGCTGTCAACCACCGCTCGGGGTGGCTGGTGCTGTCGACCTCGGACTCGGACGGCACGCTGCGCGCCCGCGCGCTCGTGGGCTACCTGCCAAGTGCCGATAAGCGCGGTCTGTTTCTGACGCAGCGGTCGGACGGTATCTACCGCTACCAGATAGGTGGGCATCTGGAGATCGGCGGGCTGGAGGCGACGGTCGGCGTGATGCTGATCGCGGGCAACGCGACGCGTTGGCTGGTCGACCCGGCGACGGGAGCGCTGATCGCGCAGGGCGGTGACAAGCTGATCCAGAACGTCGCTGATCCGGTCAGTGACCAGGACGCCGCGACGCGCAAGTTCGTGCTTTTGCAGCGCGGGTCGACGGTGGTCAAGTCGGGCAGCTACGTGATCACCGACAGCGACGGCTACGGCCTGATCCTGGTCGACGCGTCGGGCGGTGCGGTCGACATCACCTTGCCAGGCGCGGTCGCCAACCTCAACCGGTTGCTGACGATCAAGAAGGTCGACAGCTCCGCCAACGTCGTGACGATCAAGGTCGCAGCGGGCGAATATCTGGACGATACGCTCAACTGGACGTGGCCGTTGGGTTATGAGGATGCAGCCCTGACGGTGCGCAGCGCAGGCACGGCGTTCAACAGCCATGCCGGGTGGATGACGCAGAACGAGCAGTTCCGTACGGAGTACAACGGGGCGGTCGCCGGCCTCGCACTGGCGTTGGCCGCTGCGATCAAGCACTCGACCGCCACCTTGACGATCACCAGCGGCAACACGAGCTACAAGGACACCCGCCCCGGTGGCTGGACCACCACGGGCAACGTCTGGGCGATGATCGTCGAGGGCGCCAGCGGCAGCCCGCCGACCTTGTCGAACACGGTCGCGGTATCCAACGCCAAGATCATCTCCGGCGGCCCCGACGCGGGCAAGCTCTGGATCGAATTGACCGGTGACCCCGGCGCCAACGGCGCCAAACTGGTGGCGTGGCAGGACGGAGCGTAGGACATGTCCCTTCCCGACTGCTGGGGCTTCGGCTCCCCCGATCTGATTCTCGGCCAGCCTCCCGCGCTGGGCGAGTTCTACGATTGGGGCTTCGGCGACCCCGAACCGCCCTCGTGGTCCGGCAAGCCTGTCGACATGGGGTTCGGCGACCCGCCGGCCCCGGCGCAGCAGATCGTGCCGTACATCGTGCCGATCAAGCCCGACCAGGTCTTCGGCGACGACGGCGGCGACGTGGTCACCCTGGAAGGCACCTGGAGCAAGGCCCTGCCACCGGGCAAGAACGGCCCGTATCGCGTGCGGCTGATCGACGCCGCCGGGCAGTTCTGGCCCGACGCTGCAGGCTGCTACAGCGGCGTGTCCGGCGCAGGATCTGCGTGCGAAACCAACGACTCGCAGAGCAAGCTGCGCTTCGGGCTGCCGCCCTTGCCACCAGGCATCTACACGATCGATGTGGCCTGGGGGCCGGACTTCAGCGACAGCGTGACCTTGCCGCTGGGACTGCGCGTGATCTTGCGCGGGCGCAACCTGCACGTCTACTCGATGCGTCGCCAGGTGTTCCCTGCGCCCTTGAACGCCGGCCCTGCCAGTCTGGACGTGGATCGACGCGTCGGCCTGCCCGAGGGGGTGTAGCGTGGCTGGAATCGTCGCCCTCGTCGCTGACTCGCTGACCGTCGCCACGGTGACGTTCGGCGCGGCCGTCGACCCCACGACGGTCAAGGCTCCCGCGTGGTCAGTGGTCGCGCCTGCCGGTGCGCAGCCCGTTGACGTGGTTCTGGTGGTGGTCCAGCCCGGCGCGCTCATCGCAACACTGTACATCGCCACGCAATTCACGCCGGGCAAGACCTACGCGTTCACCGTCACCGGGGGCAAGACGGCGCTAGGCGCGGCGCTCAACCCGGCGACGGCCAACTGCGTGGTCGGGCTTCTGGCGCCGAAGTTGGGCGACGAATGGCCCCACGGCGGCCTGGACGCACTGACGCAATCGGCGGCCGATGAGATCCAGGTGTTCTGTGGCGTGCCCATGACCGCGCTGCTGGTCGACCTGCACGACGACGACACCGTGGCCTATGTCGAGACGACGCTGGCCTTTCCGCCGTCGGGCGCCATCTACGTACGCGACCGGCGTTACACCTACACCAGCAAGACCGATTGCAGCTTCAAGGGGTTGGAGTACCAGTTCAGCAACGGCTTGATTATGCCCGCAGGTTCCGAGGTGTTATGCGATGTTAGGGCCGTTCTCCCAGATTGAGCAGGCGTGGCGCGACACGCTGCTGCACAAGGCCGAAGGCACCGCCTTCGACTCGCTGGCGCAGCTCTACGGCGTGCCCCGGCTTGCGGCGTTCTCGGTCAAGGCGTGGCGCAAGGCCCTGCTGGCGGCCGTGTGGGGGCCACGCGGCACGCCCGGCACGACGCACGCCTTCCTGGAGGGCGCGTTCTCGGACTACGTCAAAGACCTGACCTTCCAGGTCCGCCTGTACCCGGCGCAACCGGCGCTCATGGGCTACGTCTCGGGCGGCCCGTACGGCGGCTTCAAGTCCTTGCACGTCAATCGCTTCGTGCGGATCGACAGTTCGCTGGGGTCGACGCTGCACTGGATCAAAGGGCCCAGCTTCGTCGGCATGGGCGCACTGCAATCCTACCTGAATCTCGTGCCCTTCCGCACCGCGTACTGGGACGCTGCGGACTGGACCAAGATCAAGGCGGCCGACCTCGACGACGGGCAGGACTACCAGACCGCCACCGCCACGATCTTGCCCTTCTTCTACGTCGAAGCCTCGCCGGGCCCGCTGCTGCTGGGCAAGCAGGAGAAGGGCACGTTCTGGGGCAAACCCTGCACCTACCAACTCTTCCTGGACGGCTCGATCGCCCTGGTGCCTGCGTCCTACCTGCAACCGGGCGCAGGGCAAGCCACCCCAGCCGGGATGCCCTACGGCGGCGCGCTGCTGCCCGACGCGTTCACCGAGGGCGACGCACCTGCACCCGCCGCGCCTGTCGCCACGCCGCCCAATGCCCAGCCCGGCACCGGGCCCTACCCGATCTACCTCAGCGCCGGCAGCCTGCCCGGCGTCGCCGAAACCCTTGACCTTATGCTGCCTGCCGGAGTACAAACGACAGCGCAAACGGTCGACTTCGGCCACCTGTAGGAGCGCAACATGGATCTCGCCAAAGCCCGCGACTACAACGCACAACGCCACGCCGACAAGCACTTTGAGGCCCTGGCCGCGCACGGTTGGCTGCCCGTCCGCATCATCGGCGCCCAGCCGGGCAGTGACGAAGAGGCGCAGGCTGTGGCCGAATGGCAGCAGCAGCTCGGCGTGGACGTCGACGGGTGCTGCGGCCCCGGCACGTGGGCGGCCGCGTGCAAGCTCGCCTGGCCAGATCAGCCGCCCATCCCCAAGGGGCGCCACGACGTCGACGCGGTCTACGGTAATCCTGGCTTCGCGTCTTTCCCCAATCCGCAGAACGCCCTGGACCGCGGGCGTCTGACCGTCTCGCCCGTGTGGAAGGCCGCCAACATCGTGACGGCGACCGTGCAGGGACACACCTTCGCGTGCCACCGCCTCGTCAAGAAAGAGCTGGAATACCTGACTGCTTTGGCCGTGCGGGTCTCGCTCTACAGCCCGGCGTGCGCCGGTGTCTTCGTGCCGCGCCGTCGCAACTGGTCCACCGAACCCGCGACGCCGCCCAGCAACCACTCGTGGGGCGCGGCGGTCGACTTCAACGCGCACCAGAATGCACGCGGCCGTACGGACACGGAAATGCGTCGCTACCGGCTCTTCCCGGCGATCTTCGAGGTCGCGGGCTGGTGCTGGGGCGGCACCTTCCAGACGCCCGACGACATGCACCTGCAGCGCGGTCAGGGCTTCTAGCCCGCAACGGAGGCCCCACCATGCCCGCTCGCGGCGCACGTCACGACGATCTCCCCACTTCCACCGCTGCAGTTGCTGCAGAAGCCCCCGCCTCCGCTGCCCATCGCAGTTGGCTGGCCATCGTCCTGTGGGGGCTCGGCATTTTGGCCGGCACCAGCGGTGTCGTCGTGACCTGGCAGCACAGCGGCTCGGCCCAGGCTGCTCCCGTGATGCCTCCGGCTCCCGCTCCGACCGCGATGGTGACGACGGTGCAGCCCCCGCGCGTCGAGTTGCTGTCGCGGGCCGAGGCGGAGCAGATTGCCACCACCACCGCGCAGACCGTCGCTACCAAGACGGCCGAGGCAACGACGACGCGGTACAACGAGATTCGCCAGCAAGATCAACTCTTGCTGGAGCAGCGCTTCAAGGCTCTCGACGGCAAAGTCGACTCGCTCTTGGCGCAGAACCGCGACATGATCGAGCTGGTAAGGGTCTTGGCGCGCAAGAGGTAAGCCATGCAGTGGATGGACGCATTGACCTGGATCTGGAACGTCGGCCTGCCGGCCGTGTTGACCTTTGCTGCGTGGCTGGTCGCCCGGCGCGTGGTGATCGCTCGCGGCGTGGGGCTGGTGTTCCACGCGGTCGAGTCGCTGTACCCGCCCGGTCAGAAGCCTGCCGGCCTGGACAAGACCGAAGCGGCGGTGCAGCGGTTGACCGACCTGCTGGGCACCTACTGGTGGCTGCCGGGCCTGACGCAGAAGGAGCTGGTGCGCGTCAAGACCACCTTGGAGGCGATGCACGCCACGAACAAGGCGCAGCGCCCCAAGCTGGTCTTGGAAACCATCGCGGGCGCCCTGAGCGACCTGCAGACCGCGCGCGCGAGTACGCCGGAGGCTGCCCCTGCCACGCCGACGCTGGACCTGCCGGCGTTGGCTGCGCAGGTGCAGGCCCTCTTGCCGCCGCCTCCGCCGGCCCCGGCCGTCGATCACGAAGCCGTGGTGCGCGCGGTCTTGGCCCGCATCGCCGGGCTGGCCTCTGCCCCTGCCCCGCAGCAGGATTCCGCACCGTGAACGTGCTGCAGACCTTGCTCGGCGCGTTGCTTGGCGGCGTGGCCGTCGGCCTGTGGGCGTGGTGGGCGTCCCGCCAGGCAGGACAAGCGCAGGCGGCCGGCCTGGGGCGCGTGGCGCAGCAGGACGTGGCGGCGGTGCAGACGGCGCAGATCAGCGTCCAGGCTGCAACGGCCCAGCAGCTCGAAGGGCAGCAGAAGGCCGACGCGCAGCACGAACAGGCGGTTGAGACCGTCGCGCGTCAGCAAGGGCGGCTTGACAGTCTGGGCGCGCGGCCGGATGCTCTGGCGGATGCCGCGCAACAGGCATTCGGAGACGCCAAACCATGAAAGCCTGCGCCCTTACGCTTACGCTGTTGTGCGCCCTGCTGTCGCCCGTGCAAGCGCTGGGCGACGCGTGCACCCGCATCCAGGGGGTCTCGGCCGGTGACCGCGTGCCGTGCGACGGCGTCCTGTGGACGTCGGGCGCCACGGCCGAAGCCATCCGCTGCAAGACCGTCGACACGCCCCGCCTGATCGCCGACCTGAACCTGTGCGTGCAGCGGGCCGACCTGCAGAAGACGGCCCTGGAGCGCAAGCTGGCCGCCGCGCAGGGGCTGGCCGACCAACGTGCGCACGAGCTGGCCGACGTGCAGGCGCAGTTGCGGGCAGACCCGCCGGCCCCGCCGTGGTACGCTGCGCCTGCGCTGTGGGCGATTGTCGGCCTGGCGGCGGGCGGTGCGGGCGGCTACTACTTCGCCAGGGCGGTACGATGAAGTGCAGCAAATGCGGCCACGATTCCGTCGTGCGCGACAGCCGGGACGGCACCTGCGATGCCGGCGGGGTTCTCGACGATCGTCGGGCGTGGATACTGAACAAGGTCCGGCAGGTCTGGGGCTGGTGGTCGGAGACCGACTTCAAGGTGCGTCGGCGCCTGTGCGAGCATTGCCACACGCAGTTCTACACGGTGGAGATCGGGCTGGAAGACCTGCGCGCCGCGCTGGAAGACCTACGCACGCCGCTGGTGGTCGAACAGGTGACGATTCTGCGTCCAATCATGCGGTTGTCACAAGTCGCGCAGGTCGACGTGCCGTGCGCACTGGCTCTGCGCCCGGCGCACGCACCCAGTACATGTAGTCCAGTGGCAAAGGCCGTTGGCTGAACACGAACCAGGCGTAGTCGATGCTGTCGTGACCGTCGCCCGTGCGAAACTTCGGCGATTATGCACTTCACAAACCCAGCACGCTGGCAGGGTCGCAGGGTGGGGACCGACCGCCGCCAGGGCTGGGGGCCTGACGGCAGCCGGGCCGGTGCAGGGTCGGCTACTTCTTCGCAGCCTTGCCACCCTTGCGTGACTGACGCTCGGGCCGTGGGTTCGCCTTCACCGGGGCAGGCACGCCAAGCGCCCCCCGCATGATGCGGTCGAACTCGTCCGCGGGCATCTTCATCTCGTCAGCCGGTTTCTCGTCGCCCTTCTTCATCGGTACACGTCCTTGCGGTGGTCTATGTCGATGATCACGACTTCCTGCTCGCGTACCACGTACAGGATGCGGTAGTCGCCGCTGCGGACACGCCACACGTCGTCGCTGCCATCCTGGACATTGTGCAGCTTCTTGCAGCCGGGAGGATGCTGCTCAAGTTGCAATGCCTTGGCCTTCTTGACGATTTGCCGGCGTAGCTTGCCGGGCTGCATGGCGTTGAGGAATGCCGTCGCGGCAGGGCCGAACGCCAGCCCCAAAAGCAGTTTGGCCATGCTGTCAGGATTCCCATTCCGTCAACTGCGCTTCCAAAGCGGGACCACGCAACACCCGCTCCGGGTGCTCCTGGATTTCGGCCAGACGCTCCCTCGCGATTTCCGCGTCGGCAACGTCCTCTTCCGTGACGACTTCCAGCGACGGACGCATTAGGAACTCCGAGATGACCTTGCCTGCCGCTTCGGCAAGCTCCCGCTCCAGCACTTCCGCCCGAGCTTGCTCTGCACAGGCCCGTTCTGCAAGGTCCGCGATGCGGTCTTCCGTGGTCTTGCCCAGCCTTACGACGGGGAAGCTCGCCACGTCATCGGGGTCCAAGTGCGGGATGGACATGCCGTAGGCTTCGCGGATCAGCACCGGCCGCCCCAGCGTCGGGTGCGTCAAGGCCGTGAGCAAGTAGCCAGCCCGTGCCCCCTCCTTCGGACGGATGCGGATCAGGTCGTGCGAGAAGAACGTGTTTTCATGCCACTCGGTGGCAATCGTCGCTGCTCCGTTCAGGCCGTAGGTCTGGCCCGAGCACGCCATCAGCAGCCAGCCCCGCTCAACGAAGAAGTCCTCGTGGTTGTCCTCGGAATCCACAAGGATCTTCGTGGTGGAATAGGGGTTGGTGGTGAACACGTCATCGGCGCTGAGGTACGGGATCCCACCTTCGCCGTAGTGCCTCTTGAACCGCTTGCCCCACCACACGCCGTCCGTGATCTCCCCAAGCGGCTGCCACCGCTTGAAGCTGGCAACGATCGCCCGCACTTGCGGCGAGTGGTAGGCGGCTTCAAGGCGTCGCCGCCCGGAACGTACTCGGCTGACATTGACCGTGAAGCCGTGTTCCGGTTCGCTGGCGTCTGCGGTGCCGACCGCCTTTGCGAAGGCTGCCTCGGCTTCGTCCCGCAATCGGGCTGCGTCATTGCGGCATGCCACGATGGCATCCACGCGCCGCTGAAAGCCAGCGGCAACGCCCTTGGACACCAGCGGCACCGGCAGGTTGCCCAGGTGGTGCGGCTCGATGTGCCGGATCACGCTGGCGTATTGCGATCCGCGCATCATTGCCAAGGCTTGCTGTGAGCGCAGGAAGGCGTACACCCAACCCGCCATGTCCTGCCGATGCGGTGCAACCCGCATGAAATGGTGCGAAATGAAAGTATTTTCATGCACTTTCGTTGCCACAATGGCCCGACCGACCGTAGCCGAGGCCATAACGAGGATCGTGCCCTGCTTGACCAGCCGCTCTTCCGCCTTCGTCGTCTTCTCCATCGCCAGCCACTTCCGCGGCGTGGGGCGAAGGTCGAAGACCTGGCTAGTGTTGAGGTACGGCACGCCATGCTCAGGCGACACGAGGATCTGCTTGATCCGCGGCGGCGCCGAAGCACTGGCGATTTCGCTGAAATAGCCCCAGCCTACCGGCTTGGCCTCGATTGCCAACCGGATGCCGTAGCCGTCCGTCAGGTATGACTCCGCTTCCATGCGACGCTGTGCCTTCTTGAGCAGCGACGCTCGCACGCTGCCCACGGTCGCAGTGTGCCAGGGCCACTCGGCCGGCGACAGCTTGGCCTGTGCCGGAACCGCTACAGATCGTGCTGGTACAGCCATTGCCTGAATAGCTCCGCGATTTGGTTGGTGTTGTCGTCAAGGATCTTCGTCTGGAGCTTGTGCTTGCGAATCACGCGCACGCCATTCTCAAACTCCCAAACGTCATTCTCGACTTCCGCGAACAACTCGTTGCCCTTCTCGTCGCGGACGTAGGTGTCCTGCCCTCGCTTGTCGTGTCCGACGTGGTTGGCCACGGCCATGAAGATGTCATAGTCGCTGATCTGCCCTGCCGCCGTCTCCAGGTCGATCTGCTCCTGTGTCTTGCGCTGAAGCACAAGTACGCTGGTCTGGATGCTGACGAAGGGCTGGAAGGTGTCCGGGTGCAGATCGATGCTGGCGAGGATCGTCGTGTTGCGCAGGATCCACTCGCGGACGTAGCCAAGTCCCGGCGATCCGAGAATGCCGTCAGGCAGGACGATGGCCGCGCGGCCCGTGCCCGGCTTCAAGAACTGCACGCACCGCTCGATGAACAGGATCTCGGGTGGCTGCGACTTCTGCAGTCCCGTCCCCTTTGTCCAGGTGTCTGCGGCTTCGTCGTAGCTCCAGCGGTGGCCCAGGTCGTACTGCTCCAGGATGGCCGGATCCGTGACCGGGATCTTGGAACCGAACGGCGGGTTGGCGAACAGCAGATCAACCCGGCCCAGCAACTTGCGGTTGCGCAGGTTTTCGTCTCGCCATACTGCGGGATTCTCAAGCGAGTTGGCCTGATACAGCCCACCCGCCCCGTCGTTGTTCATCACCATGTTCATCTTCGACGCCTTCACCAACTCCGGGTTGAAGTCGATGCCGACGATGAACTTCCCAGCGTATTCGATGATCTTCGTCTTGATTGCGTCGTGTGCCAGCTCGGGCTTGCCCTTCCACTTCTCAAGCTGGGCAGCCCGGATCTTGCGGATGACGTGGTGCATCGCCGTGATCAGGAAGCCGCCCGTGCCGCACGCGGGGTCCAAGACAAGCTGCCGCTCGCCAGGGTCCAGCATCCGCACTGCCATCTGGCAGATGTTGCGGGGCGTGAAGAACTCGCCCCGGTCGCCGCGCAGGTTCGACCCGACGATTTCCTCGTATGCACGCCCCTTTACGTCTGCGTCACTGTCCAGAAGGAGGTACATCTGCATTTGGCTGACGAGGTACGCGACAACCTTCGGTTCCAGGTCGATCTGCTCTTCCTGCTTGAAGATCTGCGGGAACTCCAGCTTCACCTCGTCAAACAGTGACTGGATGCGCTGCTTGCACTTGATAGCGCCGTTCATCGTGTGCCGCTCTTCGCCGCCTGCGTAGAACTGCACCTCCATCCCGTTTTCGTCATGGATCTTGCAGAAGATCAACTTCAGAAGCTCCCAGAATGCTTGCGGCTTCTGCAAGCCTTGGTTGCCAGCGATGAAGTTGTGACACCGGCGGAAGGTGAACAGCAGCGCGTCCGAGCTTGCGGGCTTCAACTGGTCGAGTCGCGGGCGGTCGGCAACGTCTTCCTTACCGAACTGCGGCAGGTCCGGCACCTCTTCCCAGTGCCGCTGCCCGTCCTTCTCGACGCGGCGATAGCACACGCGGTCCACGCCATTGATCCACATGCCGAACAAGGTGTTCGGGCAGGCGTCCAGATAGCTGCGAAGCTGGCCGACGCCGTGATCCTTGTCGCCCGTCTTCACGGTCGGGGCCTTGCACTCGACGATGATGCGGGCGTGGTCCTGCGTGTGCGGCTGGCCGGGGTTGAAGATCACCAGATCCGCCCGCGGCTTGCGGGTGCCCAGGTACAGCGGGAACTCGACAGCAATGTCCGTCTTCGGGTAGCGGTACTCGCGCACCAGCGACTTGGCGATCTCTTGGCGGACGTACTCCTCCGGCGTCTCCGTGCGCTGCGTCAGCCCGTCGATGTAGTCCAGCACCTTGCCTTGCTGGACGATGATCGCAGACGGCTTGCCGTCAAGCGGTGGCGTCATCCTGTCCCCCGTTCTGCTTGTCTTTCTTCGGCTTGCGCAGCATCAGCCGCTTGCCCGAGTGCTCCGAGTAGTCGCGCACCGCCTTGGGGTCTTCAGACACCACCCGCATGACGTGCAGGCTGTGCTGGGCCACGCTGTAGGCCGTCGGCAGATGGCCGTTGTAGCGCGTCGAGTGCGCCAACGCATGCGCGATGTCCTCCAGGCAGACCATGTCCGCCGTGGGCGCGGCGAGATTGAACAGCCGGCCTGTGAAGGTGCGGAACGTGTTGCGCTCTTGGCTGACGTAGAGCCGGGAATCAGGCTGCATGGGGTTTCTCCTTGTAGTTGCCGAAGAAGTCCAGGCCGTGCTTTTCCTCAAAGCCATGCGGCAGATACGGGTTGTAGACCCGGGGGTTGACGCCGCGCTTCCAGCACAGACGCACTTGCTCGACCAGCGACAAGCCCGGCCGCCGTCGCACGATCTCCACATCCGCCTCCGACTCGACGGCCACGAAGACGGTCCACTGACCCTGGCTTTCGTGCCCCTTGGGGAAGGCCGTGTGCATGTCCGGCGTCCAGGCGCAGACCTGGACCACATCGACCGGTACGTCGCAGAGCCGCGCCTTGTCGGCCAGCATCTCCGCCGAGCCCTTTTCGTACCGCCCTGCGCCCAGCCCTTGCGTGTGGTACGAACCGCCGGTGCCGAGCTTGCGCCACGTGCTCCCGACCCGCGGCGTGCAGCCCTGCGCCAACTCGTTGAGGTCGGCGGTGAGCCTTTCCAGTTTCGCCTCGCTGACTTCGTAGGCGTCCAGCAGCTTCTTGCCCCGGTCGGCCAGATCGACCGGCATGAGGCAGAACGCCTCGTTCCACGCCTTGATCTCCAGTTCCGGCGCCTTGGCCTTCTTGCGGCGCTTGACCTCCGCATCGCACCACGCATTGGCCTGCTCGCGCCAGCCGTGCTCTCGGGCCACCAGTTGCTTGCGCACCGCGCGCAGCTCTTGCAGATCCTGCCACGCCTGCCGGAACATCGCGTAGATGTCCAAGACCGGGTGGTCCGCTGCGTGCCACTGCGCAGGGCAGTCGCCCTCGAACAGCGGCGTGTGGCAATGCGGGCAGAGCACAGATGCCTCCTGGCGGGAAGGGCAGGGGGTCAGGTCGCGGTGGAGGGATCCCACCGGCTCTTGCGATCCCGGCCCTTGCTGACGCGCAACGCCCCGATCTCCCTGACCGTCGTGCGCATGTCGAAGCCATGATTGCACTTGTCGAGCTGGTACAGGTCGTCGACCGTCAAGGCGGTGTGCCCCCGGCAGATGTCGCGCACGTTGCGCGCGGACATGCCGAGCTGTTCCGCAATCGCCTCGATGCCGCGCTTGTGCACCAGGCCCGCCAAGGTCTCGCCGACCAGGGCGGTCAACTCGGCAGGCTCCACGCCCAGCCGTGTCGCCACGTCGTCGACGCCGTACGCCTCCAGCACCTGGGCCAGCACGCTCGCGGCGACCTTCTTGTCCTTGAGGACCGTCTTCTCACTCATCGGTTGCTCCGTTCACGATCTCTGCGCACTCCGCGCAGCGGCGAGAATGCGCAAAGATCGTGAATCTGTCAAGGTCAGTCCAGGCGATCGAGCTTGTAGTCCGAGGTCTGCCCGGCGGCGTTGGTCACGCGCACGGTGATCGGCGCGGTCTGCCCGTCGCGCAGCACGGCACCGCAGGCCGGGGTCGGCTCGTCCGGCAAGTCCTTGCCCCGCGAGTACGCCTCCAGCGACGCCCGGACGCCGTGGTATTCGGACTTGAGGCACTCGGGGAAGATCGCCAGGCCCGCGCCCTTGAGGTAGTCCGGCAGCTCGGGCAGGTTGGTCGGTGCGGTCACAGCTTCACCACGCGGAATTCGTACTCCGGGTTGTCGCCCTCGTTCTCGGCGATCACGCGCTCCGCCAGCTCCTTCGATTCGATCTGCCCAGCCCTGATCTTGGCGCGCGAGCCCTCGCCCTTCGAGGTCAGGTAGTACCAGGTCTTTGCCCCTTGATCCGGTATTGAATCGCGTACATCGGTTACTTCTCCTTGTCGATGATCTGCTGAATCCACGCCTTCTCGCGCTCCTGCGCCAGGTCGTGCATCTGCTCCAGCACCTGCTTGGCGTCGCTCCACGTCAGTTGCCCACGCGACGCGTCGCCCAGCAAGCTGGCCATTGCCTTGCGTACCCTGCGCCAGTGCTGCACTTCGTCTTGTGGTCGAGAATTCGCCATGTCTCCCTCTACTTGGCAGCTTTGCGCTGCATGGCCGCCACTTTGCCCAAGATCTCTGAGACCTGTTCGCACAGGCTCCATTCGTCGAGGTTCTGATCCTCAACCGAATCGCCGACCTTGTAGACCACGCGGTTGCAGCAGAGCACCCGCGTACCTGTGCCGCAGTACCGCGCGAGCAACACCGCGTGCTCGGGGTCGGCGCACGTGCCCACGGTCTGCTTATCTGCGCCTCGCACTTTCCAAATCAGATTCGACATGTCTGTCTCCTACATCGTCGCGCAGCAGACCCGTTCTGCGACCGGCCCGTGCTCGTCGCCGGCCGTCTCGATCGTCTCCCGCGTCGCGCCGCAGTCCGCACAGTACGGCAGGAACAGGGAGTTGAGCCGCCCGACCATGTCGGGGGCGTCGTCGTGCAGCCGCGCCGTGCCGAACGCGTAGAACGCTGCCCACGGGTTCAGCTCTTCGGCCTTGGCGCGCACGGCCTCGACCTTGTCCAGCGCTTCCCGGTGCGTCGGCAGCGGGCCGAGCAGCAATGCCCGGCGATTGCCGTCGACCATCGAAACGAAGTACCGCCCCGGCCGGGGGTCGCACTCGACTTCCGGCGTCTCGGTCACGTGGTGGTAGCTGCTGATCGTCTTGCTCATCCTGCCCTCCCGATCTCCCGGCCGCTCTTCCCGGCCCCTGACACCTACAAGATACGCATAGATCGTAAATCCGTCAGGGGGCAAAACGAAAAATGTGCGAGATCGCCACGCTGCCGCTTGCACGTCCACGCGAGCGGGCTATGCTGGCGGTGCACGAACAACAACGGAGGATCGAATGAGCGGCAGCTACGGGCAGTCGGGGCCGGCGTTGGAGTTGGACTACAAGCGCCTCAACGCCAACGAACAGGCGGTGTTGCAGGTCTTGGACGGCAAGGGCTACGGCCGGCCGCGCCACTGGCGGTTGGCTGATCTGGCGGCGGCGGCCTTCGGACATCTGCCCTCCGCGCAAGGCAATTCCTGGACGCGCAACTCACTGCGCCGGCTGGTCCGCGCGGGGCTGGTCGGCCGGCCCGCCGATGAGCCGGGCGTCTACGTGATCACCCGCCGTGGGCGCGAGGTCTTGACGCTGGGGATCGGGCCGGTGGCGCGGACTTGAGCTTTCACCGGCCCTGCCACGTCTTGAACGACGCCAGCGTGTCCAGGTCCGGGAAGGTGCCGTCGAAGCGCCAGCCCCTGTCGTCGATGGTCACGAAGGCCGGGGGCTTGGAGTCCGGAAAGCGAATCTTCCAGGCGTGGCTGTCGTCCATGCCGTGGTTCAGCAGCCAGTTCAGCATCGCCACCTGCGCGTCGGGGTCGGCCGACCGTGACGAGTAGATGTGCACCTCGAAGCGGGGATCGTCCACCAGGGCGGTCAGCCATTCGATGGCGCCCGGCACCGGCGGGTCGGGGATGTTGTCGGCGCCCTTCCAGCCCGACGTGTACGCATGCAGCACGCCATCGAAATCGAGGCAGACGATCTTCTTTTTCACTCTTCCCTCCGCACCTTGCGGTTGCTCTTGACCCAATCGGCCGCTGCTTCGGGCAGGTAGATCACCCGGCCCGTCGCCCGGTGCGTGCCGATCTTGACCTTGGCGGCGTGCTCCCGGCACACCGCCTTCTTGGCGCCAGGCAGGTAGATGTACACCGCGTCGGCCGTGCAGCCCTTGTACTGACAGCGCTTGAGTGCATCGGGCCGGGACCAGCCGCGCAAGAACCCGTACAGGCACGCTTTGCACGTGCCCCTGCCCATGCCGTTGAAGAAGCACTGCGGCGTGCCGCAGGCGTCGCAGACGGCAATGGCGCACGGGCGGTTGCCGGGCGAGTACCGGCCGCAGTGCGGACAACCCTCGTAGCTCATTTGCGCCCCCTGGAGCGCCTGCGTCGCCTTGCACCAGCACTCGCTGCACCCGTAGGGCAGCAGGTCCGACCCGCCGTCTTTGGCGTCGGTGTCCTTGCCACAGTGCACACACCGAAAGCTGCCGCCGTCTGGCGCCTCGCGCACCGCGAACCTGGTGGGCACGACAGTACGCAACGTCGTCAAGGCCCGCTCGCGCTTGTCCGCGGGCAACTCGCTGACATCGTAGATCGTCTGCACGTCAAACCTCCCTTTCCCGGCCCTTGCAGCCGCCACAGCACGTCTGCCCCGCCTCGCACGCTTCGGGCGTCGGGCATGGACGCGGCAAGACCACGTGCTCCGCGGCCCACTCCACCACGTCCAGCAAGGGCGGCGTCTCCTTGGGCGCGCTGCCGTCGGGCAGCCGGTGCGCTTCGGCCCACAGCGGGCGCAACAGGCGTTCGATGTCGAGCAGCTCTTGCCGGGCTTCGCCTAGGTCATGGGCCGCCTGCCCCAGCGCATTCATGCACAGATTGAAGCGCTTGCGCGGATCGAGCCCGTAGGTAACGTCTCGCAGATCACGGCCGTTGATCGCCTCTTGCAGCTCCGGCCACAACTCCGCGGCCTTGGCGGCGCTGTCGAGGTGTGGCTGTCCGCGCCGGGCCGGTGCAGTCAGGCCCTCCATCAGCATCTGGACGATACCCTGCACCTGGCCTTCGTGTTGGTAGTCGTGCGCCCTGCGCAGCTCCAACGCCCGCGCCAATGCCTTGCGCGCCGCCTTGCCCAGCGCCACCCCTTCGTCCTCAGCCTCGGTGCGCTCCTTGCGCAGCCGCTCGGCCAGGTCGACCAGCTTCGCTTCGAGGTCCGTGTCAGGCTTGCGCAGCGTCGCCAGCTCCGTCCACAGGCGGGCGTAGCGCTGCTGCCACAACTCGGCCATCTGAATGGCCCGGACCGCTTCGGGCGCTGCGCTCAGCAACATGTCCAGGGCGTCTTTCAGCGCCTGCAGCCGATCGTCCAGCAGGGTCAAGGCCGCGCGGTCGTCGGCGTCCAGGGCGCCGTAGGTGCCTTCGCCGCAGTCGGGGCAGGTGGCGACGCCGGTCGCCAGCGCCTGGCCGCAGCCGTCGCACCAGCAGGGATCATGCGTGTCGCGGTAGTGTTCCGCCGCGGATTCGCGTTCCAGTTCACCCACCAGCAGCACCAGCGTGCCCACGGCGCGGTCGAGATAGAAGTAGCGGTTTCTCATGGCACCTCTCCCACCTGAACCAGCGCGATGGCCATGTCGACGGCCTGGACCAGCAAGGGCTGGCACAAGGCATAGACCCGCGCGTCGTTGCGGCACGCGGCTTCGTACTGGAGCTGGTACAGGTAGATCATGAGGTCCAGGGCTTCCTGGATGGCGTCGACGCGGGCGTCGCGGCCGTTGAAGGGCTGCAGGCCCGTGTCGTACTTGGCCACGCCGAACGCGTGCCGGCTGGCCGCGAGGCGCAACAGCTCGGACACGCCCGGCGCCTGCGGGTCGAGACGCTGCTGCAGGTCGGCGATCAGGTTCGGCCACAACTCGGGATAGCAGTTGCGCTGGGGCGCGGGCTCGGGCGTGTCGGCTGCGGTCTCCGCCAGCATCCCCTTGTGATCTCCCACGACTTCCGGCCAGTAGTACCGCCAGGCTTGCGTCGGCTTGCCACTCATGTCGATGGGGATCACGCGGTAGTCGAGTTGCCGGGCGAGCTTGACCACGCTCCAGCCCCGAACGCCCGGCAGCGGGCGCACGCCGTCGATCACAACGCACTGCGCCCCTTGCCGAAGCGCCGTTTCCACGTCGTCGTAGCGGTCGCCTTCCAGGAAGTGCATCCCACCGCAGCGCTGTACGATGCTCCGCGCCAGGGTGGTCTTGCCGCTGCCGCCGGGGCCGCTGATCACGTAAAGGGTCTTTGTCTGCGCGTGCATGGGTACGTTCCTCCTATTGTGCCGTCTTGGCTGCCCGCTTCTGTCGCGCGGCGATGCGCGCCTTGGCACGCCGACGCTCCAGCTTCTCTTCGTCGGTCAGCCCTTCGACCGGCAGGGCCGCCCATTGTTCGTCGGTGCGGTGCTCCGGGCCGACGCCCGTGCCGTGGCACGTCGGGCAGTCGGGCGGTATCTCGGCCGTCGACGTACCGTTGCCATGCCGGCATCCCGACATCACGCCGGGCTCGACCTCGAAGCCCTGGCAGCGCGGCAACACTTCGGTGATCTGCGTCCAGGTGTTGTCGTCGAACACTTGGATCTCGCCCCACAGGGCTGCCACGTCCAGCTTCCGGCCGTCCGGGAGGGCCACGCCCGCGTCGCCGTCGTACGTGGCCAGCACAGTCTCGCCCGGTCCCTGCGCCACGTCGAAGCCCAGAGACACCGGTGGCATCTGCAGCACTTCGCCCTGCCCGAGTTGCACGTCGGCCTGTGCCTCGTCGACCTTGACCCGCAGCGCGTTGCCCTCGTTGGCCATGCGCTCCAGGGCTTCGAGCGTGAACACCTCACCGTTCTCGTTGGCCTGCCCGGCGACGGCCAGCACCACGGTGATCTTGCCGCTGAACAGTTCCAGGCGGCCGTCCACGACGCGCAGCCGGCCGTTCGCCTCCAGCTCCTGCGCCACGCCAGCGATCGACGGCTGTGCAGCCTGGTCAGCCGCCTGCCGGGCCAGCTTGCGCTCCAGGCCGCGGAGCTGCGCCTTGGCGTGGTGGCGCTGCTTCTGCCGGGCGATCGCCTTGAGCCGACGGCGCTGCTCGTGGTTGAGCTTCGGGGGTTCCTCATCGGGCGTCGGCGCCTGCATCGGCCCGTGACTCCGGCTCCTCAACATCATCGGCTTCTCGTTCATCATCTGCTCCCTGCCCTTGCGGGTCTTGTCGTGGCCGACGCTGTCGACCTGCGTTCGGTTTACGCTGCCCTCTGCGCGCACTCTGGCCCCAGGCCCAGCGCGATCGACTCCGGCGTCGTCAGGCGCCGGCCGCAGCGTCCGCAACGCCCTTCGTGCCACACTTCCAGTTGCGGATGCAGGGCCTTGTCTTCAGTCACCTGCTTCCAGGTCCACGCCCATGCCTTGTTGGCCGGTGCGTGCACGGGCACGCAGCTCTTCAACCCTCCGTGGCGCCACGTCGACACCATCGGCTGAATCAGCACCACACCCAGGTAGTGGAAGTCCGCCTCGTTGTCCGGCCCCGTCAGCAGGTGCACGAACAGCGCCTTGCCGTCGTCGGCACGCACGATGCGGTAGGTGAAGCGCTCGCCGGTCTTGAGGCTGCGCAGCGTGACGACGGCCTTGCCCGCCTGCACGAAGCGCAGAACCTCTGCTGCCGTGGTCAGTCGGGCGCCGGTCACCTTGCCCTCGCAACGCGCAGCACTTGCCGCGCGTAGGCCATGCACCGGCCCGTCTTGTCGCCGCGGGCCCGCGCTCCGCCACACCGGTACGCCGCCAGCGCCGGCAGTAGCTGGTGATCGTGGCTGGTCAGCAGGTCGGTCAGCTTGCGCTCGGCCTGCCAGCGGGCGATGGGCTTGATCAGCAAAAACGGTGTCGGCACGTCGGCGTAGGCACCGCTTTGCTGGTAGGCGCCCCAGCACAGGTACTTGCAGCCCGTGCCGACGGCCCACCAGTGCCCGGTGCTCTCGACCTGCGCCACGGCGTCGAGGATGGCGTCGTTCGGGCGCTCCCAGACAGCGTTTTCGACGCGGTCAAGGGCCTGCCGGCCGTAATCGTAACCGCTGGTCGGCGCGGGGTGCGCCAGCAAAGCTGCGAGAACGACAAGGTGAATCAGCATCTACTTGTCCTCCTCTTCGCCGCTGTGATCGATGGCGTCGTTGCAGTCTTCGCAGCGTCCTTCGTCCAGGTCTTCCTGGGCCACGACGGTGTAGCAGTCCGAGCAGGTCGCGTAGGAATTCTCGAAGCATTCGATGCACAACGGCTCGTCGTCCAGCCCGCGGTGCGTGTACTCCTCGCGCACGTGGTCGTGGCACTCGGAACACTCGCGCCAACCCTTGTTGTGGCGCTCGATGCAGACGCCATCCTTCCAGATGTCATCGTCGTCGCTGTCGCTGTCGTGGTCCGGCGCGTTGCACATCCCGGTGCGATCTTCGTCCGCGTCGTACTCTCGGACATCCAGCCCCTTGGCAGCGTCGGGCACTCCCAGGAAGACAGCGACCCGCGGCCACTGATTGTGGCACTCGGTCAGGGCCTGGCGCATCCGCTCTTCTTTGCGCACCAGCTCGTTGTACTGGCCGTTGTCGCGGTACTTCGTCACCGCGTCGCGGATCAGCGCGCCCAGCACCTTGGGTTCCAGCGCGTCCAGCTCCCAGCTTTCGTCGCCGTACTTCTCCTGGTAGCCGGAGAGGCGCGCATCCGTCGCCTTGACCGGGTTCGGCGGTGGGTTGTACTGTTCGACCTGGTCCATGTTCAGGGCGATGCGGTCGACGCGCACGTCCTTGACGCCGAACACCGCCATGCGGTCGGTGACGTCGCGGGTCATGTCGATGCCGGAGGGATCGTGGTCGCCAAGGTGGATGATGCGCACGGCCCGCCCGGTGCTGTTGTAGTGCTTGAAACGCAGGGCAGCAGCGTGCATTTCGCTCTGCGAGACGTAGCCCCGGCACGAGAAGAAGGCCACGTCCAGGTCGCGTGCAGCGCGTTCAACGACGCCGGCCAGTGCTTCCTTCTCGACCCACACCTCGACGTAGTGCGACTGCGTCGCCCACTTGTCCAGGCGGAACGAGTAGGCGCACGACGACAGGATGCTCTGCGGGCTGTTCCAGTGGCTGTTGGACTGCAGGTTGCGCGTCCGGTCCTCCATGTGCTTCCAGTCGAGCAGACCGGCCAGCCGTGCGTCGTTGACGATCGACCCCAAGCGCTTGTAGTTTTCCTGCGTGTTTCCCAGGTGTCCGCGGGCGACGAACTGGTAGTAGAGCTGTCGCAGCGTGATCACATAATCGTCGTTGGCGTATTCTTGGCAGATGGCGTCGGCCCGTTCGACGATCTCCAAGCTGGCAGGCGTGAACTTGCGTGGTACGTACTTGATCTTCGCCATGTCACTTCCCCTCTTGCGCGGCAATTCGCCACCACATCGGACAGCCTTCTTCGGGCGGAATCCGCCCCGTCGTCGTGCGCCAGACCTGGTAGCCGTCGGTGACGTCGACCGGCAGGTTCAGCGTCAGGCCCCCGCTCGGCGGGTCCGTAGCGACGCGTCGCCAACCCGGTCCAGGATCTTGCGGCAGCTTCAGGCTCACTTGTTTGCCCTCCGTCCAAGGGGCTGCACTGCGCTGATCGACGTCCGCAGAAGCCTCTGCCAGTCCAGATAATCGGCCAACTGCTTGAAGGTCAAATCCTGCACGTGCGATCTCCAGCCGTCCGCCGGCCGACGCGGCAACTTTACGATCTACGCGTATGCGTGTCAAGCGCCGCTTACGCCCTACACCTCAAAAATCAGCAATTCTTTCGACGCCCGCGTAATCGCCGTGTAGATCAAGCGCTTGTAGTCGGCCCGGTCCCGACGCGCGTACGCGGCTGTCGCGGCGTCGTGTACGATGCCGACTGCATCCCATTGACTCCCTTGCGATTTGTGGATGCTGAGACACTCGCCGTGCTCGCAGCGCAGCAGCCAGGCCGCGTCAGCCTTGGACATGCTGCCTTCGATCGCCCGCCACGTCTCGTTATCGCAGCCGGTCTCCAGCAGGTCGACGGCCAGCAACGCCGCGCCTCCGCCGACGAAGGTGCACTCGGCGATCGCGTGCTCCGAGTTGTGGTCGTTGAACTCCTTGAGGCGTTTGATCTCGCGCACCTCGCCGTTCATGATCCCCAGGCGCTTGTTGTTCAGGAAGCACAGCACCTTGTCGCCTTCGTCCAGGTAGGTCTCGAAGCGCCCCAGGGCGTAGCGCACTTGCGCGTTGATCCGCCTGCGCGTGGCGTTGGTGTAGGTCAGCAAGGTCGCGTCGCGCTTGGCCTTGCGCTGGTCTGCCAGCCACTGCACGGCCTGGTCGAGGTCGGCCTGGCAGTAGGTGTAGGTGCCCTTGTCGGTCTTGGCCGAGCGCATCGTGCGCCACGCCTGGCAGCTTTCGGACTGCCGGACGTGCGTGGCGAGATCGATGATGGGCGACCCCGCGGCCTGGCGGTGCACCTGCGTCAGGATGGCGGTGGGGTTGTCGAAGTTGGGGCCTTGGGGCTCGCCGACGGGCTGCAGTTGCTCGCGGTCGCCGACGCAGAGGATCTGAACGCCCGGCGGCAGGGTCTTGCGCAGGTCGAGGTAGAGGCTCATGCCGACCATCGACGCTTCGTCGACCACCACAACGGCGCCTCGGTCGACGATGGCGCCGGGATCGTAGAAGGCCAGGGTATCGTCGGGGCGCTCGATCACCGTGGCGTACAGGGGCGAGTGGATGGTCGACGTCTCGCGCTGCGTCAGGTCGCGCAGACGCGACGCGGCTTTGCCCGTCGGCGCCGTCAGCCGGACCTCACGGCCGGTGCGCTCCAGGTCGGCGATGATGGCGCGCATCAACGTCGTCTTGCCGCTGCCGGCTGGGCCCGTCAGCACGATCTCCGGCTCGCCCGCGTAGAGCGCGGCCAGCGCCGCTTCACGGGCCTGCTGCTGGTCCTCGGACAGCACCATGCCCGCGGGCAGGTCGCCGCACGCGCCCGGCGGGGGCTTGCGCACCGGGGGCTTCGGGCCACCTGCGCGGGTGACGTGGGCGAAGATCGACGCCTTGGGCGCCTTGCCCGGAAGCTGCGCCAGCACCCGCAGCAGTCGCTGGCGTTCGGCCTGCAACTCGGGTGTGACCGGCTGCGGCGGTGGGGGCGGCGGCCTCTTGGCCACCAGTGCGGTCAACCGGCCCATCCCTTCCCCATCTTGCCGCTGCGTGCTTCGTCGCAGGTGCATTCGGTATAAAGGCACGGCCTTCCGTACGGATACCCGCTGCAGACCTTCGGCCTTGTGTCGTAGGCCGTGCAATTGCCAGCCTCCGCGTCGAAGAGCTTGCACGTGTAGTAGTGCGACTCTGCAACCTGCAGGGCAAACTCCGGCCTTTCGATTCGCATCGGCCGACGGGCTGCCGTTCCCTGCCCCAGGTAGACGGCGTTGTCCGCCATGAACTCCACGTCGCTGATCTTCCTGATCGCCGACAGTCGCCGATGCACCTCTTCACGCGTCTCCGAACAGTCAGGCAGCCGTACGAAATGGTCGACCTGCTCTTCGATGTCGGCCAGCCGGAGCCGACGCGATGCTTCGCCCTTGGCGCGCAATTCGTCTGGCCCGAAGGGTAAATGAAAGGCCCGGCAGCAGTGCCCTGTGCAGCGATCGCCCATGTCATTGCCTCCACGCCTTGAAGTCACCCCGCAGCAGAAGCGTGCGTTGTTCCTGGGTAAAGACGCCCTCGTTCACGGCGCTTTCCAGCTTCTGCAGCCACTCTGCGTTGTCCAAGGCCAAGCTCGCAGCC
>QZGF01000025.1_pt1 | contig 28557 bp, 40 predicted proteins | sample 1990021 | NCBI WGS metagenome assembly QZGF01 (sample SAMN10076523, study PRJNA491371) | Subsurface metagenome, whole genome shotgun sequencing project. | isolation source: subsurface fracture fluid from borehole BE326-BH2 | place: South Africa: Beatrix Gold Mine | collected 2015-06-18 | reverse complement strand
CAAAGAGCAGACGATCACCGGCCGCGCGAATATCAGGAACGACAGCACCCGCACGGAGTCGGGCGTTTCGCGCATCGAAGTAAGCACCCAGCAGACAGAAAACGGCGTAGCGCGGATAGAAGGGACCACGATAAAGACCGAGGCCGGACATGCGGCTATCGAGAACACCACCACCAAAACCGAATCTGGGGTATCGAACATACTCGCATCCGGGACGACCCAGAACCATGAGCATGGCGATGCCCGCATACAGGTCACGCACCCGAAGACGGTCATCCTCTCGAAGGATTCATTCGCCGATGCGGATGGCACCGTACTGACGAGCCACACGCCGGACTCCGGCCCGGCATGGAGCATCTCTGCCAACGCGAGCCAATGGACAATCCAGGGCAACAGGCTCTCCCGCACGAACAACGTCATCGCGCACGCCTTCGTGGACGTGGGGCAGGCCGACATGCATGTGAAGGCTACCTTCCCCACCGTGGAGAACTTGGTATCCCTCACCGCCCGCCGATTGAACAACATCAACTACTGGGAGCTGTACTACGATGTGGTGGAGCACGGCTGGCAGCTGAACAAGGTGATTGCCGGAGTCGATATCAGGGTAGGCCCAATCCTGCCGGGCATCACGGGCACCGTACACCTGATCTGCATAGGCAACTTCATCATCGCCATCGGCCCGAATGGAGACAGCTACAGCACGACCGACTCCAGCCTGAACACGCTGACTCAAGCCGGTCTCATCTTGGATGGCGACACCGTGAACCCTTCGGAAGTGGACGACTGGCTCGTGACCGCTCCCCAGCCCGAGGAGATATACGGCAAAGCGAACATCGCGGGTACCACGCAGAAGACTGAAGCCGGGCACGCGGCGATCAAGAACACCACCCAGAAGACCGAGACAGGTACCGGCCGAGTAGAGATCACGACTACCCGCACCGAGAATGGCGTGAGCCGGATAGAGAGGGTCGTGCAGAAGATCGAGAGTGGCGCCGCTGCCATCCTGAACACCACCCTGAAGACGGAAAGCGGGGTGGCACGCATTGAAGCGACCACACAGAAGACAGAGAGCGCGGTGAGCCGCGTTGAGGTGACGACCCAGAAAACGGAAAGTGGAAAAGCCGCCATCCTGAACACGACCCAGCGCACGGAGTCGGCCACCGCACGTATCGAGGTTACGACCCAGCGCACGGAAAGCGGAGTGGCGAGAATCGAGGTGACAACCCAGAAGACCGAGTCGGGAATCTCCCGTATCGAGGCCACCACCCAGCGCACAGAGAGCGGAACGGCAAGGATAACCGCCATCACTCAAAAGACCGAAAGCGGGACCGCTCGGGTGGAGGTCGCCACCCAGAAGACGGAGACTGGAAAGTCGCGCGTGGAGGTGACGAGCCAAGCCACGGAGAACGGCACGGCTCGCATTGAGGTGTCAACGGCGAAGACCGAAAGCGGCGTGTCCCGGATCACCGCCACTACCCAGCGAACCGAAACAGGAAAGGCGGCGGTACTCAATACGACACTCCAAACGGAGAGTGGCAAGTCTCGCATAGAGAAGACGGCGCAAGCTACCGAGACCGGCAGATCGCGCATCGAGAAAGTGCAGGATGCAACGGAGTCCGGGACGGCAAGGGTGACCGCTACGACCCAGAGAACGGAGAACGCTACCGCTCGGGTGACCGCCACAACGCAGAAGACGGAATCTGGCGTGTCCCGGATAGAGGCAAAGAGCACGAAGACCGAGTCGGGCGTGTCCCGAGTGGAGGTAACTACCCAGAAGACCGAGTCGGCCAATGCCAGAGTGACCGCAAGCACGCTAAAAACAGAGAGCGCGACTGCCCGCGTGACCGCGACCGCGCAGCGAACCGAAATTGGGGTAAGCAGAATACAGAAGACCGCTCAAGCGACAGAGTCGGGCGTGAGCCGCATACAGAAATCCCAGACAGCCACCGAGAGCGGCACGGCGCGGGTCCAGGTATCGACCACGCGCATCGAATCCGCGACTGCCCGGATAACCGCGCAGACCCAGAAGACCCTCACGGCGGTATCCCGCATCCTGAAAATCGTCCAGCAGGCCATCACCGGCAAGGCGAGCGTGGCTGTGACGACAACAAAGACGGAGACCGGCAACGCGGCGGTGGAGAACACGACCACCAGAACGGAAACGGCCAACTCCCGCATCTTGGCGCAGGGACAGCGCGAGCTCACCGGCAGGGCGCGTATAACCGCGACCACCACGCAGTCCATATCCGGGCACGCGAGCCTCGGAGCGCAGGTGAACCGCACGGAGACCGGCACTGCACGAATAACCGCCACGACCCAGAGGGTTCTGACCGGCACGGCCGACATCCTGCGGACGGTGCAGGCGACCCTATCGGGCATCTCGAAGATCGTCTCCCCGATCGTGGTGCGTATCACGGTATTGCAGAGCACCTATGGGATTGTTAGGATTATGGAAAGGCCACGCGCGGAACACCCGGTGACGGCTGGAGAGGTAGCGCATGCGGTACGACAGCTGAAGCGCACCACCACGCTGAAAGACCCGGAGATCGCAGGAGGCACTACAACCCTCATCCGACCATGACGAAAATCATCGAAGTAATCCAGGACGACTACGGCTACGAGGAGACCTTCAACCTGCAGGACTCCGCAGGCAACGCCATCGACATCACCGGGGCCACGGTGAGCCTGAAGGTGCAGGCCGTAAACGACAAGACCGCGCTGAAGTTCACCGGCGGGATGAGCATCATCAATGCGGCCGGCGGGGTATGCCGGTACACCGTAGCAAGCGGCAACTTCGACACCGTGGGCACGTTCAATGCGGAGATCACCGTGGACTACGGAGGCTCTCCCGGCCGGGTGATCCGCTACACCGACATCCAGTTCGTGGTGAAGCCGAAACTCCCGCGAACAGGATGAGATATCCACAGCAGTATGCAAAGGTCGAATATGTTACACTAAAGCCATGAAGAAAGCATCAATCGCAATCGTAGCAGTAGCGATCTTGGCGGCGGCCTTCTTTGCGTTTGGTAACCGGGCAGACTACACCGGCACCGGACCTGCGGGAGGCGTGACTCCGAGCAACTTGTTCGACATCAGCGGGCAGAACATCGTTCTGAAGAACCCGGTCTACTGGACGCTCGGAGACGCAAGCACCACTGGCGCATTCGGCACCCTCGCGGTGGCCGGTACGGCAGTGAAAGGCGCACTGGTCGGAACCACGGCCGCAATCGGCGGCTCTGCGGTATCCCCCGGCATCTGCGCTTCAGCCACCACGACCGTAAGCGGTGCCACCACGGCGATGACGGTATCCGTCACCCCCGCGACCACCACTGCAATCGGCGACTACGTCTATCAGAAGGGCTATGTGAGCGCGGCCAACGAAGTGACCGTCAAGGTCTGCACCGTTGCCACCAGCACTCCCGTTGCCATTCCGTACAACGTCAGAGTCACCCAGTAAACTACGATGAACGAATCCCTCAAACTCTTCACGCAGGAACTCCTCAAAGACCTTGAGGCGAACTTGTCGCGCAAAGAAGTGGGAGACGTTCTCGAACGAACGAAAGCGGACGGAGAGGTAACCGTCCGATTCGTGATCAGCACCCCGGATACTGACCGGCAGGGAGATAGCCTCGATCAGCGGAAGTGGGACTTCACCAAGTTCAACATGAACCCGGTAGTCCTCTTCGGCCACGATTACAAATCCCTGCCGATCGGCCGCGGATCCACCCCGCAAGTCGGTGGAGACGGCAAGACCTACATGGACGTGACGTTCACCCCGGAGGCGATCAATCCCTTCGGTGCCCAGATCGGCCGCATGGCGCAGGGCAAGTGGATCAACACGGTCTCGGTAGGCTACATCGAGCGCGAGGACGGCACCATGGAGCTTCTCGAAGTCTCCGTAGTACCCGTACCGGCGAACCCCTACGCGCTCGCGCAGCGCGACATCCAGTCCATGAGGCTGGATTTGAACGCGCTGGCAATGAAAGGAATCGCATTTTCAATAAAGGCGAACGAAGAAGGCACGCCGGTCACCGTGCCCGCCAACAAAAACAACAACATGAACGACAAACTCAAAGAGGCATTGGCGGCCGAGCACGACCGGCACCAGAAGGACGTAGCCGCCGCCATTGACGAACTCTCCGCGCCGGAAGGCGAGGAAAAGGCGGTGAAGTCCATCGATGACTTCGAAAAAGCCATGGACGATGAGCACAAGGCTCACGCCGAGGCATGCATGAAGGCCATTGACGAGAACTGGGAACTGGATGAGCAGAAGGCAGAGGAAAGCCAGAAGGCCATCGATGAGTTCAAGTCCGCAATCGGCGATGAGTGCAAGGCGCACGTGGAAGCGTGCGACAAAGCCATCGAGACTTTCAAAACGAACGAGGAAGACACCGAGAAGGCCATAGAAGCCTTCAAGGGCGAGATGGACAGCGAGATGAGCAGGCATAAGGACACTCACATGAAGACCCTCAAGGAAGCATTCGGAGAAGGCGAGGACGATGAACCGAGCGCGGACGAGGGCAAGGATGCCCCCGAGGGCGCGAAGAAGTCCGCATGCGATGCCTGCGGCGCGGAAGGCACCCCCGAGCAGGAGGGACAGGCCCATGAGGACTGCCCCAAGGCCGAGGGAAACACCCCGACCTTCAAGGGCCTCGTGGAAGACAACGTGGAGGCTGGCGCGGCGTGGCGCGAAAAGAACGAGCGCATCAGCTACGTCATGACGATCATGTACGCCTTCGCCGATGCCTACTACATGAGCGACAACGAGGCGTTCTATGAGCTCCTCGATGAAGCCATCGGACTCCTGCAGGCGTACTCCGCAGAGGAGAAATCCGAGGGGCCGGAGGACGAGGAAGCCGAGAAGGCGATGAAAGAGAAAATCGCCGGGCTTGTGAAGAAGACCTTCGAGGCGGGCAACCTGAAATACGGCCGCTCCATCTCGAAGAAGACCAAAGAGAAATTAGAGGCCACTGTGAAGGCCATAGAAGACCTTCATGGGGAGCATGGAAAATCTACCGATGCAATAACCGCTGCCCTCAAGGAGCTCATTGGCTCCGAAGAGCCCGGCGGGGGCGAGGAAAAGCCCGACCCGGAGGAAGGCGGGGAGAAATCCCAGCCAGCCGCCCGGGGGGTTAGCCCGAACCAAAGGCCGAGGCCCTCAGAACGCGTAGCGGGCAAAAAAGGCTCCGATGACTTCGAAGTCTTTATGCAGACCCGCGAACTTCTGAAGGCGGTCCATGTTGCGAGCCGGGAAGGTCTCTCGAAGATAAACGATATCTTCCGGGAGAAGTACCCCGATCGCAAATAAGACCAACCCCCAACACCTACAGCAATGGACAAACAACTCGAGGTAATCCTCGGGAAGGTGAAGGAAACCGTTGGCGAATCGTTCAACGACTTCATGGAGAAATCCCTCATCCCCAAGATGGAGGAGGTCTCGGTGAAGAACGCCCGCAAAGTGGTGGAAGCCATGACGCAGGAGCGTTACGTCAAGGGCCGTGACATCACGGGCCTCGACGCTGAGCAGAAGACGAATTTCGCCAAGCAGGTGCAGGCTGTGTTCCGCGGCAATCGTGATGGCGCACTTCGCGTAAAAGCGAACGAGGCTCTCATCGAGGAACAGGACAATCGCGGCGGCTATCTGGTAGAACCAGAAGTCGCGGCGGCTATTCTCCGCATCGCGGCCTCGGTCGGTACGATCATGAAACAGTGTCAAAACTGGCCCATGAAGTCCGACGAGCTCGGCATTCCGAACTACACCGGCAGCTTCCTTACCGGCTCTTACGTTGGTGTGGACTTGCCCGGTACGGTCACCGGCCTCACGTTCGGACAGGCCGTTCTCATCGCCCGCAAGTGGCAGCTCGCCTTCACGGTCGGCAACGACCTCTTGGCTGATGCCTCTGTGCAGCTCGGTGAGTGGCTGCTCGCAATGGCTGGTGAAGCCCTTGCGAACATGATCGACCAGCAAGGCTTCATCGGCGGAACCCCGACCACCGCACCCGGTCCGTTCGTTGGTATCCTGAACGCGCCGAACACGCAGACGTATCAATTGTCTTCGGGCAATACTACCTATGCGAAGTTCAACGTGATCAGCGACGCCTCGGCGATGATCGGCAAGCTGGAGGAATCTGTCTTGGACGGCGCCGCATTCTACATGCACCGCACCGTCTGGGCTTCCCTCCGCGTGCAGTCGGATGCCGGTACTGGCTTGCCGTTCCTTCTCTTCGGAGGTCTGGCTTCGCCCGCGACCTTGGAACTTGACCCGACTGGCGGCCCAATCCGTCCGGCCGGTTCGATCCTCGGTTTCGCTGTGTACACCAACCGCTGGCTCCCCGCTATCACCGATGCATCTCAGGCCAACAAAGCCTTCTTGATCTTCGGGAACATGAAAGCGTGTGCCTTCGGCGACAAAGGTGACATGCGGGTCGCGCAGTTCGAATCCGGCAGCTTCGGCGGCAAGGAGATCGCGCTCGCTGACCAGCGTGGCATCGTGTACAAGCACCGGCACGCCTTCGTGGTCGTGCTCCCGCAGGCATTCGTCATCTGTAAGACCGCCGCTTCCTAAACTATAGGGAGCGACAGTCCGTAGGCGATTCTCCGGGAGGCATAGGAATCCTCCCAATGCCCCCGGAGACCTGCACCCCATTACAAACCTGCCCCTGACGAGCCAATAGGTTCGTCCTCCCGCAAGTCGGCGGGTAGCCCAAGGGGCCAACCACTCTCATGCGCTTCAATCCATACGATGACGTGAAGAATGCGACCACCCTCAAGGCACAGTCGGTCTCCGGCTCGTCTGCCGTGAACGGTGCCGCAGTCGACACCCTCGGAGCCGACAGCGCGAAGCTGCGCGTAGCGGCCGTAGCGGCCTCTGGGTCGCCGACCGGCGCGAGCCTCGCGGTGAAGGTACAGGAAAGTGCGGATGGTTCTACCGGCTGGACGGATGCCCTCGACAACACCGGCGTCGCGATCGGGTTTACCCTGACCACGACTTCGGCTGATGCCGAGAACGAGGCCCGTATCGAAGGTCTGAACACGAACCGCCAGCGGTACCTCCGCGCGGTCGTGACCCCGACCTTTGCCGGTGGGTCGTCCCCTGCTTCCCTCGTGTACGCGGAGATCGTCCTCGGGCTTCAAAACCCGAAGCCGGTCAACACGGCCACCTCGAACACCTAGTTCGAGTCTTCGCAGGCGTGCCCCTGAAATGATAGGGGGCACGAAGCGAGGACAAACGCCCTCGACCCAATCCCATGCCCAACCAAGAGAAAACCCCATGGTATGCGCTCACGACCGTCCAGCGCGTGAAGGACATCCTCCAGATCGACGATGACGGATTCGACACGCTCCTCACCCGCTACGTGGTGGGGGCGACTGATTTCGTGGAGCGGCAATGCGGCAAGAACGGTCCCGAGAAATACCCCAACGACGGCCACTTCGTCCTGAAGAAGTACGTCCAGGAGGTCTACAGCGTCCGCGGCAAGCACCAGCAGAAGCTCCTGCTGCGCAACGCGCCGGTCTTCTACGCGATACTGCAGGGAACGACCACGGCCGGCAACCCGACAATCACCGGCCTCGCCGACACTACCGGCGTACAGCCCGGCATGCCCATTATCTCCGAGCAGTTCCCGATCGGCACGAAGGTGCTCTCGGTAGCCGCGACGTCGGTCACCATGACCCTGAACGCAGGGACGAGCAGCACCGAGGCCATAGCGGAAGTATCCGGCCTCCTGAAGTTCCAATGGCGTGCAGGAACCCCATCGAACCCGAGCTGGACGGACTTCATCGCCGACCAGTTCGAACTGGAGGAGCAGGGCACCTCCGGCATCCTCCGGGTATACGGCACGATGCCCCAGCTCTACTCGAACATGCTCCGCGCGACCTACTGGGCCGGATTCCCGGTCGACTGGGACAACGCCGGGAACGCCGTGACCCACCGCCTGCCGGGCGACCTCACGCGCCTCACCGAAAACCTGATCGTCCGCATGTTCAAGCGGCGCAAAGACCCCGGAAAGAACGGCGAGACCCTGAACGGCGCCACGATCAACTGGAAGGACGCGCTCGATGCCATGGACACCCATACCATCCAGACGTACACCCGAGTCGGCAGCATCTTCTAAATCCATGGCAGACACCAGCGAGTTCAAAATCGATATACCGAACGTGGAGAAGCTGTCGAAGGCCCTGAAGGACTACCACGACATCGCCTATCCCGTGCTCGTGAAGACCATGGCGGCGGTACAGGCGAAGCTGGCGAACCATACGAACGCGACCACGGTGCCGATCAGGAGCCGCGGCCTCGTGCAGAACTGGGGGTTCGAGCAGACCGGCCTGCAGGCCCGCTGGTACCCGAAACAGCACTACGCCCGGTACGTCCAGGAAGGCACCCGGCCGCATATCATCGTCCCGCGCACCGCACGCGTGCTGGCATCGAAGGACGGCGGCGGGAAAGGAGCCACGTACACCTTCTTCGGGAAGCGCGTAAACCATCCCGGAACGAAGGCGAACCCCTTCATGGACAGGATTCTGGCGGCCGCAGCGGGAGAGATCGGCGAGCTCTTCCTTGAGGCCCACAACATCATTATGAGAAAAGTAGCAAACCCATGATCACCAAACACGCAGCGGCCATGAAGGCCAGAATACTGAAAGACCTGCAAGACCTCGTAGAGGCTGGCGACAGCATCCGGCTCGCCCTCGCGGATGACGTGTCAAAACAGCACCCTCTGGCGCGAGAGTTCAGCAAGCTCCCGGCGGCCGTGGTAAGCACGCCGCAAATCCCCACCAGCGCATACGAAGATCAGGCATCGAACATCCGGGACTACATCTGGTACATCATGGTGGTCTGCTCCCCGGAGTCCGTGGCCGCAGACAAGACCGGCACCTACGTGGAGAACCTCGCGGATGCCATCCTGAACAAGTTCGATGAGGACTGCACCCTCGGCGGCACCGCCATCGCGGCCGTGGAGCCTGCCATGATCGAAACGCCCGGCCCTGTGAGTTACGAACAGGCCACATACGTGGTTTTTTATGTTACACTCAAAGCAAGGCAGCTGGTCCCTGCCGCAGTATCATTAAATTAAAACCCATGATCAACGAGTCGAAGAACAAGGGAGTGGGTACCTCGCCGGATCAGCCGACATCCATCAGGGCTGTCAGCGTGATCAAGAACGAGTACCACTTCCCCGGCGGTGGCGTGTGGAGGCCGATGAACATCGTGGCATCCACCCGCGAGGAGGCAGAAAAAATCTACCTCGACAAACGAGAGCCGGTAGACGCTCCTGCAGAGGAAGCGGCTACGGCTCCTTCCAGTGAAAAGGTCGAAGAAACGAAAGTGAACGAATCCTAACATGGCACAAAAAGGAATCGGGCGGCTGGTCAACTTCGGCATCGCCAAAGAGACCACCCGCGGAACCGCAAAGACCTCCGCTGATTTCTGGCTCGCATGGTCGGAAGTCAGCCCGGAGGAGAAGTACCAGAACGCCACGGACAACCAGTCCTATGGCGTGATCGAGGATTCGGTAGGCGAAGTCCGCGTAAAGGACTGGATGGAAGGGACGCTCAAATGCAATCTAGCAGACAAGAGCCTCGGACTCCTCCTCCTTTCGCTCTTCGGCACCGATACCCCGGCCACCCACGCTGGCGAGTCCATCGTCTACGATCACGTTCTCACTGTGCAACAGGGAGCGCGGCACCAGTCCCTCACCTACTTCATCCATGACGTATTGAGCGGGCAGGACTACAGCCACGCCCTCGGAGTCGTGACCAAGATGGACATCGACTTCAGCCTGGGCAAGTTCCTTGAGGCCACCTTCGGCATCAAGGGCAAGCGCGGAGTAGCGCAGAGCGCGTTCACCCCGAGCCAATCGGTGGAGAACCGCTTCGTGCCGCAGTATGTGACCTTCAAGTCGGCCCCGACCCTCGCGGGTATCGGCGCAGGCGTGGTCATCACCGGCACGCTGACCTCCGGCGCCACGACCTGCACCAGCATGTCGAGCACGGCCGCCCTGAAGATCGGCATGGGCATCTCGGGGACCGGCATCGCAGCAGGGACCACCATCGCCGCCATTGTGAGCGGCACCGCGATAACGCTGAGCGCGAACGCGACCCAGTCCGGGGCGCAGAGCCTCACCTTTACCGCGCCGACCATCAAGCTCAAGAGCATGAAGGTCACCATCGACTCTGACAGCGAAGACCAGGACGTCATCGGTAGCACCGCGCCGGAGGACTTCCTGAACAAGAACTTCATGTCGGAGGGAACGCTTGAGGCGATCTGGCAGAACGAGACCGACTTCAAGAACCAAGCCCTCGCATCGCAGGCGCAGGCACTCCTGATCGACATCAAGAACACGGACGTGACCCTCGGCACCGCGGCGAACCCCGAGCTGAAGCTCGAATACGCCAAGGTGACCTATGAGGAAATCACCCGGCCGCTCAAGGTGGGCGATCTGGTCTACCAGACCCTGAAGTTCAAGGCTCACTACAGCCTGAGCGACACCCTCATGGTTCGCGCGACCCTGACGAACCTGCAGAGCGCATACTAAGGTCGAAAAAACACACCGAAATCACTCACATGGATACCCAAAGAGAAACGAGAGAGTTCACGACCCCCTCCGGCCTCGTGGTGAAGGTAAAAACCTACCTCACCGCACGCGAACGCAACGCGCTCGCCCTCGTAGTGCCCGCAGAAGGACTCCCTGAAGACCTGAAGACGCTCGATGCGGCCACCAGCGTCAAGCTGGGCGAGTCGATCCTCCGGGCGATCATCTTCAGCGTGAACGGAGTCGAAGGCGAAGGCGCCGTGGACGTCCTCCTCGACGCGAAGACCGAAGACTACGATCACGCCATCGAAGAATCGGCGAAAGCCATCTCGGGAAATTTAACCTCAGCGAAGTAGACTATGCGTGGCAACGCTACTTCGCCGGGTTAGCGGCCGACACGACCCCGGAGATGATCGCCGCCATCGTGTGCCGCGAAATGAAGTGGACCTTCGACGAATACCTCCGGCAACCAGCGTACTTCATCGATGTAATCGTAAGGATGCTACAGGCAGAGGCCGAGGAGTCGAGGCGAAACAAATAAGCCACAGACTGCCATGGAAACCATCCTCAGCATCCTAGTAAAACTGAACGACCAAGCCTCCGAGGGCCTCTCTAAGATAGGGCACTCGCTGGACGGCTTGGCCGCTTCGACAGCACCCGCAGCCAGTGCCAGCAAAGCACTGGCTGTTGGGCTTGCCGGGATCGGGGTGGCGGCCGTGGCTGGCGGCGCGATAGCCGTGAACGCGGCGCAGGAGCATGTGAAGAACCTGAACCAGCTCGAGGCCGTGCTGAAATCCACCGGGGGAGCCGCCGGACTCTTCAAGGAAGATATTCTCGACCAAGCGGACGCGCTCTCGAGACTCACGAACTACGATGACGATGCCATCCTGTCCGGACAGAACCTGCTCCTGACCTTCACGAACATCAAGGGGCCGGTAATGCAGGGAGCCACGCAGGCAATCGTGGACATGAGCGCGGCCATGGGCCAAGACCTGAAGTCGAGCGCGATTCAGGTGGGCAAGGCCCTGAATGACCCCGTGGCCGGTATCTCCGCACTCTCGCGCGTGGGCGTGACGTTCTCGGAAGACCAGAAGAAGGTCATCCAGAGCCTCGTGGACACCGGCCAAACCGCGAAGGCGCAGCAGATCATCCTGAACGAGCTGAACCGGGAGTTCGGAGGCTCGGCCGAGGCGCAAATGGACCCGATCATCATGCTCCAAAAGAGCTTCGGCGACCTCGCCAAAGCCGTGGGCATGGAACTCCTGCCGGTCGTGCAGAAGCTGGCCGCCGCCGCCGCAGATTTTATATACAACCATATCGACCCTTGGATAGAGCGAACCAAGGAGCTCATCAAGTGGCTGAAAGACCACCAAGTCGTGATCTACATGGTCGCCGGAGCGATCATGGCCGGGCTCATCCCCGCGCTGATCGCTTGGGCGGCCGCCATGGGGCCGGTCATTGCGGCCTTCATAGCAAGCGCGATAGCCCTCGCGCCGTGGCTCATCGGAGGCGCGATCATCGGCGGCCTTATTTACGGAATCATCTGGCTTATCAAACACTGGGATCTGGTGAAGGCGAAAGCCGCAGAGGTCTGGCAGTGGGTCGTCTCCAAGTTCAACGCCATGAAGGACGCAGTCGTGGGAGCGTTCGATGCCATGGCCGCATTCGTGGTGGAGATCGCCTCAAACATCCGGGACTGGGTGGTCGACAAGTTCACCGCGCTCAAAGACGGCATCATGGAGGTGCTGAACGGCATCGCCGAGTTCTTCCGGGCCGTGTGGGACGTCTACATCGGCATCTGGAAGTTCGCCATCGCCCTGATCGTGGGCCTCGTGATCAAGATGTTCAACGCCATGGGCATCGACATCGTGGGGGTCTTCGCAACCATCAAGCAGTTCTTCGTGGACAGCTGGGAGAAGATCAAGGAGGTGTTCCAGCTGGCCCTGCAGTGGATTGTGGACACGTGGAACCGCATGTTCGGGGCCGCGAAAGACACCGCGACGTCCATCTTCACCGAGATCGCCGCCGCATTCCAGATATTCTGGGACGCGCTGAAGGGCATGTTCGACACCGCCCTCGCCTTCCTCTCCGAAGTATGGAACCGGGTGTGGTCGTCCATATCGGCCTACCTCGGCCCTATCTGGGAATCGATACAGAAAGTCCTCACCAAAGCGTGGGACTGGATGAAGGGCATATTCAAGTCGGCCACGGACGCGCTCGGCGCGGCGTGGTCGAATATGTGGCAGGGCATGAGCGCGATCGTGACGAACGTCTGGGAGACCATCAAGAATACCGTGAAGAACTCGATCAACTGGGTCATCCAGAAAATAAACGACATGATCAACGCCGTGAACCGCGTGGCCGCATCGGGCGCGGGCGCGTTGCATTTGAGCGTGCCGACCATCCCGACCATTCCCCTGCTCGCGGCCGGTGGCATCGTGACCAGCCCCACGCTCGCCATGGTGGGCGAAGCCGGTCCCGAGGCGGTCATCCCGCTCTCGCGCATGCCCATGTTCGCTGCGGCCGGCGCGGGGCCGAACATCATCGTGAATATCACCGGCAACCAGATCGCCTCGGAGCTTGACATCCGAGACATGGCCGACCGGGTAAGCCGGGCGATAGTCGACCGCCTGCGCCTGAACCAACGCCTCGATATCTAGCATGGCCGTCACCGTAACCATCAACGGCACCGACCGAACGTCCGTAATAGACCGGGCGGGCTTCGACGTGACCCAAATCCTCGGGAGCCAGCGCGACACCGCGCACTTTACATACAAGAAATTCGGCTCCCGCACCTACGTTCCGGCCATGTACGACAGCGTGCTCGTCCAGGATGGCTCGACCCAGATATTCGGCGGCCGCATAGTGAACATCGTGGAGCGGGTGATCAATCCGGCAGAAGGAGTGCAGTACCAGATCGAATGCGCCGACTACAGCGTGGACCTCGACAGCGTCCTCATCGCCAACACGTACACGAATATGAGCGTGGCCGATATCATCGCGGACATGCTGACGAACGTGACCGGCTTCACCAGCGTGAACGTGGCCAGCACATACGTGGTGGCGAAGATCGTCTTCAACCAGATGCCGATCAGCCAGTGCATCAAGAGGCTGGCCGACATCCTGCGATACGACTGGTACGTGGACCCGGCGAAGGACGTGCACTTCTACCCCAAGTACACGGAGACCGCGCCATACGGCCTGACCGACACCTCCGGCAACTACGTGAACCGCACCCTCGAGCGCAAGCTGGACGGAACCCAGATCGCCAATCAGGTCAAGGTGCGCGGCGGCTACTACAACGCGGCAACGTACAGCTCAAGCATCACCGTGAAAGGAACCGTGAGCAAATCCTTCATCCTCCCCTACCAATTCTCCGGCCTCACGATCACCCTGAACGGCGTATCGAAGACCGTGGGCATCGACAACATCGATGACTTCACGACCAAGGATGTGCTCTACAGCTTCCAGGACTACTCCATCCGATTCCAGAACAACCTCGCGGACGGAGACGTGATCGCGTACTCCGGCAGCCCGAAGGTGCGCGTGCTGGCCATCGCATCCGATGCCAGTAGCATCGCCACCTACGGACTCCGGGAAAAGCTGATCGAGGACACCTCCATCGAGGACATCTCGATAGCCCGTACCCGCGCCACGGCAGAGCTGAACGCGTACAAAGACCAGCAGAACAACGGGAGCTTCGAGACGTACACGGCCGGTCTCCGGGCCGGTATGGTGATCAACCTGACGAGCACGATCCGGGGGGCAAACGTGGACTTCATCATCCGCAGCGTGAAGTTCGCGCCGCGCACCCCGACCACGTTCGGGTACAAAGTGGAGGTGGTATCGACCCGGCTCTACGACCTGACCGAAATCCTGCAGACGCTCCTCCAGCCAGCCAGCCTGAGAATCGAAGATGCCGAAGTCGCGGAGATCATCAAGACCGATATCGCAACCGTGACCATCACGGAGCTCATCAGCGTGGTGGCCGCGACCGGCGTGATCACGGAGACGGTGACCATATCGGAAAACATCCAAAAAGACCCCATAGGCGCGGGCGTGGAGCCGATCTGGGTGCTGGGGCCGTACTTCCCCTCCTCGATATCGGACACCAAGCGCGTGGGTATCCTCAACCAGTCCCTTAAGGTCTACTAAAAAACTGTTATACTAAATCCATGAACGCCACCATCAAAGAAAAGACGCACATCGTAGGCGAGATCAGGGCCTTCACCCTCGCCCCATGGGTGCCGGAAAAAGGCCCCGAGGTGGAGATGGTGCGCGAATACGTCCGCACCCAGAATCCCCTGCTCCTGAAATATCTGAAGGACAAAGGCATCGTCCTCGACTTCAAATACAAGCGGAATCTGATCACGACCCGCGGGCGCAACGTGCTGGCCCGGCTTCTCTCCGGCGACACGACCTATTCCGGGCAGATCAACTACGGTGCACTGGGCACGCAAGCCTCGCCATCGCCATCGAACAGCTCGACCCAGCTCGGGACCGAGGTGTACCGCAAGATATATTCCTCGCACACGCAGGACGGCAACAACATCTGCTACGTGGACTTCTTCTACGCCGCCACCGACACGAACGGCACCTATACCGAGTTCGGGAACTTCATCGACGGCACCGGCACCGCGAACAGCGGCCGCATCTGGAGCTATATCGCCACCGGCGGGTGGACAAAGTCGGCACTGGTCAGCCTCTTCGTGAGCTGCCAATACACCATCAACTAGCATGATCGGAGGACTCAAACAATGGAGCGCGGGAGAGGCCGTGAACGCATCCGACCTGAACGGCAACTTCTCCCTACTGAAGTTCGGAGGCACCGGCGCGGACGGTGCGCTTTCCATTTCCTCCGGCACCACGACACTGAGTGCATCGAGCGCATCGGTACTCGTAAAAAACTATACAAGCATCAGCATTACAGGTACCGGCAAACTGGCATTCTCCAATAAAGCGGGGGGTGGGACGATAGTCGTATTGAAATCGCAGGGCAACGTGACGTTAACATCGAGCACCACCCCATGCATCGAATTAACTGGGTATGGAGCAGATAGTGGAGGTCAGGGCAACTGCATCATGGGTATCGGGCCGACTGCCTCGGAGTGGGGGTATACATATCCTGGTAGCGCATCGACATTCGCGGCAATATCCGGCAACTTCCGTGGCGGCCGCGGGATGAATCTGCCAAGTATTCCGGGAAAGGCACTTAGGATATTCTGTGGAGCTGGAGGAGGCACATCTGCAGAGGGCGTGGCGGGAGGCGTTGGTGGCGGTGGATTGTACATTGAGTGCGGCGGTGCATTGAACTTCACCGGCACGATCTGGTCTAAGGGCGGGAATGGTACGAACGGCAACAACACTAGCACTGCTGGCCATAACTCATTTGGAGGCCCCGGTGGTGCTGCGCAGGGAAACGGCGGCGATGGGCAAACATCCCACAATTCCGGCACGACATCTGCTCCCGGTGGTGGCGCAGGCGGTGGATCCGTGTTCATAATCTGTACCAGCATCACTACGAACACGGGCACGATCACACTCACTGGAGGGTCTGCTGGTAGCGGAAGCCCTGCCGCAGCCGGTGGAGCTGATGGATATAGCTACGTTGGTCTCAATACTGATCTGGTATAAAATAAAAACATGGACATCATCGTATACGAAATCCACTGCGACAAATGCGGCAAGGTGACCGGCAAGCTGGAGCTACCGGCCGAGAAGTGGACCGGCATCACGATCACGAACGAGATGGTCGGCATCGAGTCATCCCTCTGCGACTCCTGTGGATAAAATGGGCGTAACTCAATGCTAAAATAAATCCCATGGAAGACATGTCTGAAACGCGAAAAGAAAACCTAGAGGTATCTTTCGCGCGGCTGGAGGAGAAGCATAACTCCTTGGCCCGCGAGGTGAACGAGATCAAAACGAATCATCTCGCGCATATTGCGTCCGACATTAAGGGCCTGCAAATATCGCAGACCAAGACGAATCTGAAAATCGCCTACTGGTCGGGAGGCGTGGGGGTGGGGCTTGCCATACTGCAGATCGCCCTTTCCCTCTGGAAAAAATAAACCAAAATCATCATGAACCTAGAAGCACTGCTAAGGCACATGGCAGACCCGATATTCAATCCGGGCGGCCAGGAAGATATTCAAGACAGCCGAATGCTCCGCTGGGAGGAGATCGGCGCGGCTCTCCCGCCGTTCAACTGGGACGAGGGATTCCGCGTGGAACAGCAACTGCAGAAACGGCTGAGTCAGCCCGGCTTCAAACTGCCGATCAAGAACCAAGGCATCTCCGGCAGCTGCGGCGGCCAGGAAACCAGCCAGTACGTGGGCGTAGGCGAGGCGCGATTCACCGGCTCCTTCGAGGAACGCAGCGCGAAGGACGTGATCGCCAACACCTACATCCTCGGCGCGGGCGGCGTCATGCTCGGTAGCACGTTCCGGGACAACTCCAGCCACGCCATAAATCGCGGCGTAGCCCGCGAGAGCGTGTGCCCGTCATACGACAACGGCCAGCCGCCCACGGACGCGTTCATGAATCGCAAGCAGGACATAAACGAGGCCGTGATCGCGGATGAGAAGCTGGCGAAGGAGAAATCATACGTCTATCTGCCCATCGACATCGATGCCGTGGCGCAAGCCATCGCGGCGAACTGGGGCGTAGGCATCCTCCTGCGCGGCGAATCGAACGGAACGTGGTACACGCCATTCCCGAAGCCCGGCAAAGCCAGCTGGGGCCATTTCATGTACATGGGCGATGCCTTCCTCCTGCCCGGAGGCAAGAAGAACATCCGCGGGCCGCAGAGCTGGGGCATCGGAGTCGGCGAGAACGGCTGGCAGAACTTCGGAGAGGACTGGTTCGCCTCCGGCCGCATCGTGCAGATCAGGGCGTTCGTCTATGACGAGACCATCCCCCTGCCCCCCAAGTACACCTTCACCCGCGACCTCTACGTGGGCAAGACCGGCATAGACGTCCGCTTCCTGCAGGCGTTCCTGAACGCCCACGGATGCCCCGTGGCGACCACCGGCCCCGGATCGGCTGGCCAAGAGACCAGCTATTTCGGCGAAATGACCCAGATGGCACTCGCCAAGTACCAGCGCGACCATGGCATCAGCCCCGCCCTCGGATACTTCGGCCCGATCACCCGCGCCAAGGTCAATGCGGTATAATTAAAACGACCCTTCGAAAGGTCGAACCAAACCAATAACCATAAAAAATGAATATAGCATCGTATGGGGTCGCGATCTTTCTGCTCGCGACACTCACGGAAGGATTCACCGAGTACCTGTTCTCGGACGTGGCCAAAGCGAAACCGTACTTGAAGTACATCGCGCTGGCCATGGGGGTAGGCGTATCGCTCGCGTATAGAGTAGACATCTTGGCCGGTCTCGGCCTCACGACCTCAGTGCCATATGTGGGGTCAATCATATCGGGACTGATCATCGGCCGTGGTTCGAACTACGTGAACGACATCGTGACGAGCTTCCAAAAGCCCGCCACGCCCTCTGCCTAACAGGTGGACTCCCGGAGCCTGAATCCGGGACACCATGAAACGACACATCCTGCGGGCGACCGCCGGGATCGCATTCGCCATTAGCCTCATGACCGTGCACACGCCGGTCGCGCTGGAGAAAACGGTGGATCCCGCCCCGGCCGCCCCTGTAGCGAGCTCAACGGCAGCCCTGCCGGCCGCTCCCGAGAGCCCGGCGCCGTACAAGCCGAGAAATCCCAAGACCATCGCCGCCCTCATAAGGTGCGAGAGCCGCGGGAAGAACGTGAAGATCATCGACACGAACGGCAAGTACAGCTACGGCATCCTGCAGTACCAAAAGGCAACGTGGAACCAGTGGAGCCGCGAAAGCGGCATCGAAGGAGACCCTATGGTTCCCGAGGACGCGATCAGAATGGCCGACTGGGCCATTGATCAGGGAGATGCCTATCTGGGACAGTGGAGCTGCGCACACATCCTCGGACTTGTAGACTGAACGAGAACCCCCCGCAAGGGGGATTTTCGTTATACTGAAAACGGTACCTGGAAGGAGGTCGCCATGGAGAAGCAGAAGGCGCAATACTGCACCCACTGCCATCTCGCCTTCGGATCGCATGAGCCGAGGATCGAGAATCCGACCGGCACCTACCATCAGTCCTGCTACACGAAGGTCTGCTCGCCGCCCCGGCAACGACCCGGATGGGACTCGATGGACGATGCCATTCCCGCCGCCTGAAAGCGGCAACCCCAAACCCGGCCGCCCCCACCACAGGGCGGCCTATTCACGCCCGGACGGGAAACCACGGGGGCGGGGGAATGGCCACAGGCAGAGCGAGTTAGTAGCATAAAAAGGGGGTATAAAGGTGGGAGCCGGAGGCCAAAACCGGGGAAACCGGCCAAAAGACCCGATCTCGGGGACTTTCCGGCCGCCCCGAGTTATCCACTTTCGTAGCTTGCAACGAAACTCGTAGCATGCTACGATATAGGTGTCGAAAACAAACCAACCAAAATAAACCATGCAGATAACGAAGCAAGCGGATCTGAAGCTGGGGGTCGCAAACGAGTGCCCCGGAGCGGAGGTGGTCGAGGAGATGCTGAACGAGGAGTTCGGCAAGGAGTGGAACACGGTCGATACGGACGACAAATACTGGCAGAACGACTATGCCACCCTGATCTTCAGCTTCCCCGGCGGCCTCCGCGCGATAGCGGAACAAAACGCGAAAAGGCTCGGTCAGATTCTCGGAGCGGACGAATGGGACGTGAAGATCGCCTACGACAAAAAAGAGATGCCGGTGTACGTGGCCCGGCTCTGGTGGGACTAAGGTCGAAAAACAAAAACATCACACATCACAATGAAAGTAAAGGAACTGATAAAAATACTGAAGGCGCACGATCAAGAAGCGGACGTGCTGGTCTCAAGCGACGAGGAGCTGAACATGCTCTTCGAGGGAGTGGAGGTGGCGAAGCTGGACGGCGAGAAAAAGAGCACGGTGGTCTTCTTCGGACTGAGCGGCACCGAGCGCGAGGAGGAATACTAAAGGTCGGCAAAAACCAAAACACCAACATCATGACTGAAGAACAAGAGAGATTCATGGCGGCAGAGGTGGACCGGACGGTGGACGAGCACCTCATGCGAGGCATTCGCACCATCGTGGCGGCCGGAGTGGACAGCGTAAGCGCAACCCTCGCATACTCCGACCTCTTCCCGGAGCGCGACCTCACGGTCGAGGAGAAGGAGGCGGTCCGCAGGAACCTGTGGGCCAACATCGAGAGCAAAGTGGTCGAGATAGCAAACGAAAAATAACCATGCCAAATCACATCAGAAACATCATTACCCCCCGCTACGATGACGAAGCGGACGACTATAAGGCGCGAGAGGCCGAGATAGATGCCCTCGCCAAAGAGCTGTATATGAAGGGCGAAGAAGGAGAGACCCACTTCGACTTCAACAAGATCATCCCCATGCCCGCAGACGTATTCCAGGGCGACCTCGGGCAAGAGGAGGAGAAGAAATATCCCGGCGAGAAAAACTGGTACGGATGGTGCCCGAAATACTGGGGGACGAAGTGGAACGCCTACGACACCGAATACAAGAACGGGGCGTGGAGCTTCCAGACTGCATGGGCGCACCCCTTCCCGATCGTGGAGGCCCTGTCGAAGCAGCACCCCGATCTGGACTTCTGGGTAATGTGGGCCGATGAGGACAGGGGCCATAACCTCGGGGCCTACGTCATGCGGAACGGAGTGGCGAAGTACAAGTGGTCGCCGGAGGCGGGGTCATTCGAGGCAAAGGTCTTCGCGGACGCGATACGCCAATGAGCGCACACCGGCCCCGATGCAAGAAGTGCGGCCGCCACTGCAAAAGCAGAGCCGCCGCAGAGAAATGCTGCGCAAAGAAAGTGAAGATGCCATTCGTAGCGCGGCCCGGAGACCGGACGGAGATAACGTACCGAGTGACCGAAAAAGAAGATGGGGAGATCATCAAGGCCGAACTCCTCGAAATATCACTGATACCGGGCCATGAATCTGAACGAAGCGCGTGAGAGAGCGATCAAGCTGATGGAGGAGAACGGCCTCATAAGCGAGTGGCCGCTCGCCAAGCCACCACTCCCGGAAATTCGAAGGATGCCGATGAGCTGGCACCAGAAAAACTGGTCGCTGGACTTCGACAAGGCCCGCCGCCGCCTCGGATGCGCGAAGATAAACCCGAAGGTGATCACGCTGAGCCGGGCCTTCGTGGAGGCGAACGAATGGGACAAGGTGCGGCTGACCGTCCTGCACGAAATAGCCCACGCGCTGACCCCGTACCGCTCGCACGATGCCGTCTGGCGCAGAAAGTGCATCGAGATCGGCGGGGACGGCTCGCGGACGGCCGCCAATCGGGGAGTGGTGAGCCCGGAACACCGATACATCGGTGCTTGCCCAAATGGGCACGAAGTGAACCGCATGTGGATACCGAAAAGGAAGCAGTCGTGCGGGGTGTGCTCCCCGAGCTTCAACGAAGCATACGCAATAACATGGTCGGAAAATCCAAAATACCAAAAATGAGCTACGAACCAGGAGACACAATCATGGAAGGAGTCGTATCGGACTGCTGCGGAGACCCGGTGTACGAAGGCGGCATATGCAAGGGGTGCCACGAACACTGCGGGACCGAGCCGGTAGAACCCGACCCAAACAGCCGCGAGTTCAGCCCAGAGCAGGAGGCAACGGTTGCCCGGATGGAAGCGGAGGCCGAGGAGGAGCAGCTCGGCGAGAATGAGATCATCCAGACCAAGTGCATGGACTGCCTCCATGTCGAGGCGTACCACGCGAACGGAAAGGACTGCCACAGCTTCGCCTGTCGATGCGAAGCCTATAGAAAAATAACTGACCCAGCATGAAAACCTGCGAGAAGTGCGGCCGTCCGATGACCCTCGGCGCCCCGCACAGCGAGTTCACGAAGGAGCAATGGGAGTGCCCGTGCGGCAACATCGAAACGGTGCCGAACGAGTGCGCCCGCTGCGGGTACGAAGTCGCGGAGTACCGGCCGCAATGGAATAAAATCCTCTGCCGCCAGTGCGACCTCGACTACGATAGCCCGTCCCAAGAGGAGCTGGAGCGAAGAATGTAACCACCATGATCTGTCCAGAATGCAAAGGAGAAGGAAAGGTGGAGGTGCACTACGACCCGGTCCAGGCATGGTCCCCCGATCGTGGCACCTACATCTCTGACGGAGAAACCCGCATCCAAATGTGCCTGAAGTGCGAAGGCACCGGCGAGGTGGGCGAGGACGAAGCAAACGAGGAGGATGTCGACCTCCCGGAAGAATAAAAACACCATGGCATACATACTGAAGCCCGATGGCGAGACCCAGCAGATAGACCGGCCGGACGAGTTCGATATCGAAGCGATGCTCGGTGGCCCCATGGCCCTAGAGTTCGGCCGCGACAACACCATGATCTTCGTGCGCGAGGATGCGGAGGAGATCGGCATGCCCCTGAACGCATACGCGAGCAAGGAGTGCGCGAAGTGGTCCGGCATGGTCTTCGGTGCGGCCGTGATAGGAACCGAGGCCGAGTTCATAGGCCAAGCGGATCCGTACAATCCATGAACCTAGACGAATACCTTGAGAAGAAGAAAGCCGAGGCCAAGCGGCACCGTACCTACACCAACGATCAAAGCCTCGCCGAGCAGATATGGGAGCACTTCCACAAAAAGCTCCCGTTCGCCCGCATCATGAGGATGATCAAGGACAAGGGGCACCAGCGCGTGTACGAACAGTGGAATGACGTGCGCCAGAGCGACTGCCGGAACGAGCTGAGCCTCTTCGTCTACCGGGTGAAGAACCTGCCCCGGCAGGGGGGTGCCGGTCATAATTCAGGGAAAAAGGCCCCCGCCAAACCCAAAAACGGCCGTGCGGATAGGGCACAGATTATCCCCAGCCCGTAGCTTGCAACAAAGCGTGTAGCATGCAACAATATAAGCAACAAAGGTCGAGAAGAATCCAACTACGAGAATGGCAAAGAAATTGAAACGAGGAGCGGCTGGCGGCATGGCCACATTCAAGAAGCACGGCCGGGAGCATCAGGCTCTGAAGGCCAAGTTCATGTGGGCCTGCCAGCGCGGCGAGTACAAGCCCGGAGAGTTCGAGAAGTTCAAAAAAAATCAAAACACCAATGCAAATAGAAGCAAAAAGGCGGTGCGACTTCTGCCAAAAGGAGTTCGAGATTAAATCGAACGAAGCGCGGGGGAGCCTGTGCCTCGACAACGGAACGAAGATCATGGTGGTGGGCGATGTCTGCCGCAAGTGCGCGGACAAGGTCATGACCGCCATCGGTGTCCAGTTCCCGCAGGCCCGGATATCGGAGAGACAGTACGCAGCGCAGGAAGCATAAGGTCGAAAACACACCAAAAATCAAGCAATGAAAGACATAAAAACCCTCGCATCGTTCGGAAGCGAAACGGAGCTGAAGAACATCCTGTGGACCAACTATGCCGCGCAGATCAAGAACTACTTCGGGGACGAAAAGAAAGCCCTCAAGTTCCTCTCCGGCGTGGTCTCGGCGGTCCAGCGGACTCCCGAACTCCTCGAGTGCACCCCGATATCGGTGGTGAACAGCTTCATGATCATGGCAGGGCTGGAGCTCATGCCCTCTGACGTGAGCGGGGAAGCCTACGTGCTGCCGTACAACAATCGGAAGCAGATCGGGCCGAACCAATGGGAGAAGGTGAAGGAGGCGCAATTCCAGCTGGGATACCAAGGACTCATCACCCTGCTCTATCGGGCCGGTGCGAAGGACGTGGTAGCCGAACTGGTGCGCGAGAACGACAAGTTCAGCATCGTCCGGGGCAAGATATTCCATGAAGTGGATCCGATGAAAACCCGCGAGCAGCGCGGCAAAGCGATTGGCGCATACGCCATCATCACGACCACGACCGGCGGCACCGTGGAGCAGTTCATGCGAATGGAAGACATCCTCGCCCACGCGAAGAAGTTCTCGAAGTCCTACGACTCCAAGTTCACGCCCTGGAACCCAGACAACGATCCCGAGGGATGGATGCCCCGCAAGACCATCCTGAAGCAGACGGCCAAGCTGGCCCCGAAGAACGAAACAATCAACCGCGCCATCGCGGAGGACAACAAAGACAGCAATCTCGCCGACCGGCTCGATGCGGCGAAGAAGGACGTCCCCGCGCTGAGCATGGGCAACCTCATCAAAGATGCCAACCAAGAACCCAAAAACGAAACCGAAAAAGCGGACGCATCGGAAGGTCAAGACCCCGCTCAACCTGCCGAAAGTGCTGAGGACCGGGGAGGTCAAGGAGAGCTCCCCAGTATTAACCTCGACGAAGAATAACTTCCCGCTCGACTACGTGAGCGCGGCGAGCATGGTGAAGTTCTCCGGCAACCTGATCCTCTTCAAGATCGAGTACATGAACCGGGAGCGGTTCGAGACGGCCCAAAGCGCGGCCTCGGTCCTCGGCAAAGCATTCCACTACGCCCTGCAGGTCTACTACGGCGGCATCGCGGAGTGGCGGCCGGAAACGGAAGCGCAGGCCATAGAGTACGGATTGCGCGGCGGCCTGATCTTCCTCGAAATGTACAACGAAGGCTTCATCAACTTCACCACCACCCTGCCGAACAAGCAGAAGATGATGGACGCGCTGGCCTTCGCCTACAACGCCTACGTCCAGCAGATGCCCTATGAGCCCGGCAAGGTGCTCTCCACCGAGGAGGAGATCATCGAGGCCATCGACATCGAGTGGCGCGGCCAGAGACTGCGCCTGCCGGTGCCGCTGAAGGGCATCCTCGACCGGGTGTGGCGCGATGACGGCAAGCTGAAGGTGACCGACTACAAGACCTGCTACCAGTACAGCAACCCGGAGAAGATCGACGGCGCGAAAATCCTGCAGGCGGTGGAATACTACCTGCTGACCTACGCGAAATACGGCGAGCCTCCCTACTCCATCACCTTCGAGGAATGCAAGTACACCAAGAACTCTGACGGCGGCAAGCAGGTGCGAAGCTATGAGGTCGTCTATGACGAGAACCCCCTATACTTCGAGTTCTACTTCCGCTTCTACGAGGACATGATCCGCGCCCTGAACGGCGAGATGGTGTACGTGCCGAACGTGACCGCCCTCTTCGACAATGAGGTGGCGATCATCGCCTACATCCACCGGCTGGACGTGCAGGAGGAGACCGCGAAGAAGATGAAGCAGATGCAGGTCACGAACATCACCGACCTCCTGAAGAAGGAAATCCAGAACGCGGGCAACATGCGGAAACTCATGAAGCAGGTCGAGGCCCGGTTCGCAGAAGCAAAGAACATCGACTACACCAAGATGACCAACGAACAAAAAATACAAACCAAGCTGATGGAGCACGGCATGATGCTCCAATTCAACGACATCGTCCGCGGGGCGCAGGTAGACCTATACCGCTTCACGCCGAGCATCGGCATCAAGATGAGCCGACTGCCCGCCTACGTGGCCGACGTCGAGCAGGTGCTGGGAGTGAGCGGCGTGAGAGTCCTCGCCCCCATCCCGGACAGCACCATGATCGGCTTCGAGATACCCCGCAAAGACCGCGCCTTCCCGGCGGTACCGGCCGGTCAGGGATTCGAGATAGCCATCGGCCAGACCACGGACGGACAGGTGCGCCGCTTCGACGTGCGCGAGGCGCCGCACATCCTCATCGCGGGCGCGAGCGGATCCGGCAAGAGCGTCCTGCTCTCCAGCCTCATCGGCCAGATCGCCGGGAACGAGAACGTGGAACTCCACCTCTTCGACCCGAAGGAAGTGGAGCTGGCGCACCACAAACGGGCCGCGAAGGAGTACCAGAGCGACTACGACAAGATCAACTTCAGCCTGCAGAATCTGGTGCGCGAGATGAACGCCCGGTACGCGCAGATGGCCAAGGCCAAGGTGCGGAACATCGACGGCATGAACGGAGCCTTCCCCTACAAGTTCGTCTTCATCGACGAGTTCGGCGACCTGATCCTCGCCGACCGCGAGCTGGCGAAGATGGACAAGAAGGCCCAGAGCATCCGGCAGGCGGCCATGCGCGAGACCGCGATACAGTTCGCCCGCCGCGCCGCAAAAGAGGGCATAGAGTTCGAGCCGGAAGTGAATATCGAAGCCCGGCCGACCACGGAGAACCTCATGCTCCGGCTGGCGCAGAAGGCCCGCGCCGCAGGCATCCACCTGATCATCTCGACCCAGTCCCCGCGGGTGGAGATCGTGAGCGGACTCATCAAGGCGAACTTCCCCACGAAGATCGTGCTGAAAACCGCGAAGGCAACCGACAGCCAAGTGGTGATCGACCAAGACGGGGCCGAAAAACTCCTCGGGAAGGGCGACATGCTCTTCGCAGGCGACCGGGGAATCGAAAGACTGCAGGGATACAATGCCTAAGAACGGCGAGGATAGGTGCGAGTCGGTGCCGTGCGATCAGCCAGCAAAGTGGACAGAATCAAGCGGGGACGGCAGGCTCGTGCGCCTCTGCACCGCTCACAGGCGGCTCCTGCGGAGACAAAAAATAGCAAACGGACATGAATAAATCTGAAGAAAAAAAGAGGGTCTGGAAGAATCTCGAGCGCGGCCTCTGCCCGAAGTGCGGCGGCCCGCTGAAGCAGGAGCAGCGTGGCGCACCGCTCTTCTGCCAGAAAAAGGTCGAGGAGTGCGGCTTCCTGATCGGCGAAAAAAAATGCGAGGAGATACTCGCCAAAATGAACGACCATGGAAACCCCAGATGAGATAGCGTACCTGACCGGCCGGAAGATGGCCGAGCAGGACAATCGACATACGCAGTACCCGCTCTTCGTGGTCAGAAACAAGGTAAAGAGATACTGCGCGGCCGAGGACGCAGAGTTCTCGGATCGGTACGAGTTTGCTCCAAAGAACGCGATCTGCGATGACTGCAGGAAGCAAGAGGAGGAGGGAGAATTGCCAGATCAATGCCGGACGGACGAGTGCCTTGAGGAAGCGTTCGCATGGTTCAACTGGGAGTGGGTGGAGGACATTCGCGCAGGCGTGTTCTTCACCGCAGAGGAATGCGAACGGCACCTCAAGAAGAACGCATATCACTACCACGAAGAAGCGCACGTCTACTGCGTGAGCGCGTGGAGGAACCCGGAGATGCAAGCCGTCATGCAACACCTGATCGAGGGTGCTGGAATGAAAGTGCCAAGCCACTACCGATAACATGGCACTCGAACTCTTCATCCCGCCGCAACCATGGGAGCGCAGATACACAGGCATCCACGTGGGCCACGGCCAGATCGCGGTCTCAATAAACCTAGCCCGGATACTTGAAAAGGGCGGGTGGAAAAGGGCCACGATCTGGTGCGATCACGAAGCGGGAGTGATTGAGCTGCGCAAGACCGACCGGCACGATGAAGGCTTCGCCATCCAGTGGCAGCACATCAGCGCGAACGTGGCCCGCGCCATGCCGACCGGCCGGTACTACCTCGAAGCGGAGGAGTCGGAAAAAATAACCCTAAAAAAGAAATCAACATGATATACACAATCGAGCAAGAGCTGGAGCACCTGAAGCAGGGAGTCCAGGACGACATCTGCCTCGTGTGCAACGAGACCCTGCTGGGGAGCTGGACCGACTACAACGGCCAGATCAGGTGCGCGACCTGCGGCACCACATACCAAATCCTCGGAAGCCACCTGAAGGAGGAGTTCCTCGCCGAGCACGGTCTGAAATCGGAGGATATCGCGCGGCGATACTGCGATGTCTACCGCGAGGTTCCCATGCTCCGGGATTACTGGCAGGTGACCCACCGGCAGATACCATACGGAACCTATCTCGGAGACGGCCCGATCAGGCAGGAGGACTATGAGTCATTCTACCGCTGGCTCTGGGAGAATCGTGAGGCGTACCAAAGCGATTACGCCGATGCATTCAAGTGGGACGTCCTCAAAAGAAAGTATGGCGGCGAGTAGCGAACAGGTTATCCACTCGGGCATCGTAGCTTGCTTCTAAATCCCGGAGCATACTGAAGTCATCCACAGAAACGCACAGAGGTTACCCACAGCCAAGATCGAAGAAAGAATCAATAAAAACAAAGGTCTGACGAAGTTATCCCCTGAATCCACAGCACTAATAACTACAAGATATATTCCTTTAGTGGGGATCCAAGGGGGGAATGAATTTAAAACCACCGCGAGAAAAAAATGAAACACCCAGAATACAAACCCGAGCGATGCGACCACTGCGGCATGACGACCACATACCTGCTGCCGGTAGATCGCGGAGCCTCGATCATCACCATCGCCATCGCCGCCGCCATACGCCGCAAGGGAATCAACGCCGTGCATGTCGTGAAGGAAATGCTCATCCCGGCCAAGGAATGGAACCTCGAAATGGCCCGGCAGGGATATCTCGATATCAACAAAGTCCGCAACGTGGGCCGCACCCGGCTCCATGGCCTGATCGCCAAGGTGAAAGGCCACGCAGGAAACTACTGCCTCACGCCAAAGGGCGCGGCGTACCTGAAGGGCCAGTCGGTTCCGAAGTACGCGATACGGAGCAAGAGCCAGAAAAAAACCATCGGCTACCTCGAGGAGGAAAAGTACCAGACGAATATCCGCGCAGAGCTCGCCAAGGAGACCACGTGGGAGGGGATAGACTTTGACATCGTTGAGGGTAGAGTTCTTATCGACCCGCCGAACCAAAAGGTCACATCATCAACCCAAACCCAAGCAATGCTATGAACGAAACCATCAAGATCGCCATCGAGGACGGTGGCTACGTGAGCTACGGCCACGCGAACGTGCAGGCGCGGAATATCTCGCAGGGCGGTCTCTACGACTGGACATACGAGGCGAGTTATGACGGCGGCGCCACGTGGGCGACAGGATACCTGAAGTGCCCGATGCTCGACCGCGAATACTGGAAGGCACTCGGGATCGCGCTCGGATGGGCCGCCGCCCTGTTGATCGAACGCGTACGAATGGGACGCGCGGTCCCTAGCCTGCTGATCGGGATCTTTGTCTCTTGGAAACGGACGCCGACCTTGGCTATTTCGGCAAGTC
>QZGF01000031.1_pt1 | contig 28663 bp, 19 predicted proteins | sample 1990021 | NCBI WGS metagenome assembly QZGF01 (sample SAMN10076523, study PRJNA491371) | Subsurface metagenome, whole genome shotgun sequencing project. | isolation source: subsurface fracture fluid from borehole BE326-BH2 | place: South Africa: Beatrix Gold Mine | collected 2015-06-18 | reverse complement strand
AATGTTTGGTGATAATTCGCTTCTTGCTCCACCAGTTGCCCAGCTTACATAAGGATTGTTAAATTCTTCCCATTGCAGACCAAATGATTCAACCAATGTCTTAAGATTAACCCACTGATTACCTTTGATTTTAATATCAGTTCTTCCAGCTCCTACACCGACGCTGTTTGATGTAAGTCTTAAATCTTCCTGGTTATATATTGCTGAGTTATATTGGAAATTTCTAAATGTAGGTAATTGTGTCGTTGAATTCAGCATTTTTAAAGATGAAGTTGCCCGCCAATTATCGAGTGTCCAGTTACCTTGCGGAACATTGTTATAATTTGTTCCAATATTTGCCCAACTTGTACCACTTGGAATAGCGTGGATATTATTATCAAGATACATTGCGTGTATAGGATCGGTTCTTGTTCTTGGGACACCAAGTTGGTAGGTCCCATCGGATTGTATTTGGTAGAAAATATTATTTACCGCATAAAGACTATCAGAACTTGGAAGAGAGTTTAATGAATCATAACCTGTGGTCACTACAAATGGTGTTCTTTTCCCAATTAAAGTATTATTTATCAAATAAACCTCACCATCCCCTGGTGCATAAAAAGCAGGATTCCAACCATTATAAGCAAAAGTTTGCCACATCCCTACTCCAGCACCATAATGTATAGATACATTATTATAAATGATTATTTTATATTTTTCCCAGGGATTACCATTCATAAATATTTGGGAATTATTCAGCTTTAAGTTAATTAGCATATTATTAGCAATATAAATATCACCTAAACCGTGTCCTGTTTGTATATTATCATTATGTCCATCACCAGTATAGTTTCCCTGCAAAAGATAATTACCGATAATTCTTACACCGTGTGCCCAATAAACAGTTATACAATCAGTTTGAGTATTAACCTGCGTATCTGTAGCTACATAACACCATCTTATAAATACAGAATCTACACCAGAATTTATACCTGGATCATAATTTGGATTATAACTTCCTCCATTATTACCATAGATATTGATACCCGTTCCAGCATTTTTACTGATATGCAAAGAATCAAGAAATTTAACTTTACCTTGTCCAATAATTACCCCACCATTAGAATTTCTAATAGTCAATTTATATAGTTTTAGATAACTTCTACCACCTATATTTATTGCGTAACCTGTCGGATTACTAAAAACTGCTTCACCTGTATTTTGTGGATCAGGCATTATTACAATCAAATTATTTGGTGAACCGCTTTTTGACCAACCAAGTTGTTGTGTATAATTTCCCTCAACAATAAATACTGTATCACCAGGTTGAATATTAAGCGAACTATGATTTGTATATAGTCTTGCGTTATTAGCTCTGGATTTACCATCCTGATTACCTGAACCTGTCGGTGATAGATACCATCTTGTTGCAGAAATCGGATTTGGGGGAGTAGTAGAAGCACTCTTAACCAAAGCTACCATCGAATATGTTTGACTTCCCAACTGAGTTCCAATATTTATACTTGCATTGTAAGACCCGCCTAAAACTATCCTTAAAACTTTAATATTTCTTGTAATAGAATCTCCCGATGCTATACTTACTAAGTAATTCTGAGTAGAATCAATAAAGAAAACATTTGTCGGAGTAATATTAAAGCTATTGATAGTTAAAGTGCTATCGGTATTGTTTTTTAATTTTATCGAAGTAGTTTCATAAACCAAAGACCCACCAGGTTCATAATCAGGCGGGTTATCTGCTATCCTTAAATCATCAATAGAATAAGCAAGTTGTAAACCTTCACTGTATACATTCCCAAATCTCACATTGCCTACTGTTCCCCAACCATAACTTATCTTCCTTGTTTTATTTACAATCAAACTATTATTAAACCATATCTTTATTGTTGCAACGCTATCTGTTTGGCTTCCTTCATAGTAATATATTTTAATTTCTGCAACATTTCCCAAATAATATCCTAATGATGTGAAGGTATAATTAGAACCATCAAATCGAAAGTCTGTAGCGTTACCTGTCCCCGTTGCCGACCTTGATATGCCAACATTCGTAAGTAAATAATTCCCATTATATATACCTAATATTGTATTCCCAATATATTGGGCAAATACAGCAGTATCAATTTTGACTTTAAAGGTAATCCAAATGCTATCTGGGAAAGTCTGCTGAGTAAATCTTGCAGACGCCGCCATAACACTACCATCCGATGATTCGCCTCTGTATCTGTAAGAATATGTCCCAGATATAGGATTAATATTAGTTACATAGAACTGCGCTGAATCTGAAACTGTATAATTTGTTGTCCCAGTAAAATCCCCTGTTTCAGCATTGAGTAAATAATAAGAACCACCTCCTCCACTACTACTACCAGTGGAATCTGTTTCAACATACAGAGATGCGGGTGTAATATCAAATTTGTATTCTAATGTTTCTAACCTGACATTTGTTACTTCTATACTACCACTATTTCCCTGAGTTCCCAATGCTTTAACTGCATAATCATAATATGTATTAGGTAGTGCAGTTGTATCGGTATATGTAGCAACATTAGGACTGACAGTGTCTATCGGAACATAATTTGTCATAGCAGATAATTTTCTTAATATCTGAAAACCGATTTCATTTGTTGAATTATCCTGCCAGATTAGATTAACCCTTGTTGTTGTAACCGTAGCACGAAGATTACTTGGTGCTACAGGTATCGTTATTGTAGGTGCAGTTGTATCCTGCAATGCTTCTTCCAACTGAGTTACTCTCGTTTGCAATTGAGTAATTAATGATTGTAATTGTTGTATCCTTGTTTCCTGAGGAATATTATAAATCTGTGATTTCCTTAACCCGCTTGAAGTTTCGACAACGATATAGTGCTGATCTGCAGGATTATCAACACTATTGAGATTTGTTAAAGTATCAATAGCATCCTGCTTAGCTTGCTGTTGTGTTCTTGATTGACCCGCTTTAGTAAGAAGCGAATCTACTTGGCTCTTAGTGTATAACTTAATTTATTCTGTTGTGCCACCACAACACCCAAAAAACAAAATAAAAAGATTAATAATATTTTTTTCATTAGTTTCTCCTTTTAATTATTAGAATATAAAATTTTACCTTCAGCATCAACAAGAGGGTATTTATTCAAATCATATAAACATCCTATATCAGGAATTATAATCTGCTGGAGATTTGAAGAATATAGACTATCTTTATCTGTTTTAATATAGCAACGATAACTTAATGCACTACCATACTTATATCCACCTAAAAATAATAACCGAGCAGAAATCGCTAAACTATCTTGTGTAGATGTTGTGTCCATATTAGAAAAATTAGTTTCATATCTACTAAGCCAAACATAATTGTTTACTATACGCTTGGAAGCTGTATAGCTTACTCTCGTTTTATGTGATTCAACGACAAATCTTATATATTCTCCCTCGATTGCTGTTAATCCATTAACTGTAAATGTGTAATACCCTCTACTTTTATTTGCAAGAAACTCAAACCACTGCGAGTGTCCTACTCCGATAATGAACAAGCTTATTATAATTATCCTTTTGAAATAATCCATACGAATGTCCTCCGTGAAGTATTGCTAACATTAGTTCTTGTTATTTTAACTTTTGTTGGATACGGTTCATTTATAAGATACCTCTTACTCTGTCCATCACCAGGAATTATAAAAGTAGTAAAATCTCCTGTATATAAATCCTGTACACCTACTAAATTATAAGTATCATTTACAGCAGAATGGATTTCTACTTTTAAAGTATCTGTAAAAGTATCTGCAGAATCTGTTACAGATATTACAAAATATTTTCCTGAAGCTCGTACCTCAAGATTGGGTAAAGTTCCTGTAAGATATTTGCTCTGTCCATAAATGCTTAATGAAAAGAGCAAAAATAAGAATAGCTTATTCATTTTCTTTTTTCTCCTTTTCTAATTTGATAATTAGTTGTTTAGCTTCTTTCATACTCTCGGTTGCTTTTTCTATTTCTTTAATTCTAACCTCCAAAGGAAGTTTTTTACTTGTTCGCATTTCTTTAATAAATGCTTTCGCATTACTTATAATCATCTTTTGTTTGTTTATCTTAGCTTCAATGCCATAATCTTTTTCTAAATATGCAACATTTACTTTTTCTAATGGGAAAGACATAGCTTTCATTAAAATGTCCCATTCAGTCAAATCCTCTCGTTTAACAAGCTGATTGCCTCGCAACATAACTCCATCACGATTATACTCCATAGCTTTAATAATATTTTGTACCCATACTCCTGGCATAAGTTTCGCTATTTTATTAAGTCTTTCTTGTTTTTGTTTTGCAGTTAAAAATTGATCATTGATAATATTTTCTTTTACTGTATCATATAATTCTGTAATTCCCATAGTAACATTTCTTGAAAATCCTAAGGGAGCTCCTATGCTTAACTCTAATAATTTCCCTTCCCAAGTTTTACTATAAGAATTAGCTATTAAATCTGTTAATAGCGGAGAATCTTCGGCAAAGGTATTAGAAAAATCTATACCTGTACCTAAAGCCGAAGCCAAACCTTTATCTAAAAACTTACCTAAAGGAACTGGTACAAGCTCGTCTATCTCATTAGCTAACTTTAATGCCTGATAATCTATATCATCATCAGTAAATAATCCAGCTATCATAAATAATCCAGCCATTAATGGGAAGCTCTTGATTCCATGCATGCCCATACCGACCATAATTTTACTTCCTAATGCACCCCACGCCTTCTCTTTTATAAGATTATGATATAAAGAATAATTATAAAAACTAAAAGTTTTCAATGAAAGAAAAGATTTCTTTAGAGCAGTGACAAGCGTACCCTGATTAGGTATGGTAGATTTACTTTCAAATAGGGGAGCTCGCCCACCTTTACCAAATTCAGTCATAGCTTTATCAAGATTATCAAGAATAAATTTTTCTAATGTCTCGCCCTCCAATCCTTTTGCTTTACCTGCTTTATAAAATAAACCTGTAGCTTGAATACGAGTAAGCTTTTCAACTCCAGCCCCAAGTATATTATTTACTCTGATAAATCCTTCAACTATACGATTAGCTTTATTAGAATAATAAAAATCTGGTTCAGCTTCAATTCCTGTCATTTCTGATATTCCTACGGGTTTAAGCTTGCCCATTTTTTCAAACTTATCAAGTAATCCAAGCAATTCTTTATCATAAGGATATCCTACTAATTTCTCACCTCTCTTTTTAGCTTTTAGCAAAAATGCATAATTCATTGCTTCAGTAGTAGCTTCACCTAAAAATTTAGAAGCTTGGCTAAAATCTCCTAATTCTTTATAAGCTAAATGAAGCCCCATTTGTAAATTCTGGACACTTTGCATAAATAAAAATGAAGGTTTGATACCACCAATAAGATAGCTAAAAGTTAACCCTCGTAATTTATCTATAATAGATTTCTCTGGAGCTTTTAGCTGATTGTAATATCCATAAGCATACAAATATTCTGCTTCAAGTTCACGGAGAGTCTTATCATCTATTGATTTATTATCTATTTTACTTAATCCTTTAGTTAAATCATTAAGTTCACTACGCCATTTTAATAAGTTATCGTTTATCTTAGTTAAAGTATAAGACTTATAAGACCCATAAATGGCTTCACGCAAAAAGTCTATTAACTGCCCTTCAAACTCTTTAGCAGTATATTTCATTCCTGGAATATATTCTTTATTAATCGAATGAATATCTATACCTTTTTTAGTTACCTCAAGCAAAGCTTGGACGACCCTGTCATTATAAGGAATATGTCCTTCTTCTGCTAACTTTAACAATTGCTCTGCTTTAAGTTTACCCCATTGGTCAGGATGCTTGATGATGCTTGAAACATCATACATCTCTTCTTTTACCCAACCCTTCCCAACCATATCATTTACTATAGCTTCGGCTTCGCTACGATATTCTGCATAAGTTCTAAATCTGTCCATAATAGGATTCCCATCTTTATCAACTTGTCCTGTTGGTTTACTAAATTCAAGTACTATTGTATAAGGAGTTATCGGACGAACTGAATTATAATATACAGTTTTATCCCAATCTTTATATTTAGACTCTATAAACTGCCGTGCCAACTCTTCCTTAACCTTAAGATTACTCTCAAGAAACTCATCTAATTTATCAGCATCTACTCCATACTTTTTAGAAATTTCTTCTAAGGATTTCTCTTTCAGATATTTACTTGCAAATTTCGGTTCAAGTTCTACAAGAAATCTTGTCTTCAAATCTTTCATTACATCAATACCAGCTTTCAATGTACCACGATAAATATCTAACATTTTCTTTTGCGAAGTATTAAACTTAGCCCATTCAGCAAACTCATCCCAAGTAAGCTCTCGCTCTATCTTGTTAGTATATCTTCCATATTCATAATTTTTGAAAGCTTCTAAGAATGCTTTGCCATCTGGAGTGGTCGGTATTCCTGATTCACGCTCAGGTTTTGCAAATTCACGCCAAGCTTCACCGCCTCGCCATCCGTCTATTCTTTTCACTATGGTATTAAAATAATAAGGTGCATATCTAATCAACTCTTCACCTGGCTCATAAACTTCACGACGAAATCTTGGGGCATTATCTTTACGATATACGGGGACTATTGATTGATATAAATAATTTTTCAAAGCTCGTGTACCCCTATAAAGTCTGCCGTCGGTGTATATCTTATATGCTAATTCACGAGCAGGGGGTAAAACCTTTACTTCTTTTCCCTTAACCTTAAATGGAGTATTATTTACAGTTTTAACTTCAAACTCAGCTCTTTCATTTCTGACTTTATCAAATTCTGCAATTTGTTTAGGTGGCTTAGGAACTCTTACTGAAGCCGATTCTTCAGGATAATCTTTTTTTACCGCCTCTTTAACTTTACCTTCAAACTTAGGTTCGGAATAAGCTCCCTCAATTGGTGCGTAAGTATCTATATTAAGTTTTGATTTTCCTGGAACTTCAGTTTCCTTCAATAAATTTTGTGCTAATAAATTGAAAGTTTTTGTCTCTACGGATAAATTTTCACGAGGCGATATATTACTACCCTCTCGCTCTATTCGTGCCGTGTTGCCCGTTTCTTGCGTTCCTATTGCAAAATTTGAAATTCGTTCAAACCCGCCAACAGGTTCAAGAATCTCTAACTCCGAAAGTGTCCGTTCATAAATATCTTTAGTTTCATTCAATAAAGATTTGAAATAATTATCAGGATCTCCAGCCCTTTCTAATGCCTCATCATATATTTTAAGAATAGACCTGGAAGCTACACCTTTTATTAAGTTACCACCATAATCAACCAGCCCATTTTCTCGCAATAATTGTGATGTGACATCTAATATTTCATCAAGAGCACTGAACATTTTCTTGTCAAAAATTTGCTCTCTATAAGCTTTACCTATTCCAAAATGTCTTGCTATCGCAGTTCTGAAGAAATCTATTAACTGGTGAAATAAGGTATATTTAGGATTAGCTTGTGTACTTGCTGGAATAGTTGCCAGCCAACCAGAAACTCGTGGTTCGGTAAGCCCAACCGTAAATACTTCTTGATAGCTATTACCAGGATCTGTCATATATCGTAACCAATAGTATAAAACTGGATCATTTGATTTTATAATATCGGCTTCTGAAGAAAAAAATAATTTAATATGTTCTCTTAATTTAAGAACTTGTCCATATAATGAAGAATGTTCAAACGGTTGATTATATAAAAAATTCTGCCCCCCTACCCGCTGACCTTTTCTAAATCCAGGACTAAGCTGATTAAAAATCGTATGCCCTATCTCATGAGCCAATGCTCTAATAAAGGATGCAGGAGTTTTCGATTCGTTAAGAGCAAGAAATACAGGATAGTAACCAGCTTCTTTTGAAGCTCTTGCCTTGAGTGTCCAATTTAGACTATATACAGCACCCACATACTCGCCCGAATCCACAGGTTTTCTTCCTACTCTTACCGTATCTAAATACTTTCCAATAATCAACATCTTGCTATTATTTTCCATTAATTCTTTAACCGCAGCTTTCTCTTTGGCATCTATACGAGGATCAGCCAATAGTTTCTCTACAGCTTTTTCAAGTCTCTCCACAGCTTCGGGTAAACTCATAGTCCCATCTAAAAATTCCTTTACTTTTTCAGGGCGAGGATCTTCTAAAAATGTCGTTATCTCACGCTCCGTAAATCTTTTAAGTTTTTTTCTTGCTTCTTTCCCTTCTTCAAGATTACGCTCCGCAAGTTTCTTAGGCATTTTTCTTGGTTCACTTTCCTTCTCAAGATTAAGCATATAATCAAAAATATTATTATACGGAACACTTGTTTCTCTCATTACCCTGTTCCATTCCTCTATCGCTCTAAAATTAAAATCTCTAATTCGTGTCCTATCATTTGAAGGTATGCTCTCTATTTTATATGCCATCCCCGTAATTATTTCCTCATGGAGAACTCGTGAAGATGAAATTGAACTAAATTCTTGTATTCCCGAAAGGACATCTCTTGATATGACACCTTCTTCACCGTTTTCAAATCGGACAAGAACAAATTTATCCCGTTGACCAGAAGAAGTAACTATATTATCTAATACTTCTACTCTAATAAATTGACGATTAGGAACAGAAATATAAGCACTTCTTTTAGGTTCTGCTTCTTCTACAGGGAAACCCTTAGATTTAAGATAATTTGATTCAGTTATAACTTCAATCTTGCTATGTTCTCCAAATCCTTTTGATTCTCTTCCAGAAGTTGTATAAAAAGTATAAACTTCTGGAATAAGTTTTGATACAACAGCAGAAGAAGGGACGGGCTCTTTTTTCGAATCTTCAACCTTTACATCATTTTCAAAACCATATTCTGAAGCTTTACTAAGTTCAAGTTCTAACTCATTTAAAGCTTTACGCATTTCAGGAGTAATTGCTCCTGTTCTCCCTATTTCTCGAATTTCATCAGGAGTAAGAGCTTGTGCCATTCTTTCCCAATATCTATACTCTCTTCGTAATATCTCAACACCACCCTCATAGTCTAATTTATCAGCTACAAATTTTTCATTATGTTTATTTATAAATTCAGATAACTCTGCAGGATTTAAACTATTAGCTTTAACTCGTTTTTGTACTTCTTCTAAAACTTTTGTACTCCATCCAGTTTTCTCTAAAAACTTGTTAAGTTCAGCAATATCATTGATTCGTTGAAATTCCTCTATCAATGCTTCGTTGAGCTTAACAGCACCTGCTTGTTTTACTCTTTCTAAGTTTTGAAGAGCAAATCCATTCATCATACGCTTTACCTCAACCTCTAACTTAGGTAAAGCTGACTCAAAACTTTTACGGTATTCACTTGGTAAAAAATCTAAAGAACCACCTTCCGATTTTAAAGTAGCTAAAAAAGCTTCGGGATTTTTAATATACTCCACAAAAGCAGGTTCAATCATTTGCTGATAAACTCGAGTAGGCATTCTTAATCCTTCAGAAGCAACCTTAAGTATCTCATTTATTCCTGGCAAATCTGGCAAAGAATTATTTTTAATCTTTTTATATAATTCCTTACTATAATGTATCAAAGCCAGTCGCTCTGCAGTACTTCGCTTGTTATATTCAAATTCTTGATACTGCTCTGTTCCTTTCGGATAAGGATTTGGAATATCTTTGAAAGCTTGCTCTTCTATCTTATCCGCTATTCTTTCTAATCGGACATCTTTAACTGCCTCTTTAAAAAGCTTGCGATAAAACGGTATGCTTTCAGTGATATACTGATACTCGCCTGGAGTATATGTTACTGAACTACCTTCAAATTTTGCTATTTGTCCTTCACGAGTAAATAAATCTTTATCAATTTCATATAGTTTTTCACCTTCACGGATGTAGTATCGTGGATTAGTTACTTTTATTTCGTCTAATGCTTCATTTAAAGTTTTGCCACTCTTTAATGCTATTACCAAATCATCAAAAGTATCTTTTTCTACCATTACATCTTTGTTGGTTTGTTTCGCAAAACTTTTCCAAGCAGATGGAGTAGCAAAATGCATAGAGGCGAACAGTAATCCAGTTGCTAATCTATCTTCAAAATTATCACCTCCTACTGCGTACCCTAATGCTCCCGAGCTAAATCCTCCACTTAAAGTTGCTACCATTTGCGGATTTTTTCTTAGTATATCTACTAAAGTGTTATGCGAAGTTCGAGTAGCTCGACCAAACAGTTTGGAAACCCCTATACCTGTTTGTTCACCAGCATAACCAAACACGCCTGCCATCAACGAAAATTCTGCATTATGTTTCACATCTTCTAAAAATGCGTCAACGCCACCCTCTAAAGTATGTGACACAGTGCGTGGTGTACCAGCAAGCATCAAAGTCCCGAAAGTACTAATTTGATGCTTCGGAATACTCGCAAGTAAACTGGTACTTTTCATTAAAGCAGGTGCTACCTTAGATAATCCTCTTGCTACTATACCACCGCCCATCATATAGAATGGAAGATCTAATGCAAAGGTCAGACCTTGCGACACGAATGTATCCAGAAATCCTTCGGGTTCAGCAGTTGCAGACCTGGTAAACCACTCATAAGTATTTTCCATAATTTCTGGTGGAAGATTTAGAGGGATATTATCAAATTTAAGTCTGCCATTTTCATTATCTATTGAAAGTTTATTTACAAACGCATCAGCACCAGGATAGCGATAGTTATCACTTCCTAATGCTCTTGCCCCAAGTGAAATTATAGCACCAGGAATACTATTCCAGATAGATTGCGTATAAAGATCCATACCCATATTTTTATAAAACTTTCCCGTTTCAGGGTCAGTATCCTGGAACATCTTACCAAGTAAAGTATTTTTAATTTGCTGTTCTTTAAATGGATCTTCAACTTTTTTATTTTGAATATCTTCTAATTTAATCGCTTCGGCATCACGAACCAACCCTATCTTCTTAACTTCGCCTGTTCTTAAATCTTTCATAAAACGATAAGTACGGATATAACCATCAGGATCTTGCACAGGTTCTTCGTAATAATCTTTTTGAACCTGCTCCTCCTCTATACCTATAAGTCCTGCCCCTAATTTAGCTATCACATCACGAGTTCTAAACCATCTTTGTTGTTCAAGAGTTTCGGAAGTAACAGGATCAATAACTGAAGTAGATTGTGTAGGATAAATTTCCCCTACTTGTTCCTGCCCTAAATTTTGCAAAACAGATTCAAGGGGACTTAATTTCAGTTCAGGTGGTTTGAGACTTTTACCCATTATTCTTTTCCAATCCCATATTGTAACTGTATCTTATTATTATTTGAAGGATAAGTACTCTGGAATGGTCTATCTTTTGGCGAAAGACTATCATATACTTCTTGTTCATAAGTTTTTGTTTTCCCCATATTTACCTCATACCAATTCCAGAATCCTGCATCATCACTCATTATCTCATTAAGATTAAACTTCATCTCGCCATAAATAGGATGGTTCAGTACTCTAACATTTGCTTCATAAACTACTTGTCCATTTTCTCCTATTTTTTTATTACCAGGTATTATCTTATTAACATTAATCTTTTTCTTAAAAGTATCAAGAATTTTCCAATATCCTTCGTTATTATTTTTATCAACAAAAGTTTTATAATAATATTCTAAAGCTTTCTTGGGAGTGTTAGGTAAATTATCAGTACGGATAACTTGTATATCTTCTACTGCAGAATCATTAAGTATTTTTTCAATTACTGTCTTCGAACTTCCAAATTCTAAAATTTTAGCTTTTTCTTGTTCAGTAAGCTTTTTCCCGTTTTCCTCCAGTTCTTTTATATATGTTTGTGCATATTCACTATATAAATCTCGAGTATATTGATAGTCAGGTGAATATTTTATCTCAGCGTAACTTTTGGATTGTTCATGAAGCCAATTGTAAGCTTCTGACAGATACTCCCCATCAGCCATTAATTTTTTCACTCCATCTAAATTTTGTACAGGATGAGGAGGAGAATAATTCTTTATTCTTTTGCTTATCTCTAAATCTAATGCTTGTATAACTTTATCAGCATACTCAGCATCGTTTGGATCATTAAGAATTTCTTCTTTAACAATTTTATAGAATTCTTTTATCTGCTCACGAGACTTTAGTTCACCTGTATCAATATTAAATCCTAATCTGCTAACAACATCCATCCATAAATTTTCTCGTTTCCCATTTTTACCCACTCTCTCATACGATATAACTTTTGCAACTCTATCCATTACTTCTAAGTCACTTTTTAATTCTTTAAGTTTAATATTTGCAACTTCATTATTTGTTTTCCAAGAATTTACTTGCAGTAGATTGCCTACAAATTCTATTTGCTTCGGGAGTACCTCTCTCTCAGATTGTAATATTTTTGCTTTATCTTCATAATACGAAGACAAGGAATTCGCTTGATTAAGTGCTTCGGGTGTACCAATGTTAATTAATCTTTGTTTAGAAGATTCTACTAAATTTCGAAGTTCTGATTGTGATTGCAAAGATAATGCTAATAAAGAAGTATAACTTTGTGCTATTTTTTCCAAATCTTGTCCACCCTCCTGGAGAAGGTCAGACTCATTTATTTGCTTTAACTGTTCAGAGGTAGTCTTAATCCCACCCTCTAAATCAAGTTTTGCTTTGTTAAATTGAGCTAAAGTATCTCTTAACGCAGAATCTTGGTTCATCATCATTTGTGCTTGTGCACTTGCAATAAGCCCTTGTCCAAGATTCTTTTCCTGAATTTTGAGCAATAGTTCAGTAAAATCAGTATAAGGCATACTTGTTACTCCTAAAACTTTTTATTTCTGAAATAATCAGCTAAATCAATATTACCAAGAATCTTAGAACCAATATCAAATCCTTGCAAAGAATTAGTTATAAATGCTTGGAAATCAGTAAGCGATGGTAGAGCTTCACTCCCTTGCATGGTCAATCCAAGTAAACTTATTAATCTTCGTTTAGACGCATCATCCATAGATGCATATAATCCAACTAAATCTTGCAAAGCTTTTGCTGATAATTGTTGTCCTTCTGCAATTACAGGGGCAAGCGTCTGCACATACAAATCTGAAAAGTTTTGTCCTCCACCCACATTTGCAGAAGATTCGCCTATTGCTGACCCCAATCTTCCTGCGGCGACATCGGAAGCACCTATATTAAGTTGTTTTATTAAGGGAAATATTTGATTAAACAATTCATCTTTAGTAAATGGTAAAGATTTTACATAATCTTCATTAGCATATATTCTATCAAGAGCATCTTTCAAATATTTCTCTTTATCAGATTCTCCAAAAATTCCACCTAATCCTGATAAAAGACTGGACAATAGCGGTATAGCTAATGATAAGCCACCTGTCGCAGGAGCTGAAGCACCTGCAATAGCAGATAAACCCATTCCTATCGGCATTATACTTCCCTTTCTTTAAATATTACTTTATTATTTTCTAAGCTTAAAGTTAAATTTTTATTATTATACTTGATAATAACTTCTTTGCTTTCGCTATCAACCGTTAAAACACCATCATTATTCGGAGTATTACGCTCAGATTCAAGTGACAGAGGCACACGAGTAATTCCTTCTATTTCAACATTATAGTTCATCAAACTATCCAAAATAAAACTATCTTTAAATTTTATATTACGCATCAGTTATTACTCCTGCTAAGTTCAATCCACTCATAACTATTAAACCCTTTATAAACTCGCATCAAAATTATAATGTCATCTTCGCCCATTACAAAATCTCCAGCTAATCGTAAATTTCCTCCCGAAACCGAAGTATTATCTTTTAAAGTAATAGTATAAACTGCTGAAGTATTAACAAGCATAATCATAACACCTGTAGCAGATGCATTGATATATTCTAAATATTTAAGAACATCTATATTGGCAGAAGGATTAAGATAGAACAAAGCATAATTTGGTAATACTAAAGAAGCTGAATCTGCTTTATTTACAGTTAAGTTATATCCAATATATCTGACCGAAGAGCCAAACTTCAAACTATCAGCTGAAATATTACCTGTAACATTTAATCCTTGTGTCAAATGGAACGGTTTACTCCATACAATATTAGTCCCATCATAACTTCCAACCGAAGTATCAGCAGGATTATTAGGATTATTTATAATGATATAATTTACATTTAGCCAGCCGAAATACCCTCGCCGCCAATATGCTGATGGTGAACCAAAGTTATAAGTCAAATCTGTAGTTGGGTAAGTATTTGTCGCATAAACAGTATTTGTAAAAGTTTTACTACCCGTAATAGTTTCAGTTAAATCTTTAGTAACTAATTTATTCTTTAAACTTGCTGTAAGATTATTATAAGCTATAACTTCATCTTTTATTATATTATTAGAATCAACAATGACATTCATTCGAGATAATAATGATAATACGGTAGTATTTATACTTAGTGCAAACGAGTCTATATCCATTAAGTTTTGTCTAATTGAATCAGCACCTGGCTGTGCATCTAAGCTGTAATATCGTAACCCAAGAAATGGAGTATAACCTGCAGGGGTTGACCATTGTCCAAACAGATTTAAAGACAAAAGAATAACTATTAAAAATATTTTTTTCATTAAATTCTCCTTTTATTTACATTATGATATAATCTCGTCCGTAATTTCGTCCGTAAGCACCAATGGATGAAATAGTAAGATGCTCATTGGGACTCCCTGATAGTCCCTGCATATTCCCATCTTCTGTATAAAAAATAACAAATTGACTAATTTTGACAGAATAAGACAAAGCTGGTACAAGAATGGAAACCTGAACTGTATTGCACCGTACAGACAGCGGGAAAAATCTTATTAATCTTTTTTCTCTACTGTTAAACTGAAAATTATAAGTTTTGTTATCATCTACTGTTACATAAACAAATACAGTAAAAGATTCTAAAGATTCACCCGCCTCTCGTTTTAATAATACTTCGAAAGAATGAAGTATTTTATTCGTATAGGGACTACCTAAATCAAACTTATGTGTTGTAAACCCAGCAATATTAAAAGAAGAATTATCTACCTTCCAAGTATATATTGAATTTTTAGTAAAAAATACTATATCTTTATCAACCAAACAAGCACTTGTTATTTCACTTGTTGAAGGTTTAGTCTGAATTCTAAAAGAATCATATAAAGTTTCATATACAAGAAGCTCAAGAGAATTTATTTGATACCAGTATTCTTTAGTTGCAGGTACATAAAATCCTATTCCCTTTTTATCTGCCATAGTTCGCCAGAAATTATCTAATCTCCCTGCTATTAAATTTTTGGGGATACCTCCAACTTCACCTGTATGAAACCAGATTCCTTCATTAGTAACGAAGAAAAATCCTGGCAAAGGTGAAATTCCTGTTACTGTTTTAGTCAAACTTTTAGGATTAAACTCTGTGTAATCTTGGAAGCTTATTCTTAAAACTTTACTTAATATACCACGATTACTATAAACACTATAAACACTTATACCATTTCTTGCGATAAATGCAAGATTATTTTCATTTAATATCAAAGCTGATTCCAGTTTAACATTTTTACTTTCTTCGATATATCCAAAATTTTTATCTTCATCATAAGGAAAAGAATCAGGTTGTATAGCACCATTACCTGCAATATGCGTCATACGGATTTTATATGAATTTGTTATAGCATAAATTCTTCCTGATAAAACAGCTTCCGAAAAAATTAGGAACTGATTATCAACTCGTACAAGTCCTAACCCATAATTAAAGTTTAAAGTCTCGACCTCATCTTCTTTCATAACATCTAAATATTTCCAAATTAAAGTAGTTGGATTTAATGAATCTACATTCCACTGCCCATCTACTTTAACATATAATTTTTTATAATAAAGATTATCGTTAAGATTTTTAAAGTAAATTTCATATTCTTCAATATCGTACTCGATACGATTTCTTGCTACATATAAATATAAATCCCGATATACATGCGGAGGTGCAATATTTCCTACTCCATATACTCCTAAAAGAGTTCCTTCCTCAGGACTGTCACCCGTAATTGTCAGTAGAGCTCTTTGCTTATTTCTGTATTTTCCTATTATTACCCCATCAGATGCAGTCAATGTCAAGTTATCTATTAAAACTAAAGAATTAGCAACATAACGATTCCCAATAACCACTTTAGGAGGTACATGTATCAAAAAGAGAAGATAGAAAGATTTAGTGCTAATTTTATTTAAGATAACTTCTTGTTCCACCTCAAACTCTAAATGCGAAACTTCAGCTTGAAATTCTTTTTTATAAATAGTTTGTGCTTTAGACTCAGGAGAGTCAGTCTCGTTTACCTTGATTTCAATATGCATATCATAAGCAGGCGTACCCCGTGCAATATAGCTAAAGTTAATTTTACCCACATTACGAAGATTATCTATACGAAATCCAACAAAGAAATGAATATTTGTATCACTGTTATTCCCATTTTCTGCTCCAATCCCCCATTTGCCTGTTCTATATTCTACTCGTCCTGCTCCACCATAGTTAGCAGGCAGATTATCAAAATTAAGATGTGGTATATACTCTTCATCCTGGAAATCTTCCGTCCAAGATTTAGGTGTAGTCCCGAAAGGACGGAAATAGTAATTAGGAACAAAGACAATTGGAGAGTTGTAGTTTGCGCAAGTCATACCTAACCATCGAGGTCTTAAATACCACCCTGCTGGTCTTACTAAATTATTATTATTTTCGACATACTTTACTTCTTCAAGATATATTAAACTCAAATTAAGAATTGTAGGCGAAGTAAGCGTTGTAGTAGCTTCACAGTTCAAGTTAATTTTAAGTTCATCATTAACAAGATGGAAGTTTACATTTTTTGGCTTTTCAATAAAATTAGTTATAGCTCCGCCCCAATAAAGATGCCCTGTCAAGTTTTCATCATTAACAAAAACTTTTAATTTTTCAGTATCTGGAGCAGTCTCTTTCCATAAAATAATAACTAAAACTTCGCCCTGTTTAGAATGATAAAAACTTGTGCCTGCAATTATTTCATATCCATTAGCTACAGATGTTGCAACATTAGTTGATAAAGTTAAAGAAGTAGGAGAGGGATAAGACTGCAAAAACCCATTCCCAATCTTAAAATTAGACAACCAGGAGAGTACCTCTGGCTTTGCATCTATTCCATCAATATCTGTTGATGGAACAAACTGTTGAAATATGCTGAAATCCTTCCTTTTCATAATAACTCCATCTTTGGATCATTTAGAAAATCATGTAGTCTTACCGAAGGACTCCCGACATTACGATGGACATAAGATAAGTATCTTTTTAAGTTAATATCATATTCACTTTTCTCTACTCGTAAAAGGATTGCAAGAGATTGAATTGCTATCTCATTTAATTTTTCGCTAACCATTAAACTTTTAATATAAGATATTGTTGCGTCCTGCACCAATAATGAACTAAAAGTATAAGCTATCTCTGGTGTACTATCCAAATCATTTACGATTACTTCTGGAATCACACTATAATTAAATTTAATATACCCATTAAATCTTGGCTGATAAGTAAATTTCAAAGGATAGGTCTTACGCAAAGTATATCGAATAGTATTTTGATATGTTAAATCTTCAAATGTTGTAGGTATCCTTTGAATCCCTTCGGTTGTTATAACTTCGCCATCAGGATATGAATAATTCCCTGTTACACGAGTAAATTCATCCTCAGACGAAGTTTCTTTAGACAAAAGTAAAACATTATCAACATCATAAAATTGTATTTCAGTTACAAGAAATGCATCTGAAGGAAATGTAGCATCAGCTGTATCAGCAAATTCCGTGATATTTCGCAATTCAGTTAATGAAGTATCTTCAACAGCATCAAGTTTACTTCCTCCTGTAGTATGCTCTGAATGTTTATAATAAACACTTCCATTAACTTTAGTACGGTATACTATGAACTTCTCCACTCCATGCGGTAACGTATTGGGAAGCTCAAAAAATATTCTTTGTATTGTATTATCAGTAAGTTCTATCGGACTTGCAATTTCAATAAAATCACTTTCGCCTATTAAACTGTTATAATACGAATAAGCATATTTATAAAATCCAGACAACAATAAAGTACTTCCAGCACTAAGCGTAACAGTCAAAGGTACGGTTGGCGAAGCTCCATTAAACACTGCAACTTTCTTATTTATAATTCTTATATCTTCACTAATCCCACGAATCTTAATAAGAGCATCTTGCAAAAAATAAGTAATACTTTTAATCTGATAAGGTGTTGGCTGGATAATACCTACCTTATTTGCCACTCTCATTATAAGATCATTCCAACTAAGATTGACGCTGTTTGGCATTAGTAAATCCTAAATAAATTTTTAATAAGTCTATTAACTGTTGTACTCTTTCAAAATGTCCCTCAACACTTCTTAATTTTAATTCTGCGAAAGTTTCAATTAAATCATCTACTCCTTGTATTGGTAATTCTTTAGCAAAATCTTCAGTAGATGCACCAAAAACAGGTGACTTACTCATAAGTGTAGCATAAAGCTTGCCACTTGTGGGGACATAGCTTGAAGTAATAACTAACTTTAAGCTGGTATAGCTCTTGGTAACAGTGTACCATCTACTCTCTTTAACATTATAAAGTTGACTATCAGCATAAGCTTGAAGTCTTTCAGGCGAGACAAACTCATACTCCATCTTATTTGTCTTATCATATAATCCAACTACTCCTATATACTGATAACTCAACTCACATCTATTCTGAGCAAAGGTAAGCTCTACATCGTTTTGTATTAAAATATTTTGGATTAATCTCTGACTTATAGGAGAATCAGGATATGCCCACAATATATTTGCAGTTTCATTCAAAGCATCATTGCAAAAACTAATAATATCTGCAGCACTCCATCTCAAACCATTATCAGTCACTAAATTACTAATCAGTTCGCCATTAGAAAGACGGAGATCTTGCGATCTCCGTCTTAAACGATATACTAACTCACCAAAAGTCATTTTACACCTGATATACTATAAAGAAATAAATCGAAGTGTTAGTCCCACAATTTATGGACAATCTTTGCCCATACGGATTTGTGGTGGCAGAGCGAGTATGCGAAATTTTTACACCTGTGGATGTTTGAAATTCAGCAAATAATATTTTAGTCGCCGCAGGGATATCAAAATTAAGCGTATCATTCTGTGCATAATCTTGCCCATCTCTCAATTCACCAGCAAGCATCCCTCCATTCTGAAAGAATGGAGAGACAGCATTACTGTAATCAGCGATTAGATATTTGTCTTGTTTCAATGCACCCGATTGGATTACTACCGTTGCCATTTATGTACCTCCTACTCTATGGTAACTGTTTTAGGAAGAACTCTACCAACAATCAAAAAGCTATTAGTGATATTAGCAGTTGAAGTAGCATTTGTAGAATGTTGCGTAATAGTTATCTTGCCATCTGTACTCGAAACAGCGACAGAATAAGACAGCGATGCATTATTACCCGAATCTCTTGTTTTGGCAGGAATTATGAATAAAGGAATTCCTGATCCTTTACCAAAAACCGAATCCACATCTTTCGTAATAATACCAGCTGTCATAGCACCCATTGTCACATCTTCGAGCAATTCCATTAACAATGGAACTGTCTCAGCTACATCAGGTTGATACATCGTATTATTAAACGAAAATAAATTTACTTTTTGCATAATTATACCTCATTTATTTTTAATAAACACTTGAAAAATTAGACTGCGGAAAATCAAGAACCATAAAATGTGTTTCCTGCAATCTTCTGATAAGAGTCCAAGCACCATAAAGTTCACGCCATTTACCTTTGAATCCTTCGTTTGAATGGTAGCTATCTTGGTCTTTAGGATCATCAGTAAAGGGTTGCTTATAACCAATCTGGAAAGTTCCAAATTTAGACTTTTCATTGTAATTATGCTCAGTTAAATTAAGTGCAAGAGCACCATTATGAAGACCGACATCATTCAGAACAGGAGCGGTAACAACATTGACAGTAACATCTCTTGCGACACCTTCGATGGTGTGAACCTTCAATTGGTAATACAATGAAAGCTCACCATTTATTGTCCAAAGAGTCTTCTTATCGTATTGGTTTGCAAGAGCTTCTGCAGCATGAGTACCCATGAAAAACCACAGTTCACGAACATTGGCTACATCAACCATGTGTCTGATTAACGAGTTCATTCTTTCTACTGTTGGAAGCTGTCCATTAAGAGAAATTACATGGTCACTGTCTTTTGGAATCCACTCTAAGAGTCCACCAGCTTCAAGTTCATAATCACCTCCAATGTCAGATATCCGTTTACGCCCTGTAATCATACCTAATTCAACTGTTTTTGTCATGAACATTTCAGCCATCAAGTAACTAATCCCTAAATGTTCAGTAGTACCTTCGGCTAAATAAGTATCAATACCATTACCAGTTGTCAGTAATTCACTGACACCATAAGAATGTCTTGTAATCTGAACTACATTCTCAAGCATCTTTGAATTTTTATGAAATGGTGGCTGAACCCGTGCATTAGCTCTTACAGCGATATTACTAATGGTAAGTCTCATCGAGGTAGTTACAGCAGGTGCAGTATTAGAATAAGAGTCAGCAGGATGTGCCCTACGAACTGTAACTATAGTATATCCAACCCCACCTGAATCTGGAGTCCCAACACTAATTACTCGACAAGCTTCGGGAAGTATAATACCGCTGGCTATATTTCTTGCGGTTGCCATATCGGTACTTGCATTTGCGACAACATCTTTTACATAAATACCATCTATTGTTAATCGCATTGAGGGATTCAACAAAGCTCCAACATCGTTAGTCACTTTGAACTTTGTATTTGAAGCATCAGTTGTATTACTTGCCTCAGACAAATAAAAACTTCTTTCAATTTCATCGTACTCAGGGTAACGCAATATCCAATCACGAATATCTGCACCAGGAACAACACCAAACTTTTCGGATATAACTTTCAATACCGATAAAGTTTTTTGCTGTTTAAGTACCCAGAATCTAAAGAAATCTTTTTGCTGAGCATAAGTTCGTAAGCGAGGTTGTATATGCTGAAGATCATACAGCCCAGCTATAATTTGATTATCGTTTGCCATAATTTAATTCTCCTTTATTTTAGAATACTACCTATATGTTTTTCCATAGGATTTGTTGCATTAGCGAAAAAGTCCTTTTCGGTACTTCCTGCTCGTGCATTTTTCTTCAAATCCTCTGGAGCTTTCTTGTTCAAGAACATTCCCCGCTCTTCGTATGCTCTCTTCACATTCTCCTCCGTTTCTTGTTTTATCCGTTCAGTTAACTCATCAAAGTAAACGCCCAAGAGCATTGTTCTCAAACTAAAAGGATGTTTATGAGGCGGAAGTTCACCAGAAAGAATTTTAGCTGGTATTAAAGAAAGATTCTTAATTGCTTCATCAGCTTTTTCGGGTGAATCTTTATAGAAGGTTTCTTTAAACCATTTTTTATCCTCTTCTTGAACTTTTCTCATCATTTCCGCCTGCTCTTTTGCAAACCGCAGTTTACTTTGTAAATCATTTCTAAGTTGTTCTTCATAGCGTCGGCTTCTTTCATAGAAAGCATAAGAAGGTGTGTCCACATCTACTGCTTCATCAGCATCATATCGAAATGTTCCAGGATCAAGATTAAACTCTTTTTCAATTTCATTCTTTAAATTCTTCTGATAAATCTTTAATTGAGTCTTAATGCTTGACTCATCTAATGAATCGGAAGTTTTTATTATTTGTTGAACTACTTCCAAAGGAGGAAGTTCGAGATCTTTTTCAAATTTTCGCCAAGCTTTAGCAGGGTCATTTTTAAGTTCACTGATAAACTCTTTATACTTTTCCATATCGGGAGATTGTTGCTGTGAAGTATCTTGCTGTGAGGAGCCAGGAGTTTGTTTATCACTGATAGAGTCAGAAGGCAAGGGCGAATCCTTCTGTTTTTGTTGTGAGCTATCTGAACTGACCGTTTGACCGCTTTGAATTTGATCTGACGGTACTCCATCAGCAACATCTCCTTTATCATTTTTTACAGTATTATCTTGTGAATTTTCTTTTGACCCATTCTTTTTATTCTTATCTAAATTTTCAGGTTCTTCAAATAATTCTTTATAAAGAATTTCCATTGAAGTTGGGACAGTTACTTTTGTTGAAGCACTATCATTATCATTCTTGTTATTACTTGTATCTATATCATTCTGTTGTTGTGACTTGTTGTTGTCCATTATTTTTTAACCCTTCTACTATGTTTGATAATTCTTTTAAGATAATATCAGATTTACCTTTAGCACGAGCCCTTTCAACAGCTTGTATAAGTTGGAAAATCTGATTCTGATAAATATTAGTTTTTCGCTCCACATCTTTTAATTTTTGCTGTAATGCACTATTTTCTGCCAACAAATCTCCTCGAGATTCAACTTTATTTATTACATCTTCAGTTCCTGGAATATTATGCAATTTCAGAATTAAAGGAACAAGCTCGGGAACATTTAACTGTGTAGCTAAAGTAGTCATACTATTTATGGTATTTGCAGTTTCATACCCCGCAGAACCTTTCGAAGAGAAGGTTACATTCTTAATACCGAACGATAAATCAGTTTCAGGGCTAATTATTGTCTTATATTGTCCATCTTTTTCTTTTTTTAGCTCTAAAGCATTAAATAATTTATAGTCAAATTTACCTGTTTCTTCATCTATGTAACTTCGAAATCCCTGCGGAGGAGCATAATTTTTATATAATTCTGCTTGAATTTTTCCTACTTTTGATAAGAAAATATCAACATCATTCATTCTCCGTCTAATTCTTGCCCCACCAACTGCTTGCAAAGAAGCTACAGTAGAAAAAGTTTCGGGTGAGCGTTCAGCGTTTCCTTGCATGATGCCGAACATACCCGATACATACTCCATTACTTGTATCAAAAAGCGTGGAAGAGTTAACCATCCCTGATCCAAAGGCACAGCTTTTATTACTTCAGGTGGCTTAGAAACACCTGGTATAGGTAATCTATACTTAATAATTGCACCAGGAATACTACTTGAAGTTACAAACTCATCTTGGTTTATAATAGAATCTTCTTCAGCTAATATTCTTGTAGCGTTAAGTAATGAAGCATTAAGTAATGCAGTCATAAAAAATTTATTAAGAACTCGTAGTGGAGAATAAATATTATACATTCTCCCTTGCGGGAAAGCATTATCACGAGAATCATACTGTAAACTCATTATAGTATGAGTTTTTAATGGGAAGATTTCCTTAAACCCTAAATTTCCCACTGATATATGATGTACAAGAAGTTCGTCAGTTCGCTTTTCATACGAAACTAACCCCTTCTTTAATGCACTCTGAAGATAGACATCTTCTTCATCATTAACAATGCGATTAGTAAGGTTACCGAGTAACTGTGCATCTTCATCGGTCTCTATTGGTTTACGAGGAATTATTTTGAAAATAGTCTGATCTTCTAAAACCATTCTGTTTATAAACATTAAATCATCTTTACGCTTACCTAAAAAATATTTAGTATCTTCACCGAATATAGAAGCTTTATCAGCATGTGCTCCTTTTGCAAAATATTCATTGAAATCTGTAGTAGACAAATCAGGTATCTTGGTTCGTAAATATCGTAAAGCTAATTTCTTTGACATAGGGAAGGCATATATGTGTGCTTCAGCATCTTCGTAAAATTCATCTATACTACCAGGATCGGGGAAGTAATATCGCCAGGGGAGTCGTATAAACTTAGTATAAAATTCTCCATTTTCAAAAACAGGGATAATCTGTCCTGTCCCTCTTCCGACATTACTTTGGTCTCTAACAATTCTATCAAGCTGTAAATTTCCGAAAGATTCTTGGAAATCTTTTCCAATTAAAAATTCATATAACTGAGCTACCGATTCCGAAATTTTTTGCTTGTCTTGTGCAAATGGGAAAACAAGGGGTGCAACCTTTGGAACAGGTTTTATGCTAAGCATTAATGATTCAGCACTTTCCAGAATAGCCGTACCAATATTTAATGATACAGGTGCTAACCGCATTACCATCATTTGTTTGTACTCTTCTGGAGAATATATGTGCCCAAAACGAGCTCCTTCCATTAGCAATCCATTATACCTCCACGAGTAGCTTCGTGTGGCATAATCGTTAAGAAGCTCGACATTATCTTTAGCAGTTTCTGAAGTCCAACCTAAATATTTCAATTTCATACCGTCCAAAATATTAAAAATTTGGCTCTTGTCAAGCCCTAAGTTAATAGAAATGTTTCTACCTTACCAATATATCGTTCTGGATTTAGTAAGGCAGATGGTACATTATTAAGTGGTTTATTTTCTTTTGATATTACTTTACCATGTTGTACAGATAAGTCTTTAGGTAAAGTAATGAATGGCTCAACATTATGCAACGCATCAAATATATCCAGCTCATTCGGAAAACTTTTTAATGCACTGATTATTCGATTTTTGTAAAGAAGATATTTATTTATTTCATACATTCCTGCCGCAACCTTACTTAATAACCCTGAACGAATTTTATAGACTTTCTCATCAGTAGGATGGTAAGTAGTCCCTGCATTTCCTACCCCTAATCTTCTTAGAATGTCTAAAATATCGTTATACCACGCAAGCTGTTGTCCTGCTCTCTCAATAATCCATAAATCAGCGTTATATTTAAGTATAACCCGAACCGTTTCTTCAACTAACCCTTTGCGTCTTAACCCAGCCATCTCTTCATCAGTTACAGCTATAATAGGAGGGCGAACTGCACCATCTTGGTATCTGTCACGATTGTCATATTTACCAACTCTTAAATCATGAATTCTTCGCTTGCCATCGGGTGCAACGGCAGTAACCGAAATAACTGCATCTGAGCTTTTCTTATCTTCCGATATAGCAGGATCAACTGAAACATAAAATTTATGAGGAACTAAGGTCTTCGAACCATCAGGATTAAAAATTTCTAACCAATTTATCCCTTCCTGTCTTATGTATCTCCCCTCATATTCTTTCATAAAATAATCTTCATCAGCTACAAATTCGTTATAATATTCACGCCTAAATAAAGCATAGTCTCGTTGCTTTATTTTATAAAACTCTTCTAATCCTTTTACATAATTTGCATCATATCTTTCTTCCCAATCTGGGACAATAATCCTATCACCTGATTCCGTATATCTGTTATAGCTTAATTTTCTGACTATTACATTCCAATTATTTACAACACCTTTTTTAGCTGATTCGATTATCGTAGTTCCTGCTGCTTGTGGATGGACATAGTTAAAGATAAAAATAAAAAGACCGTCATCCTTCAATCCACCAAATTGTTCCGCCATAATCTCATCCCAGATATATTCACGAGTTGAGACAGTCTTTGTATTAGAAGTATTTTCAACATCATCTACAACATCCATATCAGGTCTTCTACCGAGAATATTGTGTCCTCTTGCAGATTGCTCAATACCAAATGGAAGAAGAATCTCTTTCTCATTAGTAATAAGAATATGGATGTTATCCTTACTAACTCCCTTTAACCTATCCGAGTAACTTGGTTTTCTTGCCCCAAAGACTTTGACTATATCTTCATCTTCCATTAACATCTTAATCGTATCTACTTTTTTACTTGCATCGTTAAAGCTTTTTCCCCTATACCTAATAAACTTAACACGGGGCAATAAATTATCTTCCCAATAGATACCATATTTCCCTACATACATAAAATATAGTATTAGAAGTTGAACAAGAATAGTTTTCGCACCATCACGATAAGTCGCAATCGCATTAGCACGATTAACCTTACGCATTCCAGGATGGTATCTTAATATCATATTTATCGCCGCCTGCCACCAACCAGGAACATGATATTCACGAATCAATAATTTTGTACTCTTCTGTTGTTTATTCTGAGTATTAAGATCTATTGAAAAGAAATCCCATGCCCATCTTAAGAATCCTGAGTAGGTAGATGAATTATTCTGCCAATAAGGAAGCATTTGGCGAAGTATAGGAGTATCCCCCTTCTCATCTTTCAGAGAAAGGGGATGGTGTGGAGTTACCGTCTTATCGGGGGTAATTAAATTTTCTATTTTCATTCTTTAATATCAATGTAAGAGCGAAATCCTTCTGATAAAGGCGTACCCGTTTCTTTCTCAAAATTTTCGATATCCTCATTCTGAATTTTATGAAGTTTTGGTATAGACTTGATAGCTTCTTCATTCCCACTAACCATTGATACTTTAGCACCAGGTACTAAAGGATTAGCTTGGAAAGGTGAAATCATAGTTTCGGCATTTAAAGCTTCAAATATTGTTTTTAAAGCTTTCCGTGTAGCATCTACATTATATTTAGAAGAGTCTACATCTAAAGTTTTTTGAACCATTTTTTTCATATCACTTGCTAATTCATCAAGAGGATAAATCTTTTGAAGAATTTCATCAAAGTTAGGTATCATTTTTCGTATCTCCTTTATTATTGCTTGTTTAATTCTTTCGGAATTAAGTAATTTATTGACATACTCTTTTGTTATCCACCCACCATAAGCACCGTGTGCCGCCTCATAGATACTTTTATAAGGCGACATTGGTAACATTAAATAATAGACGAATCTTATATCACCTGCACTGAGGGTTTTCCTTTTGAGAAGTTTCTCTAACTTCTTAAGACGATTTGCTGGTGAATTAGTTGTTGGATTAAGACTTACCACATCGAAATTCTCTTTCTTCGCAGCAGTAATCCATTTACCGAATAATCCAAGCATAAAAATTCCCGAACTTGTCGCAACTAAAATTCGATTAGTAACAATATTAAAAGAAACAAATTGCACATAGCAGTTATCGGTTGGAACAGGTGATCCCTGCTCATCAGTCTGATATAAAATTACTCCATTCATCCAGAGATCAGGTTTATAGACTTCATTCGTTGCTATCCAGACATTCTTATCTTGGATGTAATGTGTCTCATTGCGAGGATATTCTTGTATAAATTTCAACATATCATCTAAGGTCGAAATTACCTTTGGTGGCGATATAGCTTCTTTATTGCATTCATTAAATTCCTCCGTCGAGTAACAGATAAATAAAGGAAACTTTATCCCGTGATAAAGTTTATCAATACGACGATGTTCCTCAAGTGTAACAACTCTCATCTTATGCTACCTTTGGCAAGGATATTTTAAGAAAAATATCACGGTAAGCTTCCTCTAAAGAAGTATATACAGGGCTCTGATATTCAATATTATCTTCTTCTAAAGAAGCTCCATTACGATATAGAGTACTTTGGAAAAGGCATCCATAATATTTCCAAATAACGCACACCTTGTTCTTAACGAAAAAAGATACAGCTATATTATTGATATTCTTATACATTTGCCTCTACCTTTGTATTCTCGTTAGAAAGAAGATTCAAATCTTCAAACAATTTTTGAATTGTTTTAAAGAAACTTGATGGCAGAACTTTTTTATAAAAGTTTATCCGTTTAATTGCTTCTTTTTTAGCCAATGGGGTCATTGTTAATTTGTTATTTTTAATAACCTCAAGCCGATGTATGAAGACAAGTAAGGATATATCGAATGGAAATCTTAGTGCTAATTCTTGTATTGTTGATGACTTAGCAATTTCCTCGCTGTATTTTTTGAATTCTTCTTCCGTTAGATTCACGGGTGGAAAAAAGTTTTCAGTAACAATATTCTTATTTACATTATCAGTTCCCATTACTTTCCCTTTGATTTTAATAAAAATATAAATTTAGTGCAAAAATAGTTAATTTTCGTCAAAAGTCAAGCCCCAAGTTTTAGGTAAATTTATGGCAAGGAGAATTTCTATGGTAAGTATTATTTACGACCAGGCAAGTTAAATTAACTTATCGTAAAAATTGCTAAAGTTTTCGGCGAAAATGCTGGCGGGCACATATCCTTATATCTTCATAATTGTATCATTATAATACATTACTATGTATCATAATGATATTTATGTATTAAAATAATACATTCTCTTATATATATTATATAATAAAAAAAATAACCAAAGTCAAGTCTAAAGTATATATAATAAAAAATATTTTTAAAGTATATATATAATATAATAAAGGAAATGTATATAAAAATATACAGTAAAATGGTAGGTAAAGATATGGGGATATATCCCATTTTTCATTTTTCATTTCCTGTTTCCCCCATATACTTTTTTTCATGAATTTTTTACTTGTATATTATTACTTATCTATATTATTAACAGTAATTATTATTAACAATAACAATAATAGCAATATATCAATTTATAATATTCAGTATATTCAATAACAGTAATAAATAATAATAGCAAATAATAAATAATAATAGCAAAGTATTGATAAATAATAATGAATAATAATAGGAAGACTTATCCTTCTTCAATATTCCTTCTATTTATACTCACCAGAGCAAATAATGTATTAGTCGCAATATTACCTTAAAGCAATACTTATATATTATTAACTTATTATAATATTATCAACTGTTACAATAGTACTGTGCCAGAAGTTCGATAGCAACTATTGACTTAGTCAACTATTGATAGGCATCGGTAATTCTTACATGTAAAAATTACAAAGTCGGTAAATTTTTCCTTGCTAATAAGCAACTAATATTGCGAATTTGTTCGATTTTCGCACTTTTTGGATTGGCATATTGATTGTGCCGTATTTTGTAGTCGTTCTTTGACA